>OIWS01003435.1_pt1 | contig 11319 bp, 8 predicted proteins | sample 1587611 | NCBI WGS metagenome assembly OIWS01 (sample SAMEA3888919, study PRJEB22519) | human gut metagenome | biome: human gut; feature: human-associated habitat; material: faeces | place: Denmark | collected 2010 | reverse complement strand
TTCAGGAACTTCTCTCGATTCGCGGGAGCAGTTCAAAAAAACAGGAAAACTTGAAATTGATAACTATATTGCTTTTTTATACAACTATATTGTTTGCAACTGTTTTAGAAAATAATCAAAAGGACCTTATTTGTTCTACAAAACATGGTGATTCTATTTTGCTTATATCAGGAGAGAATTTTAAAAAAACAGAACCTGAAAATTGGATATCCTATAAAAACACATATATTAGACTATTATACTATAAGGTTGTATTGCCTCCACAGAATAAAGTTATTATCAATACAGTTGCCCGCAGTCTTGAAAAAAAGTATCAATTAACGAAACATGCTGATGATTTTAAGGCTGGTAATTGGAGCGGAATAAAATTGTCTGGAATTATTAATGGCGAAAAATGTTTTTTCTATATTGTCAAACAAAAAGTATATTTTTTAGTGTTTGCCATTCATCACGACCCTACAAAACTTATTCCTGATGATATTGCAAAAAAATTATTAGATAAGGCAATTCCTTTTTCACCTATTGTGAAAAAAGAAAAGGATGGCTGGTTTGTGCGAGTCGTTGCGAAAAACATGTGCTATCAATTTTTATGCCCTTATATTGCCGAAATAGCACAAGATGATAAAGATTTTTTAATTATAACAGATATAGATTTATCACTTGTACTAATTCCATATAAAAACATATCAGTTCAAAAAATAGATAAAATCTTAAAACATGAATTTCCGGATTCAAGGCAGATATATACAAATATTACGGATCAACGCAACGTTGCAATACTATATTCTAAATCTCACAATAAATTTCTTGCAAGAATATATAATAACAACAATGTCTTATTTATATTTATAGAAGAAATAGTTGGTAATGATTTTAATAAGATGTTGAATTATATAAAAATGATAGCTAACACACTGGAATTTATTCCTATTTAGGGTCTGCTGAACCGGAAGGGTTCATGCTGCATTTTGAAAAAACGGCATAATGACCGGTTCCCGCTCCATGAAAAATAGAGGCCGGAATCGGAAGAGCAAAAAAGATTCCATATTCCACAGGCAGCGGATCAAGTTCGCCGCAAGGAAGGTCGATAACGTCCGGAAAATTGCGCACATTTTGATTTGGGGACATGGGATCAGGAAAGAAGCTCTGCATGGATTTTAAGGGAACTCACGGAGAATTTTTCGGGAAGATGAATTTGTTGCCCATTTGAGACTTGAAAAATTGGAAGTAGCATCTTTACTGCGGGCGCCTGTCGTTGAAAAACAACTTCTCAACCGATCTTTTCAGAGGTTCTTCGTGGCAAGAGGGGGCCTTCTCGCCTGTCAGCGCGGAATTTTGCGTGCCCTGTTTTTGCGTGATTCGGACGGCAATTCGAGGTAAATTCTTCCATTCCCCTTTACCTCGTGCATGTCCAGACAACTTTCGATCAAGTCATTCAAAATCCCCCATTCCTCTGGATAGGCATTGCTTCCTGAGATTTTCAATGATTTTGCGTGTCGGCGACGGATTGTTATATTCCATTGCGTGCCATCACAAACGCCGGGCTTGATATATTCGCTTTCCCACGCGGGGAAATTGCAGCGTTGAATGAGTTTCATGGCTTTTTCCCACCAGGCAGGGGCGAAGGTGAAATCCACACAGTGAATCACTCCATCATACGGGTTGCGTGTCTTGTGGACAAAACGGCGACTCCCGGGGAAAATACTGCATCTGGTTTCCCATGCGAAGAAACCAGAAGTCCGCAGCGTGAAACCGGCAAAATCGGGAAACGGAACGTGCAGACGTTCGTAAATATCCGCTTCCACCCAAGATTCATGTCGTCGGAGAGAGGTAATTATTCCGACGAAAATAACGCCGCGATCCATCTGTTCTGCAAGATCAGAATTTTCCTGCCTGGGGACATATCCCAGTTTCTGTCCCTCCGGGAAATCAACCCGGATTGCATGATCGTCATAGCAATTATTCCCCTCTCGCACCAGATACAATACCTCTCCGGGCTTCATCATTGCCATCACTCGAGCGCGGTCTTCCCGATAACGAACGCCTGCGATGGTGATTCTTTTCACAAAGCGATAATGCTTCATGGTTCGGAGAGGAGAGGCAAGTTGCGTCTCCTCCGCTGCTATGCACCGTCGTTCTTCCGGCTTTCCGCGAGAAAATGATTCGCGCTCGTTCCCTCCATTGGAGGCGAAATCATCACATGATTGACCCTGCAACTCCTTATCCATGGAAGATTTCTCCTCTTTCTCATGCGGCGAATTTGCCAGTTCCGAAAGTCTGCCAAAGGCGATGGCAAACCACGTGGAAGCATCATCCGGAAGAGCTCCCTCATGCCAATGCGTCAGATAACGCCAGTATGAAAAAATCGCTGTCCCGAGAAACTGCACATCATGAATAGAATTGATAATTTCGCTCAAAAATGATGCCCGGAATACGTTTCCCCCCGGGTATTTTTCTTGAAACGAATGCATACAGTCCATTTCAAACCCCAGACTGCGGCAGGCCTTTTCAAAATCCGCAAATTCGATGTTGCCGTTTCCAGATGTTGCGAACACCGGCATCCATTTTCGGATAAATCTCTGCAGTTTTCCGGCTGAGGTGCGATTCATAGTAGTAAATCCTGGTGCCGTATGGACCTTCTCTGCTTTTCAGAAAAAATATAGCAGGAGAAAATACAAGATGATCAACAGACTTTGGCAACGAAACCAGCTGACCATCGATAACGTACGGCAAATTGCGCACATCACATGTTGAGAGAAAGGCACCGGCACAGGGCCTGTTTCCCAACTGGTTATCGCGACTAAGTTTTAACCGGAAACGGGGAAACAGGCCGAGGCACTCAGATCGCGGGATCCACAGCTTACATCCGGCGCTCTGATGGCTCCGCCCGGTGAGCCCCCCTTCAGGGTTCCATCAGCTTCACACCCAGTTCATACGCTTTTTTGCACTCCTCCGGAAACACGGTCTCGTGACGAAACCGTTTGGCGTCGCTGTCCCAGCAGCCGAGGTGGTAGCAGCTGTAGTCTTTCACCTGCATGGTATCCGTGGCAAGAAGCGTCTCACAGTGGCCGAAGTAGAGTTTCATCCAGTTTGCGTATCGCTGAAACAGCGCAGAGTATCCGAACTCTCCGAACAGAGACTCCGGTATATTCATCGTAAATATCCATGCCGTTTTTTTCGCAGGACTCAACGGTTTGCTGTAATCATCGTAGTTCAAATACTGAAACAGAAAACGTTCCAAAAAGGAGCGCATTTCTCCGGAAACTTCACTGAAGTAGATGGGACTGCCCAGCACCACGACCTCGGCTTCGTGAAGCCGCTTCAACACCGCGGCAAGATCATCGCGCACTACACAGCAATCGGGCCGCGGCTCCTTGCGCAGTTTGCACATCATGCAGCTGCGGCAACCGCGAAAATCCAGGTCGTAGAGATAGACCATCTCCGTCTCAGCCCCTGCAGATGCGGCGCCGGAAAGAACATTCTTCAAAAGGGTATCGGTATTCCAGTTTTTCCGGGGACTCCCGTTGATTGCAATCACTTTCATGGTTTCTCTTTCTCCTGTAGATAGTGGGCGGCATTTTGCGCATATTTCTTTCCAAACACTTACAGATGAAAACGTTACTTACAACCGCCTGCACAGCCATTTTACCTGATACCGCCTTCGCAACGTTTGCAAGGCTCATACATTATCCGGAAAGCGGCCCCCCCGCTCAGGAACGGTACTCGCGGCTGTCGTAGGAGGCGGATTTCGGAGCGAACCGATGGTAGAATCCCCAGAGAAGTCCCGGCAGGGCGCCGCCGATGTGGGCGAGATAGGCGACCCCGCCGCCCGTTCCAGCGGACCGGGTCAGAAGCGCCAGCCCGATCTGCAGCAGAATCCAGAGCATGAATGCGCCCCACGCCGGAATCGAAAACCAGTTGCGCCGCGCCATCAGCGCGCCGAATATACTCCGGGAAAACAGCATGAAGGAGAGCCGCACCTGCGGGAAACAGACCGCGTAACAGGCGATCACCCCCGAAATGAATCCGCTCGCGCCGACACACGGAATATCCGAGCGCGGATCGAAGAGCGCATGCAGCAGCGACGCACACAACCCGGAAGCCAGCAGCAGAAGCAGATACTTCCCCTTTCCGAATTCATCCTCGACATTATCCCCGCAGATCAGCAGAAAATAGAGGTTGCCGACCAGGTGCCAGATTCCGCTGTGCAGGAACATCGAACTCAACAGCGTCAATCCGCCGTGGCGCCCCCACTCCGCCGGAATGAATCCCCAGTTGTCGATCGTTTCGCGCAGATGCGGCACACTGAGGCAGAACACCACGAGACAGAGCAGGGAGATCCCCCAGGTGATCAGCGGCAGACGGCGGGTGGCAGGCGCATCCAGCTCCACCGGAAGCCCGAGCAGGCCGACCAGATATTTCCACCCCTCGTCCGGAGCGTGCTCTCCGCCATCGAGTTGACGGAACTCCCGGTTGATCCTCTCCTCCTCCACCTGAATCTGCCGCAGGGCGAGGAACTCCCGCGCCTTCGGCGGCAGCTCCTCCTCCGCCTCCGATTCCGGCAGAGGAATCCGCTCCAGTTCGGCAGGATCGAACCAGACCGTCTGGCAGGTGCAGCAGAGATCCAGCTCCAGCGCCTTCCCCGACAGCGGCAGCGTGACCCGGCGCATCGGCATGTGACAGGAACCGCAGTCCGGCCCTGACTCCGCGTATCCGGTCCGCGCGGTCCGCCACAGGAGATCGACAAAAGCGCGATCGGTACAGAGACTCCGCAGACCGGAAACGGTCAGCATCCGGCCGCCGCAGGACGGGCATCGGAACACCACCACCTTCCGGTAGAATTCCCGCTCCAGCTCCTGGTCGCAGTTCGGACACCTCATCGCACCGGCCCCCCGCAGTCAGAGTAGAACAGCAGTCCGACCGGCCGCTTCCGCTCCGGCCGGACCGTTTTTCAGGCGGAACGCCCTATTTCCCGCAACGGATCGCGGCCTGCGCCGCCGCCAGACGGGCGATCGGCACCCGGTAGGGACTGCACGAAACGTAATCGAGCCCCTCCTTGTGGCAGAATTCGACCGACTTCGCTTCTCCGCCCTGTTCGCCGCAGATACCGACCTTCAGCTTCGGCTTGACCGAACGGCCCCCCTTCACCGCGATATCGATCAGCTTGCCGACGCCCGCCTGATCGATCGTCTGGAAGGGATCCGCCGCCAGCAGTTTCTTGTCGAGGTAATCCCCGAGGAAGGCGCCGATGTCGTCGCGGCTGAACCCGAAGGTCATCTGGGTGAGGTCGTTGGTGCCGAAGCTGAAGAAGTCCGCCTCGGCCGCCATCTGATCGGCCAGCAGTGCGGCGCGCGGAATCTCGATCATCGTGCCGACCTTGTACTCGACCGCCGGGACCTTGAACTTCTTCGCGACCTCCGCGGCGACGCGGGCGAGAATCTCCTTCTGGAACTTGATCTCCGACGCATCGCAGGTGACCGGGATCATGATCTCCGGCTTGCAGGTGTGCCCGTCGCGGTTCAGTTCCGCGGCGGCTTCGAGGATGGCGCGCATCTGCATCTCGGAGATCTCCGGATAGGTGATGCCGAGCCGGACGCCGCGATGGCCCATCATCGGGTTGGTCTCATGCAGCCCCTCCGCGCGGCGGGCGATATCGATCAGCTTGATGCCGAGCGCTTTCGCCAGTTCCTGACGCGCCTCCCGGGCGCTCGGAACAAATTCGTGCAGCGGCGGGTCGAGCAGACGGAAGGTCACCGGCAGCCCCTGCATCGCGGTCAGCGTCCCCTTGATGTCCTTCTTGACGAAGTGGAACAGCTCCTTGACCGCCTTCTGCCGCTCCTCCGGCGTCGCGCTGAGAATCATTTTACGCAGGGCGAAGAGCGGCTTTTCGCTGTTCTTGCCGTAGAACATGTGTTCGGTCCGGAAGAGGCCGATCCCCTCGGCGCCGAAATTGCGGGCGATCTTCGCATCCTCCGGATTGTCGGCATTGGCACGCACGCCGAGCCGGCGGTATTTATCCACCAGCTTCATGAAGTGCTGAAGCTTCGGATTCTCGCTCGAATCCATCGTCGCCACCGCCCCGGCGTAGACGTAGCCGCGGGTGCCGTTGAGGCTGATGATCTCCCCGGCGCGGTAGACCTTGCCATCCACCTTCATGGTGCCGGCCACCTCATTGATTTCGAGGCATCCGGCGCCGACGATGCAGCACTTGCCCCAGCCGCGGCAGACCAGAGCCGCGTGACTGGTCATGCCGCCGCGCGCGGTCAGAATGCCGGTTGCGGCGCGCATCCCCTCGACGTCCTCGGGGTTGGTCTCTTCGCGGACCATGACGACCGCCTCGCCTTTCGCGGCGGCCTTGACCGCCTCTTCGCTGTGGAAGACGATCCTGCCGACCGCGCCGCCGGGACCGGCGGGCAGGCCGCGGGCGATGAGCTGAGCGCTCTTCTCCGCCTTGGGGTCGAGAATCGGGTGAAGCAGTTCATCGAGCTGCGCGGGCGAAACCCGCATCACGGCGGTCTTCTCATCGATCAGCTTCTCCTTGAGCATATCCATCGCCATGTTCAGCGCGGCGGTGCCGGTGCGTTTGCCGACGCGGCACTGGAGCATGTAGAGTCTGCCCTCCTGGATGGTGAACTCGATGTCGAGCATGTCATGGTAGTGCTGTTCAAGCGTGTTGCGGATGTCGAAGAGCTGCCGGTAGAGTTCCGGGTAGAGCTCCTCCATCGACTTGAGGTGCTTGTTCTGCTCGTTGCAGGTATCCTGGTTGAGCGGATTCGGGGTGCGGGTTCCGGCGACCACATCCTCGCCCTGCGCGTTGATCAGCCACTCGCCATAGAACTTGTTGTCGCCGGTCGCAGGATCGCGGGTGAAGGCGACGCCGGTCGCCGAGGTGTCGCCCATGTTGCCGAACACCATGCTCTGCACGTTGACCGCGGTTCCCCAGTCGTCGGGAATCCCCTCGATCCGGCGGTAGGAGACCGCCTTTTTGCCGTTCCAGCTCTTGAGCACCGCGCCGATGCCGCCCCAGAGCTGCTCCATCGCGTCGTCGGGGAATTCGCGCTTGAGCGTCGTTTTGATCTGCTTCTTGAACTTGTCGCAGAGCAGCTTGAGATCCTCGACGGTAAGGTCGGTGTCGGAGGTGTAACCCTTCTTCTCCTTGAGCTCTTCCATCATCGCGTCGAGCTGTTTGCGGATCGCCTTGCCTTCGGCCGGTTCGATCCCCTCGGCCTTCTCCATCACCACGTCGGAGTACATCATGATCAGCCGCCGGTAGGCGTCGTAGACGAACCGCTCATTGCCGGTCTTGGCGATCAGCCCCGGAATGGTTTTCGTGGAAAGTCCGACGTTGAGGACGGTTTCCATCATGCCCGGCATCGAACTGCGCGCGCCGGAGCGGCAGGAGACCAGCAGCGGATTTTTCGCGTCGCCGAACTTCATGCCCATCTGCTTTTCGACCCCGGCGAGCGCGGTCTTGACCTGCTTCTCCACGCCGGCGGGCAGTTTGCTGCCGTTCTTGAAATAGTCCACACAGCACTCGGTGGTGATGGTGAATCCGGGGGGCACCGGAAGCCCCAGCGAAGCCATCTCCGCCAGATTGGCGCCCTTTCCGCCGAGCAGTTCCTTCATCGCGCCGGAGCCTTCAGAGTTCCCGCCGCCGAAGGAGTACACATACTTCTTTCCTGCCATTCTCTCTCCCTTCCCTCTGTTGGACGATTACTTGAACGTATCGAAAACCCGCAGAATCGCCCGTTTTTGCTTGTTTTTCTCCAACCCCATGATCATAAAGGAGCCGCGCACCTCGATCGGATACGGGATCCCCTGAATGTACGTTCTGCCCTGTTCGGCGAGGCGCTCCAGCCGCTTCCGCTGGACGCGCGACGTGCGGTCATATTTGTAGACGCCGATCTCGGAACCATCCACCATGATGCCGCATCCGCTGGTCGCGCGGAACGGGTCGGGCAGCAACGGCCGGACCCCGTCCACTTTGATGCCGGCGCGGGTCAGATAACCGGCGAAATCCTCCGGCCGCAGGTAGTTGTTGTCGATGGTCGTGCAACCGGTGAAAAAACAGCTCAGCATCACCAGCAGAGCCGGGACGGCGAAGCGAAAATTCGGCATGCGTTTTCCTCTCTCATTGGGCTCATTGATTGTATAATCTAAATCTATCATGACCAGATTGCAAGGCATTCCGCCAAATATTTTCGTCATCTCACATGAATTTCATGATTTCCGGGCGTGTCTCCCCGTCGGCCGGAAGATTTTCCTGAATCACCCGGGTGATCCCGTAGAGTCCGGCCAGCACATTCTCCCGGTGTTCCCCCTCGAACCGGTAGGCCGGGATGTATCCCCCGAGGGCGGCGATGAACCGCTCCCCCCGGTCGAACACCGGGAACGCCACCGACACCAGCGTCGGGTGCCAGTCCCGGATCAGCATCGGTTTTTCCGCAATCCGTTCCAGCTCGCGGAAAAAATCCTCCCGGGTCCGCACCGCCGGCCACAGCGCCGCCCCCGGCAGGCCGGAGGCGGCGAGAAACCTCTCCTGCTGCAGCCGGGTGCAGTGCGCCAGCAACAGCAGTCCGGTCGCGGTATAATAGACATCTTCGATCACAGTCGGATTGTAGTTGACCTGCAGTTTGTGGTGCAGATCCGGCTTCGCCTCGCAGATCACATAGCGCTTGGTGCCGTTCAGCACGGCGAGCACGACGCCCTCCTTCTGCTCCTGCACGAACTGCCGCATCGGGGAGTCCGCCAGCCGGACCAGTTCCGGGCGGTAGGCGAAGTTGTGGCAGAGGCCGTTCACCGCCGGACCGAGCCGGTAGCCGCGCCGCATGCCGAGCCGTTCCATGTAGCCGAGCTCGACCATGCTGTTGACGATGTGGAAGCAGGTGGCGGGCTGGACGCCGATCAGGTCGGCCATTTCACGGATGGACCAGACCCGCTGTGGATCTTCCGCCACTTTCGCCAGAATCGTAAAGCAGCGTTCGATCACCTGAATCATGGCTCCTCCCGGTTGAATGTTCTCCTGTGTGCGGTCCCATAACAATACCGCGGGAACCGGACTTTGTCAAGTTCGGCGGACTATTTCCGCTCCAGCACGAACACGCACCCGACCGCGAAGAGATTGGGCATCGACGTGGTCAGCAGCGGGAAGGTCATCCCCACCGGAATCTCCTGGTAGATGCGGATTTCCAGATGGTTGCAGAGCCGTTGAAAGTCCCGGATGGTGCCGAGGTGGATGTTCGGCGTGTTGTACCACTGGTAGGGGATCTGGGTCGTCCGCGGCATCGAGCCGGCGAACAGCAGCTGAAGGCGGCAGTGAAAATGGCCGAAGTTGATGAAGCTGACCGCGGCGCGGCGTCCGACCCGGACAATGCGCCGGAGCAGCCGGTCCGGCCGTTTCACCTGCTGAAGCGTCTGCGAAAGAATCACCAGATCGAACGAATTCTCTTCGGCGAAGTCCAGCTCATCGTTGAGGTCGCTCTGAATCACCGGCACGCCGTTGGCGATGCATTGCGCGACCAGTTTGTGCTCGATCTCCATACCGAGAATGTCGGCGCCGCGGGTTTCGCGGAGCATCTTGAGGAAACTGCCGTCGCCGCAGCCGAGGTCGAGCACCCGGTGGCCCGGCTGCACCAGATCGGCGATGATTTTAAGGTCGTGCCGCAGTTTGAGATCGACGTAGAGAGATTCAACCATGGAGGCCCTCCAGACGGTTGTGCAGAAAATCCCGGAGCATCGGCCCCAGCACATCCGCTTCAAGCAGAAATGCGTCATGCCCGTAGGCGGATTTGATTTCACAGAAGGAGACATTCAGCCGGTTTTTGAGCAATGCGTTGACGATCTTGCGCGATTCCGCGGTCGGGAAGAGCCAGTCGCTGGAGAACGAAACCACCAGAAACGCCGCCGTCGCCGTCGAAAAGGCTTTGGCAAGATCCCCGCCCGCCCGGGCGGCCAGATCGAAGTAGTCCATCGCCCGCGTGATGTAAAAGTAGCTGTTGGCGTCGAACCGCTCGACGAAACGGCGCCCCTGATGCTCGAGATAGCTCTCCACGGCAAAGTCGCGGTGGAAATCGAAGCTGTAGGAGTCGGCATCCTGCAGATCGCGGCCGAATTTCAGGCTCATCGACTCGTCGGAGAGATAGGTGATGTGCGCGAGCATCCGGGCGGCGGCGAGGCCGCGGTCCGGCACGTGGTCGGCGGAATAGTTGCCGTTGTTCCAGTTCGGATCGTACTTGATCGCCTCGCGGCCGACCCAGTCGAACGCGATGCTCTGCGGCGACAGCTGGCTGGTGGTGGCGATCGGCACGGCGCTGTCCAGCCGGTCCGGGTAGTTGATCGCCCACTCCATCGCCTGCATGCCGCCCATGGAGCCGCCGACGACGGAGAGCAGTTTCTCAATGCCGAGGTAGTCGATCAAGTAGCGCTGGGCGCGAACCATGTCGCGGATGGTGATCACCGGGAAATCCAGGTTGTAGGGATTGCCCGTGTCGGGGTTGACCGAACGCGGCCCGGTCGAGCCGGCACAGCTGCCGAGCACATTGCTGCAGATGACGAAGTAACGGTTTGTATCGATCGCCTTGCCGGGCCCGACCAGTTCGTCCCACCAGCCGGGTTTGGGATCCTCCGGCGTGTGCCGTCCGCAGACGTGGGCGTCTCCGGAGAGCGCATGGGTGATGAGAATGGCGTTGGAGCGGTCCGGCGCCAGGGTGCCGACCGTCTCATAACGGATGTTGACCCCTTTGAGCGTCCTTCCGCAATCAAGCGCCAACGGCTCGGGAAGTTGAAAATTCTGCGGTTTGACGATGAACTCCAAAGCTGCCTCTCTCCCGGATTTACAAGAACGAAAATGATATAATATAACGTATCGCCGTCATTTTTCAACCGGCAGGGTCCGGTTTTCGGGCAAACTCCCCTCCCCGTCCCCTCCGGCCTCCTCCGCCGGAAGGGGATAGAGCCGCATGATCCACTCGCCGTCGAGCGGGCGGCCGTTCCAGCGGGAACGGTGATAGTTCCGCTGTGCGTCACAGATCAGCCGCTGTTCCCCGGAGACCGCGAGCAGATCGACCCGCACGGTCCCGTCGGTGCAGGAGACCGGCATGCGCACTTTGGAAAATCCGGGGCGGTCCAGATCGAACAGCTGATCCTCGCCGTTGATTTTGACGGCGAGCCTTCCGGGCGTGACAGTGAGGAGCGTCCACTCCAGTTCCGCCCGGGCGGGGGAGAGCGGGAACCGTTTTTCCAGCATCATCCCCGGTTCGAGCGGCAGCTCCTGCCAGCCGCCGAAGGTCAATGGTCCGTAATCGAACCACGCGCTCTTCC
>OIWS01003432.1_pt1 | contig 11327 bp, 9 predicted proteins | sample 1587611 | NCBI WGS metagenome assembly OIWS01 (sample SAMEA3888919, study PRJEB22519) | human gut metagenome | biome: human gut; feature: human-associated habitat; material: faeces | place: Denmark | collected 2010 | reverse complement strand
GATCCGCAAATCAGACGCAAAAAAACGTTAGACAATAATTGCTAAGTTTTGCCTTGATACATCAAATGCCGGAGCAGAGAGAAAAATCAGCTTCTCTTTTTTTTTCGAGCATATACTAACATAGCCTCGTTCCAGCTTATGGGTTTCCATAAACAAAGCTTTTTCCGAAAAGAATGAATGATTCGCAAAAATATCATAGCTTTCGGAATCATTCGGGATCCCCATGCCTGTGTACTTAAAATAGCTTTCCTTGACAGTCCAGATTTTTGTGAAAAGCTCCACAGGGTCTTCTGCTTCATCAAGCAGCATTTTTTCGTTCACGGAAAGGAAAAACTCATCCACACCGTCAAAAGAGTTAATACGTTCCTGAACGTCAACACCTATACATTGGTCGGAGATTGCACAAACTGCAAAATCACCCGAATGCGAAAGATTGAAAAATATGTTATTTTCGTCCGCGAAGAACGGCTTGCCGAATTCGCCGATAACAAATTCGGGAGGAGATTTTCTATATTCATGTTTCATTCCTGTAACAAGCAGCATATAAGCCGACGCACAGCGTTTTTTATCTGCAATATTCCTATAAGCGTCCATTCGGCGCAGCCTTTCGTGAGGAATAAAATTTCTGCAATTATTAAGCTGCGCCTCGGTCATATCGCTTATCTTATCCATAACATACACCATGATTCACACCCCATACATCACTTTCGTCAGAACTATTACAGAGCCTGTAAGCAAGAGTTGTAAGCCCATACCATAGCGTACATAATCTTTGAACTTATACCCCAGTCTCATAGTCATTCCTATAAATCCACAGGAAAGTGGAGTAAGTATCGCAAGCCCTGCAGCCATCGTTATAGCAATAATAAAGGGAACACTGTCAATGCCCAACTCAGTAGTCAGCTGCACGGCAAAAGGGAGCACAGGAGGAAACAAGGATGGGCACATTCAATGTCTCGCTCAAAACGCTGACCGACCGTGTCAGCATGGAAGTTGTCTATACGCCGAAGGAACTGGATCAGATCTGTGTGGAGATCGCCGAGGTCAACCGTCCCGGTCTGTTTCTGGCGGGTTATTACGATTATTTTGATAAGCTGCGCCTGCAGATCATGGGTCTGGCAGAGATGAATTTTCTGTCCGGGCTCTCGGCCGAAAAGCGCTACGAGGCGCTGGAACAGCTGTTCCGGCAGCAGCCCCCGGCGGTCATCGTCTGCCGCAGCGAGGAGCTGACTCCCTTCCCGGAGATGCAGGAGCTGGCGCAGAAGCATGATGTTGCCCTGCTGCGCTCCAACGAGACCACCTGCACCCTGATGGGCAGCCTGATCAGCGTGCTGAATCTGGAGCTTGCGCCCCGCATCACCCGGCACGGTGTGCTGGTGGAGGTGTACGGCGAGGGCATCCTGATCCTTGGCGACAGCGGCATCGGCAAAAGTGAGCTGGCCATCGAGCTGGTCAAGCGCGGCCATCGTCTGGTGGCAGATGACGCCGTGGAGCTGCGTAAGGTGTCCAACCGTCAGATCATGGGTACTGCCCCGGAGAACATCCGCCACTTCATCGAGCTGCGCGGCATCGGTATCATCAACGCCCGTCGCATTTTCGGTATGGGCGCCGTTAAGCTGCAGGAGAAAATCGACATGTGCATCAATCTGGAGATCTGGGACGCGACGAAGGTCTACGACCGCATGGGCATGGACAGCGAATACACGGAGATTCTCGGCATCAAGGTGCCGGTGATGACGATCCCGGTAAAACCCGGCCGTAACCTTGCCATCATCATTGAAGTTGCGGCGATGAACAACCGCCAGAAAAAAATGGGCTACAACGCCGCCTACGAGCTGCTCTCCGCGCTCGGCATGGATGCTTCCATGATGCCGCACGAGGAGATTAAGAGAGATTTGGATATTTAACAGCATGATTTTAGTATAAAACAAGATGTTTTGGCATCTTGTTCAGGAAACCCCTTTGATAGGGTTTTCTGCGGTCGGACAATTCACCGGATTGTCCGACCTACCTTCCTGATCTTTTGGTAGGCAAAAGGGTTTCGCTTTCTGCGGAAAGCGGCTTAGGGCGCTGCCCTAAGAACCTGTAAACTTTCTGAAGAAAGTTTCATCAAAGACTTTTAACCGCGTTTAAGGTTAGCTGAAAGTGAGAAAACATCATCATGTATAACATCATTGCAGATTTGCATACACATTCGCTGGCGTCTACGCATGCGTACAGCACCATTCGCGAAATGGTCGATTCCGCTGCGGAAAAGGGCCTCAAAGCCATCGCCATCACCGACCACGCCCGCACCATGCCCGGTGCGCCCGGCCCGTGGTTCTTTAATTCCATGCATGAACTGCCGCTTTTATACCGCGGCATTCTGCTTATTGCGGGCATGGAGGCGAATGTCATCGATTTGAACGGCACGCTCGACATCAATGAAACCGAACGCCGCGACGTCAACTGGCTTGTGGCGTCCATTCACAACCTCGGACTGCCGGGGCTTGAGAATCCCACGGTCGAAAAATGCACGCAGCTTTGGCTCAACATTGCGCACGATCCGAAGGTGAATGTCATCGGCCACAGCGGCAGTCCGGAGTTCCGCTACGATTATGAAACGGTCATTCCGGAGTTCGGTCGAAACCACAAGCTTGTGGAGATTAACTCGCATTCCTTTGAGGTGCGCAAGGCGAATATCCCGAACTGCCGCGAGATTGCGCTGTGCTGCAAAAAGCACCGTGTGCCGGTTATCGTCAGTTCGGACGCGCATTTTGAGACACAGGTGAAGGATCACACTGCGGCGCTCGAGATGCTGCGCGAGATTGCGTTTCCGGAGGAGCTGATTCTCAACGCGAACACGAATCGCCTCATCGAGTATCTGCGCGCGCACACGAACATCCTTGAAAACCGCAAGGATGCCGATGCTATTTTAAGGAGCTTTGAGAATGTCTGATTACCGTAAATTTGACGCCGCACTACAAAGTGCCGGCGTATGCTATAAGACCGATGAGCCCATGTCCGCCCACACGTCGTTTAAGATCGGCGGCCCGGCGGATCGGTTTGTCGAAGTGAAGACCGTCTCTGAATTGCAGGCGGTTTTAAATGCTGTAAGCGACGGGAATGTCCCGTATTTCATCCTCGGCAACGGTTCCAATCTGCTTGTGCCGGACGAGGGCTTGCGCGGCGCGGTGCTGACGCTGCAGGGCGATTTTAAAAAAGTGCAGAGCCTTGCGAGCGGTCATGTTTTGTGCGGCGCGGGTGCATCGCTTGCGACGGTATGCAGCTTTGCACGTGGGCAGGGGCTCACGGGCCTTGAATTTGCGTGGGGCATTCCGGGGCAGCTCGGCGGCGCAGTGTACATGAACGCCGGCGCCTACGGCGGCGAGATGAAGCAGGTCGTCGAACGCGTCCATTTTCTTGAAGCGGACGGCACGCCCGGCGTAATGAGCGGGGAAGACCTCGCGTTCGGCTACCGCAAAAGCGCCTTTATGGGCACGAAGCGCATCATCACAAGCGCGGAGCTGCGCCTTGAAAGCGGTGCGGAAGCGGAGATCACCGCGAAAATGGAAGATTTCATGCGCCGTCGCCGCGAAAAGCAGCCGCTCGAGCTGCCGAGCGCGGGCAGCGTATTCAAGCGCCCGGAGGGCTATTTTGCCGGTACGCTCATTGAACAGTGCGGCCTGAAGGGCTTTGCCGTGGGCGGCGCGTGCGTCAGCGAAAAGCATGCAGGCTTCATTGTGAACAAAGGCGGTGCGACGTGTGCCGATGTAGAAGCGCTCATCCGCGCTGTTCAGGATACGGTTTTTCAGGCGACCGGCGTGGAGCTGGAGCCGGAAATTCGCCGCATTTCGCTCAGCGAGTAAAATTTGTGGAATTTACGGTGGTATTTGGCTGCCGAAAAGGTGGTTTTTAAAATGGAATTTGTGATCTTGACCGGCTTATCCGGCGCGGGCAAAACGCGCGCCATGCACGCCATGGAGGATATCGGCTTTTATTGTGTCGATAATCTGCCCCCGGCGCTCATTCCGGTCTTTTACGATCTTTGCGATAAATCCGAGGGTATTCAGCGCCGCGTGGCGGTCGTCACGGATACCCGCGGCGGCGAGCTTTTTAAGTCGTTTTTCAGTGCGCTCGAAACACTGAAGGCGCAGAACGAGCCGTATAAAATTTTGTTTATGGATGCGTCCGAGCCTGTGCTTGTCAACCGCTTTCAGGAGACGCGCCGCAAGCACCCGCTTTCCGAAGCGATGCAGGGCTCTTTGGAGCAGGCCGTGCGCCTGGAGCGCGAGATGCTGCGCCCGGTCAAAGAGATCTCCGATTACGTCATCGATACGTCGAACATTCCGGCGGCGGGGCTGAAAGCGCGCATTTCCGACCTGTTTTTGCAGAACGACAACGACGCCATTACGGTGCATTGCATCAGCTTCGGCTTTAAATACGGCCTGCCGCTTGAATCCGACCTTGTGTTTGACGTGCGCTGCCTGCCGAACCCGTTCTACGTGGAGGAGCTGCGTGAACATACCGGCCTTGAAGCGCCCGTGCGCGACTACGTGATGAACTGCAAGGAAACCGAGGGCTTTAAAACCCGCTTTACGGACATGATCGATTACATGCTGCCGCTCTACATTCAGGAGGGCAAAAGCCAGCTCGTCATCGCGGTCGGATGCACCGGCGGGCATCACCGCTCCGTGGCGCTTGCGCAGTATATGCACGATCACCTTGTCGCAAACGGCGTTCACGCCACGGTCTCGCACCGGGATATCACGAAAGAATAAAGCGGGAGGGAGCCGTTTTCATGTCATTTGCTGCGGATTGCAAGCAAGAGCTGTGTATGATTGAAAATAAGCGCGCGTGCTGTTTGAAAGCGGAATGCTACGGCCTTCTGCTTTTTTCAAAGTGTTTTTCCGCGCGGGAATCGCAGATGGTATGCGAAAATGCCGCCGTTGCACGCCGTGTGGCGGAGGCCGCCGCCGTTTCGGCCGGTGTATACGCCGAGGTGCGCTCGCAGTTAAGGCGCAAGAATATCGGCGCGTATGCCATCACCATTCCGGGTGAAGCCGCACGCATTCAGATGATCCGTTCGTTCGGGCACGATGAGAATGACGTGAACCTGCATATTCATGAGGAAAATCTGCAAAAGGACTGCTGCATTTCGGCGTTTTTGCGCGGTGTGTTCCTCATCTGCGGCACGGTCACAGACCCGCAGAAGGAGTATCACCTTGAGTTTTCCACGCCGTACCTGCACCTTGCGGAAGATCTTGTGGCTGTTCTGCACCGCGTGAAGGCCGCGCAGCTTTCGCCGTCCATTGCACGCAGAAAAAACAGCTACATTGTCTACATAAAGGAAAGCGCCGCCATTGAGGATTTCCTCACGCTGACGGGTGCGGTAAACTCCGCCATGAATCTGATGCAGATCAAAATGTACAAGGAGACCTACAACAATTTAAACCGTGTCTCGAACTGCGAGACCGCGAATCTTGATAAAACGTACTCTGCTGCAACAAAGCAGATTGCCGCCATTGCGCTCATCAGCGACAAGGTGGGGCTGGACGAGCTGCCTGCCGACCTGCGCGAGGCCGCCGTTTTGCGGCTGGAAAACCCCGAAATGTCGCTGCGCGAAATGGGGGAGCGGCTTTCCATCAGCCGTTCCGGTGTGAATCACCGCCTGCGCCGCATTTTGGAGTTTGCGGAACAGCTCGGCTCGCCGGAGGAATCCCTTGCGGAGCAGAGCGTTTTTGAAGTGGAGGAAAAGCTGCATGCTGAAAATGCAAAGACCGAAGAGCTTTAAAGACCTTGTGTTGGGCATTTTGATTGTTGCGGTGCTCGGCGTGGGCGCGTATTTCATCGCCGATGCGCTGAAAGCCGAGCTTGTGCCCGGCGATATCGTGGTGCGCTCCGGCAATGAAGAGATTACCGCGCTGCAGAACGTGACCGGCGAGCAAAGGAAGAACGGTTCAAAAGCGTGCGGAGGGCATTTTGAAATTGAAGAGGTTGCCGATGAATTTCCGGTCATTCGCATGGATAAAGGCATCGTGCTTGAAGCCTCGCAGGATCCCTACGGCGCGATGTATTACACGGTTTATAACGAGGATTTCTCCGAGCTTTACTACCGCAGCGAGCGGTTTGCGTATCCTGAAAACGACGGCACATACTACGTTGTGATCGATACCGCGTGGGGGGATAAAAACCACTATTTTTCCACCGAGCACGGATTTACCCTTGTGATTGAAAACAACAATTAGAGGTTTATGTAAATTCAATTATGTAAACTTAAATGGAAAAGGAGGGCGAAAATGGCGTTTACACATTTGCATGTGCACACCGAATACAGCCTTTTGGACGGCGCTTGCCGCATTGAAAAGCTGCTCGATAAAGCGCAGGAGATGGGGCAGAAAAGCGTTGCCATTACCGATCACGGCGTGATGTACGGCGTGATCGACTTTTATAAAGCAGCGAAAAAGCGCGGCATCAAGCCGATCATCGGCTGTGAGATCTACGTTGCAAAGCGCAGCCGGTTCGATAAAATTCACGGCATCGATAACGAAAACCGGCATCTTGTGCTGCTGTGCAAAAACGAAACGGGTTACCGCAACCTTGTCGCCATTGTCTCTAAAGCGTGGACAGAGGGCTTTTACAGCAAGCCCCGTGCCGATATGGAGCTGCTGCGTGAACACAGCGAGGGGCTCATCGCGCTTTCCGCCTGCCTTGCGGGTGAGATCCCGCGCGCGCTTTCCGTCGGCGACTATGACGAAGCCAAAGCCGCCGCCCTGCGCTACCGTGAGATTTTCGGCGAGGACAATTTTTACCTCGAATTACAAGACCACGGCCTGCGCGAACAGGCACATATCAACCCGCAAATAATCCGATTGTCAAAAGATACGGGCATTCCGCTCGTCGTGACGAACGACTGCCACTATATCGAAAAAGAAGACACCAAAATGCACCACATCCTCGTCTGCATCCAGACGAACCGCACGGTGGAGGATGAGGATACGCTGGAATTCGGCTCCGATGAATTCTATTTTAAAAGCGAAGATGAAATGCGTGCACTGTTCCCGGATTGTCCCGAGGCAGCGGACAACACGCAGAAAATCGCCGACCGCTGCAATGTGGAATTTGAGTTCGGCAAAACGAAGCTGCCGCGCTTTGATACGCCGGACGGCAGCGACAACCGCGAATATTTCCGCCGCATGTGTTACGCGGGTCTGCACAAATACTACGGCGAAAACCCGAAAAAAGAAATCGTAGACCGCCTTGAATATGAAATTTCGACGATTGATACGATGGGTTATGTAAACTACTACCTCATCGTGTACGATTTCATCCGTCAGGCGAAAAGCATGGGTATCCCGGTCGGCCCGGGCAGAGGCTCCGGCGTGGGCAGCCTCGCCGCATACTGCATCGGCATCACGGGTGTTGACCCGCTGCGGTATGACCTGCTGTTCGAGCGCTTTTTGAATCCGGAGCGCGTCAGTATGCCGGACTTCGACGTCGATTTCAGCGACGAGCGCCGACAGGAGATCATTGAGTATGTCACGGAAAAATACGGCACCGACCATGTGGCGCAGATCGTCACGTTCGGCACCATGGCGGCGCGCCTTGCGATACGCGACGTTGGCCGCGCCATGGCGATTCCGTACACGACGTGCGATACCGTTGCAAAGCTTGTGCCGATGGAGCTCGACATCACGATTGATGCCGCGCTGGAACGCGTTTCCGAGCTGCGCGATTTATATGAAAGCGACAAACAGGTGCACGAGCTCCTCGACATGGCACGCAAAATTGAGGGCATGCCGCGCCACACGTCCACGCACGCCGCCGGTGTTGTCATCACAGACCGCCCGGTCGTCGATTACGTGCCGCTGAGCATGAACGACGATTCGCCTGTCACGCAGTACACGATGACGGCCATCGAGCAGCTCGGTCTGCTCAAGATGGACTTTCTTGGCCTGCGCAACCTCTCGGTTATCGACCACGCCGAGCAGATGATTGCGAAACACACGCCGGGCTTTAAGGTGGAAAACGCGCCGGATAACGACCCGGACGTGTTTAAAATGATCGCGAGCGGTGCGACAGAGGGCGTGTTCCAGTTTGAATCTGCCGGTATGCGCCGTGTCATCATGCAATCCGACCCCAAAAGCATTGAAGACCTCATCGCCGTTATCTCTTTGTATCGCCCCGGCCCGATGAAGTTCATCCCCATGTACGTCGAAAATCGCAAGCACCCGGATAAAATCACATACCGCCACCCGCGCCTTTCCAAAATACTGGATGTCACCTACGGGTGCATCATTTATCAGGAGCAGGTCATGCGCATTTTCCGCGAGCTTGCGGGGTATTCGCTCGGCCGCGCGGACATTGTGCGCCGCGCCATGAGCAAGAAAAAGCACGATGTCATGGAGCAGGAGCGCGAGTATTTCATTCACGGCTTAAAGCGTGAGGACGGCACCGTGGAGATTGAAGGCTGCATCGCCCGCGGCGTGGACGAGCAGACCGCCGAGACGATCTACGATGAGATGAAAAGCTTCGCGTCCTACGCGTTCAATAAGTCCCATGCCGCCGCGTATGCCGTTGTGGCGTATCGCACGGCGTACCTCAAATATCACTATCCGAAAGAATACATGGCCGCGTTGCTCACAAGTGTGCTCGCATCCGCAGGCAAGATTGCGGCGTATATGGAAGAATGCAGCAGGCTGAATATTGCCGTGCTGCCGCCGCACGTGAACGAGAGCGAGCAGGGCTTTTCCGTTTTTGAAAACAGCATTCGTTTCGGTTTGCTCGCCATCCGCAACCTCGGACGCGGCCTGATACAGCGCATTTTATCCGAGCGCACGATGAACGGCCCGTTCACGACCTTCTACGATTTCTGCAAGCGCATGCAGGGCAGAGACCTGAACCGCCGCGCCGTGGAAAGTCTTATCCGCTGCGGTGCGTTCGACGGTCTCGGCAACAACCGCCGCGAAATGCTGATGGCGGTCGGCCCGCTGCTCGATCAGCTGGAGGACGATAAGCGCCGCAACATAGAGGGACAGATCGGCCTGTTTGACTTCGGCGGGGAGGAGAAAACGGAATCTTTCGAGATGCCGAAAGCCGAGGAGTTCCCCAAAACCGAACTGCTTTCTATGGAAAAGGAAGTCACCGGCATGTACCTTTCCGGGCACCCCATGTCGCCGTATGCGGAGGTCTATAACGCCGGCATCGCCGCGCGCTTTGATGAGATTGCCCGCAGCGCCGCCGGGGAATCCGACCAATATAAAGACGAGCAGTATGTGGACGTTCTGGCCGTTGTGGAAAGCGTGAAAAAGAAGGTGACGCGCTCCGGCTCTGCCATGGCGTTCGTCACGCTGGAAGACATGTACGGCTCTATGGAGGCGCTTGTTTTCCCGAAAGTTTTGGAAAAATACGGCGACCTTTTTGCGCCGGGCGGCTCTGTTTGGGCGCACGGACGCATCAGCTTTACGGAAGAAAAAGACCCGAAGTTCATCTGCGAATATGCCTCGGCGCCGTTTTCGCCGGAAGAAATGATGATCCGCAGAAGGCCTGCGCCTGAGGAAAAGAAAAGGGCCTCGCAAAAGCCTGCCGCTGTGCCGGAAAGCGTCACGCCGCCGCGCGGGGAAGAGCGGCCCGGTGTGCAGATTAAGGGCTATAACACAGCCTATAAGGGCCTTTACCTGCGTGTGCCGAACGCCGAAGACCCGCTCTGCAAAAAGGCGATGCAGTACATCGAGATTTTCGACGGCGTGACCGACCTCTATCTATATTATACGGACACGAAAAAGCTGGTCCGCGCGCCCGCCCGTTATCGCGTTGCGGTGAACTACGAGCTCGTCTCCGCATTGAAAAAACTTCTCGGCGAGGGAAATGTTGCGCTGAAAGAATAAGAAATTCTCAAAAAAACAAAAACCGATTCAAAAAAGACAAAATACCTCTTGAAACCGTCAGGGAAAAGGGGTATAATCAAAAAATGAATGGAATAAATTGTTGAATTGCATTTTTAACTTTGCAATTTTCAATAAGAAAGTGGAGGAATTTACAATGTGTGCAAAGAAAATCGCAGTACTTACGAGCGGCGGTGACGCACCGGGCATGAATGCTGCGGTTCGTGCTGTTGTCCGCACCGCGATCTCCTTCGGCATGGAGGTATATGGCGTACGTCACGGCTACAACGGTCTTCTGACCGGCGAAGTGCAGAAAATGGAGCTTCGCAGCGTTTCCAACATCATCCAGCACGGCGGCACGGCGCTCTTTACGGCGCGCAGCCCCGAGTTCAATACCCCGGAGGGCGTTCAGAAGGCGGCTGCTAAATGTCGCGAACTGGGCATCGACGGCGTGGTCGTCGTCGGCGGCGACGGTTCTTTCCGCGGCGCACGCGACCTGACCGGCGCAGGCGTACCTTGCATCGGCGTTCCGGGCACCATCGATAACGATATTTCAAGCTCCGAATATACCATCGGTTATGACACGGCGATGAACACCGCTATGGAAATGATCGACCGCATCCGCGATACCACAGAGTCTCACGACCGCTGCAGCGTTGTAGAGGTCATGGGCAGACGCTGCGGAGACATCGCACTCAACACCGGCATTGCTGTCGGCGCAATCGCAACGCTCGTCCCGGAAGTGAAGTATGACTTTGAAAAGGACGTCATCGAGCGCATCCGCTACGCACAGAAGACCGGCAAGCGCCACTTCATCGTGGTCGTTGCAGAGGGCGTAGGTCACTCCGAAGATATCTGCAAGCGCATCCAAGAGGAGACCGGCATCGAGAGCCGTGCGACCATTCTTGGCCATGTACAGCGCGGCGGTTCCCCGACGCTCCGTGACCGTGTTGTGGCAAGCCGGATGGGCTACCACGCAGTTGAGCTGCTCCGCGACGGCAAGAGCAACCGCGTCGTCGTCATGCAGGGCGAACGCATCGTAGACTTCGACATTACCGAAGCCCTCGAGATGCCGCGCGTCTTCGACGAGAAGCTCTACAAGATCTCTCAGGATCTTTCCCGCTAAACTTTAGTCACCGAAACGCCTGTTCCAAAAGGACGGGCGTTTTCTGTTTTTCGACACGGTGTCTGCATTTTTTGCATAAAGCACCTTGTCGGGGGTAAAAAATAATTATTTTTGGGAAAATAGGTTGACATTTTCCGTAGTTCGTGGTAGAATAATCGAGCGGTCGAAAAGAGGCCGCGAGATAAATAGGGGCATAGCTCAGTTGGTAGAGCAGCGGTCTCCAAAACCGCGTGCCGTGAGTTCGAATCTTACTGCCCCTGCCACCATGGCCCGGTAGTTCAGTTGGTTAGAACGCTAGCCTGTCACGCTAGAGGTCGACGGTTCGAGCCCGTTCCGGG
>OIWS01003427.1_pt1 | contig 11344 bp, 14 predicted proteins | sample 1587611 | NCBI WGS metagenome assembly OIWS01 (sample SAMEA3888919, study PRJEB22519) | human gut metagenome | biome: human gut; feature: human-associated habitat; material: faeces | place: Denmark | collected 2010 | reverse complement strand
CAGACATTCTTGCATAGCATTTTCTAATCACAACACACCTACCTATTTTTAGGTAGAATATAAGCACACCAGAAGCAGCATTCAACAAGAAAATAATCTGTCCTGCATAAGCCAGCTGACCTGCCCACAGTATTAGATACAACCAGAGGAGAAAAGGCCTACCGTAATGGAAGGCCTTTATGGGATTATGCAGTATGTTGTGGTGCCGGGTGCCTCCCGGTAAGTCTGCCCCAGCCAACAGACCTGCGTGTGTGCTCAAAGAGAAAACCTGGCTGGTCGCCCCACCGCACAGGGGGATTCACCACGCATCTACATTAGCTATGCGATAAGTGCATAGTCAATCCGATGTAACCAGTAAAAACACCTCTTTCGGAAAACTGTATATCCTGGCAGACAATAATTAATCATTTCATATTGAATCATTACAAAACCAACAATAAAGTTTCATATCAGGTTTCAAATTAAGAAAAAATTCCAGTTAGGAATTTTCTCACTTAAATCCCACACTACTCCTCATGCGAACCATAATATCCATGGTCCTTAGGAGGGTTAACTCACATGACAACCATACTGATGATAGCGTTAGCTGTAGTTCTTCTTTTAGTTGCAGTGGGTTCACTGGTTTCATACTTGCGAGAAACGAAGAAATATAAAAATACTTTTAAAAAAAGGTATTAACTTTTACCCAATTCTCCACAAAAGGGGTAGTCAACCGGCACTACCCCTGGTTTCTAACTACCGCCTTCCCGTAAAAAGGCCTAAGTCACCCTGGTGTCGCAGAGAACGTCTATACACAAGATCCATGACCTAATTACACAACCACACTCTCGCAGTACTCTGCGCCCGTGCCCTTGAGTTCCTGTCACATCATCGCCGCTAATAACCGCTGCACGTTTGGCATTCGCGCTGCTTAACTGGAGCATTTCCCCTTATTTTCCCTCACAAGGGTCTGCTATACCTGCTCGCCATTACGCGACTCGGGGCAGCATCATTACTGCTCTGCCTTACGGCTGCGGTCTATCTGCTTTAATTCTTCATGGCTGTATTCTCTGGTGGGGATAGTTGTTGGGTTATCCCTTAGTGGGGTTAGCAATCAGCGTCAGGACGCGCCACGGCGCGGCATGCCCACATACAGGCTTCCTGCATTTTGGTGCGGGCGATTGCCAGGCAGCGCATATCTTCATCAATCTCCCGAGCCTGCTCAGCGCTTAACATTGCCGGACCATTACGGACAGCCAACAATTCACCTCGCTCAGTATCAAGCAAACTACAGAAGTGGCGGCTGACGCCTTTAAGGCGGTTCATCCGCTCAATGTCGCCAGCGGTTAATGTGCGGTAGCCTTTTACAGTGCTGCCGTCCTGCGGTTTAGCTTCACTCATTTCGTAGCCCTTTCGGTTGTACCTAATTTGCTTTTATTGGCTCGTAGGTGGATATTGTTGGGAGGGAAAGCATGGAGATAACCAAATGAAACAGATACTATTTACATGGTTTGCTTTTACAAATACCTATGCCTGCATCACCGCCAGCATTAATGTGAACAACTCGCTAATGCTTAATTCAGCTGTGCCGTGGATTGTTGGGGTTTCTCTTGGAGTAATCACCAATTACTTATTGGCTAAAAAACTAAAGGAAAGCGGGTTTCTGTAGGCCTGCTGGTTTCTGGCAAGGTTACTTCTTAACGCTGTCCGGCATCACCGCACCAACAACGCCAGCCAGCGCTACGCCGCCAGCGATGACGGTTTCCTGAATGCCCGGAGGCATCTGATAGCGGAAGACACCGGCAATGACCAGGATGATGCCGCGCCAGGTTGACGGCTCTTTCAGTCGATTAATGAGATAGTTCATATTTCCCTCAAACAAGAATACTTTTTGCCAGGAGATAGCGGGCTTTACGGTCATCAATGCCGTTCTGTCCGCCGTTGATAATCTGAGTGACGCGTGTAAGGTCACCGGGATAACGCAAACAGCCGCGTGAGGTATAGAACCAGGCAGCACTGCGCGCCGCATACTCATCCTGTGCCAGCAATTCAGGCTGTTTAACCAGATCAATCTTCAAAGCATTCCCGCATTCGCGGTAATTGTTCAGGCCGGTGGTCTGGATGAGCCCGCGCCCGCGGTAAAACCAGCCGTCTGTTGCCCCGTTATTCCCCATGCGTTTGCTGTACACCAGATTGGCGATCGCTCGTTGCCTCTCCAGTGGCAACGATGGTTCACCCTGCCGGCGGCCGAGCGAATTAGCCTGACCCTGCGTCAGCCGCCCGGCGCGGACAAAACTATTCAAGCCAGCCACGCTATAATTGAAGCTCTCAACAAGCTGGGTAAATCCCGTGCTTTCATGCCCTACTTGGGCAATGAACATTGCCTGGTCGATAGCGGAAGTGATGCCAAACTCTTTCATCGCGGCTGTAATATGCGGAAACCAGCGCGCAGCTAACCCGGCGCTGATGCCAGCCGCCTTCTGGAATTGTGTTTGATTCATTAGTGCCTCAGTGTATCGACCAGACGCGCCACGTTACCCCGAGCCCATAGCACGGCGGCGCATATCATCACGTTTGCCAATACCACCAGCCAGTGGGACTGTACGTAAAGACCGAAGATAAATTGGAAAGGTATGCTCGCGTAAATCAGTACAAGCAAGTAAGCAATGATGGAGATACCAGGGCGATGCCTGGCACCGCGACGTTGATAAAACATCAAAGCGCAGACAATAACGGCACATATCACCGCATTGGCCAGCGCTGCCGGGTCATTTATTACCATTCGAACCTCCTCCCCTTAATCGGGAAAGTAATCCGAACAGGCTGCTCAAGTCCTGGCTGTTAATGAAAGTCAGGACCTTGATGGTGACAGCAGATGCCACCACCGCACCGAGCGCATCAAGCGGACGATCTGTATAGCCTGTCCAGGTAGTAAATTTTGAGCCTAATAATCCGGCAGCCAGAACACCGACAATAAACGACGTCATGAAGTAAGCTATTTGCCTTCCACGTGTCAGGTTTGCGGTCGTTGCCACATAAAACACCGCGCCGCCAAAAGCCCCAAATACCACACCAAAATCGGTGTGGGTGATAACGCCATATACGACGGAACCAATTAAACCGCCGCCAAAAATCAGACCGGTACCAGTTAAAGGATCGGACATTAAGCCCCCTCTTATTGCTGTGAGTCCTCTCAGAATTGAGGGGAAAAAGAAAAGGCCACGCATAAGCGCAGCCTCAAATGATTTGTACCTCAGCTTTCCGAGGAGCCTTATTCATGGCGAAAAAAAGCCCGCTCAGAGGAACGGGCAGAAAGTAGGCATTCTAGGTAGTAACGAAACGAAGGCACTCCTAATAGTCCGAGCTACCGATTTACCAGGAAGCATTCACTTTTGCCGTTACGTTCTATAGACATAGACAGGCAACCGCAGAAGTAAACCTTCCATAAATCTTAAATATGTTATTTGGCAGTGTGGTGCCGGGTGCCTCACGGTGAGCATGCCCCAGTCGGCATGGCCCGCGCTGCATTTACAGGTTTCTGTAACTGACTGGTCGCCCCTCCGCATAGGGGGATTCACCACATCAATACGTTATGTTGCAAACGTAGCTAGCGTCAATACACTCTGCATACATTGCTATCGAAGAGCGACTAATCACAGGCATAAAAAACCCGCATTTTATGCGGGCTTATGACTTCGCAGCTTAGATTATCTGAATGCTGAATTCAGAGAAACTTCAGCATCCGGTTCGTGCGTAATTCTGTTTCTGAGATCCCGGCGAATTATCTCAATTGACCAGAACCACACCAGGTGTCCAAATATTTCAGAAACGTTTTCATACCATGGTAGTTCGAACAACGGTGGGGTTAGGCCCATAAGCGGGAACGAAATCATATGGACAAACAGTTGTGCGAGTGCACCAGCAAGCAAACCCTGCCACAGCTTGATTTTTGGAAACACCTCGGCAACTACACAATACCCAACCGCGAACACGATGGAGAATATGATATGTGTTACGCCTACCCAGTTAAACACATGTCCGGCGAAGGTATAGACAGCCGCATTTGGATCGGCCAGCCCTAACCAATCACGCAGAAAAATATAAGGAGGGTTAAGGAAGTTTCTGGAGCAATCAATCTGCCCGGCAGCTCGAATTAATGACTCTGGTCCACAGGCACTGGTAAACATATCGACAGGACTACGCGGTGGTAATGGTACTTCAGCACCCCATTTAACAAATGCTGAAACCACCCCAGAAATAAGCCCGATAAACAATGCAACACCATAATGCCGTCTGCGAGGTTCGGTTCGCACAAAAATATCTTTTAACGCCATAAGACCATCACTTATAAAGAATATTTACAGTTCCTTAATATTCCTTAAGTTTGGCGCATGGCATTTTGATTCAGATCACACTTTATAGCCGATTTCAGGCATTTGTTTTCAAAAACACAAAACCCTGCAGTAGCAGGGTTTATATGAATGGTTTCGTTCAGGCGTTTTATTCCACGATTTAAAATATACACGACAACTTCGGACAAAAGCAAGCACATTGCACCTAAAATGCAAAATAATGCGCCCATTTACTCAATCAGCTGTTGCTCGTTGAAACTCTTCATCTGCCCTCTTCTCTTCCCTCCAGCATAGGTCCACCAGCGCATCGCAGAAAGGTTTCCAGTTGCGCGTCCATGTTCTGATGTGCAGGTCTGGGATAAGCGTCAGAATCGCTTTATAAGCAGCAGTAGACGGCATCGTTGAAAAGCCATTCCCCGAACAGCGTTCACAGATTTTATATACCGGTGCTCCCTGCTCTTTTGTCGCTTTGCGGTCCAGAACCCGGCCAGAACCACCACAGCGGCAGCGAGCGTTTACTTTCCCCTTACCGTCACAGGCTTCACATTTAGCGCTTATGCTGGCTGTTACTTCAGTCCACTTATCCCAGTCGGAAGGACGGACAGCACGGGATTTTTTAGCCCAATATGGTGCTTTGCCCCACGGATTAGAAACTTTGCGTTCCGTGGTAGTGGTTTTAATCTTTCCGTTGCCGTTGCATACCCTGCAGGCTCCCGTTGTTTCCGCGGACCGGGAATACTCCGCAAAAGCAAACTGCGCCAAAATCAGGCAGCAGCGACCCAGCTCTTTACCCGCTGTTTTGCGTACGTTCTTCGGTGCAGTTTCAATCGCATACCGCGCTAGCGCCTGGACGGCCAATTGCTCATCTGTCCTACTAATGCCAGCCTTTCCGAAGAAAGCAGCCAGGCCGAAGCGCGCACGGCTGCTGGTGGTACCAATGGCCGCCATAACATCTGTTCCGGTCAGGCGATTTGGTGATGTGCTTTTCACATCGTCGCTGATGTGCATACCCTGAGGGCTAAAATGTTTTAAGGATGCTTCGAGTTTCATACTTTCAGTAACCCCTCTTGTTTCCATATAGCCAATGTTCTGAGCACGCCTTCGGCATGCATCAGACGCAGTTCGTCGCGGGTGTAATCGGTGGTTTTCTTTCTGCCATCAATGAGATCGTGGCAAGCACTGCAGGCAATAGCGCCCTGTGTATCGTCCGGCTTGCATCCCGTTCCGCAGGTACCCGCCAGGCGGTAATGCGCCAGTACGCTGGTTTCCGGATTGCCATTGCAGTACCCGGGAATACGTACTGTGCATTCGCGGCCTCGGGCCGCTTTGCGAAGGTTCGCCATACTCACCCCCACATCCTGTTGCGCCAGCGGGAGTCTGGCCGCGGAGGATTTTTGTCCTCCACCAGCTGCGCGCTGACGGTCCATGTCATAAAGTCAGGGTTTAAGCTTCGTTCGACCTTTACGCCCCGCTGGCGATATCTCGCTACCAATTCTTCGGCCTGCTGCGTTGTGCATTCGAGATGGTGAAACCATGAGTGTTTCATCGCCATCATCCCGCGAAGCTTAAAAGCTGGTTTGCGGCGTTCTCAGCTTCCTGCAGGCTGTTGAACGAACGAGAGAGGATCCACCGCCAGAGAACATCGAGCGATGCTTTGTACAGTTCCTGGAACTCGCATTCGTCCATGCTTGCGAAAGAAATGCTGCGAGGGTGTTTTTTCAGCGTGCCGTCCGGCAGCTGTATGGCGTCATAGTGGCCGGCTTCAACGATGACCCACGCCCGGTAAGCATCGAAAGATTTGCAAATACTGATAAAGCCGGATCGCTTCTCGGCTATTCGGTCGAGATATTGCCCGGCGGCATCAAGTAACGCCGATTCACTCCCGCCATATGCAGCAAGGTATTTGGCGTAACCTGTGATAAGCCTGCGTTCATTAGACGAGATCGCCCCGCCGGTAGGTTCCCAGTATTCAAACCCAGACTGAGTAAAGCAAAGTAACGGCGATGAAACGCCGGATTGCGGACAAGCTTATAATCGGCTTCCAGAACGGAGCCGAGCTTGCATTTTGATTGCAGAAAATCACTGGTCTCCGGCGTCGCGGGGATCAGGATACCTTGAGATTGTTTTATTAAGTGAAGCTGCGCCATCACGTTCTCCGGTGGCGCATTACTGTCAGGTGGCTGGTTGTTCAGACCAGCACTGCAAGTATGATGTAGCTAGCTGTTAAGAGTCAATTTTTAGAGCTCATTTCCTTAATAACCTCCACTAATGATTTTCTTGTCCAGAGGTGTTCATCTTTAGCAATTTTCCTAACCGATACTTCACTATTAATATTCGATAAAAGGATTCGGTCATTCAAAGCTAATCGGAATGAGCACAACACATGTCCGGATCCGTCCGTAATGGTGGCCAACACATTCCCCTGCTGATTTGGGTCAATACCATCTGTCACATTACCCCCTGAGCGACATACAGACGCACTCATAAAAAACGGGTAGCAGCATCAAGGGAAACGCGAATGCGATGCTCTGGGATAAGAGCCGCCACCATCACAATTAAACTAATAAAACCAGTCGTCTGTGCTTTCCCATGTCTCTTGCAGAATTTGCTCAACGCGTTTTATATCGCCATCAGCGCCACCCAAAACGCTAAGGCCATCGTTGCTTGTGCGTCGAATGGTTAATTTGCAGTCATCGTATTTTTGATTTAATCGCGGTCGGAATTCGGCCCCTAACGCTGGTTCAGCACCGTTAGGCAGTTTTTTAGCTTTGTCGATGGTTACTTCGATTTTCATAGCATTACCTACCAGGAATACTGTATAAATACACAGTACACCTAACTCACTGAATGAGCAATATCTTAAGAGCACAAACTGTTAATTTTTGGTCATAAGTAAAAATACAAAATCAATCATAGTGATTTGAATTTATGAAGTTTTATTCCTAGCAGCTCGACAATCTCCATGTAACCCTGATCGTATGCTCTCGGCAACTGAGCGCTGATACCTTGATGGAGATGCAGTCATTCCTTACAATACTGCTGATGTTGAGTTTGCAAATAGCGCATCACCTATTTTCTACAATAACTGGTGCGTACGAGATCTTTACCATTAAAAACAACAACTTATGCAAGGCATTCAAGATTGAGGGGTTATAGATATAATTTGTGAGGATTCAAGTGGATGTATGGATTTATGTTCTACCTTAAACAAGGTACACTTCTCACGTATCTATCCCTGATGAGTTATAATAACTTATTTTTATCAAATAAATCAGTAACTTAAGAAAAAATCTATCAAGACTAAGCAAACCATTTCAGTATTAGTCTTGGGTCATATGAAGGGTTAACTTGTGCAATTATTAAGTTTGTTTTGCGGTGCTGGCGGTCTTGATCTAGGCTTCCGACAATCAGGATACAATCTAAAACTCGCCATCGACTGGTCTGAGGCTGCTATCAAAACTCATAAACACAATTTTCCCGAGTCTACTGCTCTGAAGCAAGACCTACTTCAACTTGGTGTTCCAGGGATGCTTGAGCTATGCAGTCAGTACTTTACTGAAAGTGAAGCTATGGGAATAATTGGCGGGCCACCTTGCCAGGGATTTTCCCGAGGTAACCCTAATTCATTTGCGGATGATCCAAGGAATAAATTAGCAATCTTGTACGTTGAATTTATAACAGAAGTTCAAAAAAAATTCAATGTTGACTTTGTGGTTTTTGAGAATGTTCTTGGTATTAAAGATAAGAAGCATATTCATACTTATAATAAGATAACATCACAGCTAGATCTTATTGGCTACGATGTTTATGAAAATGAATTGAATGCCGTTAATTTCGGCGTTGCGCAAGAAAGAAGAAGGGTTATAATAGTCGCAATTAAAAAGGGATTATCGAAAAAAAAATTAACATTAATTCCATCAAACCCTGAAGGAAGATCTAAGACTGTAAGAGATGTAATTTCTGGGCTTCCTGAACCGATCTTTTTTCAAAGAAAAATGGTAGCCTCTGACATTGGTTTCCATCCTAATCATTGGACAATGTACCCTAAATCTGAGAAATTTAGAAATCCAGAGCTTTTGCTTAATAAAAAAAGAAGTTTTAGAACAATAAACTGGGATAAGCCTAGCCCAACAATTGCTTATGGAAACAGAGAAATATATGTGCACCCGGATAAAAAACGCAGGCTGTCGATATTCGAATCTATGCTACTTCAAGGATTCCCAAAAGAATTTGTCTTAAAAGGGACTCTTTCACAACAAGTAACACAGGTTTCAAACGCAGTTCCTCCCCCCATGGCTTTTGGAATAGCTCAAGCAGTAAAGAGCATAATAAAGGAAGCATTATGAACGAAGATAAAGATCTTATCGAAAGTACAGATGTTTTGCTCAAAAAATTGAAAGAAAGTGAGACTGAAGTTTTTAGAACAAAACTTCGAACTAATGAGCGAGTATTAGCAAGGGTGACAGATGGTATTTATAGACAACCAGTTTCAGCATTAAGGGAACTAGCATCAAATGCATTTGATGCTGATGCAAGTCAGGTATTCATTACAACAGATGCCCCTCGTTTTAGAACAATAAAGGTTGAGGACAATGGTAATGGAATGACTCTGGAGACTTTAGTTCATGTAATCCATAATATAGGCGGTAGTCTAAAACGGACATCTACCGGAGGAGATTATGGTATTACATCTAATGATAATAAGGACTTTAGTCCAAAAGGGAGACGGTTAATTGGTAAAATAGGAATTGGACTGTTTTCAGTATCGCAACTTTCGCAAAGCTTCCAAATAATTACAAAAAGAAAAGGTGATACATTTAGAACGGTTGCAACCGTTGCGCTACAACAGTATAACGAGGTAGACAAGATTGATGCAAATGAAAATTTTGAATCAGGGAAGGTAAACATTTGGAAAGAACCAGCTAGCGATCCTAACACTCATGGTACGACTATAATTCTAAATAACATCCGCGCCCAAGCTAGAGAAACGCTTACGGATAAACAATTTTGGACCAATTTTGATCTAAACTACCAAGAAAGTCTATCAAATAAAAATAAACCCCCGGCGCCTAAAAAATACTATATTGGAAGGTTGAAACCAAATGATGAAACAGAGGAGCTCTTATATACACTTAACGGCGATGGGTTATACCAATCTCTACCCTGGAAAGAAGGTACTGATGCCGAAAATAAATTCCTAGAAATGACTAAGAGTGTTTGGGATGAATTAAACAGATCTAATCAACGTCCATCAATAGAGAAGCTTTTCGATCATTATTTTTACATGTTATGGCAATTAGCTTTATCTATTCCAGTAAAATATGTCGATTCTGACATATTTGACATGACAGATAAGGATAATTTTTTTTATTATAAGTTATCAAATTCTACCACAGAGCAAGCACAAAAAATAAATCTAAATAAAGATCAGTCAATTAGTGAATATCTCCAATTAAAAAGAACCAATGATAGTGAAAACTTTAAAGTAGTTGTTGATAACATTGTATTAAAAAGACCGATAATGTTTCAAGGACTTCCTAAAATTAAGGGAAGAATTGATAGACCATTGGTATTCTATGGAGCATACTCACAAGATTTTGGTGGGAAACCAGCATCAATTTCCGCCGGTAGTTTGAAGTTTTATGCCTATTTATTTTGGAATAATAAAATAGCACCTATTGAACATAGAGGAGTATTAATTAGAGTATATAACTCCAGTGGGACATTGTTCGATGAGAAATTTTTAAACTATCCAGTTCAAGAAATAAACAGGCTCGAACAGATAACCTGTGAAATATTTGTCGAGCAAGGTTTCGATAGTGCTTTGAATATTGACCGAGAGTCTTTTAATTATGCCCACCCTCACGCAGTTCTTTTAACACGCTGGTTACATAACGCACTTCGCCAACTCGCAAACACTCAAAAACAATTATCCAGCATATACAGAACTGAGCAAAAACAACAAAGTTTAGATATTGCTATTGATGAAATTAACGAGATTGCGAACAAAACATGGGATAAAAATAATGAAACAAGCTTGCAACTTCCGCCAAAAATAAAATTTTTGAAAGAAGAACAACAGAGTGAACTCCCTTTACAAGAAAGCCGTTATGACTATAGTTTCGATAGGAAAATACTATCAGCAAGCGCAGCAGATAGATTGACTAGCAATGAAAAACGTAAACAACTTATTCTTGAGGAAAAGTTAAAAGCCATTGCTACTGTATTGATTAGCTATGGTATTTTTGATTTAGTCCCAATAGATAAAAGAGATGAAATGCTTCGTGCAATTTATGATATCGTTCGTGTAGAGGGGGTTGAAAATGCATGACTCCGATCAAAATACCGACGATTTATTACTAGGCATTCTTGACGATGTTGAGATTGAGCCAATGAATCGTATGGTTAAATCGAACTTCGAAGCTTGGCATTTACCTCGCAAACAATATGTTAGAGTATATCAATGGATATTTTTAATAAATAGATACAGGGCAAAATTGTTAAGAGGATGTACAACATTAAAATACTTAAGCCTTCCTGGCGATGATTTATTGGATTTAAGAGTTTTGCATGAAGAATTTTGTAGTAAAACCAAAATCACATTAGAGTTTCTTGGCTTTAATAAATACCCAAGAGATATAAACAATCCAAGAAACAATGATGTAAATTTGTCTTTAGTTGAAGTCAAAGAAAAACAATACATATCTCCAACTTCAGACATTCTTAACAATGATATCAGATTAATAAGCAATAAAACCTCCACTGCTTATAAAGAGACTTCAGAGCGTGGTCCATATGATGTTATAAACCTTGATTTCTGCGATAGCATTTTCTCAAAACAGTCCGAATCTCATAATACTCACGCTCTCCTCCGGGAAATAATTTATATCCAATCCTCGAGACGACGCCCTTGGCTAATGTTTATTACCACGAGAGTCGGTGAGTCATACATCGATAGGGAAACCTTGGATAAGCTAATGGCTTGTTTTCAAGATAATTTAAAAAATGATGTT
>OIWS01003421.1_pt1 | contig 11353 bp, 9 predicted proteins | sample 1587611 | NCBI WGS metagenome assembly OIWS01 (sample SAMEA3888919, study PRJEB22519) | human gut metagenome | biome: human gut; feature: human-associated habitat; material: faeces | place: Denmark | collected 2010 | reverse complement strand
TTATTTAAACAACATAACAAATCAAACCTAGAAAAAGAATATGCAGACAGAGGAACAAGATGAGCAACTGACATTGCTGGAAGATAAAGCCGCCCGATTCAAATTCAGCTTTCGCCTTTTGGGCAAAGAAGAAGTGGAAACAAACAAAGAGGAAGTAATAACAGCCTGGAAACTAATCTTGCGTAATTATGTGAGAGATATTTTCGATTTACTGAATTTGTTGAAAGAAAATATTGCATGGTCTTTGCTGGATGATAAGAAAGAGCGATTCTATCAGGTTAAGATAGAATTGGAACCTATGCTTACCAACTATAAAGACTATGAAGGAGAAGAAATGCGCAAAATGATCAATGACATCATCCTCATGCTTGATGAGGGATTTCATGGTTTCAGACAATCCTTCATCAGTGAAACCTATTACGAAGACCTGTTCCGGAAGGTACTGAAACGTTATCGTGAGGAAAATGAGGAGAGATTGGAGCTAATCTACATGCAGGACAGCCAGGATGAAGCGCTTATCTATCCTGATGCTACCCAGCTGAAGAATACCATTGTCGTAGAACGGGCTAATATTCTTTTAGCTTGCCGATTCGGACAGGTATTTCACAACAATGGCAGGAATATCAAACTGATTGTTGCTTATATTCTGGAACAGAAAGAACAGACCTACAACGATATTTACGATTTTCTCGATAAGTATCTTTCTTATCAGATTGCCAAGGAGCATAGCAGAATGAAGGTTGAAGCCGTATTCAAGAACATCGCATTCAAGGAGAATGTGGATGTAGACAAGCTGATGCTTAAACTTAAAGACTTAATCGAAGACAAAACGCTCAACGCCCAGAAACATTGGTTTATTGTTTATAAGGTTTTCTTCAACAAGAATTGGCTGAAGAAGTCAACTCAGCGTCTTTTCATTGACCAGATCAATTCTGCATTCAGTACCTTACTAAAATGTTCTACGGCCGATTTTCATGAGATAAATTCTTATTTCAAGCAAAATGACTATAATGAATGGACACTTACTGATTGTGATGCGCCACAATGTTGTGACATTTACAGAGAGATTGCTGACAAGTTGGATGATGAATTTCAAGACGCCAAGTATGCTAAGCCGGGAACGGTGATAAATACAAAAAGAGTGGAAAAGTTCAGATAGTATCCCCCAATAGTATCCCCTAAAAATATAAACTATATCCCCCACATCCCCCAAACGGATTCGTGGAGGATTTTTTTTGCTTTTACGTTTGGAAATCATTATATCTTTGCATCGTCGAAGAAACAAGACAACGCTGAAATGGTTTGGTGCTCTTGAAACCTCTTCGTACAATTATATAATATGTATACTCAGATTATGAGAGTGGTGCAGCAGGGCGAGACCTTTGCTGTGCAGAGTCAGAAAAGTGAGAACGGACAGATGATGAAATGCAACATCATCCTCCAGGAGATGGGTGGCAAGTATGAGAACCAGTACGCTGCGGCAATGTTGGGCAATATGGCGCAATGTAAGTATGCGGCTGGCGAGCTAGTGGCTGTTACGCTCCGCTTTACTACCCATGAGCACAATGGTCAGGTTTATCAGGATATCTTAGTGACGGACATTTTAAAGGTAAAAGGGTAAAAAGGCTTTTTAAAGGTAAAAGGGTAAAAAGGTAAAAAAGTAAAAAGAGCTTCGCAGGGAGAAAGGCTGCGAGGGTTCTGTAACAAGTTATTAATCTGAGTTGGGACGGACGGAGGATTTTCTTAAGTAAAGCGCGCAACATTCCTGATGTTTCTCCTCGTAAATTTCAATTCAGATATGAAGAAAGATAATTCTAAAAACTGCAACCAGCAGAATAATGGTTGCAATCTGGGACAACAGAATAATGGTTGTGATCATGTGCAGTTGGGCGGTGTGGCTTTCTATGATGGAAGCAAGTGTTTTCTCTTTACTCCTGACCAGCAGGGCGTGAGAGACCAAGTGCCTGGGTTCCGTTCACAGGGCGTTGCCCAGCAGTTGAGTGACGGTACATTCGATTTCGTTGCGAAAGCGAAGCCGCGTTCTCAATCTAAGCTCATCAAGAAATTGGCTCACGGACGTGTGAGCAAGACGAAGGACAATGCTGTGCAGCTCACCCTCAAAGTGTATAGTGACGAGGGCGTCAATATCGGCAAGGCACTCATCACGGAAGCAAGAGAGGCTGCTGATGCCGTGGTAGAGCTACAGTTGAAGCAGTAAGTTTGTCTAAACGAGGTATAAGTTTAAACGATGAGTTAGTTTAAATGATGATTATGTTTAAACCATGTAGAACTAAAACATGAAGAACGAAACAGAATGAGCTGTTATTTAATTAAGGTGGAGAACGGGCACAAGGTTGCCCGTCCCATCACCTCGGAAGAGGAATACAAGCAGCTGCGTGGAAGCAACGAGCAGAAGGCGAATCTTCGCCTTGCTCGTGCTGGAAACGATGCTGCGAAACGCAGACTGATACAATTTAACTATTCCGGGCATTATCCGCAGGGCGTAGTGAAAGGCATGAAACTGCCAAGTTCGGCTTTCGGCTTTGATATGGATGAACCAGAGGCTTTCGCCAAGGCTGCCAAACTGCTGCTGAAGGAGCCGGGCAAATACGGACTTCTGATGTTGGAAAGAAGCGCAAGACAGGGCGGTCATGCGGTGTTTGAGCGTGAAAATGGCAAGACCATCTTGGAGAATCAAGTGAGGATTGCTACAATGCTGGAGTGTGAAATGGATACGTCGGCGCACGACATCAACCGGGTTTATTTCACCACCACTTCGGATGATGAAGATTTGCTTTTCCTCTCGCCGCATCTCTTTCAGGATGCTTATGACGAGGCTGCTGTGGCAGCTGAAGCAAAGGTTTTGGAGGAACGGGAGAGAACAGGAAAAGAGGAGTTGAATGAAGGTGCTCACAAGGCGAACAAGCATTACAAACCTTGGGAAAATCCTATGCCAAATGCTTCTGCTACGATTTTAGGCAGAAACGCTTCTACTGGCTCTTCAGAGAAGAAAACAGGATCGACTGCTCCTGCAGCTTCTACAGGAAAGAATGAAGCTCCAAGCCCATCTGCTGGAACTCCCCAAGTTTCTGCTCCATCCGATCTCAAATATCTCGGAATTCCTTATTCCGACATCATCGCCAAATGGTGGCAGATGTATAATGATGGTCAGGAACCCGTGAAATCCAATCGCAATACATTGACTTTTGAACTTGCCGTTAATCTCCGTCATATCTGTGGTTTCGACCGCAATCTGATGGCTCAGGTGATTCCCTGCTACGATGGTTTCCCTGATCAGGAAAAGATGGCTTGCATCAACTCGGCACTCAGTGAGAAAATCACGCAAATGCCGAAACGTCTGAAAGACGTATTGTCTGCCATTCGACAAGAGAAACTGAACAAGAATGCGGCAACGGGAGCGACTGGAACGGATGAAGACGATGAAGCTTTCATCAATGCGCTGGATGAAGCTAATGCGCAGGACGACCAGTTCTATTATAATGCCCTGCCGAAACTGCCGCAAGGTATCAAGGACTCGGTTGATGCTGTGGGCCCAGCCCTCGCCATGCCTGTCATCTCTGCTATCTGCCCGGTCATCGGAATGCTTGCCACAGGTGTAAAGGTAAGCGTGCACGGCAAGATGAACTCGCTCAATCTCATCTCCTATATCGCCGGTGATTTCGCCTCAGGAAAGGGTAGTATTGACCCGATTATCAACACCTGGACGAAAGAATTGAAGGATATGGACAAGATGTATCTGCAGACGGAGGAGGACTGGAGAGTCAAGAAGCGTGCGGCAAAGAACAAGAAGGAGCAGCCCGAAGAGCCGAAATTGCCTATCAGATGTCTGACGCTGAACAATACCGTAGCTAATCTGGCAGAACGTCTTGCCAACACCGAAGGCAAGCACGCCTTCTCCTTCACTCCTGAAGCCGACACCGTGGCGCAGAAGTGGAAATCGGCCATGAGCGACTTCTCCGTGATGCTCCGTCAGGCTTACGACGGCACCAGCTATGAACGTGAGGCAAGAAGTGCTGAGGCGGTGAATGTGCATATCGAAAGGCTTCTGTGGAATGTGGTGATGTGCGGAACGCCTGATGCGCTCTATCGTGTAGTGAGCAACTATACGGATGGTTTTCAAAGTCGTATCATTGTGGCTCGAACTCCCGATAATACCTTCACACCGCTCACCGAAAATCTCTATGTTCTGAAAGATCGACAGAAGGAACGCATCATCCAGATAGCCCATCTGCTGCCGCTGATGAACGGAGAAGTGGAGTTGCCCAAGTTGGAGGAAAAAGGTAGAGAATGGTTGGAGCTGATAAGACTGGAAACGATGAAGAATGACGACAAGGTGAAAGCTCGCCAGCGTTTCCGTATCTGCCCTACCACCATGAGGATGATGACCTGCCTGATGCTCTGCAAAGTGGCTGAGATATTGATTCATAAACATGGATTGAATGGAGCGGAAAAGAAGTTGAAGGAGCATCCCAACTTGTGGAGAGAGATGATCGTAAGAACGCAGACACCAGCGATGCTTTCTGTTTTCGACACCTTAGCCGACTATCAGTTGGAGAATGCTCTCTACTTCTTCCGTCAGCGTATAGAGGATGCTTTTTCTTCCAAAAACTACAACGGACAGGCTTCTTTAGAGCGCTCCAAACGTGGAAAGAATGATTCTATCTTTGAGCGATTGGACGTTACATTCACATTCGAACAGGCAGTGCAGCAGAGCATTGCCGTGAAAGGAACAGGTGCAAGCCGGGAATCTACAAGGCAGATGTTGAAGAACTGGAGAAAACAGGGACTGGTTATCATGATGAAAGACAAGCGTTATCAGAAAGTTAACACAACTCAATAACTGCTATTCTTCGGTATAGAAACCGGTCATTTCCGGTCATGGTCATTTTCGGTCAAAATCGTTTTCGGGGGATTTATTTCCCCCGAATATCACTTTCAAAATTTTAAAATCATGGAAATAAATATATATCGTCAAATTGGTACTCCCTGGGGCTTAATGGGCACTATACTCGTAGAAGGGATACTTGTGTATAGAACATTAGAGCATCCTACTCGCCATTTGCCTGCCGGTGAATACAAGGTTGAAATCATGTTTAACAAAAATTACAGGAAGGGGTGGATGGAATCTCCGATTGATAAGGAGCTTATCAATGTTCCTGTGATTAGAAAGATAGACGCCCGTCCCATAAAGACTGCATCTCGCATCCCATTCTTCATGCCTGGCAATGGGGCTTTCACGCTGAAACATGGTAGCATCATCATCGGGAAGGCTGGTCCAGCAGGTCTGTTGCTTCATACATTAGATTGTTACCTTGATCTCTATAAGGTATTGGAAGGAGCTATAGGGAAAGGTGAAGAGATCAGGCTGATTATTCAGGACATTGAGCAGAATGAAATCCCTCTGAGTTCTGTATATCTTTTCTAAAATTTAATTCATAACAATATGCGTATTATCAAGGAAATCATCATTCATTGTAGTGCTACCAAAGAAGATAAGGACTACACAGTTGCCGACATCGACCGCTGGCACAGAGCGCGCGGTTTCAGAAAGATCGGTTATCACTTCGTCATCTACCGCAACGGCGATATTCACGTAGGCCGTTCATTGTCAGAAATCGGTGCTCATTGCAAGGGGCACAATGCTATCAGCATCGGCATCTGTTACATCGGCGGTTTATCCAAGGATGGCAAACCGAAGGACACCCGAACCATTGAACAGAAGGCTGCCCTGCTGGATCTCATCGGTCAGCTGAAGGAGGAATTCCCTCACGCCACTATCCACGGTCACAACGAGTTTTCCGCTAAAGCCTGTCCTTGCTTCGACGTGAAGAAGGATTTAGCTCCCTATTTTACCGTCTCATTTTCTTTCTGAGCCATTGACTGAATGCCTCGTAAGCACTGATTTCCTCCTGGTGCTGTGGCTCTGCGAAGGTAAGTTGATCACCCGATGAATCGCCATGCTGGTCTGGGAAGATAATCATCAGATTGGTGCCCGAGAAGAAGCGGGTGATCTCCTCTGGCAGACGTTCCAGGGCTGTCTTGTAGGATACTGTTCCCTTGCGGGCAGTAATCACTACCAACATGTGGTCGTTGGAAATCTGGGCTGCCAACTGTGGCATTTCGTTCCAATGGTTCATCAAGGCATAGTCGGCACGCACTTCATGATGGCGGTTCTGTATGTACTCATTGATGAGTGCCAAGGTTTCGGTGCGACCATGAAACTGGATACGACAGTCGAGATTTCCTGCCATTCGGCTGAGCCGTTCAAGCCAGCGGTAAAAGCCTGGTTCAAACTCTGCTCGTGATGGCACGGCTACCTGGATTCTGCGTATTGTATTCAACGGTTGTATGACGCGAGCCATGATGATCTGTCGGCTCAAACCGTTGAAAAGGCTCTGATGGAATTCGCCCCAGAATTTCGGAGAACGCTCCGGATGCATGTGCATGCCGATGATAATCTCAGAGCATTGGAACTCGTTGAAAGCATGCTTGATGCCATTGGCAATGTTGGCCGCAATACGAACCTGCGTCTGGGTCATCACATCGGTAGCTGCTGCTAATTGGCTGCAATGGTCGAGCAGTTGTCTGCCCTGTTCCTGGTTGTATCGCATGTCCTTATCATCGTAAACCACGTTCAGACAAACCAGTCCCCGGTTCAGTTTCTGATTTCTTACTAAGAGAGCCAAATCCATCAGGCTGTCGGCATATTCTGGGTATCTCACAGGGATGAGAATCTTCTCGTCATTGCCCTTCTTCTCGTCTTCTGCTTCCGGCAATTCCTTGTCTCGGAGGATAATCTTCTGGGACGACCAGTCGGTGAGGAGCGAGGAGATGATGCAGGTAAAGAGGATCATGATGACCACCCCATTGAGCATGTCATCATTCACCAGATAAGTGTTGGGACCGATGAGGATATTCATTCCGACCATGACCATGGCGATACTGCCGGCTGCGTGGGCTGAGGTGAGTCCAAACATCATGTGGCCTGAGGAAAGCGGAAGGCGGAAACCGAGGCATGCTGCATAGGCTGCTATGGCTTTGCCTAACGTTCCGAAAAAGACGATGCAGAAGATTACCCAGAGGATATGACCGCCCTGGAAGAGCAGGTTGACATTGATGAGCATGCCTACTCCTATCAGGAAATAAGGGATGAAAAGGGCATTGCCGATGAACTCCAAGCGGTTCATGAGCGGAGATATGTGGGGAATGTATCTGTTGAGGATGAGTCCGGCAAAGAAAGCTCCGAACACGCCCTCGATGCCTACTATCTGGGACAAGGCTGCACTCATGAAAAGCATCGCCATGACGAAGATGAACTGCATGACGGCATCACTGTAGCGGCGCAGAAACCAGCGGGTAAGACGGGGAATGAGGAATATCATAAAACCGCAATAGGCTGCAAACTTGGTGGCGAAGAATATCCAGAAGAGTACGCCGTCATGCTCGCCAAACGAAGCAACGAGACCTGCTAAGATGACCAACGCTATCAGAAGCGAAAGCATACTGGACCCGACACTCAGCGTGACACTCGGTTTCTGCTGCAATCCGTATCTCGAAACTATCGGGTAGGCTATCAGCGTATTGGAAGCCATGATACAGCTGAGGAGGAGCGAGGCCTTGGCGGAGTAGTGGAGCAGGTGGATGCTCATGAAATAGGTCAGCGTAAACGGTATGAAGCAGGTAAGCAAGCCATAGATGAGTAGTCGCGACTTGTTTTTCTTCATTCCTTCCATGTCCATCTCCAAGGCCGCGAGGAACATGATGTAGTAGAGGCCCACCTTTCCAAACAGTTCAAAGGAGGAGTCTCGTTCCAGGATATTCAGTCCATACTTGCCGACAACGATTCCTGCCAACACCATGCCAATGATGTGTGGAATACGCAGTTTACCCATAATGATAGGGGCAAAGAGAACGATGAGTAGCACTACGAAGAAGATCAACGTAGGGTCGGTTATCGGGAAGTAATGTGTTAAGTTCAGCATAGACATTCTATTTTTTTTTGTTTGCAAGTGCAAAGATACGTCGTTTTTTTGAATTGACCATACAAAATTACGGAGAATTATTTTCTTAGTGGTATCTAAGGGTATTATTTCTCTTTTAGTTTGCATGTTTTATATTCATGCTCATCAATGCCTTCATCGTGGCACTCATACGCATCGGGGGCTTTCACCCACACTTCACTTTTACCTTTGCACCCGGAAACAAGTTTAAACGAATTGGTTAACGGGTGTTAAGGTGAACTGTTTTTCTTTTTAGAATATCACTATTAGATGATTAATTCCTTCGCCAAGCCAAATGTTTTCTTGTTTCCATTTAATGCTAAAATGTCAATAATATGGATAAGGAACTTTACTTTGGCGTAGATGTCTCCAAGAAGACTCTCGACCTTGCTTATTATGATGGTGAAACCATCGATTGGAAGAATGCACATATTAAGGTGAGCAATGATGCTGCTGGGTTCAAAAAGATTGGCTCCTGGGTCGCAAAGGTAGGAAAAGACTTTGATACCTTTTTGTTCTGTATGGAATATACGGGACTCTATAACCAAAACTTCAGATTATGGCTGGAATCCAAAGAATATATCTATGGTATGGTGGAACCTCGAAAAATGCATCGCTTCGAACCTGATCTGGATGATGACCAGCGCTCTCTTGACCGTATCAAGACTGACGAACTGGATGCTTTCAGAATAGCAATCTATTGTGAGCAGAACCACAAGAAGATTCTTCGCAATCCCTCCAAGCTTCCCTCACCTGTCTATTTTAAGTTGAAGAGACTGCTGGCAGAGCGTAAGCAGAACACCAAGCAGTCAACTCTCTATAAGCAGCAGCTTCATGATATCTGCGCATACGACACAGACTTATCCGTAGAACGCAAGAAACTCCTGCTGAAGAACATGAAGGAAAACCTGAAAGCAATAGACAAGGAGATTGACAGCTACATGCAGGAAGATGCAAACATCAGCAAGAATTACAATCTGCTGACCTCCATTCCTGGCATTGGTCGCATCATAGCGTTGGAAACCATTGTATTGACGGAAAATTTCACTGCAATCAGCAATCCTCGCAAATATGCCTGTTACATAGGAATAGCCCCATTTAAAAAAGAATCTGGTACCTCAGTAAGAAAGAAAACGGGGGTTTCCAAGAAAGGCTTTTCAGAAGCCAAGGCAGACTTATCCATAGCTGTCCTTTCCGCCATAAGGAACAATCCTTCAATAAGAGACTATTGGATACGCAAGAGAAAGGAAAAATGCGGTGGTATCGTGCTCAATGCCGTCAAGTTCAAGCTAGTCCTTCGTATGTTTGCCGTGATAAAGCGTGGAACACCATACGTGGAGACAGATGCATACAAGAACTAAAATGCAGCAAAAGTGAACTATCGCACTTCTTAGAGCATAACTATTTCCCGACTAAGTCTTTTGTCTGCGTTTTTTTCACTACCTTTGCCGGAGCATCTGAAATGGAAGGAACTCCGGACGGGGGTAGTGAACTATTTTGTCTTAGACAAAGACCTTTCCCTGATCTAGTCTCCCCAGCCTGAAATGCCAGGTCAAGTGCCGTTTAGGGAATTAGCCGTGGAAGCTTTTAAAAGATGTGGCTTACCCTGACATAGAGAGCTCCTTCCTACAAAATGCGGTACAAAGGTATGAAAAATAAATCATTTATCGGCATCGACATCTCAAAAAATGTCATTGACGTATCAATTTTCTGTGAAGAAACCCCAATTAAGGACTTTTCTCACGATGTATTCAACAATTCCCGCAAGGGATTTGGCGAAATGTGCACATGGCTCAAGAAGAATCATGTGGTTCTCTCGAACTGTCTCTTCGGAATGGAGTTCACCGGCAGCTATTCCATGGAGCTGGAGAAGTTTCTTAATGCCAGGAACTATCAGTTCTGCATGCTCTCCACCCATGTGGTAAAGCATTATCCCATGGGGCCCAAGGACAAGAGCGACAAGATTGACTCTGCCAAGATTGCAGACTTTCTCTATCGCTATAATGGTACTGAATGTGTCAAGCCTTATAATATGCCTGACAAGACCATGCAGAGACTCAAGGCACTGATGAATGAGCGTAAGTTCCTGGTGGAACAGCGTACATGCTTCATGAACAGAAGACAGCTATGCATCACAAAGGAAGATGCCCAGTTATATGATGGCTACATCAAGAAATTCAGCCGTGACATTGAGAACATCGAGTTGGAAGAACAGAAGTTGCTGGCTACAGACGATAGCCTCTTGTCTACTTACAAGAATCTTCTGACAATACCGGGAATAGGCTTCGTCAATGCCATAAATGTCATTGTCATTACCCGAAACTTTAGCGCTTTTGAAACAGCAAGGCAATATGCCAGTTATGTCGGCGTGGCACCGCACTTCCGCACTTCAGGCACCAGTGTGAAATGGCGTCCCCGACCTTCAGCACGCTGTGATGGTCAGGCGAAAGCAGATCTATCCATGGCGGCCACAGTTGTTGTACAATATGATGCAGAGTTACAATCATTTTATAACCGTAAATTAGGAGGTAAGCAAGATTCAGACACAAAACGCAAGGCATTGAATGCCGTTAAGTTCAAACTTGTTCTCAGAATGTTCGCTATAGGTAAGCAGAACAGAAAATGGGAACCGTTGGATTCAAAGAGCAGCAATGAAAAACTTGCAATATCATAAGTCCGAAACAAGTGAACTATAGCAGTCTGTGCTACTGCCATTTAGAGTCTTGTAAAGACACAAACACGGATAACTAATTAGGAATCTAGCCACACGCTATTAAAAGAACGAGTTCCGTGTTGATTTGTAACAGAAAAATTATTTTTGACCATTTCTGCTACCGATATTTTAGTGCCTGTATGTTTCAAAACGCCTCTTTTGTATTTATTAACACAAAAAGTTGCTCAAAAATTTGGCTATGTCTTAGGAATCGGGAAAACGACAAGGGTCTATATGCCACGATGATAGGTGGGCGTATAGACCCTTCATCGTGTCTTGATACCTGTTGGGTGGATGATATGGCTGTGTGGTGGTTTCGTGCTACCTGTTTTCATGGTTTGAAGTACCTTTGCGTAAATCGTGAGGTACTTAAACATTATTTATTATGAGAACAGAAAGCAACAAACGAGTATTTGTTCCCTACCGATGTATTCCGGATTAGTATTGGTATGGGATGGCTATCCTTTATCTTATAAAATACGGGAATCCAAACTTTTCCCAAAACTTTTCTCCCGTTTTCTTTGCGTTTTCAAAATAAAATCGTAACTTTGCAATCAAGATAGATTAAAAAAGGAGGTTGCGATGCCAAAGATATTTGAATACTTCGGATTTATCTTTC
>OIWS01003414.1_pt1 | contig 11373 bp, 10 predicted proteins | sample 1587611 | NCBI WGS metagenome assembly OIWS01 (sample SAMEA3888919, study PRJEB22519) | human gut metagenome | biome: human gut; feature: human-associated habitat; material: faeces | place: Denmark | collected 2010 | reverse complement strand
TCTTTGCCGCTTGACGAATCGTACATGGACCGCTTACAATGGTTTTATATAACAACAGAATGGAGTGGAGCATATGGAGCTGACACAGATCCCGAAGATCGAGCTGCACCTGCACCTGGACGGCGCGGTGCCGCCGGAAACGATGTGGCGCATGGCGCAGGAGAAGGGCCTCGCGCTGCCGGCCGATACGCTGGAGGACTTCCGGACCTGGCTCGTCCGGACGGCGGACTGCCGCGACGTCAATACGTACCTGGCCCGCTTTGAGCTGCCGCTGCAGCTCATGCAGGATGCGCCGTCCATCGAGCGCATCACCTTTGACGTGCTGAGCACGCTGGCCCGGCAGGGGCATGTCTATGACGAGGTCCGCTTCGCCCCGCAGCTGCATACGCGGCAGGCGCTTTGCCAACAGGACGCGATCGAGGCCGTGCTGGCCGGACGGGCGCGGGCGCTGCGTGAATTCCCGGACTACCGCTGCGGGATCCTGCTCTGCTGCATGTGCATCGGGCCGGAGACGGTCAACATGCAGGAAAATCTGCAGACGGTCCGCCTGACGCGGCAGTATCTCGGCTCCGGCGTCGTGGGGCTGGATCTTGCGGGCGCGGAGGGGATCGTGCCGCTTGAAAACTTCCACCCCATTTTTGATCTCGCGCGCGAGCTCTCGCTGCCGTTCACCTGCCACGCGGGCGATTCGCAGGGGCCGGAGACGGTCCGGGCCGCGCTGGACTTCGGTGCGAAGCGCATCGGGCATGGGCACCATATCTACGATGATCCCACGCTCTGGCCGCGGGCGATCCGGCAGGGCGTGACGCTGGAGATCTGCCCGACGAGCAACATCCAGTGCAAGACCCAGCCCTCCTACGCCCTGCATCCGGCCAAGCGGCTGCTGGACGCCGGTCTGCGCGTGACCATCAGCACGGACAACATGACGCTCGCCGCCGTCACGCTGGAGGACGAATACCGCCACTGCGTGACGCAGATGGGCTTCACTGGAGAAGACCTGCGGACCATGGCCCGCTATGCGCTGGACGCGGCGTTTTTGCCGGAGGCAGAGAAGCGCGAGATCGCTGGAAAATTTTAATATCAAACAAATATTCGAATATTTCTTGACGCAGCCGCCTCCTTCGTGGTATCCTGTTACCGGAAGGAGGCGGTTATGTTGGACCGTTATCAGGATATGCTGGATCTGCCGCGCCCGCCGTCGCCGTCGCACGCCCCCATGCGCTGCCGCGACCGCGCCGCCCAGTTCGCCCCCTTCGCCGCCCTGACCGGCTTCGACGAGCAGATCCGCAAGGTCGCGTGGATGCAGCGCAGCGCCTCCCCCTATGAGGGGAAGGCGCTGCGAAGCCGTGACGGATGAGGTGGGGCACTTGCGTCTACGCGCCGCAGTCCACCTCATCAGTCGCCTCCGGCGACAGCTTCCCCTCATAGGGGAAGCCATCGGGGGTGCGTTTGTTCTTTTGACTGCGGCCGTTTCTTATGTTTTTCTGAAAATATACACTTTGTTGATAAATTCTGCCGAAGATGTGTTATGATATCAGCAATCATTCAAAGGAGGACGGCATTTGTGGCAGCGTCATTCCTGAAGCGAAAACCGAAAGAGCCGGAGCGGCCGCAGCGGGTGGAGATCCCGGCTGTGGAAGCGGATCCGGAGCTGGGGCTTACCGGCGAGCAGGTGCACGAGCGTCTGGCGGGCGGCTGGGACAACCGCCCCGTGGAGCCTCCCGGCGCGACCGTGCAGCAGATCATCGTCAAAAACGTCTGCACGTATTTTAACTTCCTCTTCTTTCTGCTGGCTGGCTGCGTCATCGCGGTGCGGCAGTGGCTGAACCTGACGTTCCTGGGGCCGGTCTTCTGCAACATGTTCATCGGCATCGTGCAGGATCTGCGGGTCAAGAAAAAGGTCGATAACCTGCGGATCATGTCCGCGCCGAAATGCCGCGCCGTGCGGGATGGGCAGATCGTCCAGACCGAGGCGGCCGCGCTGGTGCGCGACGACATCGCTGTCTTCGGCCCCGGCGACCAGATCCCGGCGGACGCCGTTGTGGCCACGGGCGAGTGCCGCGTCAACGAGGCGCTCGTCACCGGTGAGGCCGACGAGATCGTCAAGCACCCGGGCGATGCGCTGCTCTCCGGCAGCTTTGTCGTGAGCGGCAGCTGCCGCGCGCGGCTGACGAAGGTCGGCGCGGACAGCTTCGTCTCCCGCCTGACGATCGAGGCCCGGCAGACCGGCTCGCAGCCGCAGTCGGAGATGATGCGCTCGCTCACGAGCCTCATCAAGTGGATCGGTTTTCTGGTCATTCCGCTGGGGGCGGTCATGTTCATCAAGGAATACCTGTGGCTCAAAAGCCCGGTCGCCGACGCCGTCACCTCGACGGTCGGCTCGATCGTCGGCATGATCCCGGAGGGACTGTATCTGCTGACGAGCCTTGCGCTCGTGGCGAGCGTCATCCGGCTGGCCAACCGCCGCACGCTGGTCCACGATATGGGCTGCATCGAAACGCTGGCCCGCGTCGACATGCTCTGCGTCGACAAGACTGGCACGATCACCGAGCCCAAGATGACTGTCGACGACATCGTCCCCCTGCAGCCCGACCGCTATATCGCGGACGACATCCGCATGATCATGGCCGATTACGTCTGCGCCATGCAGGACGACAACGACACCATGGCCGCCCTGCGCCGCTATTTTACCGGCCAGTCCATGCAGACGGCCATCGCGGCCATGCCGTTCCGGTCGGCAAAGAAATACGGCGGCGTGTCGTTCCATGAGGACGAGACGTATCTGCTCGGCGCGCCGGAGATCCTGCTGGCCGCCTGCCCGGAGAAGGACCGGTTTTTGCCGCAGGCCGAGGAATGGTCGGCCAAGGGCTGCCGCGTGCTGCTGCTGGCCCTGTACGACGGGAAGCTGGACGACGAGGCGCTCACGGCGGAGATGATGCCGCTCGCGCTCATCCTGCTGTCCAACAAGATCCGGCCCGAAGCGCCGCAGACCTTCGCGTATTTCGCCCAGCAGGGCGTGCGCACCAAGGTCATCTCCGGCGACAATCCCCTGACCGTCTCCGAGGTCGCCCGCCGCGCGGGCATCCCCGACGCGGAGAAATTCGTCGACGCGCGCACGCTCAAAACGGATGCGGAGCTTGCAAAGGCGGCGGAGGAAATGACCGTCTTCGGCCGCGTCACGCCGGATCAGAAGAAAAAGCTTGTCGCGGCCATGAAACGGGCGGGGCATACCGTCGCCATGACGGGCGACGGCGTCAACGACGTGCTGGCCCTGCGCGAAGCGGACTGCTCCATCGCCATGGCCTCCGGCTCGGGCGTGGCGTGTCAGGCGTCGCATATCGTGCTGCTCGATTCGCAGTTCTCCGCCCTGCCCTCCGTCGTGGCGGAGGGGCGGCGGGTCATCAACAACATCGAGCGCAGCGCCTCTTTGTATCTGGTCAAGAACATCTTCACCTTTGTGCTCTCGCTCATTACCCTGTTCTTTACGCTCCCCTATCCCTATACCCCGGCGCAGCTGAGTCTGGTCAACGCGCTGACGATCGGCATCCCATCGTTCGTTCTGGCCATGGAGCCGAACGAGAACCGCATCAGCGGAAAATTCATGCGCAACGTGATCTTCCGCGCGCTGCCCGCGGCGCTGACGGACTTCGTACTGGTGGTGGGCGTCATGCTGTTCTATCTGGTCTTCCACATCCGGGAGGAAATGCTCTCGACGATCTGCACGGGCATCATGGGCGTCGTGGGCCTGCTGATGGTCTACCAGACCTCGCAGCCGTTCAACAAGCTGCGCAAGGCGATGATGATCGGCCTGACGGCGGTGTTTGCCCTGTGCTATTTCTTCCTGCCGAACCTGTTTACGCTCAGTGCGCTGGATAACCCGTCGCTGCTCATTCTGGTGGTTCTGGGACTGCTGGCGTTCTCGGTCATGTTCGTGTGCCGGAAGGGGCTGAACGCGGCCAAGGCGCGTCTTTCGCAGGGGCGGCGCCCGCTGCGCAGAAGAAAACGGGAAGACGGAGGGCAATAAGCATGGACGAACGATATGTGGCCTTCGACGTGGAGACGCCGAACGCGCAGAACCGCCGCATGAGCGCCATCGGCGTGTGCGTCATCGAGCACGGCCAGATCGTGCAGGAGCTCGACACGCTGGTCGACCCGGAGACGCATTTTGACCCTTTCAACGTTGCCCTTACCGGCATCACACCGGAGATGGAGCGCGGCCAGCCGACGTTCGCCGCGCTGTGGCAGCTGCTGGAGCCGATGCTGCGCGGCAGCATTCTGGTCGCGCACAACGCGCCGTTCGACCTGCGCGTGCTGGCCAGCTGCCTGCACGACTACCACATCGACTGGCAGCCGGAGGCGGCGTATCTGTGCACCTGCCAGATGGGAAAGCGCGCCTACCCCTACCTGCCGAACCACAAGCTGAACACCCTTTGCGACCACCTGCAGCTCTCGCTCGACCATCATAAGGCCGGCAGCGACAGCCGCGCCTGCGCCCTTCTGCTCCTCAACTATCTGGAAAAGGGCCTGCAGCCCGAAGCCTTTTTGCGCACCTACCGCTTCGCGGACCGGAAAACGATCCCGTACTGCGGCTGCAGATAAAAAGATCCCGCCCGGTGAGGGCGGGATCTTTTTATGTCTGCGGCTTCTGGCCCGGCATCCAGCGGAAGAAGCGGTAGTAGATGAGAAACAGCAGCGACGTTGTGCCCCATGTGGCGGGGTAGCAGATCGCGATGGTCCAGTTGCTCAGGTGCGGGAAGGTCACCGTGTACAAAAGCGCCAGACGCAGCAGACACGTGCCGAAAAGGGTCAGGACCGTCGGCATGACGCTGTTGCCGCAGCCGCGCATGGCGGAGGAGAAGACCTCCACGCAGCAGAATACCGGGTAGAAAAACGCCAGCATGCAGATGATCGTCACGCCCTCGGCGATGACGGCTGGATCGTCCGTGAAGCACCGCACGGTCAGATACCGCGTGAGAAACAGCGTCAGGCTGAACAGCGCGGAAAAGCCAAGATGCATGCCAAGACCCGTGCGGATGATCTTACGGATGCGCTCCGGCTGGCGCGCGCCGTAGTTCTGCCCGGTGAAGGTCATGACGGTGATGCCGATGGCGTTTGAGACCGGCCAGTAGATCCCGTCCAGCTTCCAGAAGATCGACCAGGCGGCCGCCGCGTCGGTGCCGAGGAGGTTGATGGCCTTCTGGATGATGACGTTCGCCGCGCTGTACATGACACTGGCCAGCCCCGCGGGCAGGCCGATGGCCGTTATGCGCCCGAGCAGCGCCCGGTCAAAGCGCAGCTCGGAAAGCTGCAGGCGGCAGGCGCCGGGGATGCGCGCCAGCGTCCACACCACGAGCCCCGCGCAGATCAGCTGCGACAGGCTGGTGGCGATGGCCGCGCCGGCCGTGCCGAGACGGAAGCCGGCGACAAAGAGCAGGTCGAGCGCCGTGTTGGCCAGCGCGCAGACGATCAGGAAGTATAACGGCCGCTTCGAATCGCCCACCGCGCGCAGAATGCCCGCGCCCATGTTGTAGACCATCGAGGGGATCATCCCGGCGAAGTACCACTGCAGGTACACGATGGAATCCTCCAGCGTGTCGGCCGGCGGGTCCAGCAGCACGAGGATGGGCCGGGCCAGGCCGATGCCCAGCGCGGTCATGACCGCGCCGATCACGACAGAGAAAAGAATGGCCGTGTGGACGGCGCGGCGCACCGCGCCGTCTTCCCCCGCACCGTAATGCTGCGAGACCACGACGCACGCGCCGGAGGCCAGGCCGACAAAAAAGCCGACCACCAGATTGATGATCGCCAGATCCGAGCCGCCGACGGCGGCCAGCGCCGTCTTGCCGACCAGCCGCCCGAGGACGACGGCGTCGACCATGGAATACAGCTGCTGCAGAAGCGAGCCCAGCATGATCGGCAGGAAGAAGCGGGTCATATTCGAAAAAACCGGGCCGTGCAGCAGGTCGGGCGCCCGGGAGGATGCGTGTTTCATACGGGTGATACCTCTTTTACCGGAAGGAATGTCAGCCCTACTATCTTAGCGGTTTTTACCGAATTTGCAAGAGGGATCGCGCTTATTTTTTTCTTGACGCACCGGCGGTCAGACGGTATAATGTGGGCAGACCACAGACAATCGAACACAGGGGCGCTGGGCGACCGGCTGAGATTGCGTTTTCGCATGTCCCTCAAACCTGATCCGGGTAATGCCGGCGTAGGAAGCTGCTTCGTATATGGACTCGTATCGATACGCTGCGTACTGCACGACAACAGATCCGGTTGTGTGCGGTACTTTTTTATTTCTGGAGGGATTTTTTATGAAAAAATCCAAGCTGACGCTTCGCTGCCTGTGCGAAGCGGCCATCATGATCGCGCTTGCGCAGATCCTCGGGTATCTCAAGCTCTATGAGCTGCCGCAGGGCGGCTCGATCACGCTGTCGATGCTGCCGATCTTCCTGTTCTGCTCCCGCTGGGGCTTCGGGCCGGGCATGCTCGCGTCCTTCGCATTCAGCCTGCTGCAGCTGTTTCTGGACGGCGCATACGCCTGGAGCTGGCAGTCGATGCTGGGCGACTATATCTTTGCCTTTACGGTCCTCGGCTTCGCGGGCCTGTTCAGCAAGAAGCGTTTCGGCTTCTTCTACGGCACGCTCCTCGGCAGCGCGCTGCGCTTCCTGGTCCACTATGTCGTCGGCGCGACGGTCTGGGGCGAGTACATGCCGGAGACCTTCTTTGGCATGACGATGACCTCTCCGTGGTTCTACTCCGCGCTCTACAACGGCTCCTACATGGTGCTCGACTGCGCGCTGGTGCTGCTGGTCGGCTGGATCCTGTGGAAGCCGATGGGCAAGTACATCCGCGGCGACGACATCAAGGCGCTGCGCGGCGACGGCAAATAAGAATTATTTTTGCAAAACCCGGCCGCAAGGCCGGGTTTTGGTTTACTTTCTGGGCAGGAATCGCTATACTAGCATCAGTTGACAAAGAGAGAGAAAGCAGGAACGACCACCTATGACGACTTGTATCAAATGCGGGCAGCCGATCCCGGACGGGGAGCTGTTCTGCGAAAGCTGCGGGCTGAACGGCGAGGTGCCGCAGCCGCGGCCCGCGCTGCGGCCCGTCGGGAGAATGCAGACGCCCGTCAAACGCGAGCCGCGGCCCGGAAAGCCGCAGCCCGCACCGGCGCCGGAGAAAAAGTCCCGCGGCGGCCGGGCCGCTGCCGCGGTGCTGGCGCTGCTCTGTGCGCTGCTGCTGGCGGGCGGGGCCTTCGGCTATGTGACGCTCGACGGAAAGCTGCAGGAAAAGCAGGCCGAGATCGACCGGCTGCAGGAGAAGACCGCGTTTTTTGACCGCAACGCCGTCTGTGTGAATGACGACGGCTCGATGCTCTATCACCGCTACGGCTGCGCGCGGCTCGAGCCGGATCAATGCAGAATCTACAGCCGGAAAACGGCCGAGGCCGGCGGCTACGAGCCGTGCCCGGACTGCTTCGGTTCCTGAGGAGGCTGCGATGGATATTCTTGCGTTGTGCCGGAAGATGGTCATCCTGTTTTTCTGTATGGCTACCGGCTTTGCCGCCGCCAAGGGCGGCGCGATGGACCTGCAGAGCAACAAAAAGCTCTCCGCGCTGGTCGTGAACATCGCCAACCCCATGCAGATCCTCGCCTCCGCGCTGACGGGCGAGCATCTGCTCTCCAACGGCGAGACGCTCCGGCTGGCGGGGCTGATCGTGCTGATCTACCTCGGGTTGATCGCGCTGAGTTTCCCGGCGGCAAAGGTGCTGCGCGTCAAGGGCAGCGAGGCGGGGCTCTACCGGTTCATGTTCATCTTTTCGAATACCGGCTTCCTCGGCTACCCGATCGTCGAGTCGCTGCTGGGGTATCAGGCGACGTTCTATGTGACGCTGTTCGTGCTGTTTTTCCAGCTGTTCTGCTGGAGCTACGGCGCAAGCCTCATCCGCGGCGAGGCGCGGTTCCGGTTCCAGTGGCAGGTGCTGCGGCAGCCGTGCGTGGCGGCGTCGCTGGCCGCGCTGGCGATCTATCTGTCCGGCTGGCAGCCTCCGGCGCTGCTGCACCAGGCCGTCAAGTATGTCGGCGACATCACGAGCCCGATCGTCATGCTGATCGTCGGCTGCTCGCTCGCGCAGATGCGCTTCGGGCAGATATTCGGCAGCTGGCGGATCTACGCGCTGACGATTCTCAAGATGGTCCTCGTGCCGCTCGCGGCGTTTTTCGTGCTGCGGCACGTGCTGACGAACGACTTCACGTTCCACGTGCTGATGGTCATTTTGTGCATGCCCGTCGCCACCAATACCACCATCCTCAGCTACCAGTACGGGGCGGACGAATCCGTCGCCTCGGCCGGAGTTTTTGTCAGCACACTCGCGTGTATGCTGACGATCCCGCTGATGATGCAGCTTCTGTTCGGATAACGGTTTTTCACACGCCGCAGCGGCCGCTGCGGCGTGTTTTTCCGCCTTCATACATAAGATATGAATTGTTCACAAATAATTTAAGTCTGCAGGTCTTGACATTGCAGGCAGGCGGTGGTACACTTCGGTTAGCACTCAGGGAAATGGAGTGCTAAGACGAAAAGGAGGAACAGACATGGAGCTTTCCGATCGGAAAAAGAAGATCCTGCGGGCGATCGTAGATCTTTATATCCGCACGGCGGAGCCGGTCGCGTCCAAGACGATCGCGCAGATGCCGGACATGGACTTTTCCTCCGCAACGATCCGCAACGAAATGGCGGACCTCACCACGCTCGGCTATCTCGAGCAGCCGCACACCTCGGCCGGACGGATCCCGTCCCCTGCCGGATACCGGCTGTACGTCGACGAGCTGATGCAGGACTACCGCCTGTCCACCGACGAGGCCAAGTCCATCAACCAGGCGATGGAGCTCAAGATGCAGGAGGTCGACAAGGTCGTCTCCCAGGTCGGCAAGCTCGTCTCGCAGATGACGAATCTGCCCGCCTACGCCATGGCGGCGCGGCCCGCGGGGCTGACGGCGCGGCGGTTCGACCTGATCCTGGCGGACAGCGGCAGCTTCATCCTCGTGGTGATGCTGAGCGACAGCTCCGTAAAGAACAAGCTCATCCGGCTCCCGGTCGAGCTGACGGAGCAGGATCTGAAGCTGCTCGGCGCGGTATTGAACGCAAGCGTCACGGAGCTGACGGCCGACCAGCTGACGCCGGAGCTTCTGTCCCGCGTGACGAGAAGCGCCGGGAACGCGGCAAGCCTCGTCCCCGTCATCATGGACTTTGTGACGACGCTGCTGCATCAGGAGCGCAGCGAGGTCTACATGACAGGCCAGGCCAGGCTCCTCGGTCAGCCGGAATACCACGACATCGACAAGGCGCAGAAAATGCTGACCACCCTCGATGAGGATGTGGTCTCCAACCTCCCCGCGGCGCTCTCCTCCGACAGCCGGACGCAGATCCTGGTCGGTCCGGAAAACGTCTCGAAGGAGCTCAAGGACACCAGCGTCGTCATGACGAAGTTCGACATCGGCGACGGCATGCAGGGACTGATCGGCGTGGTCGGCCCGACAAGAATGGATTACGCACAGATCACCGCCCGGCTCAGCTATTTCGCTGAGAACCTCAGCCGGATGTTCCAGAAAAACCAGACCCCGGCTCTGGAGGAGCCGGACAACAAGCACCATGATCCGGAGGCATAGAAGATATGAGTAAGAAAACAAACAGCAGCCCGGCTTCGGAAGAAAAGGCAAAGGAAGCTTCCGCAGCCGAGCAGAACGAGCAGACCGCCGCGCAGGCCAAGCCCGAAGCGGAAGCCGCGAAGCAGCCCGAGGAAAAAAAGCCCGAGGACGCCAAGCAGCAGGAAGCGTCCGAGTTTGAAAAGGCGCAGCAGGCGCTGGCCCAGGAGCATGACAGCTACCTGCGGCTGGCCGCAGAATACGACAACTACCGCAAGCGCAGCCAGAAGGAAAAAGACAACCTCTATACCGAGATCCGGTCCGAGACCGTGGAGAAATTCCTCCCGGTGTACGACAATCTCGAGCGGGCGCTGGCCCAGGAAACGCAGGACGCCGCCTTTAAAAAGGGCGTGGAGATGACGATGAACCAGCTCGTCTCCGTGATGGAAAAGCTGGGCGTCGAAAGCTTCGGCGCGGCGGGCGATCATTTCGATCCGCAGCTGCACAACGCGGTCATGCACATCGAGGACGAGAGCCTCGGTGAAAACGTCATTGCAGAGGTCTTCCAGAAGGGCTTCAAGGTCGGCGAAAAGGTCGTCCGGTTCGCAATGGTAAAGGTCGCAAATTAACACGCATCCCCGCCGGAGATCCGGCATGATATAAATTTGTAAATACAGGCATTCATATAGGAGGAAATTTATTATGAGCAAGATTATTGGTATTGACCTTGGTACGACCAACAGCTGCGTGGCTGTTATGGAAGGCGGCGAGCCCGTCGTGATCGCAAACGCGGAAGGCAACCGCACCACCCCGTCCGTTGTGGCATTCTCGAAGACCGGCGAGCGTATGGTCGGTCAGGTCGCAAAGCGTCAGGCTGTCACGAACCATGACCGCACCGTCGCTTCCATCAAGCGTCACATGGGTTCCGATTATAAAGTCGACATCGACGGCAAGAAGTACACCCCGCAGGAGATCTCCGCGATGATCCTGCAGAAGCTGAAGGCTGACGCAGAGGCTTACCTCGGCGGCACCGTCACCGAAGCCGTCATCACCGTCCCGGCCTACTTCAACGACGCCCAGCGTCAGGCCACCAAGGACGCCGGCAAGATCGCCGGTCTCGACGTCAAGCGTATCATCAACGAGCCGACCGCGGCTGCGCTGGCCTACGGCGTCGACAAGGAAGCCGAGCAGAAGGTCATGGTCTATGACCTCGGCGGCGGCACGTTCGATGTCTCCATCCTGGACATCGGCGACGGCGTCATCGAAGTTCTGGCTACCAACGGCAACACCCACCTCGGCGGCGACGATTTTGACGAGTGCGTCATGAACTACCTCGTCTCCGAGTTCAAGAAGGCGGAGGGCATCGACCTGTCCAACGACAAGGTCGCCATGCAGAGACTGAAGGAAGCCGCCGAGAAGGCCAAGATCGAGCTGTCCGGTGTCACCTCCACCAACATCAACCTCCCGTATATCACCGCTGACGCCACCGGCCCGAAGCACCTCGACGTCACGCTGACGCGGGCAAAGTTCAACGAGCTGACCGCCCATCTGGTCGAAGCGACCGCGGGCCCGGTCAAGCAGGCCATGGCCGACGCAGGCCTGACTGCCAATGATATCTCCAAGGTCCTCCTGGTCGGCGGCTCGACCCGTATCCCGGCCGTGCAGGACGAGGTCAAGAAGCTGACCGGCAAGGAAGGCTTCAAGGGCATCAACCCCGACGAGT
>OIWS01003408.1_pt1 | contig 11385 bp, 7 predicted proteins | sample 1587611 | NCBI WGS metagenome assembly OIWS01 (sample SAMEA3888919, study PRJEB22519) | human gut metagenome | biome: human gut; feature: human-associated habitat; material: faeces | place: Denmark | collected 2010 | reverse complement strand
AGCGGGAGGAGATTCTGGACGAAACGCATCTTTCGGAGGCGTTCGGGATGCCGATCAAACTTTTCCGCAACCGGGCCGGCCGGTTCTGGGCGTTTCTGGAGTAGTTTCTCCCGGCCCGGAATTTTCAGACACCGCACTATGATGCAAGGAGATTTTGCCGCATGATCGACCCGAATGCGATTGCCGCGCGCCTTGAGCGCGAACTGTTTGACTCGATCGTTCCCTTCTGGGAGAACCATTCGCCCGACCCGGTGAACGGCGGATTTTTCAACCTGATCGACCGTGACGGAACGGTATTCGACACCGAGAAGTTCGTCTGGATGCAGTGGCGGAACATCTACATGTTCGCTCTGCTGGCCAACACGCCCGCCGCGCCGCCGCGCTGGCTGGAGCTGGCGGAGTCGGGATTCCGTTTCTGCCGCGCCCATGCGCAACTGGAGGATGGCGGATTTGCATTCAGCGTGACGGCGGAGGGGAAGATCTCCGACTATGATCCGCTGGTTGCGCCGATGATCGAAGCGATTGCGGCGATCGCTTCGGCGCAGTTGTTCCGCGCGACCGGGCAGGATGTGTACCGCACCGAAGCTCTGTTGCGGCTGAAGCGGGTGCGGGAGATGATCCGGGCGCGGGAGGCGGCCGGGCCGCTCCCGGGAATTCCGGCGTTCCGTTCGCTGGGGGCGTGGATGCACCTGGTGAATGCGGCGGCGGAGGTGTTCGCCTGTGCGGGGAAGATGGATGGTTCGCCGCGCCGTTTTCTGGAAGAGGCGCTGGAGGTGCTGCCGGGGTTCCGCCATCCGGAGAGCGGGCGCTGGATCGAAAGGATCGGTTTGGACGGCTCGTTCCGGTTCGGGAATTCCGCCGGGCGGATGCTGATGCCGGGGCATGGATTTGAGACGCTCTGGTTCATGGCGGAGGCGGCGGAGCTGATCGGGAACCGCGAACTTCTGGCGAAAATCCCGGACTGGACCCGTTCGGTGTACGAAAATGCGCTCGACCGCGAACAGGGCGGACTTTTCCCGATGCAGGATGCGCTCGACCTGCCGCTGGTGCTCAAGGAGAGCGTCGGCTTGAAGTGGTGGTGGACGCACAGTGAAGCGCTGCTGGCGCTGGCGATGTCGTGGAAGATTTCGCGCGACGAATGGTTCCTTGCGCGGTTTGAAGAGATTGACGCGTGGTGTACGGCGCACTTCCGCGACAGTCGGAATCCGGAGTGGTTCGGCTGGGTGGACCGGGCCGGGAATCCGGTCTCGCTGGTGAAAGGAACGCCGAGCAAGACCTTCTTCCACGTGCCGCGCTGTCTCTACTGCTGCGCGAAGTTTCTCCGCGGCGAATAGCGACGGTCGGTATCAGTTTGCGGGGGCGACGCAGGCGAGCAGCTCCCGGAACGGACCGGCGACCGGTTCGAGAAAGTCGTTGACCATCGAGAAGAGCCGGGGAGGCGACAGGAGAACCGGTTTGATCTGGAGAAATTCCCATTTCGCTTTCCCGGTCAGGTAGGGCAGCAGCAGGTGAAACGCCTGTTGGAGCGTCGCCTGTTCCTCATTGGGCAGCTGCCAGAGTTCCATATCGAGTTTGCGGGCGTAGGCGGCGAGTTTGCTCCATCCTTCGAGATTGAAGACGCTGTAGGAGAGCGAAAGGGTGCGGGTGATTTCGAAGGGCTGGAGTCCATTGTACAGAAACTGGATGGAGAGACGCGGAATCGTCTTTTCCCGAAGGTGGCGCCGGGCGAGGTCGGGCTGTTCCAGAAACATCGCGATGGCGACGAACTGGGCGTCGTACCAGGTGGCGTGATTGGAAAATACTTTCTCCTCCTTGATCGGCAGCGGATTGCTGATATACCAGAAAAAGTAGTCGGTGAACCAGTGTTTCAGCGCGTCCCGGTCCGCCGGAGTCCATTCGGCAGAGAAGGGGAGGGCGGCGGCGGCTTCGAGCAGTTCGCAGAACATGTTGGAGTCGATCAGGCCCCAGGAACTGCCCTCCGGCCGGCCCGGCACGAACTGGGCGAAATTGAGGTGGGGCGTCATCGCGGTTTCGGGTTGGAGAAACCAGCATTTCAGGAATTTCCCCGCCTTTTCGGCGTAGACGTTTTTCCCGGAGAGGCGCGCCGCGGCGGTGAGGATGCCGGTGGCGTGGCACAGTTTCAGCAGCGGCGGGAAATCATACTTCGCGTAATCCGGATTGGTGACGCCGTCCCGCTTGATCCACGGCAGGCCGTCCGGGGTATCCGGATTGGGCCAGTCGTATTTCGACGGGCTGACGTAATCATGCGGATTGCCGGTGAGGGACGGCACGGTTTTGAAGGTGACGCTCAGCTCCGGTTCTTCGAGAATCCGGTCAGCTTCGGCGAAGAGTTCCTTCTGATATTCGGGTGGAAGATCTTTGCGTTTTCTTGTCCAGTATTCTTCATTGCAAAGAGAAAAACTCATGATGAAGCTTCCTTTCCAACCCTATTTTACCAGTACCATCTTAATGAAGCGAGCCGGGCATTTCATATCGGAGATTCCGTTGCCGAAATTCATCGTGCGACGTGGTTTCCCCTGGTCGAGATCATTCACGCACAGCGCGAAACCGAAAACAGTTCCCTCCCGGAGCTTCAGCGGCAGAAGCTGATTGAGGGGGATGGCGATGCGGTAAACGGTGGTTCGCTCTTTCTCGTCGCGGGTGATGATCTGCCGGACACCAGTTGCTTCCGCCGGACTTTTGCGGACGGGCGGCGCCTGATGCACCCAAGGTTTTTTATCTCTGGCGAATGTGAATTCATAGTCGTCGGAGTCGTAGGCGAGCTTACCGTCGGCATTGTTGAAGGGATCCAGCCCGATCTGGATGGAGTCGCCGCGCCAGATGTTTCCGAGGGAGAAGGAATTGTTATGTTCTTCATCGCGGACTTCACTGAAGATATAGAAGTAATCATCATCCCAGCCCGGCAGAGTGCGGTGGGAAAGATCTTCCGGGCCGTTCCATGGAATGGAGGGATCCGGCGGCAGAAGATGATCCCGGGTTTGCTGGCAGATTGTCCCGCCTTTCTTCATCTCTGCCCGGAAGTCGAAATTCCGCAGATCGCTGACGTTCAGCCGACGGACTTTCTGCATTTCGGGCAGTTCCACAACCTCTTCAAATGTTCTGCCGTCCTTCCCCTGCAGGCAGACGGTCAATTTCCTGACGGAAGAGTCGGGCAGAGTGAGCGTGACGGTTTCGGCGGCCTGCCGCAGAATGGTCAGACCGATTTTCCGCACGTTCTGCGGCAGAACCGTCAAATTCCCCTGCCAGTCGCGGAAACTGCGGTTGAAAAGATGCAGTTTCAACGTGTTGCGGTCGCTAAGATATCCGCGCACCGTCAGCGGTGGACGATTGTCAAGGATCGCCTTCAGAGCTGACAGTATCGTCTCCTTTGAAGTTTCCGATAGATAGAGCGGTTGTTCCGTGACGGCGAGTTTCTCTCCTTTTAACGGCGTACCGTAGATGGAACGGGCGTTGCATTCCGGCGGCAGTTTCTGCAACGAAACCGGCGATGCTTTTTCTCCGGCATTCCAGACGGCGTAGGTGGTTTTGCCGCCTTTCTGGATGCGGACGATTTTGATATCGCTGTCGAGCAGCAGTTCCACGTTGTCGGCTCGGTCGATTTCGTGGGCGGCCTGTGCGTAGGCTGCGACGGCGGGAAGTGGCCGGATTCCGTTGGAAGTCCGCCAGATGCCGTAGCAATAGGGGCCGGATTCCCAACGGTCAAGGCCGAGGAACCAGATCAGATAACGGCATTCGGGATAGCACTTTGCCAGAAGAAACATTCTGGCCAGAAAGGCGGCCATCCGATGTGCTTCGGGCGAATGGAACGGCAGAGTTTCTTCCAGCGAATAGCCGAGTTCTCCGATGAGAAGTTCCTTGCGATATTTTCGGCTCAGAGTGGCTGCTGCGGCAAGGTTACTGGTGAAGCCGCCTTTTTCCGGTGGAGCACAGTATCGGCCGTCAGCGGCGAAAATGCGCGGCGAGCAGTAAGGGTGCGGCGCGCAGATGTCGATGGAGTCGTGCGCAAGTCGCAGAACCCGTTCAAAAAAATCAGAATTCACTCCTGAGACATCGACCATGAGTTTGATCCCATACTTGTGGGCAATCGGTGCGGTAGTATTCAGAAGTTCCGCATAATATTCTGCATTTTTCGGAACATTCCGTAACAACAGGTCCGGTTCATTGATGAAATCGAGATGTTCCGCCTTTCCCCGCAGACTACGGAAAACATATTCCAGATAGGGAATCGTTTTCGCCGGGTCAGCCAGATTGCTGCCGGGCTTGAGAGCCCAGGCGGGAATTTGTCCCGGTGTGAAATCTGAGTTGAGGGTCGGCTGCCAGAAAAATCCGGCCGGCGGACTGGGAGGCCGGGGGATATAATTCCCTTGAGTTGGTTCAAATCGTTTCCAGCCGAAATCATTGGTCCGGATGTGAGAAGTGCCGATGCGAAGGAGAAAGTTGCGGGGCAGGGGACTGTCCTGCATGCCGAAGAAGCCGTCGCGGGACGGTGGCGGAAACGGCATGGTCACGACGAACGGAGCTTCCGTTCGTTTGACGGTTTTGCTCTGCCGGTCAAAGATTTGAATCACCGCCGGATAGTAGCCGGGAACTGCCGTTTCCGGGAGTTCAAAGGAAAGAGAAGCTGTCTTGCCCGGCAAAAGATTGAAATTCTGCTCGTGTTCAATGTTTTTTCCCGGAATACTCAGCTGAATGGTGAAGGGTTGCCGGTCCACTGGTAGTGCGGCATTATATGCCTGAATCGTCATTCTCGGAGTCGTCGGCAGATGGACGATTTCCCCCGCGCCGTTCATGGAGGGATACAGGCTGAATGGTTCCCCCGGCTGATACGGAGAGAGCGCTTTTCCCACTTCCAGCTGGATGGCGTCGATGCGGCACACCATTTTCCCTCTGGGGAGGAAGGCGGGGAAGAGCGGGGCGCTGCCCCGAGTGACGCGAAACGAAAAAGAATAGCGCTTCCATCCGTCGGTAAGTTGGAATGTTTGATTGCCGAACCATTTCCAGTTCGATAAATCGATCATTCCGACCTGCATTGTATCGCCGCCTGAAACGCAGCGCGCATAGAAACTGAAGGTATATTCGGTATCCTTCTTCAGATAGATCCAGCGGCCCTGCGTCCAGGAAACGGAAGAATCGATTTCCAGAGAAGAGTTTCCGTGAGCGGCATCACCCTGAACCGTCTTGATCGGCTGCTCCGAGCGGAAATAACGGAAATCCTGGGGACCGGTCTCGAAACTGGTGTCTTCCTGAAAAATATTCCTGCCCCAGACCGGCGAGGTACAGCAGAGAATGAGGAGAATTCTGACGAACTGACGCATCATTCGAGCTCCCAGGTGATATCATCCAGTAAAATGGCTGACGGTTGATCGGAAACTGCTCCATAGAGTGTGAACAGATAGAGGGTGCCTGGTTTCATGACAAAGTTGCCTGCATTTTTTCGGCTGCCGCGCAATTGATCCAGCGGTATGGTGATTTTTTGCCAGTCGTTTCCTTTGATGTTCAGCGAATGGGTTCCAGTAATAGTTGGTTGTTCATAACGTTTTTTTACCTCGCCAATCGCCAGGGCGACCGGTGGCGGTCCGTAGAGAGGTTTGATCAGGAAGGAGATGGCGACCGCGCCTTTCGGCATCGGGGGCACGCGGTGGAAATGAAATCCCTGATATTTTTTGCAACCTGCAAAAGAAATTTTCAGGGCGCACTCGCCGCTGAGAACATCATCCCGGCAGATTTCCGGGCGGGGCGGCTTGCTGCTTTCCCTGTCGTGATAGACTTGGGAACCGTCGATCTTGCCGTTTTCAAAATCTACCGGAGCCACGGCTCCCGGAGCGGATAGAACAAGTGCGGAAAAAACTGTACAGAGTGTGAGTTTCATTGCAGGAATTCCTTATAATGATTGATATGATTTTTCAGCGTCTGATGCACCAGGAATTGGCGTCATAGGTTCCGCTGGTGGGTTTGATTCGCATTGCGGGAATCCGGGTACTGGTTGCTCCCCCGTCGCCGTACAGCAGAACGAGTTGCTGCTCATGGTAGGTGCCTCCAAAAGAACGGGTTTCCTGCGGGTTTTCACTTTTTGCGGCATATCCTTCAATTTCATTGCTGACATAACTGGTTGTATATGGCGGAGCGCAGTAGAGCAGTGCTGTATTCGGATATATCTTTGTAGTACGTGGAGTCCGGTGAATCGTTGTGCTGTTGTATTCCAGATAGGCTTCACTTTTCGGAAGAAAATTAGTAGTTGCCAGTGTGGTGTAGCTGTAAGTGCAGAACCAGAGGGTGTGAGGCTCTACTCTGCCGCGGGCGACCGGGCAGATCAGAGGATTCCCTGCCGGTCGCTGCGGCGAAGGGGAACCGAGATAGGAGGCGATATTGCTCCTGGTTTCCGGACGGATTGTAATCATGTGATAGCTCCGGCCATGGGAATTCATGTTGGTTGCCGGATTTGGCATGAAATCTCCATGATCTCCGGCATAGGCGAGTATGGCAAGGCCAGCCTGTTTCAGATTGGCGGTGCAATGAATCGTCTGGGCTTTGCTGCGTGCCTTGTTCAGAGCGGGCAGCAGCATAGCCGCCAGAATGGCGATGATCGCAATTACAATTAGAAGTTCAATCAATGTGAATACATGTTGGTGTTTCTCGAAGAAACTGGGGAAGCTGGAAGAATTTTTCTCAGTGTGAAACATTTCAGGACTCCTTTCTGCTGTTTTTTTGTTTCAGCAGCTGTGTCAATGACTTGGGTTCGATCAGGGAAACCATGGCTCCGTCGGGGTGTTTCAACAGAGAGATTGCCTTCTGAAGAACATCCTCTGCCGGAAAGGTGAAATATTCCGTGTTCGGGTAGCGCCGGGCGTCGGAGGGATAGTTGCAGTGTGCCGCCAGCAGAACGTCGCGCCCCGGTTCCAGCCCGAGCTCCAGCAGTGTTTCCACCACCAGCGGCATGAAGTTCTCATTCAACACCGCCAGCGCGTCCGGGCGCCTCTTTTCCGGCAGGCTGAAGAGCAGTTTCAGCAGGTTTTTGTTCAATTGCGGACGGGCGTGGATGTGGTCCAGCCCCAGCACCCACTCCGGATGCGCCGGGTCAAGCTGATTCTGCATCCGGATGATCCGCTCGGACGAAGTGTTTTGAAGAATCAGCGCCGCCGCACGGTGCCGCCCCCGCTGGTGAAAATACTCCAGACACCGGGCCAGCAGCGATTCCGAGTCGAACTCCAGCGAGGGGTACTCATGATAGGAGTCGCTGCTCCGGCGCGAAATCACCACGCACGGGCAGGGGATCAGCGCCGTCTGAATCTCCGGCGACGGCACGAAATTGACGAAGATGATCCCCGCAAGCAGATGGTTCCCGGCATCCTCGATCAGCCGCGCCAGCTCCTGATGCAATCCGGAGTTGGTGTTGTCGACGAAATAGTGCAGCAGGCGCATCCCCGGCGTGCGCGCCGAAAGCTCCTCGCCGACACTGCGCAGTGCGGCGAAAAAGGTGTCCACCGCGCCGATCTGCTTCGGATTCTCCGGAAAGACCAGCGCATAATGACAGAGGTGCGGCGGATATTCTGAAACCACCGTTCCCTTGATCCCGCGGGACTCCAGAAACCCCTCCTCGATCAGCCGGTTGATGCTCTTCTGAAAGGTCGCAACGCTCAGCCCGTATTCCGCCAGAAGCACATGCCGCAACGGCAGTGCCGAACCGGGCGGAAACTCCCCGCCGGTGATTCGGTTTCTCAAGGTTTTGAGCAGTTCCGGTTGTCTCATCGTTGCCTCCTTGTTTTTAAAAATAATATGATTTTTTTAAATATCAAGAAGAAAAATTAAAAAATTCACGATTTTTTGAGATTCCCGGAACCGGGCTGCGACGGTTTTACTGGAACTTGCGCATATCGGCGAGGAAAACTCTCCTTGCGCCGTTCTTCATCGCGTTGAAGATCAGAAAATTGTCGTTGTCACGCCGGACCGGGGATTGTGGGGGAAGAGGGAGGAACGCAGGCGGAAAACTCCCGGAACAGACGAGGCACCGAATTCCCGGGGAGGGAAAACGGTGCCGCATCGCAGAGTAAAGTGTAATTTCGAAAAGTTTACTGCCGCAAGGAGAGTTTTTCCAGACGGATCTTGTCGAACATGACTGTCCCGGTCGCCTCATGATTCATCACGTGCAGCCAGGAGGCTGTAAGGTCATATGGCAGGAGCAATTCCATGGTGACATCGTGCCAGTCACTCTCCGCCGGGATAGACGGTACCGGGAAACGATGTTCACGGGGAACGTTTTGGAACGTGCCGCGCAAACTGACCTGAAGATCAGGCGGCCGGTGATTCCCGCGGGATTTAACCGCCATTGTCAGGCGGTAACGTCCTGCCGGACATTCGTTCAAAGCCGTTTTGAAGCAGGGTGAAAGATAGCCTTCATATCCTTTAAGCACCATGGAAACCATTCCGTCGGCTGCATCATTGGGATCGTAAAGAATGGTCAGAGGGGAGCAGGTGTAGGTATCGAAGCGATAACCCAGGGATTCCCACAGCGTGGTCAGCATGTGCGGAAACATTTTTCGGTGTCGGAGAGAACAGGCGACGCCAAGAATTTCAAACGAAGGGTCGGCGAGCGAGTGTTCAAACTCTGCCGGATAAAGCGAAACAGCCTTTTGTTTTGCAGCTGCACCGTTGAGCCGAAAGGAGAGTTCCCTGCGGAAACGTTTTGCTGTCGGCAGAGGATTTTTGTCATCGAACCAGGTGGCGATCAGAAAGTTTCCATCTTGCCGTACCGAGCGGGCATTCAATCCATCTACGGCAACAGAGGCATCTTTTTTTTCAAAGAAGAGGCCGTCAGGTGTTGTTCTCGTTGTCAGGTCCCCAACTGTGCTTTGCAGTGTCAGAGAGAAGTTGTATTGAGTAGGCGTTTCCGCCGAATAGATTGCGTGGAATACCGGAGACGAATCAAACCAGTACTCCTGTACCCCCTGAAGCTGTTGGTTGAATTGATATCCGCGTCCGAAACGACGGTAGTGTGAGGTGTACCGCATATATAATCTGCCGTCGATTTCGCGGATCAGGCAGCCGCTGAAACCGTCATAATGAGGGGTGAGATCATGAACGGTGTGTTGCGCGCGGGAGAGAAGAGTCATGCGGTCGATCAGCCGGGTACCGCTCTTCCGGTCACGCAACAACCGGATCATGCCGCCGAGCCGTCGCAAGTGGACTTCATAATGGGTGTTGGAGATTACCGCACCAGTGGATTCGCTCTGGAGTGTGACGCCATTGATCGGGATTGCCTCCATCGAATGGAGCTCCGAAAAAGTTTCTGCTGCAGACGGCAGAAGTTCCATGCGGAACGAACTCGGAATTCCCTGAAGCAGCGGCGAGGGGGAGTGGAGCCAGATCGCATATCCGGGACGTTTCTCCACACCGTTGAATGTCAAAAACTCCATCGCAGGGGGGACATCTTTCAGGCCGTTCGGAAAACGGAGCAGTACCCCTCTGCTGTCCTGCCGATAGAGTCCGCAGACCGCATCAGCGGGATTGAGCGGATTGCGTTCCGATGACCACTGTACCCGGTAAAAATTATCGCGGTAAAAGGTGTTGTTGCTCAGGTGGGGATGGCGTGGCAGCTGTAGCGGTTCGCCGTAGATCCGATCGGCCATGACCCCGTCGAAGGTGTTGACTTTCCAGGAAGAGTTCCGATCGTCTCCAGCCAGAAACCAGTAGGCATATTCTCCACCGGGTGCGCCGGAGAGAGTTCCCCGGACCGTCACTTTCTGCCCGCTGCAGAGATACTCAAGTTTCACCTCTCCCTGCGGATTGGAAAACGTGGTAGTCACGGTGACCGTATCGAGGAGTTTGTTTGCTTTAACGGAGAGTTCCGGTATCCTGTTTCGGGCGAAAATCAGGTCTGCACCGTGGAGCAGTAAGCGATCGGCTCCATCTTTCATCCATTCCAGCTGGCCGGTTTTACGACTGACGCAGAGGGAATAGTTTCCGGAATGAATCTCGTAACGATCCGGGAATTCTTGAAGTACCGGATCGTTTTCAACGGGAGCGGACTCCGACTGCCGGCGGAGGGGAGGCGCGGTATCCGTCGTACAGGAGGAAAGTATCCGCACCCCGAAGGGGGGGAGCTGAACCTGAAAACTCATTGGATACAAGGCGGATCCTTTCCGGCGGAATGAATTGTCGAGCTGATCAATGAACATGAACTTTTTGTTTTTCAGAAACGCGACTTTGCTCGGATCAAGTCTGATTTCCGAAGTCAATGTCCGGTTGGAAAAGTTGATGAGTCCGATACTGCACTGCTTCCCGTCGTGGCGCAGGACACTCCATATCTCCGGCGCAGAACATTTTACTGCCAGAAAATCGGCGTTGCCGTCCCTGAGTTCCGGGCGAAGTAGGGAGAGACGATTCAGCCGGGCGATGAAATCTCCATGGCCGATATCCGCCTCCTCCTGGATCATCGAGAGTCCGGCGCAGAGGGTCGTCAGGGCATACGCACAGTTCCCCGCTGCGGTTCCCAGGCGCGCGTAGACATCGATGAGATCATGGGATTGAAATTTATGTGTCCACAATGTTCCCGGCGGCGAGAGCTTCTGCTGTTCATGAAAGAAGCGGCGGATGTCCCGGACGAAGGCCGCAGGTTCCGTATTGCAGTACCAGGTGACGTAGTAGACCCAGCAGAGATCGTAGATGGTATCAGCCCAGGAGCCCTGAACCGGTTGGACCAGTTCGCTCAACATGGCGCCGTCTTTGCGGTACTTGCGGATGATGTCCCGCAGTGTGGCGTTGATCAGACGACCGCTGCGATTGCCTAAAGTTGCCCGTTCATACGGCAGTTCCGGCATGGAACCGTTCCGATCGAACCAGCCGGAAACCCAGCGTTGCACTGCCGGTGGGAGCTGCTGCAATGTCTTGCGGGAGGGGAAGCCTTTTTTACGCCAGTTCGGCATATTTCCGTAGGGCATGTCGACGCGGAAGCCATTAGGACCCAGCTTCATTAAATATTCTGCTCCGCAGGCGAGGTAGGCCCGATAGTCTGGATTCATGTAGTCGCCGAGATACCGGTTATAAAATTTTCCATTCCGGTCGAAGGTGAGCAACGGTAGTTCCATCTTACGAGCGGCATTCTCCTGGAGCAGACTGCCGTGAGTCACGATATCCTGCAAGTAGCGGAATCCGCTGGCCTGTGCCTGCGCGATGAACTGGCTGTATTCTTTTGCCGAGCCTACGCGGGCGGTAATTTTATCGAGGTGAACCGGAAGATACCTGGGATTCCAGCCGGGGATTACTGGCTGCGCATACAAGATGTTGTACCCGAGAGCCTTTAGACGTGGGAACAATGATTTTTCCAATCGTTCAAAACGATCGTCTTCGTCGAACGCATCCGGTCTGAAT
>OIWS01003406.1_pt1 | contig 11387 bp, 12 predicted proteins | sample 1587611 | NCBI WGS metagenome assembly OIWS01 (sample SAMEA3888919, study PRJEB22519) | human gut metagenome | biome: human gut; feature: human-associated habitat; material: faeces | place: Denmark | collected 2010 | reverse complement strand
CTTGATGGAGATTACTGCAGTACTTGGGCCAAGTACTGGCGCACATATTTTGAGGGATGAACCATATGCTCTTGTAGTTTTAGCGAACAGCAATAATTACAAAACAGAAAACCATAGTAGGACAGTGGTCTCCGTGCCACGTCCTCCAGCAACAAGAAAGAGTATCTTCAAGTAGGACGGTGGCCTCCGCGCCACGTCCTCCATGTGGGAACATATTTTGGATGTTGGAGGACGGGGCACGGAGGCCCCTGTCCTACTTTTTAGATACCCAGTCTTCTCTTTGTACTTGGCGTTGTTAAACCTTAGTAGGACGGTGGCCTCCGTGCCACGTCCTCCAGCAACAAGAAAAGCCCCGTCCTACTTAAAAATTTGTGTTCAAGCAAAAAACGTGCGAAGCGTGAAATAGATTGTTGCAAACACAACAATATTATCTGAGCCAAAAAATATAACCTTAAGGCATAAAAAACCTTGTATCGTTTTGTCGTTTTGGTTAATAAATTGTAACTTTGTAGCACATAACATACTACATGAACGAACAGAAACCATCTATACCTATCACTTCACCCGACGAGTCGCCTCGTAGCCCTTATGGATATAACGAGCGTTATATACACAGCGAAACGACGGAGATAGGCGAATTTACCGACACGTTAAACAGCGACCGTGTAAAACTCGAGTCGTCGTTCTTTAGCGTGAAACACCGTTGGCAAACCGGCGATGGGCAACCTGATGTGCGCCACACCACTACCGACATCACCCACTTCGGCATTTCTATTATCACCTTAACGCAAGACAACACCATACTTATTTATCACGATGGACGCATCTACAAGCCCATCAACCAGTATTGGATTGATAATTTGGCCGACGACCTAAAGCAAGGTCATCCCGCCACTTATCTGCCTAACGCCTTGGCATTGGCCGACTTTACCACACACTCCTTAGGCGACTATCTCGTTGACTACTGGAAGACGCTGCGCGATGGATATAACATCATTACCTATTGTCAGACATGCCAATTGGGCAAAGTGGCCGACCTGCTGAGCCGCTACCCCTTTGCCTTCCGCAATTATCGTGTTACACGCCAACAGCACCTCACAGCTTTTGGCGTGCCCTATACTGGCGACGAGGTGCTACTGATGTATAACGGCATGTATTGCACCTACGACTATCGCGACAATTTGCTTGAAATCACCTCGTCGGGTCTCTTCAACGATGCTCACAAAGGGCCTGGTGGTGTGGCCGATACCGACGACAAATTGGCCGACGGTGCTCAAACCGTCATTCCCATCGACAACAATACTGCCTTCTTTTGGTTTGTAGCAGGGGCCTTGCGCCTCTTCTTCGGGCACAAGCGCGAAGGTTTCACCCTCACCGTTCCCGATGTGCTGCTTGACGCTTTCCCCCTCGACTTTGGTCTTTGCAAGGCACATCCCGACAGTCGTATCGCTCTTGACCACGTTCTGTTGCCCGCCTTCTCTATTATTAATTTGAGCAATAAGATGAGTTTCACGCTGGCCGAATGTGACGAACTGTATGCTGGCATCAGTACTGATATGCGTCCGCTCGACCTTCGCCGCCGCTTCGGCAGTCAACCCACCCACGTCACCGTAAAGGTAGAGATTGACACACGCGGCAATATTAATATTATTGCGACCGACGACGACAACCCCAATCAAAGTTTCAGCGTAGAATATATGTATCTGCGCAAAGCAAAAAATTAACACATACGTACACAGTACACCTATCATCATAAAGAATAAAGAATAAAAAATAACATAACGATATGGCAAATAAAACATTACAGCCCGGCAATACTCTGCAGGGCGGGAAATACCGAATAGAGAAAGTGCTGGGGCAAGGTTCCTTCGGCATTACATATCTGGCATCATACGCCACCACCATTGAAGGGGCGCTGGGCAAGATGGCTGTCGACATCAAGGTGGCCATCAAAGAGTTTTTCATGAGCGAGGTGAACCAGCGCAACGAGCAGACGCATGGCGTGGAAGGCTCAAGCAGCACCATCTTTACCAATTATCGCATCAAATTTCGCAAAGAGGCACAAAACCTGGCTTCACTACACCACCCTCATATTGTTCAGGTGACCGATGTGTTTGACGAAAACAACACCACCTATTATGTTATGCAGTATATCGAGGGCATGAGCCTTGACAGCTTTATCGCCTCAAAAGGTCGGGTGTCGGCCGAAGACACCATACTAATAGCTGCACAGATAGGACAAGCGCTCAGCTATATGCACCAGCGCCACATGCTACATCTTGACCTAAAGCCGGGCAACATCATGCTCGACAAGCAAGGACAGGTGCACCTCATCGACTTTGGCCTCTCAAAGCAATACGACAGTAACGGTGAGCCTGAGTCGAGCACCTCTATCGGCATGGGCACACCTGGCTATGCTCCTATCGAGCAGGCCAACCGCATGGGACAGGGCAAACAGTTTCAGGCCACCATCGATGTGTATGCCTTTGGTGCCACCGTGTATAAGATGCTCACAGGTCGTCGCCCAGATGATGCCTCGGTTATCCTAAACGATGGTTTCCCCTTCGGCTTCTTGCAACAATTGGGTGTGCAGCAGAACATGATTAATGCCGTGCAGCGCGCCATGGCTCCGCAGCGCAACGCTCGTTTCCAAACCGTAACCGAGTTTGTGCAAGCCCTTGACGACGGCCGCACCATACCCTACTCTGCCCCCGACTTCACTCTGGTTGACGACAATACCATTACTGCGAGCAGCGAGCCCACACAACCCATTCGTCCTTCTCAGCCATCAAGCGCAACACCGAGCCCCAACGATGAAGAGTTGGCACCCAGCACCTCTAAGTTGGCCATGAAGCAGATTATGGTTGTGCTATGTGTGTGCATAGCGGCCGCCATGGTGCTATTCCTCGCAATGGGGAAATTTGGCTCTGCCGATGGAAACCTGAGCAAAGATACGGAATATGCTGATTCTGACTCAGTGGCGTACTATGACGACGCTGAAGCCGATACGTGTGCCGTTGACTCGTGTGCCTCAGTTGATGATGAATATATGTATTAAAACTAAAAAGAATGTATGCCAATGAAAAAATATTTGTATATCAACAGCCGCGACGAGCTGTATAAAATAGATATTGCTAAAATAGTGTATTTTGAGGCCGAAGGCAATTATACCAATTTTGTGCTGAGTAACAAACTAAAAGGTGCCGTGTGCATGAACCTGGCACAGATGCAAAAGCTTATCAACGACAACCTGCACGAAGCGGCTGCCGTGTTTGCACGCATCGGCAAGCGATACATCGTCAACCTCGACTTTGTATACCACATCAACGTGCTGAAGCAATGCATCACTTTGAGCGACGGAGAGATGTTTGCCTACACCATCAGCATATCAAAAGATGCGCTGAAGAAGCTAAAGGAAATGTATGTCACCTCGTTCGTCAATGATGCTCTGGGCAACAAGCCCACAGCCACAGGCGCTAACGAATAAAAAAAAGAATAGAAAGCCGCCCCTCAGTGCGGTAAACAAGTAAATAAAAATATGGACAACAGACTATACGGCAAGACCATACTGGTGGGCAAAGAGGCACAGCAGTCGCGCTTGCTCATCGCCATTAACATCAATGGCAAATATTATATGGCGCCCTACGGCAACGCTGGCAGCGTAGATAATGGCGTGAGCCGCTGCATACCCGATATGCAGAAGGGGCACTGCCTCATTAACATCGATGCCATGGGCAACATGACGGTGCAAAACCTGAAAGACGTAAACGTAACCTTCGTCAACGGTATGCAGATCATGAAGAAGGCGGTAAAGGTTAACGACATTATCGAGATGGGCAAGTTCCACTACAAGGTGGCGCTAAGCCTTATCATCGACGTGGCTACAAAGATACTGCTTCAGGTGTGCGGAGCGCCTGCGCAGCAACAAGCAGCACCCGCCGCTGCCCCTCATGCCGCTCAGCCTGGCGCAAAAGCGCCCGCACAAAAGGAGGTAAAGACCTACGACCTGCGCCCCTTAGAACGTGTTTGGAACAACTATCACGACGCACAGCAAGCCTTGCGTGTGCGCCAAAAGAACCTACAGCTGTTCAGTGGCCTCACACCCATCTTCACCTTGCTCAGCGGTGCCTTGCGCTTCCTCGACCTTGGCGAAACCTTCGCAAACATCGCTCTCGTGCTCTTCGTCATCGGCCTCGTGGTTACGGTATGGGCCTTTTACGCTCGCTTTACCGATGACAGCATTGAAGAACAAGACCGCCTTACCAACGAGTTTCAGCACCAATACGAATGTCCCAACCCCGAGTGTCGCCACTTCTTGGGCATGCAGCCCTATCATGTGCTGTCGCGTTACGACAATTGTCCATACTGCAAGTGCAAGTATAAGAAATAATTGTTCAAGTTATTGCTTAAGCAAGAATTTGCTTAGGCAATAACTTGTTTTTGATAGTAACTCGGCTTCGCGTAACCAAATTGTAACCTCATTGTAAAAGGTGTGAACAATAGGTCGTGTAACTTTGCCATCGGTATTGAGAAATAAACGATTATTAAGAAAAGAAAGGAAAAACTGTTATGGACGTACAATACAACATTTTGGTGGTAGACGATGAAACCGACCTTACCGAGATATTGAAGTTTAACCTCGAAACCGAAGGTTACAACGTTACCACGGCTGCCTCGGCCGAAGAAGCCCTCACCCTCAATATCGCATCGTATAACCTCTTGCTGCTCGACGTAATGATGGGCGGAATGTCGGGCTTCGCCTTGGCACGCAAGTTAAAAGAAAACCCCGAGACGGCTCACGTGCCCATCATCTTCCTGACAGCTCGCGACACTGAGAACGACACCGTAACAGGCTTCAACCTGGGTGCCGACGACTATATCTCGAAGCCCTTCTCTATACGTGAGGTCATGGTGCGCGTGCGCGCCGTGCTGCGTCGCACCTCTACCGACAGCGCTGCCGCCGAGCCCCACGTGCTGAGCTATCAAGGCATTGAGCTGAACCTCGACAAAAAGACCGTAAACATTGATGGCGAAGATGTACCCTTCACAAAAACCGAGTTTGAGCTGTTGCATCTGCTCATTGGCGAACGAGGCCGCGTGTTCTCACGCCAAGAACTCATTGATCGTGTATGGCCACGCGATGTCATGGTGCTCGACCGCACTGTCGACGTCAACATCACACGCCTACGCAAAAAGATTGGTCGCTTCTCAAAATGTATCGTCACCCGCTTAGGCTTTGGCTATTATTTTGATGCATAGTGGTTGTTAAGAACATGAATTTCCTCACTTCCCTTGGCATTGGCCGTCGCATCTACTTTAGCGTGCTGTCGGCCTTCGTGCTTTTTGCTGCTGCTTTCATTCTGTTTCAGCAAAATCGCGAAAAACAATATAAGATTGACAACCTGAACCTTAGGTTGCAAGACTATAACTTACGCATGCACGACTGGATGCAAGTGGCACAGCACCCCAACGATCAGGCCCTTGACCGCTACGTGGCCACACATGCCCTAAACGAGCTGCGCGTAACCATTATCGACCGTAACGGCCACGTGCTTTACGACAACCGAAAGAAAAACTATACACAGCTGCCCAACCACCTGACGCGCCCCGAGGTAAAGGCAGCCGTGCGTAAAGGATGGGGCTCAACCGTTGAGCGTAACAGTGCCACACTGGGCACCTATTTCTTTTATTCGGCCACACGCTTTTCACACGACAACGGCCTTATCATTCGTAGTGCCTTGCCCTACGATAACAACCTGGTCGAGTCGTTGAAAGCCGATCAGCATTACCTGTGGTTTGCCCTTTCCATCATGTTGCTGCTGGTAGTGGTGCTTTATCCGCTTATCAGCAGGTTGGGCGACAATATTTTTAAGCTGCGAGCCTTTGCCACCAGAGCCGATCATGGCGAGAGCCTTGACACTGAAGACCTGGCTGAGTTTCCCTCTGACGAGTTGGGCGAGATAGCCGAAAAAATAGTAAAGATATATAAGCGTTTACAGTCAACACGTCGCGAGCAAGATATCTTAAAACGCCAACTGACACAAAACATTGCGCACGAGCTAAAGACGCCCGTAGCCAGCATACAGGGGTATCTTGAAACCATACTCAGCAACCCCAATATCAATGCTGCCACCCAACAGCAGTTTCTTGAGCGCAGCTACGCACAGACACAACGCCTCACATCGCTGTTGCAAGACATCTCTACACTGAACCGCCTCGACGATGCCCCTGAGCTCACACAATTCGACTCTGTTAACATCTCGCAACTGGTGCAAAACATTGTGCGCGAAACAGCCTTACAGTTGCAAGAAAAACAAATGACGTTTCTCAACCATCTGCCCGAAGGTATCGTGGTGCATGGCAATCAAAGTCTGCTATACAGCGTCTTCCGTAACCTTACCGACAACGCCATTGCCTATGCTGGGCAAGGTCGCACCATCACCCTCAGCGCCACCGACGATGCCACACACTACACCTTCCGCTTTGCCGATAACGGAAACGGTGTGCCCGCCCAGCATCTGCCTCGCATCTTCGAACGCTTCTATCGCGTAGACAAAGGGCGCAGCCGAAAGATGGGAGGCACGGGCTTAGGACTGGCTATCGTAAAGAACGCCGTATTGCTGCATAAAGGCACCATCAGCGTGAAAAACCAGCCCGAAGGCGGCTTGCTCTTCATCTTTACCATTGCTAAAAATTAATTCAGGGCTTAAAAAGCATCAAAGAAGTATCGAAACAAAACTTATCGCATAAAACGTTACTTATAGCATAAAGCGTTGCTTATAACATAAAGCGTTATTTATAGCATAAAACGTTGCTTATAACATAAAACGTTGTTCATAGCATAAAGCGTTGCTTACAGCATAAAACGTTACTTATAGCATAAAACGTTATTTATAGCATAAAACGTTACTTATAGCATAAAACGTTGCTTATAGCATTAAACGTTACTTATAGCATAAAACGTTACTTATAGCATAAAACGATTCAGATAATATTGTTGTGTTTTTAACAATCTATTTCGTGCTTCGCACGTTTTTACTTGAACACGAATTAATCTACGAATTAATCCAAGTAGGACGGTGGCCTCCGCGCCCCGTCCTCCCGACATTAGAAATGAACAATAAAAATATGTGAGGTTATCTATTTAGAAGTGCTGCATGCTGGAGGACGGGGCGCGGAGGCCACCGTCCTACTTGAAGGATGCATCCGTTTAGATAAAATGTTATCCTTTTTATGATTAGATATCGTGTGTTACGCTTTCTGTTTTAACCCAGATCGGGTCGTTGAGCCGTTATGGGTTTAACACGTTAGGAACGAAGAGCCACAAAGCCAAAAACTTATTTTTTCTTAGCAAGGGTCTGGCGCACAAAGTCAGCAATAAACTTTTGCGTGCCATCAATACCCAGGCGCGAAGCATTCACACAGAGGTCGTACGAAGCGCTGTGTCCCCATTCTTTACCTGTATAATAATTATAATAGGAAGCGCGACGCGACTCTTGCTGCTCAATAATTTTTCGAGCCTCGTCGGCAGTGCAATCATGACGCTCGCTGACGCGTGCTATACGCTCGTCAATATCGGCTGTAACAAACACGCTCACCATGTTAGGCATATTGCGCAATACATACTCAGCACAACGTCCTACAAACACGCCCGACTCTCGGTCTGCAGCCTTGCGTATAGCGTCGCTCTGCAGCCTAAACAAGTTTTCTTGCGAAAGGCCGTTGTCATAAAACGAGCCATCAGTAACAAAAGGCACGTGCATATGAAACATCGACTCGAAGAAGCCTTTCTTCTCATCATTCTGCTCAAACACCTTTGTGCTAAAGCCACTTTGCTGTGCCGCCAATTCCAGCACTTCACGATCGTAGAGCTTGCAGTCAAAGGTTTCGGCCAACTGTTTGGCTATAATGTGTCCGCCACTACCCAGCTGGCGTCCTACACAAATAATAATATTGTCAGGTTTGTTCATAGTAATAAAAAGAAAAAAAGCACATTCTTTCTCCTTTTCAGGATAGAAAGAACGCGCTTATTATTTAAGAAGATGTTTATGCTTTTACTTGGCCAATGCAGCTGCAGCCGCGCCATCGTAACCCCATTTATAGAATGAGGCGCCATGCACGAAACCGGCTCCAAAGGCGGTGAACACGATGTTGTCGCCCTTCTTCAGCTCTTTCTCATAATCCCAGAGAGCAAGCGGAATAGTAGCGGCACTGGTGTTGCCATAATGCTGAATATTCACCATCACCTTTTCCATGGGTATGCCCACACGTTTGGTAACAGCCTCGATAATGCGGAGGTTAGCCTCATGAGGCACCACCCAGTTCACTGTATCAGCAGTGAGGTCATTACGCTTCATAATCTCGGCCACGTCGTTGCTCATATCGGTAACGGCATAGCGGAACACGGTGCGTCCCTCTTGATAGAGGTAGTGCAAACGGTGGCTCACGGTGAAGGGCGATGCGGGACAAACCGATCCGCCGGCCTTCATATGAAGGAACGGCAAGCCTTTACCGTCAGTGCGCAGATACGAGTTCTGCACGCCCACACCCTCTTCCTCGGTAGCTTCAACGAGCACAGCGCCAGCACCGTCGCCAAAGAGTACGCAGGTAGCGCGGTCTTGGTAATCGACGAGCGACGACATTTTATCGGCACCGATAACAATAATTTTCTTGTATCGGCCGCTCTGTATCATCGACGCAGCAACGTCGAGGCTATAAAGAAATCCGCAGCAAGCAGCCTCAAAGTCGAAGGCGAAGGCATTTTTCAGCCCCAGCTTGCCCAGCACGATTGATGCTGTCGACGGAAATTTATAGTCGGGAGTGGTGGTGGTAACAATCAGCGCATCAATCGTGTCAGGATCAACGCCTGTCTTCTGGATGAGCTGCTTGGCAGCTTTACGTGCCATGTAGCTTGTTCCAAGACCCTCCTCAGTGAGGATGCGACGCTCTTTGATGCCAACGCGAGTCATAATCCACTCGTCACTGGTGTCAACCATGCGCGAGAGCTCCTCATTGTTGAGGACATACTCGGGCACGTATCCGCCAACGCCGGTGATTACTGCATTGATTTTTCCCATTTATTTATTATTCAGCAAGTTCCTTAACAACAGCTACCTTTCCACGATAGTAACCACAAGTGGGGCATACTGTGTGATATACATAGTAAGCGCCGCAGTTGGGGCAAACTGCCAGTGTAGGAGCTACTGCCTTATCATGAGTTCTTCTCTTAAGTGTACGAGTCTTTGACTGTCTTCTTTTAGGATGTGCCATTTTTGTTTAATCTTTAATTATTGTTTTTAATTTTTTCAGTTCACTCCATCGGGGATCCATTTCCTCCGCGTCATCCTCACCACTACTTCGGGTAGCTGAGTGCTCTTCAAGAGCCTTAATCATCGCCGCGTTGCATTTTCCAGGTGCATGAACGTGCTTAATGGGGATGTCGAGTGCTATGAATTCATAGATGAGCCACGCCACATCGAGGGTGCCATCGGCTTCCTCTACAGTGATGAGGTCGTCATCTTCCGAGTATTCTTCTCCAAATTTCACCACCAAATGGTTTTCGGTCTCTATGGGCTGCTCCATGTCATCAAGACAGAGGTCGCAAGGCACCATGACGGTACCGTTGATAGAGAAGTCGAGGTCAAAGAAATTCTCTGTGCGGTGTATCATAAGGTCTACACACACGTTACCGCGCCTCACTTCGGGGGCTTCGATGGCCTCAAAGTAAGCGCTGTCAAGATTGAACTGCAAGGCATTATCGCCTTCATTCAATCGTTTTAGGTCGATTTTCAATGACTCTAAATTGCACATTTGGCTGCTAAAATACTTGTGGCTCATGGCAGCGTTTCCACCGCAAATCAGTGATTGTCAACGCGCACACAGCCTTTTGAGATGCAAAGTTACAAAATCTTTTTCATATTGTGATAGGAAAAGATAAAAAAAACGTTTGCATTTAATAATTATGCCCTATAACATAGATAAAAGAGGCAAAAGCCTGACTATTATCACTGTATCAGAGTGTTATTCTTACCTTCATAGTACCTTTATATTACCTCAATATTATCTTTATAGAATGTTTAATCTGAAAGAGAAGAAATGGTTATCTCTTCAACTCAATGCGAAAGGTTGTGCCCTTGCCCAGTTCTGAGCTTTTCACGAAGATGCGACCGTGGTGATATTCTTCTACAATGCGCTTAGCGAGAGAGAGGCCGAGGCCCCATCCACGTTTCTTCGTTGTAAAGCCAGGGCGGAACACGTTGCGCAGGTCGCGCTTTTTGATGCCCTTGCCCGTATCCGACACTTCTACAATTACGCGGTCGGCCAGCGTATCGTCGATGGTTAGCGTGATGGTGCCAGCACCCTCCATAGCATCAACGGCATTCTTACTGAGGTTCTCTATCACCCACTCAAAGAGCGAAGCGTTTAGGCGCACCGTAACATCGTGGTCGGGAAAGTGCCTAATCATCTGAACCTTGCGCGACGTGCGACGATCCATATAGTCAATTACGTGCTCCATCACCTCGTTAAGGCTCGACGGCACGGGTTCAGGCAGCGAACCTATCTTTGAGAAGCGGTCGGCAATAAGCTGCAGGCGCTTCACATCCTTATCCATTTCAGGAATGAGTTCGTCGTCCGGATACGTCTCTTTCAATATCTCCGTCCACGCCATAAGGCTTGAGATGGGTGTGCCCAACTGGTGGGCCGTTTCTTTCGACAACCCCACCCATACCTTGTTTTGTTCAGCACGCTTCGAAGTAAGCAAAGCAAAAATAGCAATCACCACAAACACAAACACCACGCAAAGCTGTACGTAGGGGTATGAGGTAAGACGCTTCAGCATAACCGAATCGTCGTAGCACACATATATATCATCGCTATTAGCGCTATCGTCAAGAGCAATCTTAATATAGCGGTCGGCGGCAAAAAGCTGTCGGGCCACCTGCGAGGCATAATGTAAAGAGTCGCCATAATTGTCACAGCCTTTTATCTTCACGTTACGAAAGGTTTGTACCTGCCCCATCTTATCAACTACAATAACAGGAATGGTGTTATTATCGTTAATAACCTTGAGCACGAGGTTCAGATCAGTGTTTTCGTCGGCCTTGTTCAGGGTGCGCATGGCCTCACTCCATATCTCCATCTTGCTGCGCTCTTCAGCATAAAGGTCGCGCACAAGATAATGCGACACTACCAGCGAGAGCACAGCCAGCACGATAGCAGCCACAAACAGCACTATCTTTACTTGACGAATACGATCGGTCCATTGCATACACCTAAATAACGTAAAACGCGAAAAGATATTGTGAGACATAGGTTGTTTATGCTTCGGGATAAACAAAAAAAGAGTTCCAAGACTTTCGTCTCAGAACTCTCTCTGTTAAAAGAAG
>OIWS01003404.1_pt1 | contig 11393 bp, 11 predicted proteins | sample 1587611 | NCBI WGS metagenome assembly OIWS01 (sample SAMEA3888919, study PRJEB22519) | human gut metagenome | biome: human gut; feature: human-associated habitat; material: faeces | place: Denmark | collected 2010 | reverse complement strand
CAAGTTCTGTGGATAGAGCAACACGAGACACATTTGGAGAGACCACATAAAGCCCCTTCTTGAGGCGGATAATCTTATGATCCGCCTCAAGATTACGCACTTTCTGATTCCCAGCTTCAATATTTGTAAACAACGAAGCTACTACCGAAGTACTGACTGGTATGTTACCTATATGTTCTAAATCCAATATCATATTGCAAAAATAATGCAAGTGCGAGAGCAATGAAACTTGTTTCAATTGCCAATCCGCAGCTTATTTTATGCAAAGATAGCTAAATTTTGAACAGCAAACTAACTTTTACTTGTTTTTCTGTTCTATTTTTAGCTATTTTAATAAATAATTGGGTTACCGACTTGAATCCTGCGTTTTTCAACATTCCTTGCACAAGCGGCACATCCTTATCACCATTGATTTTATTCCAAGCCTTATCCTGCTGTTCTCCTAACCCTATAACCAAAGCTCTCTTTGTCTGTGCAGTAACGGACAAAGAGAGCAATAGAAGAAGGTATGTGATGATTCTGGTTTTCATCTAGTGTGCATAAGTATATATACATTACTTTACAAAGTATAACTGAGCAAATAGAGTTTATTCATTAATCTACATGGATATATTGTCTTAAAAACATTTTTATTGATGTTATTCCAATCCATACATTGCCTTACAGACTCGTCATCATATGCTACTTGATGAATAGCTGTCTTGTTACTCATACCTTGCTCTGTTCCGTAATAAATAACTACAGGTCTCTTCCAACTATATGTAAAGTCTAAAACATCTTTAACTTTATCTATATTTTTACAATAATATAATATTCTATCTACATCATGGTTGTCAAGAAAAAGCCATAATTCAAAATCTTTAGGATAGCGAGAAAAATGCTTTTCCACTCGTCGTTTTAACGCCTTGTTGTTTTTTATCGGCATATCATGAAGTAGCGCATCTTTAATTATGTCGTAATATTCATAATCCAAGACTCCATCTAATATACCTACATATTCGTATTGACGAGCTTCTTGTTCCGACCATTTATCATTTAAATTATCATTGTATCTTTTGCTAACCAATGGTTTAAAGTCCTTTTCACCTACAACTTCTCCTATAAAACGTACATTCTTATATTTCCGTTTTATCTGTATTCTTAATTCATGTAGGAAAGCATAGCTTGGTCCCGTTGCATGGTCTATTCGTATATAATCAAATCCCCATTTACATAACTGTAAAGCCTGTCTTATTATATACTCACGTGCTTCTGGATGATTCAAATTCAAAACAGGTAAGTCCTTAATATTAGCATAGAACTTATATTCTTTGTTGGGAAATTCAAACCAATCATAATGTTCTACATATATCGGATTTGTTATGTGGCAATGATTAGGAACAAAATCCGCTCCACATGTCATTCTTCGTTCTTTTATTAGTTTGACGAAACTTTGTATGTCCTTTTCATTTCCAAAATGAGGTTCTATTTCGTTTCTGTTTGTAGTGCAATGATAACCATGATAAGCATTTGACATAAAAAATGGGGATAATAAAATGCTATTAGCACCCAACCCCGTAATATAATCGAGACGATTTATAATTCCTTTAATATTACCACCTCGGAATGGAGGAGGTGTACAGTTTTCATTATTCTTAGGAAATCTCGAATCATTAGCAAAGCGGTCTATCATTATTTGATAAACGACTTGTTGCTTATTTCTATGGACGTGGAAATATTTAGATATAAATTTAAGCATCGTTTCAACTCATCGACTGTTTATAATGTTTAGACTATTCCCCATATTGTCTACAGACAAAACATCCTTACTAAATATCCAAACTAACACCAATAAAATAATCCAGCAGAATAAGAACATCCATGGAAGAAACTTGTATGGCATAAGAAAGTCACATTTGTTTGCCAATTTATCAAGTCCGCCTATGTGCATTCGTTTTGCGATGTCATGTTCCCATATAGAGTCTTCATTATTTTTATCATAAGAATTCTTGAAGAAATTATGTATTATATTTTTACTTATAGGCGATATTGGGTAGTAATCTTTTATTTTCATTCCAGTCTCACATCTTATTTGGTCCCAATATGCAAAAAGCATATCTATAGCTTTGTCACTTCTCCACGCTGCAATGATAAAACTTGCAGATATGGCTATACCTATAATAGACAGCAAAGTGATTCCACCCAACTTACAATAATACGTAGCATTGCTAAGAAGTAATTGAATAAGCCCTCCTCCCAAAGCGGCTTGAAACACCAAGAACCAATTGGTACGGGTGTTACGTATATCACATTCTACCTCCATCGAATGCCTTATAGCTTCATCTAAATGTGTTAGCTTTTCTTCATCCATTTGATTTATATTTTATGATTTACGCTAGTTTGTATTGATTTATTTTTCAATAACAGCACGAATTGTGTGTCCATTTTCACGAAATCCCCAACCTTTGCCATATCTAGACTCATTAAATTCGAAATCATATATTTTTGAATCATCGTTTTCGTCTGCCGAAGAACTTAAATAGCTTCCCCATCCATCAGAATTTTGAGATAATTTTTCCCCTGCATAACCTGCTGCAGGGAAAAATATTTTTTTACCATTAGGTCCTGTCACGGTCCATCCATTTTTGTTATGGAAAGTACTCCATTTAAAATTACATTTTTCTATAAGTTCTTCAAATTCTTCACTTTTGGGTAAACGCCAAGCACCACCCCAGACAATATGGGCAGCGTCATAACTTGAACCAGCAATATCAGAAGAAATAAGATTTGATTCTGAGTAATTATCTTCAGAAAAAAAAGTCTTTGACTTAACTTCACCCCAAGCAAAAAAATCGCCATATTCCCAAGGGGTACTTGCTCCAATATTACATGTTGCCCATTTTACACTTAGTCCTAAATCTATCCATTCATGACCATTATGTACCCCAGTCAGTAGTTCTTTCTTTTCATAAGTTTCATTCACTTCATTATTTTGTATGGAATCCTCACTATTAAGAATTGTGTCATTAGACACATATTCCTCATTTGATTGTTCTGGAGTATATGGCTGATTATTATATACCATAATTAATAGCACGATATAAGACACTAGAAAAGACACAACAAAAAGAAAATATTTTATCAAACCACTTTTCTTGCTTTTATTGTTGCATGACACATTTTTATTATGCTCATTTGATGCATCTTGCATCATATTGTCTTTTGTTTTATACCCTCTCATGTTCTTATCTATTTACAGGTTTGATAAATGCATTTAGATGATGATTTCCATTTTTCATCTTCATCTTATGCTTAGTGCCAATAAAAATATCAACAATATCATCATAAGTAAATTTCTCCACATTAGATATTTCTAAGTTGCTCTTTATTTTTGGTATGACTATTTTAGCTTTCTTTTGAACTTCATCCATAGAAGATGTTTTAACATTTTGAATACATAAGTCAAATGCTGCAATGTATTTCTGAGTAGCACACAATCTGTCAAACTTTGTTGAAAAGTCTGATTTTGTTCCTACTGTATTTGTATTTCCTATTCCTCTCATTGTCTTCTTGTTTTTTTATGTTGTTTACCTAATGTATCTATTAGCAATGTGTCTTTCAAGCTATCCGCTACACTTGTAGGAGCTTGATAATTCTTACCTTTGTTAATTTGGGTTCTTCTAGTATTAAGTATTTCTGGCAAAGGCTTAGAATTAAGTAAAAGCATTAAGAGTACAACGATTATTATGCCCATCAAAATAGCGAAACATTTGCGTGACTTTTGTTTGCTAACAACATACTCTTTATAGCATTCTGTACACAATCCTTTTTCAGTATAAAGTTTATCTGCTTTCTTTCCACATTTGTTGCAAATAAATTGTAGAGCATCTGACATTATAGATTTTTCCTCTATCTTATGCGAATCAGCAATTTGTTTTTCGTAACATTCCGTACAGAAACCATTGGAGTGTATTTGCTTAGTTCTTCTTCCACATTTTGAACATATATGATAAACTGCGACATCTTCATAAGAACGACATTCTTCATTCTTTAAAGTTGCATTCATTAAAGGAAAATTGTCTTCTGTAACTTGTTCTTTATTTGATATTCCTATTGCGATAGACATATTTCCTTTGTATGCCAGTGCCTCTGATAACAATCTCTTGGAAAGTCGTGGAAACAAAAACACCCTACAAATATTTAAGTCGTTATTTAAAGAACTTCCAGCCAAAGGTTTAATTATACTGTCAGAAACATCAATAGGAATGCTAAGTTCTATATTTTCATTGTAGTGGAAGGTAAACGAACTCCATTTGGGAACAATATACTTCTCATACAATTTAATATAAAAGTCAAGTGAATACGGAATGGCTTGAACTGCATCATTTACTTTCTCAATTATTCCCAAAAATCCTCTTACACGACCATTTGTTTTTTCCAAACAGTAATCTGCGGAAAGAACACTATTTAAACAGGCAATTCCATAAAGTATTATATCATCTTGTCTAAAATAGACATACACAGGATCTTTGAGATTTTCGTCTGCCGTATTGTTTAATAATGCACTTATCCTACCCAAGAATATATCTTGTATTGGTTGAGGACAGATTGAAGCATCAACACCATAGACATTTCTATAGTCTATGTTTTTGGTACGAGTATAGCAAAATAAATATTTTCGTGTCATATTTTAGTCTATTGAAAATGCTTCTTTACCATTGTCATAAAATGAAATTTTTCCTGCAAATACTTTTCTAATAGCAGACATAACCTTATCTGTGTTCATTTTGTCAGGCAATTTTTCATATTCTGCATCCAGATATGCATAGAAAGCAAATAGCATCGGGATATGTACATTGTTTTGAGTACTTATATCTAATTGACCAATAATACTATTGTTATCACCCTTATCAAGACCAGAGCCTAAAGAAACAGTTGTAATTCCAACAAAAAGTCTATTGCCGAAGGAAAACAATGCAGACAACAAGTCTTTAACTAAAGAAATGCCATTATTAAGTTCTTCCTTTGAGGCAAAAACGTCTGACTTGGTTATTACGATTAATACGGGTGGAATATCGGCTTTATTTTGGATTCGCTTATAAAGGATATTCTCCATTATAGAGATTTCATTTATCGCCGCTAACTTTTCTGGAGCTTGCGTTTCTCCTCTATGAGTTGCATCCTTATCTAACTCGTCCATTGCATTTAAGACGGTAGTTCCATCTATCAAGAATGTTATAACCGCAGTATCCGACAATGATTCTATAAAGCTATCACGATCTATCTTGTCTTGTTTACCCATGCCATTTAACATACCACCTCTATAATCATCCATGGTAAGTGATGATAACTGCAGGCTTGCATCTTGACTTTGAAAATGGATTCGGAAATCATAAGATGTTGTTGTATCAGTTCCCTTAGGCCATTCCCTTTCTGTCGCCATACTCATAAAATTATTATCTAATTCAAGTTGTTTGGCAATATCATTAGTTTTCAATGACACCCTACATCCATTTCCTAAATTACAATTTTTTAGTACTTGAGACATAGCACTTATATAACACGTCTTTCCTGAGCGTGATACTCCTAATATACTTATTTTCATTTTTTAGAATTTTAAACTTGAAGTTTGTTGTACAGTGAAAGCACCCTTACAAGCAGCAAACAAAGCGTCTTCTGTACTTTTGGGAGCTATGATATCTATTTTTTCTGAATTTCCTGTATTGAAAAACAATTTTAATATTTTTTCTATATAAGGTATTTGTGAGCAACCTCCTGTCAAGAGAATTTTCTTGATTCCGCTCATCGAATTACCTGAATCTTTTATGCAATCAAGACATTCATTCAGCGATTCCTCTAAAGGTTTGTTTATCATTCCATTAAATTCTTCTCTGGTAATAAAATATATATAATCCGCAAATGGAACACTTGTCACAACATTTTCTTTAGACGACAAGCTTTCCATAATTATACGGCTAACCCTATCTATGATCTGAACTTGGATTATCTGTGCAAAAGAATCATATTGTAATTTTGATTGCTCTTCTATGTCTGAATATATCATATTACAGAATACTCTTCCTCCAATACCTTTTATATATTTATTTGCTATAGAACGAAATACATTTTTATCTCGTCTTACAACCGATATAACAGTGCCATTATACCCAATATCAAAAACAAGTGCAGACTCATTATTGCTTAAATTCAACTTTCTATAACAAGTAGAAACATCAGATGAAATGAAATCTAAATTATATATGCCATTATGCATCCAGGCCTCTCGCATGACTTTTTTTCTGGGATCTACACTTTGGAAATAAGGTGGCACAATCATTGTAACATTTGAAACAGACTGCTTATACGAAGAAACTATCAGATCTTTTATAAAAGCAAATAATTTCTCATATATTTCTTCAGTCTTGTTGTCTGATGGCATTATTTCTGACAAAAAAATACGCTCACCATTGTTGATGTCACACAATTCCGCCAAATTGCCAAAAATGATTTGCCCTGATTTTGCAACATAAGCTAAAGATGGAATAATATAGGGTAACAAAGAGTCCCCTAATTTTACCATCTCCACCTTTCCATTGTTTTGAATGGCCACTTTTATGCCATAAGCACCTATTTCAACAGCTATATTCATATGTTATTCACCATAAAAAAAGGCATGCGCCATATTTAGAATCTCCTTAGCTTCTTTCTCTTTTTGTGCCATTTCGTCTATACGTTGTCCAAGAACCTTGTAGGATTCAGACATTACTTTGCACAATTCTGCATCTTTCGGTTTTCTAATTCTTGCCACATTATATTGGATATTCCAATAAGAAGCACGTTCAGAAGCCTTTGCACGCATATCTTCTACGGTACATTTGGGATCAAGTGAAAGTTTGTCTATAACCGAATTGCCGTTCTCACCGCAAATCACTTTGTATTCTTCTACCATTTTCTTTTCTAAATGATTAAAATCACCATTATATATTTTTGCCAGATAATGCCATTCTGCATATTCATGGATAGACATTAACATGGTCATTATTTTTATTTGTACTTTGTCTATAAGCTCTTTTGTAAGAATGTCATTTGTAGCATTTCTGACTTTCTCACATGTATGGATGATTTCCGAAACATAATTTTGTGTTTTTATCAAAACAGCTCTATCACGAAAATGTGCCAACAAGATTTTTCTGAACTGTTTAAAACCACTTATTCGTTCTAAGTATAGAGCCAAGTCTTCCGGCAAGCAACTATTGTGCTGCTTGAAAAATGTAACAATTGCATACAAACCGTATAATCCATAATGCCCTATAAGTTGTTTTAGTTCCTCTTGCGTCAGTGTTATACAACCCGCTCCTGCTAAAAAATGTCGTTTAGATTTAAACATAGTCTCAATGTTGTCATCATCCAACTTCGCCAAATTCGACAATAAAGAGAAATCCTCCTTCACAAATGTTGATGTCAAAGCCAACATTGCACTGATTGGTTGTATTTCGAAAAAGGTCGTATTCAATATTGGATTCTCTCTTTTTAAATCCTCTATAACTCTTCTACATACACTATATGGATTTTTCTTTTCAGAAATTTTCCAACATTCATCCATTTTTGCCAACATACCTATAGCATTTAATGGATTTAGATTAAATAGTCGTTGTGTTTCTGAAGCCTTTTCCTGAAATTTAGAAAGTATTTCCATATCTTCTGAAAGAATGCTTTTCGTAAACAACATTATTACTGCATCTGGCTTGACTTCTTTCAAAAAAGATATTGTGTTCTCAGAATCCTTACGGTAATATGAATATAACCCTGGGGTATCGATGATATTAACATACTTTAGAATTTCAGAAGGATAAGGAACTTCAATATACTTGATTTTATCAATATATTGTTTTAGATCTTCATTTTCAATAGCTTCCTCATCACTAAGTCTATTAGCCAATCTTGTCCACTCTTTTCGTGGCTTAATATCATATGTTAGATCTTTGAACACTATTTTTATGTCATCATCAAGACTGCCATACTTCAACCAATTGACATTGTACGTAAGCTCTGCTTTTCCTGTTGCAACAATGTCCGAAGCACCCAATATAGCATTTACCAAAGTTGACTTAGAACTGCTTATTTTACCAATGATAGCCAGCTGAATCGGTGCATTTAACTTATTTATTGCAGTATCCAAACAATTGCTAATTTCTTGACTACACCCACCAAGTATTTCTTTGGATGCGACAAGGGTGTTGTACAACTGTTCATTTATATAACTTATTGTATTTCTCATTTAATGAAACGAGTTTGAAAGTAGAACTTTTGCCTGTACTAAAGCAGTATTTAATACTTGTAGTTTACTTTCTAATTCTTTACGTCTATTTGCTATTGCTAAACTGTCTTGCTGACATTTTTTATAGCTTTCTTGCAAATCACCCATCTGAGCATTCAACTCTTTTGCGGTTTCTTCAAAGTAATCGCTTACAGCAGTATTGAAATTTCCAAATCTCTTATTGACATAGGTTTGTATCTCATTAGTCAAGAGTGAGATACGTGGTGTCAGTTTCCTTCGCATATCAGCAATTTTTCGAGCATTATTTTCTCCTTTTAAAGATTGCCATATAAATGCTGCACCAGCAACAATTCCTACAGGTAAAGCAACAGTACTAATTAATGCTCCCAGTCCTACAGACAAAGAGCCTACCGCAGTACCAGTCAAAGCCGTTCCTAAGCCACTAAAAAATCCACCTGCAGCAGATGCTACACCCCAACCGATACCACCAACCGATAGTCCAGGGAGCACTTGGCGCACCATTCCACAAGTGACTTCTCCTTCCCTACGTTCTCTTACTTTGAGATTAGCTTCCATCTGCCCATTAAATGAATATTGATCAATATTCAAATCTTGCTGAATAATTCCAAGGGACTCTTCAAACGCATAATTGATTTCATCATCAATGTCACAAATAAGTTTTTGTATATCCTTATTTATCTCATCCAAAACCCATTTATCCCCATCTTCTCCGACAGCCCTATCATCATTCAACACCTCATCCAATCTATCAGATGATAACAGCACGCAGCTTTTGGATATTTCAGACAACACATTGGCACGTACTTCTTTCAAAACAAAAGAAACTTGTTTCTTTATTTCGGAACCATCTTGCTGCAATCCATATAGCATATTTTTGAGCTTCTCCCGATTGGCAACAATTTTCTTAATTTTATCAGGATTTGGATCTGAAAGATTCTCCTGTTCCTTTTTTATAAGTGTCAAAATGCTTTGCATCTCATCCACCAAAGTATTCTTTAGAATCTGCAGCAATGATAAGCGATACGTATAACAAATCTCATCTATAGCCTTTTCGATAAGTTTATGAAATGAAGCTTCTCCGTCAATTTCGTCATGCGACTTATTATATTCTTGCCACAAATAAGCAGATACAGGAATTACGTCTATATTATCAACATCACAATAGGAGCAAATTTTCTTTTTACAATCATTAATGGCTTCTTCTATTTCATCATCTTCCAATTCATCTACACGATTTAAAATTACTTTATATGCTTTTGATTTTGGTAATATATCCTTTTTAAGAAAATCCAATTCTATTGTAGTCATAGGCTCTCCAACCGATACCATATAGAAAATGGTGTCGGTTTTAGGTATTGCGCTTAATGTCAAAAATCTGTGCCTTGGATTTAATCCTCCTACACCAGGGGTATCGATGATAGTCAGTCCATCTTTCAAACGATTACATGGGACCTCTATCACAAGCATTATAGTATTGTCTATTTCGAGATTTGAACCTTTTGCAAATTGATTTATTTTCTCATATTCTACAATTTCCTCTTTAACTCCATCCTCTGTATCATAAAAACGAGTTACTTTTTGCTTTTCTCCATATTTTATAATGGAAACAGTAGAAGTCGCAATATGTTCATCGGTTGGACATAGAGGCATGTCCAGTAAAGCATTGATAAAAGTTGATTTTCCACGTTTGAACTCTCCGCAAACCATTATTGTAGTTTGGTTTGATGATAATTTTGAAAACAGTTCATTGATTGTATCAATAGCCATTTTCTTATGATACTCGTTAAGTATCTTGCAAACATTGTTGAATATACTTTTAAAGCGAGCTGTCGTATCTTGAATATTTATCATTTCTGTCAAATATTATAGGTCAAAACAATTATCGTAAAATGCAGTACTAAAATCCAAGTGGTTATAGTTGCAATAATCCAGCATCATTAGCTGCTGATTATACACATCGATCGAAGCCATATCTATAATTGGATCTAAGGAGTCTATCGTTTGATTAAGATAATTAAAATAATCGATATTTGTCATTTCTGACAAACCATTTGTCATCATATAATTATCCCAACTTAATTCAGAATTTAAATCAACATGATTAATACCAGAATGGAGAGTGTCACACATTGCAGATTGAATGGTATCAAAATCCAAGTGGTTGTTAAATTCATATTGTGGAGACCATATCTGCGACAATGGTATCTCATTATGCGCAACATCCATATAAGCATCAACCAACGATGACATAGATGGATTATAAGCAATGTTTCCATTAATATCAGTTATAGGAGCAGGGAGTCCCGTACTAATATCATTAAATATTTGGAATTGAGAATAGTCTATACCTACAACTTTATCTATATGTCCACTTTGATAGTTAAAGTTTTCCATGCCACTTACATTTTGGGGAGCAGCTACATCTGTTGATACCATATAGCATTGAGTATCAGACCAAGCGTCCATAAACTGGTCCAAAGGATAAGGTTTACCGTCTTCACCACTTCCTGGGTCTTTTACAATAACTTGTATATTGTTTGGATCACGAGTGTCTATTCCAGCAACAATCAATGCATGATTGCCTCCTTGCTCTCCAAAAACATCATTGAGCCAATTTGACAATTTTTCGTTAATACATGAATTGTGCCATAATTCATCAGCATCAACGCCAACAATGACTTCGTGTCCCTGTGCCAATTCATTGACCAAGTTAAATACATTTGCATTGGATTGTTTTGACACAGGTATTCCGGCAAGATTAAGCAAATTGCCAACATCTTCAGGAGATGTACCACCTCCATTATACCAACCATTTGCATTGGCTGCCTGTACTAACTCTGTTTCAGAAACATCTATTCCGAAATCCTTAAGAATCAATTGTTGTGACTTAATTGCACAAGTATCTGGATAAAGTTGCTGAACTTCTGGATTATAATATTCTGACATAACTATATTCTATTGATTATTACAAAACTTAATGGATTGAATTATTCCAAAGTAACCATTGTTTATCTCATATTTTTTCAATAAAATTACGCTAAAATCTGCTGAAGAGCTTAAAATGAGCGATTTATGAGTGTTTCACCTCAATGGAGGTAATGATTTAGCAACGGTT
>OIWS01003396.1_pt1 | contig 11406 bp, 10 predicted proteins | sample 1587611 | NCBI WGS metagenome assembly OIWS01 (sample SAMEA3888919, study PRJEB22519) | human gut metagenome | biome: human gut; feature: human-associated habitat; material: faeces | place: Denmark | collected 2010 | reverse complement strand
CCTCCCAATAAACGTACACATATACTGATTGCAGATTTACAGAAAATCTATTGCTTTAAGAAGATGACATTAAGCCAAGTTTTCAAATCAAGATTGTTGTCAAATATTTGGAATCAGTTTCTCCTTTATGGTTTCAGTAGCATTATACCAATTCTACTAATTCCATATTTGTTGAACGTTATAGGAGTAGAAAAATACGGTCTTGTAAATTTTGCCATTATATTTAGCTTTTACTTTCAGATATTCAATGAGTTCGGTTTCGATTTATCTAATGTCAGGCATGTCGTCAATAATAGAGACAATCAAGAAAAATTGGGAAGGATAGTTTCTTCTATTCTGCAATGTAAGTTTTTTCTCATACTCTGTTCTCTATTTGTTTATATTTTAGTTGTAGGGTTGATTCCTTCACTAAGGAATGAACTCACGCTTTATATATTAGCCTTTATTCGTTTGATAGGGGTTGTCATTGCTCCCTATTGGCTTTTCCGTTCAATGGAGGACATTAAATATATAACACGTATCAGCGTGCCAATAAAGCTATTATGTATATTGCCTATTTTTTTAATCGTTAAGTCTACTGATGATTATGCATTGGTGATGTTGTGCTATGCTCTTGAAACATTTGTTTCAGGTATTGTCGCTTTATTCATTGCCCAAAAAAGATACGGGATCAAACTTCAAATAGTCTCGGCACAAGAAGTGAAATTTTATCTTAAGGATAGTATTCCGTTTTTCTCATCAACTTTTTTGATGAGAGCCTATAAAACAATGAATACCTTAGTGCTTGGCTTTATTCTTGGAGATTTTGCAGTCGGATTATATACAGCTGCGGAAAAACTTCATAATGCGTATTCATCATTTGTTTCTCCGCTTTTATCTCAGATATTTTACCCATATTTCACAAGGATAAAAAATATGGGTAGAGCGACTAAGATGGTATTGCTTTTATGTATTGCCAATACAATCGCTTTAGCTTGTATATATTTCTTATCACCGTATCTTATACCGATTTTTATTAAGACTGAAACAGCAAGTATAACCACGTATTTCAACCTATTCTTGCTTTTATTGGCGATTAGTGTGCCAGCTGACATGTTCGGTTTCCCTTATTTGGGCGTACTTGGAAAAATCAATGAGGTAAATATGACAACCATTTATTCTGCAATCATATACATCATTGTTGTCCTTGTCTTGATTCTTACTCACAGTATTAGCATAGGAAGTGTTATTTGGGCTTTGATTATAGCGAACGTGGGATGTTTGGTTTTGCGCCTATATTTAGCCAATAAAGTAAGAGTTGGTAATGTTGATAAACAATAGGATATACAATATAGATACTAATTCTCGACATTGGGCTATTTCTTTAGCCTTAATTGTAATCTTGTCTGTAATAATGACATTTATTCCTTTTGTAGGACTGTGTTTGTCATTAATGTTTTTCAGACAAAGGTTTGCCCCCATTCTATTTATTATCTTTTCTTTCTATTTTGGTTGGTTTTATGAGCCACAAATGGATTTGTTGGTTCATTATGAGCATTTTCATCGTATTGCCGACAAATCATTGGTTGAGCAATGGATGGACTCTGGAACATCAAAATATGGCAAAGAAATATATCCTGTATTATTTAAATATTTCATTGGTTTAATTGCTGATAACCGGAATTTTTTCTCTGCTTGTGCGTGTGTGGTATATACTTCTCTATTTATATTTGGAGTCGTAAAACCACTCCAGCCATTATATATGCAGAAAATGTCAATTCCTGCATGGCTACTCTTCCTGGGAGTGATTTTTACTGTAGAATACTATTGGTTTCTCGGTTTTCGCTTTTGGAGCGGAGCATTTGTTTTTACTGGCTTCTATTTGAGATACCTTAATTCAGGAGCCGTTAAGTACCTTTGGTTATCTGCGTTATGTATTTGTTTTCACTATTCACTACTCGCCTTATGTGTCGCGGCTGTATTAAACCTACTCTTGCGATATAGGTTTAAAGTGTACTATTTAATTCTTATCGTATCATTCATCGTTCGCTTTGCGAAAATCGCGTTTGTCACTAATATCGCACAATTTGGCATATTTGAAAACTACGTCAAAGAGAGCGTTAGGAATCAAAATATCATACAGTCTGTTGGAAAGTATGCAGAGGAAATACGCGAGTATGGTAATCAGTTCTATTTGCTTCGTGAAACAATTGCCGTTTTCGGTGTCTTGGCTGTGATCTATATACTATATAAAAAAATAGGGAAAGAATTTTGGGAGCAGAATGTCAAATTCTGGGGGTTCTGTATTCTCCTATTGTCTTTTGCCAATTTCGGATATGTCAGTTTGACTTTTTATGATAGATTCTTCAAACTTGCCGTGCTATTCTTATATGTTTTTACATATATGTGGGTTATGGATATTCAATCCAAATTGAGTTTTAAGTCCCAGCTACTAATAACTATGGTTACAATTATACCGGTATTGTATTTCATTGTTACACCATTAGTTGAACAGAGGCACATGTTGTTCCAACTAAACTTATGGTTTAGTAATCTATGTTCATGATGAAAAATTTTGTAATCTGAATTTCTCATCGTGCTGATGTATGGTCTATGGATAGCTACCAATACGAACAACCAAAAAGGCATAACATCAGAAAACGAAAATAGATTAACCGTTGATGTTCAATGTTCTTAATTATTTTAATCATATCAATTGAAACACTAACAATGAGGGTATTAATAACTGTTCCCACTAAATCCGGATATGGAGGAGTAACTAATTATTATTTAGGGATTAAAGAGTATTGGAAAGAAAATATTGAATATTTTTATTTCGGTCGTAAGCCTTGGCGTAATATATTTTATCCATTTTTAATTATCCGTTTTATAATCCGATTGATTTGCTTTAAACCTGATATAGTACTACTTAACCCATCGCTTGGAGATAAAGCCTTAAAACGAGATTTTATATATTTAAACATTTGCCGATTTTTCAGAAAGAAAACATCCGTATTTATTCATGGTTTCAATTTCGAGTATGCTAAAAATGCAGATTGGAAATGGATAAGTGCCAATTTGAATAAGGCCTTGTGTATTTTTGTGTTATCCCAAGATTTCAAGAATGAATTGATAAGGAGGGGGATAAAATCTGATATACATCTAACTTCGACAAAAGTACCCGATTATTTTATTTCAGGTTTTGACCTTTCGATGAGACAAGGAAAAGCCGAAAACATTATGTATAGCGGGCGAATAGAAAAGGCCAAGGGTGTATATGAAACAGTCGATACATTTTCAATACTTAAGTCACAATACAAGGATCTGACATTGACCTTTGTCGGTGATGGCTCAGAACTTCCTATGTTGAAACAATATGTTGAGAATAAGAAAATAAAGGATGTCCGTTTTACTGGAGAGTTACGTGGGGAAGATTTTAAAAAGGAATACATTAACGCCGATATGTATTTGTTTCTAAGTTATACGGAAGGTATGCCAACTGTGGTTTTGGAAGCAATGATTTTCGGACTCCCTATTTTTACCAGAAAAGTGGGTGGCCTAATAGATTTCTTTGAAAATGGAAAGATGGGATATATATCAAGTTCGTTAGATCCGGCAGTTTTTGCAGAAGCAATGAAACCATATATCGAGAATCCTGCTAAAATGAGGAGTGTATCAATATATAATTCCGAATATGCGAAAACCCATTTTGTTGCATCCGTTGTTGTCCGAAAATTTGAAAATACACTAAAGAAATATATTGAGCTATGAATATTCTGAGAATCAAGAAGCTAATATTTTTACTATTCTATGCAGAATTATACCCCATTATACCCATGAAATCAAGGGCATGGAGACCATTAGTTTGCAAATGGGGTGGAGTGCAGATAATCAGCCCCAAAAGAACGTTTATCGGTGAGGGCGTCATATTTGACACAAATTATCCACAAGATATTTTTATCGAAGAAGGTGTTCGTTTGACATCGGGGGTGAAAATAGTAACACATTTCATGAATCCTAATACTGGAAGTTACGACAGGGGGAAGGTTCATATCTGCAAAGGCGCCTATCTCGGAATGAATACTTTGGTGGTAAAACCTGTAACAATTGGAGAGCGAGCTATAATTGGAGCAGGTTCTGTTGTGACCAAAGATATACCAGCCAATGAAGTTTGGGCAGGAAATCCCGCAAAATTTATAAGAAAACGGTAGGATTAATTCATATGGACATTATATCATTCTATAGGGTAGAACGTTGGCTATTTGAACGCCATATTCCGGTTTTGCCCAAAATCGTACAACTATTGATTTTTCTCATTTTCAATTCAAAAATAACCGCTGATTCAAAAATAGGAAAAGGGTCATACTGTGTGTGCAAAGGGATTAGCACTGTCTTAATACCGGGAACAGAAATCGGAGAAAATTGCGTATTAGGATTGCGATTTTCTACTGTACGGCAGTTTCCATATAAAGAAGTTCCTTGTCTAAAGAATAATGTTTGGGTGGGACCTAATGTTATTATTGCTGGCCCTGTTGTAATAGAAGATGATGTGGTAATCGCTGGAAATTCATTTGTCAACCGAAGTGTTCCCAAAGGTGCTATTGTAGCAGGATGTCCGGCAAAGATTATTGGCTGGAGAAAGAATCTTGATTATGCGATTGAGACAAACCCAAAGTATAAAGATGGCCGTATGCCATTCTTGACAAAATGAATAACACCAATGAATGATATTGCAGATGCTTTTTATAAGCTAAAAATTTATTGTGAGACTGAACATTTCAAGGGTTGGGATCCGTATGATGGTCTCAACTCTAAAATTTTTCAGGCAATTCCGCTGCTGAAAAAGTCTGTATTGTGCAGATTGATGGTCATACAAGGTTTCAAGCGTTGCCCTTTCAATATGAGACGGATGGCTTTCGTTCCGAAAGAGTATAACGCAAAAGGTATCGGGCTGTTCTTGTCCGGATATTGCAATCTGTATAAAGTTGTGGAAAATCATCCGCAATTATCCGAAAAAATGGGAACGTTGGAGATGATAAAGGCTCGGATTGAAGAATTGGCAGAGTTGCTTATATCCTTACAATCTAAAGGCTACAGCGGTGCTTGCTGGGGGTATAACTTCGATTGGCAGGCACGCCGTCTGTTTCTTTTTCCCAAATTCACGCCCACAGTAGTTGCTACAAATTTCTGTGCCACGGCACTGATGCAGGCATATGAAATAACTAGGAACAAACACTATTTGGAGATTGCATTAAGTGCAGCGGATTTTGTAATAAAAGATTTGCATCGCACGCCGTATAATGGTGGCTTTCTCTTTTCTTATAGTCCGTTAGAGGGTAATGACACTGTGTTCAATGCTTCGCTGCTCGGTTCTCGATTGTTGAGTTATTGTTTTTATTATACACAACAGGAGGAATACAAAAGACTAGCGGAGCTATCCATTAAAGCCTGTTGTTCCGGGCAACGGGAAGACGGGGCTTGGGTATATGGAATGCTCCCCGTACAGAATTGGGTAGACAGCTTTCATACAGGATATAATTTAGATGCGCTGATCGCTTATCAAGAGTTGACAGAGGATCATGCTTTCAATGGTTACATCGAAAAAGGTTTCGACTACTATGTCAATCATTTTTTCGAAGCGGACGGAACTCCTAAATATTATGATAACCGAATGTATCCTATTGACATCCATTGTCCAGGGCAGCTATTGATAACATTGACCCGCCTACATAAGATGAAAAAATATGAGGAACTTGCCAAAAAAGTATTGCAATGGACAATCCGAAATATGCAAGATAAAAAGGGGTATTTCTACTACCAATTAAAACCTGGCATCAGTTCTAAAATCTCGTATATGCGATGGAGTAATGCATTTATGTTTAATGCAATGTCGCATTATTTACTCGCAATATAAAATTTCCAACATAAATGAATAAAGTTTCTTTAAACGGAGTCGAAATATATCCGTTCGATTCCGAACAGTCTTTGTTGTCTTTTGTAAACGATAATAAGGGCATATTAGTAGCCATAAATGCTGAGAAAATTTTACATGCTACAGATCAGACACGAGGAATTATCAATCGGAACATAGGGTATTGCGATGGAGCCGGCGCACAAATGGCTCTCAAACAAAAAGGTTTTGAAAATGCGTGTAAAATTCCCGGTTGTGAGTTGTGGCTCAAAATTGTAGCTCAATTTTATAGAGAAAAGACTTTTTATTTGATAGGTGGTAAACCTCAAATCATAGAAGAAACTGTGTCTAAACTGCGTAAAGAATATGCAGGGATTCACATTATCGGTTATCGGGATGGATATATCAAGGCAAACGAGGAACGGGAAAGACTTATAAAAGACATAACCGAAAAAAGACCTGATGTGGTATTTGTGGCTATGGGGTCTCCTAAACAGGAATTACTGATGGAAGAAATACAGCATAGACACAAAGCCATCTTTCAAGGATTAGGCGGCAGCTTCGATGTATATACTGGCCATGTGGAAAGGGCTCCTAAATGGTGGGTGAACCACAATCTTGAATTTGCCTATCGGTTGCTCAAAGAACCGAAAAGAATAAAACGGCAAATTCACTTGATAAAGTATGCCTGGTGGCTGATAACTAAAAAATTATAGAACAATGAAGAAGGTAATGCTGGTCTTCGGGACTCGTCCGGAGGCCATTAAGATGGCTCCGTTGGTGAAGGAGTTCCAAAAAAAATCAGCAGACTTTGAAACAATCGTCTGCGTGACGGGGCAGCATCGTGAAATGCTCGATCAGGTGTTGCAGATATTCGATATCAAGCCGAATTATGACTTGAACATCATGAAGCAGGGGCAAGATCTGTATGATGTAACCGCCCGTGTGCTGACCGGGATGCGTGATGTGTTGAACAAGGCGAAACCTGATGTGGTATTGGTGCACGGTGACACAACCACTTCTACTGCCGCCGCACTCGCAGCTTTCTATCAGCAGATCCCTGTAGGTCATGTAGAAGCGGGCCTGCGTACCCACAACATATACAGCCCTTGGCCGGAGGAGATGAACAGACAAATAACAGGGCGCATTGCCACCTATCACTTTTCTCCGACCGCTTTAAGCAAGAAAAATCTGTTGACGGAAGGTGTGCAGGAGGACAAGATAACCGTAACAGGGAATACGGTCATCGATGCCCTTCATATCGTTGTTGATAAAATAAAGACTGACGGAGCTCTACAACAAGAACTTGCCGGGGTGCTGGAAAAAGCGGGTTACGATACCTCACGGCTTGCTGATGGCAAGAAACTCGTTTTGATAACCGGACACCGACGTGAAAATTTCGGAGACGGATTCATCAGCATGTGCACAGCCATTAAGGATCTGACGGCAAAATATCCATATGTGGACTTTGTCTATCCGATGCACTTGAACCCCAATGTCCGCAAACCTATCCATGAAGTATTCGGGGAGAATTTGAATAGTTTGGGAAATATGTTCTTTATCGAACCATTGGAATATCTGAGTTTCGTGTTCCTGATGGAAAAAGTGACCCTTGTCCTTACCGACAGCGGTGGTATTCAGGAAGAGGCTCCGGGGTTAGGCAAACCGGTACTGGTGATGCGTGACACCACCGAACGTCCGGAGGCGTTGGATGCAGGAACGGTAAAATTGGTAGGAACCGATTATAACAAAATTGTCTCCGAGGTATCGATTTTATTGGATGATGCATCTGCTTATGAGCAAATGAGTAAAGCCATTAATCCTTACGGTGACGGAAAAGCGTGTATGCGTATAACGCAAACACTTAATGTTCGGTTGTAACTTTTGTATTTTCTTGACACATTCACCAGAAGAAATATGTTAGTACCGAAGGTGAATGTCGTATTGCAGGCGGACAAAGACATCGGCAGCATAACAGAGGCAGACATTTGGCTCAATTGTATGGACGGCAACGGTAACTTCTTGTCTGTGGCTGCGGAAGACCATACCGGCGACGGACATTACATTGCCACCTTGCCGTTAGACTACAGCCCGGTAGAGCCTTTCATCCAAGTTCACTTGAATGAAATGGTCTATGATTACCTGTCCATTCCGAATTTCAAAGCGGGACAGGAATGTCAAATCTCGCTTATACTCGGTACGGACGGGCTTCGCACACCGGGAATAGGAGCTGAAATCGACGACTGGGAAGTTGTGGAAGGAGATGTCACATTCGTAAAATGACAAAATATAATAAATGACGCCTGCTGGTTTTGTTATCATTGGCAGGCGTTTCACTTTTTATCCCTCATTCAGGAATCCCGGCATTTACCGAGTGTTCCGCTTGTTCTGCACGTCTTTTTCCCATTTCGATGTGAAGGATTTACCACAAAGGGCTTGGAGAAGAAGAAACACATAGCAGAACTGAAAATCCGACCTAGCTAAAAAGAAAAACAGATTTCTTATTTATGCCTTCAGACTCCGGACAAATTAACTCTATAGTTTTTTGAGCATTCCTTCGTTCGTATTGGGATTTATGGTTATTTTTGTAATTCAATCAATAATATGACGATAATGGCAAAGACATACCAAAGGACTAAATTACAAGAAGTCACGATCAGAGGATATAAATCCATAGCCTATGACAGACCTGTGACCTTGAAGCTGGGTGATGTCAGCATCTTGTTGGGTGCCAACGGTGCAGGCAAGAGCAATATCATCAGTTTTTTCCGGATGCTGAGCTACATGATGAGCAAGTCATTCGGGAGATATGTGGAAATATCGGGCACGTCTCATGCCTTGCTGCATTACGGCATTAAACGGACACCGGTCATGTCCGGAGAACTGAAGTTTGCCGACAGCAATTCCATGGATGTTTATGGCTTTTCATTGGCCAATGCCACTCCCGACAGGCTGATTATCACGGAAGAGCGGATTACATGGCATCGCAAGGGGGAGAAAAAGCCCTATGAGATAGCACTGGAACCGAATTTCAAGGAGTCCGCTCTCGCAGAGTGTGAGGATCCGGTTGCCAAAACTATTTTCCAGATGCTTTCTTACTGCAAGGTATATCAGTTTCACGATTCATCGACAGAGGGGCCGCTACGTCAGGCTTGTCCCGTCGAGACGGCCAATTACCTCCAGTCGCACGGAAACAATCTGCCTTCTTTCCTGCTGTTCCTGCGGGAGAACTACAAGGATGCCTACAACCGGATTGTTGACTATGTCCGTGACGTAGTTCCCCAGTTCCAGGACTTCTATCTGGAGCCCGTGGGTGGTATCATTTCTCTCCGGTGGATAGATAATTCTGCCACGGACTATCGTTTCAATGCCTACCAGTTCTCCGACGGATCTATCCGTTTCATTGCCCTGGCCGCCTTGCTTCTGCAGCCTGCCCAGACAATGCCCAACGTCATCATTTTGGATGAACCGGAACTTGGCTTGCATCCCTATGCCATCAGCCAGCTGGCAGAAATGATTAAGGATGCGTCCATACACGCACAGGTCATTATTGCCACGCAGAGCAAGGATTTGGTCGATCATTTCGACATCGGCGATATCTCTGTGGTGGAAATGAACAAGGAAACGCAGGCAACCTCTGTCACTCACCTTGACGCCAAAGAATATCATCTTTGGCTTCAGAACTATACGGTGAGCGAACTTTGGGACAAAAACATCATAGGAGGACGTCCCGTATGAAAGCGAAGATTATTCATGTCCTTTGTGAGGGACAGACGGAACAGGGATTTGTGGAGGAAGTGTTGCGTCCCTACCTGCAAGCGCAAGGTGTGGCAGGTGTAAAAAGCATCCTGATTACCACTAACAAGAAAAAGAATGCCCGTGGTGGAATGCTGAGCTATGCTCAGGCGGTGACAGACCTAGAACTGTTGCGGAAAATGAAGATGGACGGCGAATACGAACGTCATGTTTTCACAACGATGTTCGACCTCTACGCATTGCCGGATGATTTTCCCGGTTATGAAGCAGCCAAAGCAATCGGTGAGCCTTACGCCCGTGTCGCAGCATTGGAAACGGCGTTTGCTGAAGCAATCAACGATAGTCGTTTCATTCCCTATATTCAGCTGCATGAATTTGAAGCTCTGCTCTTTTGCGGTATTGACTATCTGGCAAAGCGTTACCCCGGTTGTGAGAAACGCTGCGAACAGCTGAAAAAAGACCTGGAGAAAACCAGCAACCCCGAGCTGATAAACAATAGTCCGGAAACGGCTCCGAGCAAACGTATTATCAAGGCGATAGAAGGAGACAAAAAACAGCATTACAACTACAATAAGCCGGCTACCGGCAAAGATGTTACCAAAAGTGTCGGCATGGATGAACTTCGTGCCCGGTGCAGTCACTTCAATGAATGGATAGAAAAGTTGATAGACTGCTGATTCTGTAATCAGATAATATCAAGGTTCTGACAGACAGGTTCGAGTGTTTATCTCAAAAATGGAAGAGATGGGGATTATACAGAAAGAGGGTGTAGGAAGAAATACTCGCTATATAAAGACTGCGAGTTTCCCATCTTTTAATTGAGAAGACAATTTTTGCTCTGTCCAAAAAACAAGTTTTTGGTCAAAAAACAGCACAAATAACTGATTATCAATTATTCTTTCAATGCCCGAAAATCTGTTTTTTTGTACGAAAGAGTTCTTTCACTTTTCTATCCCTCATTCCGGAATTCCGGCATTTACCAGATATTACTAATTAAAAAATTTAGATAAGTAACGAGATGCTAGATTTGATTAGTTGCTCGTAAGGTATAAGGCATCGACATTCTTCTGTTATTTAGTCAGTTGAAAAAATGTAACAATTATTTCTCTGATACCTAATACTTTTTCTATTTACACCATCCACGGATTCTTATACGGATCATAATCCGTCTGGAAAGTAGCCAGTTGCCAGTCGGTGACAGGTTTCTTCGAGTCATCGACTTTGCGGGGAATCTGCGGATTAAGCCGTAGTTTGGCGGCATCATTGAGCCATTTCATGCTATCCTCGTAATCGCGCATGCGGACAACACTGACATTATTCGGAGCAATGAGTTTCGTGAGTTCGTAGATGGCCAGCCGGACCATGTGCTTCTTGAGATTGTAGTTGCGGGGGTCATGCAACGAGAGGTTCTGCCCGACTTGCGGTGTGTCCGCGTTCACATCCGTTTCCGGGTAAAATACCCGTCCGTCATAAACGACATATTCGTGTTCCGACAACTCATAGGCATTGTATGATGAATCGTAATCGGCTATGGCTCCCCAGCAGTCGGAAACCATCGGGTCAAGATTGTAATCGAAACCTTCAAGCGTCATCAAAGTATAGAATGCTCCTTCATACTCGACGACTGCCCACAGAGGATACTCGACAGGCTGCCATAACGAGGCTTCCGCCTCGATCCAACCGCCGACCAACGGGATACGGACATCATCGAACTTGTACCCGTTTTCATTAAGACAAGTATAAACAATGCCGTTATAATT
>OIWS01003390.1_pt1 | contig 11419 bp, 6 predicted proteins | sample 1587611 | NCBI WGS metagenome assembly OIWS01 (sample SAMEA3888919, study PRJEB22519) | human gut metagenome | biome: human gut; feature: human-associated habitat; material: faeces | place: Denmark | collected 2010 | reverse complement strand
CATAGCTGTTTGCCTGGTCCTCCTCTTTGGTGGAGACTCGGCAGTAAGCTGCCACCCGGAGCTGTCTGCGTGCTTCTGCCTGGCGGGTGGCTTCCGGCTTGGCCGGGATCTTAATTACTCTTGGGGCATTCAGGGCAACGATGTCAGGACTCCAAAGCATCTTGCGATTGCGAATCAGCTGGAGACTTGTAAGCATCTGTTCCAGAATGGGGATGCTCTGATGTTTCAGCTTGTAGTATAGGCGGCAGAAGGATTCCTGAACTTGGATTTCTGGTATAGGAGTAATCTGACATTCGTGTCTCTCTTCATGATTGCAGCAGCACCAATACCATTTTTGATTGATTTTCTTCGCCCGAACACGTGCTCCGCAAGAACAGCGTATCTGCCTTGAAATAGTGTCGTGAAGCGGCGTTGGCTCTCTCTTTCGTGTTTTCCGCAGCTGCTGAGCTTGGTCAAACATCTCCTGCGAGATAATGGCTTCATTGCTGCTGAAGACGAAGAACTTCTCTCGTTCTCCTCGGTTACGTTTCTTTTCCCGCGGGAACGAGTCTGTTGTATACCTTTTCTGGAGAAGTGCATTTCCTGCGTAGCGCTCATTTTGCAGGATATAGTCAATCGCTTCTCTCCGCCAACGCCTTCCAAGGGTCCTATCTTTGTTCAGAGCAGCAGCAATTTCTCTTGAATTATTGCCGCTTAAATATTCTGTAAATATCCGCTGAATCGTTGGTGCTTCAGCCTGGTTGATCTGTAGATTGCCGTCTATAAGTGTGAATCCCACGGGTGCGTGGTATGTATTAAACGCTCCTTGCTCCATCCTGCGCTGATAGCTCCATCGCATATTGCCGGAGATGGACTCACTCTCTTTTTGAGCGAAGGCAGCGTAGATGGCGGTGATGAGCTCACTGCTCACATTGACCGTATCGATCCCTTCCCGCTCGAATCGGACATTGACACCCAACTCTTTCAGTTCACGAATATTCTGAAGGCAGTCTTTTGTGTTGCGGGCAAAGCGGGAGATGGACTTGACAAGGATCTGATCGATCAGACCCCGACGGCAGTCGGCCATCATCCGCTGGAAGTCATCCCGCTTAGTCACTGAAGTTCCTGTGATTCCCTCATCCGCATAGATGTCGACCATGCGCCATTCGGCCTTGCTTGAGATCAGTTCCGTGTAGTAGCGGTTTTGGGCCGCAAAGGAATTGAGTTGATCCTCGGAGTCTGAGCTGACACGAGTATAGGCTGCGACCCGCAGCCGCACATTTTGAGGCCGCTCCGCAGGCTCGATCTTTATAACACGGGACTGTTTTTCTGCAAGTGCCGTCGCTCCGTCTACCAGCCGCTTTTCATCCATATCCGCTCACCTCCTTTTTGCAACACAAACACTACCACAACTGCATCCAAATAGCTACTGAAAGATGAAGAAAATCAGAGAAAAAACATGACTTCAACACCGTTGTCCGCAGCAATCCGTGCGGCGATTTTTCTCAGTTCTTTTTCAGTGAAAATACCGCATTCCCGGAGCTTTCTGAGCAGGATGACGATCCCATAGTAATTGATGTTGGGGTTCATAGATGTTCTCCTTTCCGCATTTGACTATCTCTGCGGCACAAGCATGGGAACCGTTCAAGGAAGGGAAAGGCAGGAGAGAATAGCGGGGCCATTGGGCAAAGGAAAGCGAATATAAAAATACTGGAGAGGTGGACAGCTCCCATGCTTCTGCCGCAAGAGTGTGGTCGCTCCGGCAACGGAAGCAAATGCTCCCATCACCGGAGCGGCCAGAACTTTACGGTTTTGTTTGCCTGTATTCGACACTACTTCCCCAGGCGGGGCGGCAACTTGAACTGTGCTGGCGCACATCACGGGACTCTCACCCCTCCGAGGAACTCTCGAAGCTGCGTACAGGAGTATCATTATGGGCTGACGGGATCATGGCGGGGGCAGCTTGCCAGGGCTGCCTTGGCCTGAGTGGGTACCGCTCTGCACCTTGCTTGGCCGTTCTTTGATGCGAAGATGCTCCGCACAGGTGGTCTTGGCGCACTCGACCTAACGCTGGCTCCGTCGGCTAATGTATTCAAGTTACCGGATATGACCGCCTGGGCGGTATTTTTCAAGGAACAAAGCCGCTGATTTATCAGCAGCGGAGTGAGGTTCAAAGCCCTCTCACTCTATTAGCCGCTGAAAACACCGTTTGCACCAAACTTTTTTATCATCTCAGCATCTTTTTCAATTTCTGCAAGATACGAATCTTTCGATTATGGAGCGTCATTCGATGGACACCCATCATTTCTTCCAGCTCACGCTCGGAGCGCTCATCGAAAAACAGCGCATAAATCAGGAATCTTTCTTCTTCGCTCAACTGATCCAGTGTGGCCCGTAAACGGCATAAATCATCTATTCTGATTACGGCATCCTCGACGCCTTCAGCATCGTCCGCAAACTGGCACTTCGCAGAATATACGAGCCGCTCCAGAGAATCCTCTTTGCTGGGAACATAACTCTCCGCACCATTCTCGGCATTTTTTCTGCGCTGTTCGCTTTTCAGATCCACCTCCATGTATTTCATCTTGCGGTCGCTTTTCTTCAAGACTTCCAACACATCCGGACGCTCTTTTAAGCAGGGATATATCTTCAAATAATCGACCCGATATGGGTCATTGTGATATGACATTTTCTGTCCTCCGTTTCATCATTTTGAAAATTCCAAAAACGATAAAGCGGAGGGCCTCGGCATCTCTCGCAGGCAGGAAGCCAGAAAAACAAAACGCTCATTCAGTTCCTTTCTGGAACCAAATGAGCGAAAAAAGCCGCTTGATCTGCCTTCACCACCATGGCCGCATTGATTCGTCTCACTCTCTTTGAGAGCAAGGACTGCAAATCAAGCGACACATGGGAAGGTCACGCATCAAGCGGCTCCGGGGTACAAACTTGGATATTCAATTTTTAGTTGTCACGGGTAAGGCGTTTATTACACGCCGTTACATCTCAGAATCTGTTAAGTCGAAATGCCACCGGCGGGAAAAACACCTGTTCTCCGCAATGGGGACATTTCACATAAACTGCACCGTGATTTCCTTTACACAGGATCTCCAATTTGTTCTGGCAATTCAGCACGCTGATACCATCTTTCAGGCCAACATTTGCCATATGGCGATATACCAGTTCCTTTGGCAAGAGGAGAAATGAAGTCAGCACATTGGTCTGCCACTCCTCCCAATCAAGAACAGGGTATTGCGTATGTTCATCTGTCATGCGAAATACGCAGCGAGGAGTTTGCGCCTCATATTCTTCCGGATACAGCATCCAAAACAGTTGATGCGCTGCTTCGTGCATCATAGTAAAGTTCAAACGGCCAATCTGATTTTCTGCCACAAGGCTCTGATCAATGAAGGCCGTTTTCCCGTCTAATTCATAGTCGAGCTTTGTGCCATCCCTTTGAGGGATCGTTATGATCACCCCCGAAGTTGCCGTAAGGCCGATGGCATCATGTGCTTCACTGATATCTGCAAAGGTAAATTGCAGGCCACACATCTTCTCTGCAAAATCTGCCGGATCAATATGATCGACCTTTTGAGGGACTTTTTTTAGGTAATCACGAAGCAATCTACGGGAAATGTGTTCGATGTCTTTCCGTGAAAGCCAGAGCATCTACCTGCGCCCCTTTCTATTCCAACGCGCCTGTAAATTAGAACATTTGTTCGTTTCTTGTTAGAAAGTATAGCACGCCTACTAATCTATGTCAAGTGAAATAAATCAATCGTATTTTGTACAGAAAATAATCACCATTTCCTTCGCATTATCATTACCCCAGCTGGTGGTGAGTGGAGGTATTGATTTGGCATTTTTAATAATGATAGTTCAAGAGTTTTCACAAAATTAATAAAAATTTCGACTTGATATTGCCAAAGGAGAATATAGCGTATAAAATAATTGGCAGAAATGGAAAAATATAGCCGAATCGCGGGATATCACTATAATCAAAAATTTTGAAGAGAGAATGGTTGTTTGATGTGATCAGATAAAGTAGTACGCTCCTGCTTTAATCAACATCTTCTGATCGCAGCATGGGGATCGTGTATGATTTAAGAACGCACATGGAATGGGAAAGGGAGTGATGCCTATCCATAGAGGTTCCAACGGCGCTATTTCAGAATAGAGAAGGAAAAATGTATTCTACTTACAGGAAAGGAAGGATTTAAGTGAAAGGTGCGAAGAAGCATTTTAGCAGAGCATTAACATTGCTGTTAAGCGTTCTAATTATGCTCCAAACAGTTACTGTTCCGGCATTTGCTGCTGAAAATACTACAGAAAATGTAGAAGTAGCAACTAATGACGCATCTACGGAGGAAGAAAGCACATTCAACCTTATAAACGCCGATGTTCAGATCGATGATGAATATGGCAACGAGGCAGATTATATATCGGAGGTACAGATCCCCGATTTGGAACAAATTAGCGAAGAAACACTTGTAGAAAATGGCGTTTCGATTCATAGCGACTATCCTGGTGATGCTATGGTCTATTTGACTCAAAGATGGCTGAATCAGGAGTACGGTGATGTGCCGGGTTTTGGATATGTCACTGAAGACGGAAGAACGGGGTGGGATACCGTTTACGGTCTTACGAGAGCTCTGCAGGTGGAACTTGGAATCGCAGATTTGGCGGATAATTTTGGCCCAACTACAGAGCGCCTTTATAGCCAGAATCTGCTGCGACGCCAGGACGGTGTCACAAATCGGAAATTTGCAATATTGCAGGGAGCACTTTGGTGCAAAGGGTATAACCCTGGATATAATCTGTCCGAAACCGAAGATGGCACCGTTGTATTCAATGGCGTGTTTGATGCAGATGTAGAAAGGGCCATCATTGAATTAAAAGAAGATGCCGGCCTTATCAATCCAGATGGAGTTGTGACAGTTAATATCATGAAGGCCCTGATGTCCATGGATTCATTTAAACTGTTAAGCTCTTATGGCGGAACAGAGGCTGTTCGTGAAATGCAGCAAAAGCTGAACCGCAAGTATGAGGCATATACTGGGATCACTCCTTGTGATGGTGTGTATGGCAGAAATACAAACAAGGCATTAATATATGCATTACAGGCGGAGGAGGGCATGCCGCCAGATGTTGCAAATGCAAACTTTGGTGAAACGACAAGACTGTGCTGCCCGGAAATTCCGTATTTTGGAAGGTCTACAGATGCCAGAAAATATCCCGGGACATCATCAGGTAGCTATTATTCGAATGCAGAAATCACATCCATTACGGAGTTGCTGCAGTTTGCATTGCTTGTTAATGGATATGATACCGGAGCAATAGACGGGCAATGGGGCCCTGCAACACAGCAGGCTTTATACGATTTTCAGGAGAAAATGAAAATCACGTTGACTGGACATGCAGATAAAACTACATGGCTGTCGTTGTTTATTAGTTGCGGTGATACATCAAGATCGGCTTTGGCTGCAGACTGCGCAACCCAGCTCACAGCCGCAAAAGCAAAATCACTATATGACAATGACTATCGATACATTGGAAGATATTTGACCGGAAATACCAAGAAAATCACACGCAGCGAGGCACAAATTATTTTTGATGCGGGGCTCAGTTTCTTCCCGATCTATCAGACATCTGCTGATGAAAATTCGTACTTCACTTCAGATCAAGGGGCGATAGATGCAAATGCGGCTATTGCGGCAGCTGCTGAGTTGGGAATTCCCAAAAATACGATTATTTATTTCGCCGTGGATTATGACTGCCTGGATTATCAGATTACCTCCAATGTAATTCCTTATTTCAAAAGTGTCCATGAAGTTATGAGCAATAGCAATACTTATAGAGTCGGCATTTACGGAACGAGAAATGTCTGCACAAGAGTTTCCAACAAAGGCTATGCTGAAAGTAGCTTCGTGGGTGATATGTCTACTGGATTCAGTGGAAACTTGGGCTTTGGTATGCCCTCTAACTGGGCGTTTGATCAGTTTTATACCACTTCGATTGGCAGCGGAAGCGGCTGCCTTGAAATTGACAAGGACGGTTTTTCAGGCCTCGACAGTGGTGTGTCTAAATTGGATGAGCTCAAAAATCCAGGATCGGATCCGGATATCGTTTCGTTTTCCCAAGATTCAATTGAACTCGAGGGACCAACTGTTAATATATTTGGCAAAGATACAGCCCTGTTTAAGACGAAACTTGATTGGAAGTTAGATTTGGACAAATTGGTAGATTGTCAATACAATATAACGGAGAATACCTATCAAATAACCATAGGCGTGAAAGATCCTGACCTAAATCCATCAGCGCATGCAACAAACTTTAAAGATCTAAAAGCGATGGTTCGAAGCTTTAATGGATATACACCAACTGCAATTAATGATTATCAAAAACTGAAACACGAGTTGAAGACAGTAAAATTCAATATGGGATTCGCATACGAAGGCACCATCGGTGGATATATTGAAATTGATGCAGCGACGGGTAAGGTGCGCGATGGTGGAATGTTTATGATAGCTGAGCTAGAAGCCAATGCCGAAATACCCCTTTCTGTGACAGTGTTTCCGCTCACATATTTTCGCTTTGAGATAAGCGGATCACTAAAACAGCAATTATACTTTGCCCTAACGGAAACTGGACAGTATGGGATCAACGGCAATGGTAACTATTCTGTAACGCTTCGAGCTGGCATAGTGGCTGGAGTTGAAAAGATTTTGCAGGCATATGCTGGTGGAACTGGTACAATAAATTTGGAATTTAAAGAAGTTACCAATCTGCGTGATACAACAAAGGCAACCCTTACTGCGGGAGTGTTCTTAGAAATAGAATGCCTTTTGTGGGAGCACAGATTTGAATGGGATTTTATAAATCGACAAATATTCCCCAAAGTGGAGACGACAGAGGAATCCCTTATGAAAGTAACGAGAGATGATCTTAGGTTTATTGAACCGCTACAAGGTGTTGTAGCATATAGTGCAAATCCAGCAGCTTACAAATCTAATGTGCAAAGATACTGTGCCCCGCAAATTGTCGAATTAAATAGCGGAAAAATCCTTATGATCTATATTGATGATGTTTCATCACGATCGGATGAGAATAGAACGGCTCTCATGTACAGTATTTATGACGGTGCATCTTGGAGTGCTGCGCAGCCTATTTTTGATGATGGCACCATGGACCATGCACCGATTATGTGCGCTGACGGAAATGGTGGTGTACATATTGTGTGGCAGAACGCAAAAACGGAATTTGGCACAGATGTCACGCTCGATGAAATGTCAACCAACATGGAGCTATACTATACTCATTGGGATGGTGAAGCATTTTCAGGAACAGTGGCCCTTACAAGTAATTCGGACTATGAAACCAATTGCAGTTTGGCTTCCAATGGCGACGATTTGACTGTTGTTTGGCAGCAAAATTCAGAAAATGATCCGTTTTCTGTTGAAGGAACTAACTCAATTCATAGGAAACAGCTGGTCGGTGGGAAATGGCAATCGGAGGAAACCATCGCATCGAATTTGCCCATAGTAAACAGTATTGCCTGCACCTATATTGGCCATAACAGTGTAGTTGCATATTCCGCAAAAACAAATACAGATATGTCATCCGTTGATGATATGGAAGTATATTACTATGGCGATGGTGAATTGAGCAAAGTTACAGAAAATAGCACATCGGATACATCGGTATGCTTCCTGGATGATAAACTATACTGGATGGGCAATCACGCTATTATGTGCATGACAGGCGGAAGTGCAGCGACAGTTGAGACTATGGTGGACAATCTTCCAGAGTCCGTTTCAACATTCAAGGTTCTGAAAAGTGCAGATGGACAGAAAGCGATTGTTTGGGAAGATGTGAATGAAAAGGCACAGTTTTATGGTACTTACTATAATGAGGCGCTTGATAAATTCGGGAACATTCTTCCGCTTACAACAGGCGATGATGTAATCCGCGGATGGGATGCCTGTATGATGTCTACAGGGAAGATCCAACTGGCATATTGTGCTGCGGATGCTTTGAGCGAACCTGAAAATGGCAAAGCGTATGGACAACTCGATTTGGTTCAAAAGGAAGCAGAGGCGTTTTGCGATGTCGCTGTAAATCCGATAGTGACTTATTCCGGAGAGGTCACTGGCGGGGAAACGATTGCCCTGAGTGCCGATGTATACAACAATGGATCGGTAGATGTTTCGGCTCTTGATATTGAAGTCGTCGATCCGCAAGGAAATATTGTTGACAGTCGTACATTAAACGAGACCCTGGATATCGGTGGAAGTACCAATTTGGAAATACCGTTTACACTTCCGCAGACAATTTCTCGGTCAAACTATGCCTTAAGAATAACACCACATGGCGATACAGATGTTCGGCCAACAGATAATGAGGCTTCTTTTGAAATTGGATTGGCTGACATCGCAATCGAAAATGTGCAGGAGTCAATAACTGACACCGGGCGACAGCTACAAATCACAGTAGCTAATAAGGGCTATGAAAAAATTGATGCGGCAAAGCTGGCGATTTATTCTGACAGCGTCCAAGGAGAGGTACTGGCCGATATTAATATCGCAGCCCTTGATGCCGGAGAAAAAAGCGTTTTAAGTTACGACATTGCCGAAAACAGCCTGGGATCTGATCCGCTTCAGCCCAATCTATATCATCTGGTAGTAGAAACAGATGCGGATGAGGCCAATTATAGCAATAACGAAAAAGATGTATATGTCCATGCAAAATGCGCAATTTCTCTGAGCTCCGGAAATGGTGGTACAGTGCGAGGAACGGGCAGCTATAGTTATGGTTCTACAGTAACTATTTCTGCAATCCCCAATGAGGGTTATATGTTTGAAGGTTGGTATGAAAATGGAAGATGCCTCGATAATATTTCAGATGAATATACCTTCACTGCTTTCGCAAACCGCACAATAGAAGCAAAGTTTGTCCCTAATGATTTGACGATTTCTAATGTCGAAGTAATTGGTGACAAAGAGCCAGAGGAGACGTTGATTTTTTCGGCTAAGGCGGAAGGCGGATGTCGACCGTATGTATGGGAGTATACTATTTACAAAGGTGATACTCTATACTATACTCTAAGTGGTTCAACATTCGACTATCTTGAGTGGTCGCCAACAGAGACAGGAAACTATACCATTGTTGTCTGCGTTATAGATAAAACTGGGTTTAAGGCAACATACTCGAAACAGTTTTCTATTATTTGAATTAATCACAGGGAAGTGGCATTAGCCACTTCCCTGTGATATAACAAATCGCTATGGATTCAATATGGAGAATAAGATGAAAGAAAGAAACTGGAAGTATAAAATCACCGGTAACTGGTTTGGACCTATGGTGATTGCAATCACGACGGCGGTCTCCGGAGGATTCACATTCTGGCTTTACACTGCACACGATGGTGCCTTTGTTGGACTCGGCGGCCTAACAGCCTTTTTTGCTATCATCTGCGTTCTGTCCGCATACGGTGCAATGTCTTTCAAGTTGCTTGTGGATAAAGACGGCTTTTATTTTCGGACCAAACCCGGCAACGGGCGGTACTACCGCTACAGCGAGATTTGCAGCATGTGGCTCAGCTCCGGCAGAGAGACGGACACACAGGAAGCAACCTACTGCAACTTTGAAACGATAGAGGGAAAGCGGTCGAGATTTCTCGTACTTGACCCCCACCTTGATGCGGTGGATTATATGATTGAACGGGTTGAGGCCGTGGGAAGCAGACGTGGGGATGACGACTTCGACCGCGAGATCGTCATTACCGGGAAGACGGAGAGTGTGGTTATCATAATCCTTGTGATTTTTGGTTTTCCCATACTTTACTTGATGCTTTTTGGATGGACCACCATGCCGCTGATTTTCCGCATGATTCCGGTCGCCATTTTGCTGTTTTCAATTGTGCGGGCTTTTTCTCACGGACTGTTTTATATGCTAAAGATTCAAAAGGACGGCTTTTATTGCCGCACCAATCCCTTAAATGGGCGGTACTACCGCTACAGCGACATTCTGGACTGCTGTCTGGTCGAGTCACAGCGGAACATGCGCAGAAGCGCAACGCGTTACGGTTACTACATGAAATTCACCGACTGCGAAAACCAAACACACAGGGTTCCTTATAACAAATCGTTGTACGAAGGGGAAATCGACGAACTGGTCGCCAGGATCAAGAGGGCAAAAGAAGATGAAGCATGAATCGGCTGTTCAGGCCGTGAAAGAACTGATGCGGAAGGACTCAGTTTTTCGGTCTGTAATACAGGGCTGGGGCGTTGCGACGCTGCTTATCGGCATCTTTATGTTTTATATGGGGGCCAATACTTATATTCAATCATACAAGCAGACGGATTGGGTATTCGGCAGCGCATACATTACGGATATTTCCGAGTTGAACAGAAGCAAAGTTGGCAGGGGTGGCATCAACTATTCGATGACCTACGAATATGAAGTGGATGGAACGCATTATACAGGTAAATATGGCCCCCTGGCAAACTCTATCGAGGTGGGCAGGTCCATCCGCATCAAATACGATCCGAGCGCCCCGGAAAACTCCACCGGCTTTCTGGCGCCGAGTGGCAATGATCTTGCCCTGGTGATCATAGGAACGATTCTTGCCGTGCCTGGATTTTTCATGTCGGGCATCCTCGGCCTTCTGCGGAGGCTTCTGCGGGGACTGCATCGAAGCGAGATTCCAGACTACGCACCGCCGGAAGAGAAACGCACTGCGCCCCCCAAAGCCCCCGCGCCCTCCGCCTGCGATATAGTTATGGGGGTACGCAATATCCTCCGAACCCTTGCGCCGATACTCATATTCCTGCTTTTCGGATTTATCCTCATGCTCATCCAAAACGCAATATCCTAATCACAGGAACCATGTGAATTACATTGAATGTTGCCCGCAGAAAAGATCGTGTAATTGCAAGGTTAAATATAAGCTCAAAAGTCAGGCGCTTATAAAGGGCCGCCATCTTAAGAGGCCGTTTCTCACGACTTTCGGGACACTCACGCATAGCAGTTTTTTCGGCCCAAACTGGTGGCGTTGTCAAGATTTATACGCAAAAAGGATTTTATGTTCAGGCTGAAAGAAATTTACCGAGTTTTCCTCCAGATATTGCATAGACCATATCCTTCCTTGTTGGCATCACCGATTTTTTATAAGACATGTTGCTTGTTCTTTTCTCTGTCTTAATACCTCCGATAGAGTGAGTCCTTCTGGATGCGCCATGATGACGCTACCCTCGTGACAACTCGAGAGCGCACCTTCCCCTTGGTGGGAGGTGCGCTCTGTCTGCGTTCATTTGATGCGATACAGGCTGCTGGTCAAACTGCAAGATAATGTACAATAACTTGCGCAAATTGAAAACCGCATAAAAGAAGACATAGCTTGCAGGCTCTGGTAGAATGAAGTCACGACACACCATTCTGAAAG
>OIWS01003387.1_pt1 | contig 11424 bp, 12 predicted proteins | sample 1587611 | NCBI WGS metagenome assembly OIWS01 (sample SAMEA3888919, study PRJEB22519) | human gut metagenome | biome: human gut; feature: human-associated habitat; material: faeces | place: Denmark | collected 2010 | reverse complement strand
AGCGCCACCTTGCCAAGGTGGAGGTAGCGAGTTCGAGCCTCGTCGGCCGCTCCAAATGGAGCAGCAACAGTTGCTCCGAATATGGTGACGTGGCCAAGTGGTAAGGCAAGGGTCTGCAAAACCCTCATCCACCAGTTCAAATCTGGTCGTCACCTCCAAAAGATTCCCGGAAGCTGCGGCTTCCGGGATTTTTTGTTTTGTGGCATTCTTTGTGCTATAATAAATGCAAACGAAAGGAGGTGGCCCCGTGGCTGCCGAGACTCACACCACCCTTACCCCGGATACCCCGGTGCGCTACCTCAAGGGCGTCGGGCCCAAAACGGCCGAGCGGTTTGAAAAGCTGGGCATCGTGACCCTGGCCGATCTGCTCTGCCACTACCCGCGCCGGTATTTGGATTTTTCCAAGCCTTACACCATTGCCACCGCCCCGCTGGACACCGAGTGTGTCGTCAAGGCGGAGGTATTCGCCAAGCCCGGCGGGCGCGTCCTGCCAGGTGGGCGGCGGATGGAGCGGATCACCGCCGGGGACGATGTTTCCAGTCTGGAGATCACCTGGTTCAACAACCCCTACGCCGCCCAGAAGCTGGAACTCGGGCGGGAGTATTATTTTCAGGGCATCGTCACAGGCGGGATGCTCCGCCGCCAGATGGTCAACCCGCAGGTGCGCACCGATGCACAGGTGGAGAGCATCCCCTTTGAGGCCGTTTACCCCCAGACGGAGGGGCTTTCCAGCGGGGTCATTGCCAAATGCGTCCGCCAGCTCCTCCCCCACGCGGAGCTCCTGCCCGACCCTCTCCCGCCGGAAATGCTGCAAAAGTACCGCCTGCTCTCCAAGGCGAAGGCCGTCCGGGCCATCCACTGCCCCGCCAGCGAGGAAGAGGCCTTTGCGGCCCGGCGGCGGCTCATTTACGAGGAGCTGTTGATTTTGCAGCTTGGCATTGGCCGGATGAAGAACCGGGGTGCCGCCCGCACCGGTGCCCCCATGCAAAAGATGAGCCCGGAACCGTTCTGGGCCTTGCTGCCATTCTCCCCCACCGGTGCCCAGCGCCGGGCCGTGGAGGAAATTTTAACCGACATGGCGGGCGAGACTTCCATGAACCGCCTGCTGCAGGGAGACGTGGGCAGCGGCAAAACACTGGTGGCCGCCGCCGCCATCTGGGCCTGTATCCGCAGCGGGTATCAAGCCGCTCTGCTGGCTCCGACGGAAATTCTGGCCTCCCAGCACGCGGAGAACCTCAACCGCCTGCTCTCCCCCTTTGGGATGCGGGTGGCCCTGCTGACCGGCGGGATGAAAGCCGCCGCCCGCCGCGCCACGCTGGCCGCCATCCGGGACGACGAGGCCGATTTAATCGTCGGCACCCACGCCATCCTCAGCGAGGGCGTGGAATTTGCCCGGCTGGGCCTGGCCGTGGTGGACGAGCAGCACCGCTTTGGCGTCCGCCAGCGCGGGATGCTGGCCGAAAAGGCCGAGAACCCCCACCTGCTGGTCATGAGCGCTACCCCCATCCCCCGCACGCTGGGCCTGCTGATCTACGGCGACCTGGACATCTCCATTCTGGATGAGCTCCCGCCGGGCCGCAAGCCGGTCAAGACCCGGTGCATCACCGGCAAAAAGCGGGGAGCGCTGTACGGCTTTTTGGACCGGGAGATCGACGCCGGGCGGCAGGTGTATCTCGTCTGCCCTGCCATCGAGGAAACGCCGGACGGCGGGTTGAATGCCGTCAAGAGCTATTATGAGGACATTGCCAAGGCCCTGCTGCCCGAGCGGCGGGTGGGCCTGATGCACGGCAAGCTCAAGCCCAAGGAGAAAGCCGCCGTCATGGAGGATTTCAAGGCCGGGCGGCTGGACGCCCTCGTCTCCACCACGGTCATCGAGGTGGGCGTGGATGTGCCCAACGCCACGGTCATGGTCATTGAAAACGCCGAGCGGTATGGCCTGAGCGCCCTGCACCAGCTGCGGGGCCGGGTGGGCCGCGGTGCCGCAGAGAGCTGGTGCTTCCTTGTCAGCGACAACACCAGCGAGAATGTCCAGAAGCGGCTCAAGTTCCTCTGCTCCACAGCCGATGGTTTCGCGGTGGCCCAGTACGATCTGGAGACCCGCGGCCCCGGCGATTTCTTCGGCAGCCGCCAGCACGGCCTGCCCACCCTGCAGATCGCCGACCTGATGAACGACACCCGCACCCTCCACGCCGCCCAGAGCGAAGCGGTGGCCCTGCTGGCCGAAGACCCGCTGCTGGAACACCCGGACCACGCCCTGCTGGCCGCTCAGGTGCAGCAGATGTTTGAGAAAGCCGGGACAATGAATTGAACCGGTATAAAAAGCAACGGACGAGCCGCCGGGCCCGTCCGTTTTGCTTTATGGATGCCTTGAAAATTTCGCGTGCCGCTCCCCCATGCAGACCACGTCGCAGAAGACGCAGCGGCTTTTGGTGGAGAGCTGCACGTCCTTGTGGTAGCAGCCGAAGAACCACTTGGTATAGGTCAGCTTGAGGAGAATTTTATCAAGGAAGAGATGCAGGCGGTTGCTCTCGCCGGAGGCCAGAGCGGAAAAATCCAGGAACCTGCTTGGGGCGTCGTGGGTCAGCACATAATCTACCTGCCAGCTGTTTGCTTCCAGGTTCGCCTCGCAGGCGGCATATTCTTCGTCGGAGGGCATCTCCTGAGGCCACCAGTTCACACCGGCTTCCCGGTCCTCTTTGTCCGGACTTTCCGCCCCGCCAAAGCAGAGGTATTTTTTGCCCTCCAGCTCCAGCACGCTGCCCCGGCAGACATGATACACATTGCCGCCCAGTGCCTGCACTTTGCCGCCAAACAGTTCCACCGTGGGGTACTGGGCCAGCAGGTCATAGTTTTCGTGGGAGCCGTCCAGAAACAGCAGGGTGTAGGGGCGCTTGCGCAGCCAGTCCAGCTTTTTCTGTTCCGCCTTGCTGCCGTCCCACACAAACCCGAAATCGCCCAGCACCAGCACCACGTCCCGCTTGCCCAGCCAGCGGAGCTTGCCGTGCTTGAAGCGGTCCAGCTCGCCATGCGTATCACCTGTGAGATATACCATCCATTTCCTCCCTGCCGTTTTGTGAAACAACTGCAAAAGCCTTGTCACACCCCGGCAAACCTGTTATTATAAAGTATGAAGCCGTTCGGCTTTGTTTTTTGCTCATTTCTCCGGGCGCAGCACCGCCGCCCCGGCTTTTTATATCATATCGCTTTTTAAAGGAATTGTCCACATGAAACGTATTTTTGCACTCTTTCTGTCGTTTGCCGTCCTGTTCAGCTGCCTGAGCGTGACAGCCGGCGCCATGTTCGACCCCAGCCCTGTCTATGACGTCAAGGCCCAGAGCGCCTATGTCGTCAACACGGACACCAACATCATCGTCTACGAAAAAGACAGCCAGAAACAGGTGTCCGCCGGGGGCCTGACCAAATATATGACCATTGCCCTGCTGCTGACCAACTACGCCGACCAGCTGGACAACACGTTCCAGATGCCGTTTGCCATCTCGGACTACGTCCACAGCACGGACAACGCCGACATGCGCTCCAACGAAACGTTCACCTACCGGGAGGCCATCTATGCCATGGTCACCCGCAACGCCAACGAGGCCGCCATGGGCCTGGCCTATTCCCTCTCCGGCGGCGATTTAGCCGGCTGGGTGAGCCAGATGAACACCCTCTCCCAGCGCATTGGCACCACCAACAGCACCTGGACGGACGCCTGCGGCCTGGACAGCGGCAACGTGACCACCGCCGTGGATATGTACCTCATCCTGCGGTATCTCATGAGCTTTGATGCCTTTGTGGAAATTTCCTCGGCTCCCACGTTCACGATGCCCGCCAAGGAAAAACACGCCAAATCCTTTGTTCTGCTGAGCCAGAACGTGGCCCTGAACAAGACCAGCGGCGGCAAATTCTACCGCAGCGCCATGCAGGGCGGCATGTGCGATGTGATGGCCTACAAGGACGACAACGGCAACCAGAGCTACGTCTCCTGGGCCAACAAAAATGGCTCCACCTATATTTTCTGCATCATGCAGAGCCCGGACACCTGCGACGATTACGGCTATGCCAACCGCCGCCCGGCCCTGTATGAGACCGTCCACCTCATCGACTGGGTGTTCGACAGCTTTTCCATCCAGGCCGCGCTGGACACCGATTTAGCCTTGGCCGAAATTCCGGTCAAGTATTCCTCGGACACTGACACCCTGCAGCTTTACCCCGATGACAACATGATGACCCTGCTGCCCTCCTCCGGCGACGGCTCCGTCACCCAGAAATATTTCCACCTGCCGGACTACGTCTGTGCTCCCATCCAGCAGGGCGACGTAGTAGGCACCGTGGAGCTCAAGCTGGCCGGTGAGACCATCGGCGTGGTCAATCTGGTAGCCGGGCAGGATGTGAACCGGAACGCCGTCCTCTTCACCGTGGACAAATTCCAGGAGTTCCTGCACAGCCTCTACCTGAAAGTGGTCATCGCCCTCAGCATCCTCTCCGCCGCCATTTACGGCCTCTGGCTGCTGCTCAACGCGTGGCACGGGAGAAATGCGCCGAAGAAGATCCGGCGGCACTGAAAATCAAAAAAAGACAGCAAAAAGCCGCCCGGTGCGTAACAGCACACGGGCGGCTTTTCAGTTGCGCCAGCAGGAGTCGAACCTACGATGGGGGAGTCAAAGTCCCCTGCCTTACCGCTTGGCGATGGCGCATCAGTAGAAAGTAGTATATCATATTTTTTCAAAATCCACAAGAGCCGTTACACGCATTGCGTGTATTTTTTGCTCCCCTTTTTCGGATGAAATTTCGTTCTTGTGTGCGCGCGGCGGCTATGGTATGATAGGGCTGTAAAATCCCGGATTTTCAAGACAGAAAGGAGCACTGTATATGTATTACTCTATCTTCAGCATTGCACTGGGAGCCCTGCTGCTTGTCCTGGGCGTCTGTGATGTCTGCAAACGCAAGATCACCTGGGGATACTCGTCTCGCATGAAGCCCAAAGAGCGGGAGATCTGGCAGCGCTGGGTCGGCGTGCTGGAGCTCATCCTCGCGGTGTGTGAGTTTTCTTACGTCTTTTTAACAAAGATGCAGCGCGCCACTTCGTTCCTCTTCGCCGTTCTGGTGCTTTCTTCGGTCTGTATCCTTGGGCCTTACTACCGCTGGAAGCATGAGCACAAGGATGACCCGGATAATCAATGAAACCTCTCACCGCTCCATCCCGCAGATGCGGGCGTGTCGCGGAGCTCCCCTGCCAGGGGAGCTGAATTGCAGGATCAGAAAGGAGTTTTTACGATGGGTCCCTGGTATTATGAAGTCGTCAGCTTTGACGGCGATTACGTCAACCTCCGCCGCACCGACATTGAAAGCGACGAACTGAACCCCGTGGCGCTGGCCCTGCTGCCGCCGGAAATCGAGGTAGGCAGCAAGATCAAATGCGAATACTTCCAGTACGAGATCATAGGCTGATCAAGGAGGCAATTTTCCATGTATCAGGCATCTCCGGAACGCGATCGAACCATCCCCTACCGCCGAAAAGCTGGCCGCCATTGACAGCATCCGCCTTTCAATTTTAAGATCCTCCACAAAAAATCTCCCTCGACGTTTCATCGCCGGGGGAGATTTTGCATTTGCTCTGTTATTTCAGGTCAAACCGGACGATGACCAGCCGGTACCACAGGTAGGGCACCATGTTCCAGATCATCCAGAGCTCCATCAGGATATAATGGGGCAGGTCGCGCCAACGGAACGGGCGCTTGCCCAGCTTCCCGGTCTTGAGCAGGTCAAATGCCTCCTGCATCCCCTTGTCCCAGGCCTCGCCAAAACCCTGCTTGTGGAACTTGTAGCACTTGAGCAGGTAGCCCAGTGCCAGCGGAAGGAAGTTTAAAATCAGCATGAGGAGCGGCTCGTTCTTGAGCGGGAGCAGGATGCTGTTCCGGCCGCTCTGCTGGCTCTTGAACGCGTTGTACTTCACCGCGCCGGTGCTGGCGCCGCAGATGTGGTAGCACTTGGCCGTGGGGCAGAGCACGTTTTTGTAGCCTGCATTGTTGGCCCGCCAGCTCAGGTCCACATCCTCAAAGTAGGCAAAGAAGTTCTCGTCAAAGCCGCCGATCTCGTCCAGAATGCGCTTGCGGTAGAGCGCCGCGCCGCCGCAGGCCGAAAAGATGCGCTTCTGTCTGGTGTAGCGGCTGGCTCTGCGGCCATCGCCCGTCTTGCAGGCAAACCCCATCCAGGTGACGTAATCGCCTGCGTCGTCGGCCAGTTCCCGGTCAAAGTGGCGGATCATCAGGCTCTGCACCGCGAAGATCTTCGGGTCCTGCTCCGCCGTGCGGATCAGTTCTGCCAGCCACCGGGGCTCGGCAAAGGCATCATTGTTGAAGAGCACCACAAACTCGCTCCGGGCCCGGGCAATGCCCTGATTGACGGCATGGGAAAAGCCCGTGTTGTACCCGTTTTCAATCAGGGTGAAGTTGGGCCGGGTACAGTAGCCGCGGGCCTGCTCCAGACTTTCGTCCGTGGAGCCGTTGTCCACCACGATGAGCTCAAAATCCTGCTCGGTCTGGGCGTAGACCGACTCAATGGAATCTTTCAGCCAGCCTTTGCCGTTGATGTTTGGGATGACGATGGTTGCTTTCATACGTTTGCTGCTCCTACCTTGCTCGATTACTCTGACAGTATACCATACTCCCAGCCAAAAGAAAACCGGCCCACGCAAAAACTGCCGCACAGCACAGGGCTGTACGGCAGGAAATGCTTTTGGGAAAAACGCTTACTTGCGGCTTGCCAGCAGGGCCTCGATCTTCTTGATGGGGTCGATGATGCTGGAAACGGACATATCGTGGTTCAGAGCCACAATGAAGTATGCCGCGTACTTGGAAACATCGACATCGACGTACCAGTCACGGTTCAGCAGCTCCGGCTTGCGGTAGGTCAGGTTGGTACCGACGACATAGTCCAGGGTGCCCTCTTCCACAGCCTTGTCGAACTTATCCAGGCCGCTGGTGAAGAGCGGGAACGTTGCATCCGCGATGATCCGCTTTGCGCCGCGGGCCTTCAGGTTGCTGGCAACCTCCAGCATGCTCTCGCCGGAAGCAATGATATCATCGGCGATGAAGACGGTCTTGCCCTCCACGGAATCGCCCAGATACTCATGGGCCACGATGGGGTTGCGGCCGTTGACGACACGGGTATAATCGCGGCGCTTATAGAACATGCCCAGGTTGCAGCCCAGCACGCTGGAGAAGTACATATTGCGGTTCATAGCGCCCTCGTCCGGACTGACCACGATGAACTTTTCCTTATCAAAGGAGATATCGGGGTTCTTCTTGAGCAGGTTCTTCAGTACCTGATAGGTGGGCATGGCGTTGTCGAAGCTCATCAGAGGCACGGCGTTCATCAGGCGGGGGTCGTGTGCATCAAAGGTGATGATGTTCTTCACGCCCATGGCCTGCAGCTCCTGCAGGGCCACGGCGCAGTCCAGGCTCTCGCGGACCACACGGCGGTGCTGACGGCCGCCGTACAGGCTGGGCATGATGACGGACACGCGGTGTGCCTTGCCTGCCACAGCCTGGATGAGACGCTTGAGGTTTGCAAAATGGTCATCCGGGGAGAGATGGTTCTCATAGCCGAACAGATTATAGGTGACGCTGTAGTTGCCCGGGTCCACGACAATGTAGATATCATCGCCGCGCACAGACTCCTTGACGAGGCCCTTGGCGTCGCCGCTCTGGAAACGGGGGCACTCGGCGGGGATGATGAACGTCTCCTTATCAATGCCAGCTTCGTTGGCCCAGCGCACCAGATGGTTGTCGATGAGGCTGGTGAGTTCCTCGGCACCGGGGCAGCAGATCAGGCGCAGGTCAGCGACCTTCGTCTGCAGAAAACAGTCCTTAGGGTTGATGGCAGACATAGTTACACTCCTTAATATTCCTTTGTCAAAAATCAGTGTTCAGGTGTTAAAGTGCACATCCAGCTTTATTTTATCACAAATTCCCTCTTTCGACACCAGAAACTTGCATCCAACCTGCATTTTCTGCGCCTTGCACAGCTGTTTTTCCTTTTTGAGACGTACTCTGTGAGTTTTTTACAAAAAGCATACTTTTATGCAAAAAACACAGCAACGCAACCTCTGTTTTGCAGAGGCATTGCATCGCTGTGTTTGTGCTTTTTTGAAAACGGGCTCGCCCTCTCAGGCGCTGACGCGCCAGCTCGTCCTCCCTTTGTCGCTTACACGACATCTCCCTCCGGCCGGAGGGAGTCTTTCAAAGGGCGAGCTTTTCAGCGGAACTTACAGGGCAGCCACGGCAGCCTTGAGTTCTTCCACGCGGTCGGTGTTCTCCCACTTCACGCCCAGATCCTCGCGGCCCATGTGGCCGTAAGCAGCCAGCTGGCGGTAGATGGGCCGGCGCAGATCCAGGTCACGGATGATGGCTGCCGGGGTTAGATCAAATACTATGCGCACAGCGGCTTCCAGTTTGTCGTGCTCGATGGTGCTGGTACCAAAGGTATCAACCATGATGGAAACGGGCTCGGCAACGCCGATGGCGTAAGCCAGCTCAACTTCGCACTTATCGGCCAGGCCGGCAGCGACAACGTTCTTGGCAACCCAGCGGGCAGCATATGCGGCCGAGCGGTCAACCTTGCTGGGGTCCTTGCCAGAGAAAGCGCCGCCGCCGTGGCGAGCATAACCGCCGTAAGTATCAACGATGATCTTGCGGCCGGTCAGGCCGGTATCACCCTGCGGGCCGCCGACAACAAAACGACCGGTGGGGTTGATGTAATACTTGGTGTTCTCATCCAGCAGTTTGGCGGGGATGATGGCTTTGATGACATGCTCCATCACATCGGCATGCAGCTGTTCCTGACTGACGGAAGGGCTGTGCTGGCTGGAAATAACAACAGCATCCACGCGCACGGGTTTACCGTTATCGTATTCGACGGTAACCTGGCTCTTGCCATCAGGGCGCAGATAATCCATCATGCCATTCTTACGCACTTCGGTCAGGCGCTTGGCCAGCTTGTGGGCCAGGCTGATGGGCAGAGGCATCAGCTCGGGGGTTTCGTTGCAGGCATAACCGAACATCATACCCTGGTCGCCAGCACCGGCAACATCATCGTTGGTGCCAAGGGCAATGTCGGGGCTCTGGCCGTCAATGTTGGTGATCACGCCGCAGGTATCGCAGTCAAAACCATACTTGGCACGGTTATAACCAATCTCGCGGATGACCTGGCGTGCAACACCGGGAATATCAACATAGCAGTCGGTCGTGATTTCGCCCATGATGTGGACAAGACCGGTGGAGCAGGTGGTCTCGCAGGCAACGCGGGCACCAGGGTCCTTTTCCAGGATGGCATCCAGAATGGCATCACCCAGAAATTCAAGTCGTTCGTTGTTCAGTAATCGTCCTTTACCGGCTTTTATTGAAGACGATTTATGCAACAAGGCCTGTTGGTAGATTTCTATATTTCTCGGATAAAATCCGAGCATTTTGTAAAAACAAAGATAAGGCTCCTTATCCTTGCGGAAAAGAAGTCTTATCTTATCAGTTATATTGCTAAACACAGTTTATTCAGTGTATTTTTTTACGATTACACATGCATTGTGTCCACCAAAACCGAATGTGTTGCTCAATGCAGCACGAACAGTACGATGTTGTGCCTTATTGAATGTGAAGTTCAGGTTATAGTCGATTTGTTCGTCGTTATCACCTTCTTCGTGGTTGATTGTTGGAGGAACAATGTCATTTTTCACAGACAGTACGCTGGCAATAGCTTCTACAGCTCCGGCAGCTCCCAGTAAGTGACCTGTCATTGATTTAGTAGAACTGATATTCAGCTTATAAGCATGCTCTCCGAACAGAGCCTGAATAGCTTTTACTTCTGAAATATCTCCTACTGGTGTAGAAGTACCGTGTACGTTGATATAGTCGATATCTTCCGGTTGCATACCTGCATCTTCCAGAGCGTTTGTCATAACCAGTTTCGCACCCAGACCTTCCGGATGAGAGGCTGTTATATGATAAGCGTCGGCAGAAGCACCTGTTCCGGCCAGTTCGGCATAAATCTTCGCGCCACGTGCTTTAGCGTGCTCCAGTTCTTCCAGAATCAGACATCCGGCTCCTTCTCCCATTACGAAACCGTCGCGGCTTGCGCTGAACGGACGTGAAGCATGAGTCGGGTCGTCATTACGTGTAGACAATGCATTCATAGAGTTAAAACCTCCTACTCCAGCCGGATAGATTGTTGCTTCAGCACCTCCTGCAACGATCATGTTAGCTTTACCCAAACGAATCAGGTTGAAAGCTTCACCGATAGCATTTGATGATGATGCACACGCAGAAGTAGTAGTGAAGTTAGGTCCATGGAAGCCATAAATCATAGAAATATGACCAGATGCTATGTCTGCAATCATTTTCGGGATGAAGAACGGACTGAAGCGCGGACCGATAGTATCTTTAGTCTGTGCATAATTCAGAACTTCTTCTTCGAAAGTATGAAGTCCTCCGATACCTACTCCGAAAATAACTCCGATTTTATTCAAATCTTCTTTTTCGACATCAATTCCGGAATCAGCTACAGCTTCCTTTGCAGCAGTGATGGCATATTGTGTATACAAGTCCATCTTACGAGCTTCCTTGCGATCGATAAAATCGTTCACATTGAAGTTCTTTACTTCGCAAGCAAACTGAGTCTTGAACTTAGATGCATCGAAATGAGTAATAGGCCCTGCTCCGCTTACTCCATTGATAAGGTTGTTCCAGAAATCAGGAACAGTATTACCTATCGGTGTGAGCGCACCAAGACCTGTTACCACTACTCTCTTTAATTCCATAAAAGTAGAATTAAATTATTTTGCGTTAGCTTCGATGTAAGAGATAGCGTCGCCTACAGTCTGGATCTTTTCTGCCTGATCGTCAGGAATAGAGATACCGAATTCTTTTTCGAATTCCATGATCAATTCTACAGTATCCAAAGAGTCAGCACCCAGGTCGTTAGTGAAGCTAGCTGCTGGAGTAACTTCTGATTCTTCTACGCCCAATTTATCAACGATAATTTTCTGTACTTTTGATGCGATTTCAGACATAATTTTCTTGTTTTAAGTTTATAAATAGAATAATTTTAATTATTTTTCGGTGCAAAGGAATAAATATTTCTTGTTCTATACAAATATTCAGCCAAATAAATGCAATTTCTTTGCACAATTTTATATATTATGTGCACAAAAAAGGTGAATCAATGAAAAAAATTGCCATTTTAGCTTCGGGTGAAGGAACAAATGCCGAACGCATTATCCGTTATTTCAGTGGTCATGCTACGGTGGAAGTAGCAGTTGTGATAGCCTCACGTCCTACCGCCCGTGTTGTTGAGCGTGCTCATATCCTGAATGTTCCATGCGAGATCATAATTCCACAGGATTTTGCTGCGGGTAAGGGACTTGAGGTT
>OIWS01003382.1_pt1 | contig 11436 bp, 10 predicted proteins | sample 1587611 | NCBI WGS metagenome assembly OIWS01 (sample SAMEA3888919, study PRJEB22519) | human gut metagenome | biome: human gut; feature: human-associated habitat; material: faeces | place: Denmark | collected 2010 | reverse complement strand
CCAAACCGCAAACTGAATTTGCGGTTTGGTTTTTTTCTATGCAAATCTGCGACAACCTCTCAGTCTCGGCTGCGCCGAGCCAGCTCCCATGCAAGGGGAGCCTTATTTATTCCTCCGGCAGCAGCCTTGCTCTGCGCAGCAGATAATATCCATATCCCGTCACATCCGCCAGTGCCCACCCGATCGGGATCGCCGCCCAGATGCCGACCTCGCCGACGGGTCCTGCCAGCAGATACGCCAGCGCCACGCGCACGCCGAGCGAGATGACCGTCAGCACCACCGACATCCCCGGCCGCTTCACCGCGCGGTAGAACCCGTAGAGCAAAAACAGACACCCGATGCCCATATAGCACGCGCCCTCGATCCGCAGATACCGCACACCTGCCGCCAGCACCTCCACCTCGCCGGCCTGCACGAAGATCCGCATCAGCGGCTGCGCGAACACGCACACGAGCAGGGAAATGAGCGCCGAGAACCCCGCCGAGACCAGCGTTGCGTCCCGGAAGCCCCTCCGGATCCGCTGCCGCTGCCCCGCGCCGTAGTTCTGCGCGACAAAGGTGGAAAACGCGTTGCCGAAATCCTGCACCGGCAGATATGCGAACGAGTCGATCTTCACCGCTGCGGCGAACGCCGCCATCGTGACCGGCCCGAAGCTGTCGACCAGCCGCTGCACGAGCAGAATGCCGAAATTCATAGCCGACTGCTGCGCGCACGTGAGCAGCGACATGTCGAGAATGTCCGCCAGCACCTGCCGGTCAAACCGCAGCGACCGGATATCCGGCAGCAGCCCGCGGCAGCGCAGCGCCGTATAGACCGTCAGCCCGATCCCCGAGACGTACTGCGAAAAGACCGTCGCCGCCGCCGCGCCTGCAATGCCCCAGCTGAACCGGAGCACGAACAGCAGATCGAGCGCGATATTGAGCCCCGCCGAGAGCCCGAGGAAGCACAGCGGCGCGACCGAGTTGCCCGCCGCCCGCAGCAGACACGCGAAGATGATCACCAGATATCCCCGCATCTGCCCATACAGCTCCTGCGGGATCTGCAGAAAGCGCAAAATCGCGTCCAGAAACGCATAGACCAGCACGTTCAGCACCACCGTCACTGCGAGGATCAGCCCGAACGCATGCCCGACCGCGCTGCGCAGCAGCGCATCGTCCTTCTTTCCCAGTGCGATCGAAAACAGCGCTCCGGACCCCATTGACAGCCCGAGGAAGATGGACGTCAGAAACGTCATCAGCGTGTACGCCGACCCCACGGCCGCCAGCGCGTTGCGCCCCAGCGCCTGCCCGACGATCAGCGTGTCGGCGATGTTATACAGCTGCTGCAGCAGATTTCCCGCGATCATCGGCAGCGCAAACAGCAGCAGCCCCCGGATGATGCTTCCCTTCGTCAGATCCCGATACATGTCCTGCCTTTCCAGTTTCCTATGTGATGGTTCTCTCATCATACCCGCTTTCCCGCCAAAAAGCAACCATCCGACCGCCGCGAAAAGAAATATCCACTTGCCTATTGACAAGGTAGGAATTGCATGCTATCCTAATACCAACCAAAACAGTAGGCATTGAAACGGCGTTCCAAAACGCCGGGAAAGCAGGGAAGACCATGCAGATCAGTTTGCGGATCTTTGTGCGGAATAATTTCCGCTTCGGACGAATGTGACGCGGCAGAGCACATATTTAAGAAGAAAGAAGAAGCCAGCCCCAAAGTAGAGGGCTCTGATGCCGAGAACGGCAATGGCCCGCGGGGGTTCGCTTCTTCATCCTCAATATATATGATGAAAATAGAAAAGTCAATGGAATTGTCTATCTAAGAAAGGAAATTTATTATGTCTGTATATAAATTTGAGACCCTCCAGCTGCATGTCGGGCAGGAAACGCCCGATCCCGCCACCGACGCCCGTGCGGTGCCGATCTACGCCACCACCTCCTACGTCTTCCATGACTGCGCCCACGCCGCCGCCCGCTTCGGCCTCGCCGACGCCGGCAACATCTACGGCCGACTGACCAACTCCACGCAGGACGTGCTGGAAAAGCGCGTCGCCGCGCTCGAGGGCGGCGTCGCCGCCCTGGCTGTGGCCTCCGGCGCAGCCGCCATCACCTACACGCTCGAAGCCCTCGGCCAGAACGGCGGCCACTTCGTCGCCCAGAAGACCATCTACGGCGGCAGCTATAACCTGCTCGAGCATACCCTCCCGAACTTCGGCATCACGGCCACCTTCGTCAACATCCACGATCTCGCGGAGGTCGAGGCCGCCATCCAGCCCGATACCAGAGCCATCTACATCGAGACCCTCGGCAACCCCAACAGCGACATCCCGGATATCGACGCCATCGCGGTCCTCGCGCACAAGCATGGTCTGCCGCTCGTGGTCGATAATACCTTCGGCACGCCCTATCTCATCCGTCCCATCGAGCACGGCGCGGATATCGTCGTCCACTCCGCCACCAAGTTCCTCGGCGGCCACGGCACGACGCTCGGCGGCATCATCGTCGACGGCGGCAGCTTTGACTGGGCGGCCAGCGGCAAATATCCCGCCATCGCCGACCCGAACCCCAGCTACCACGGCGTTTCCTTCGTCAAAGCGGCCGGCCCCGCGGCCTTCGTGACCTATATCCGCGCGATCCTCCTGCGCGATACCGGCGCGACGATCTCTCCGTTTGCTGCGTTCCTTCTTCTGCAGGGCATCGAGACGCTCTCGCTCCGCCTTGAGCGGCACGCGGAGAATACCCGCAAAGTCGTGGACTTCCTCGCGCACCATCCGCAGGTCGAGCGCGTCAACCATCCGTCCCTGCCGGACCACCCGGACCACGCGCTCTACGAGAAGTACTTCCCGAACGGCGGCGGCTCCATCTTCACCTTTGAGATCAAGGGCGGCCAGGCCGAGGCCCATAAGTTCATCGACAATCTGAAGATCTTCTCCCTGCTCGCCAACGTCGCGGACGTCAAGAGCCTGGTCATCCACCCGGCCACCACGACCCACAGCCAGCTGACCGAGCAGGAGCTCGCCGACCAGGGCATCCGCCCCAATACCATCCGCCTGTCCATCGGCACTGAGCACATCGACGACATCCTCGCCGACCTCCAGTCCGCCTTCGAAGCCGTCCGCTGAGCTGCACTATCTCCCGGCCCGGCAGCCCCTGCGGCGGTCGGGCCGGTTTCCGGCGGAATCGCCAAGCTTTTTTGCGGGGTCTGGGGAAAGTTTGATGAAATTGATCACTTGAAAAATGCCGCCGGCAGCGCTAAAATCGGAGCATCTCAAGAGAAAGGAAGCGTGAACGATGGCCCGGACGACGATGCAGCTCCATACCGCCCGTTCTGCACAGACCTTCTGTGCCGCTTCCGCCTGCTCTGAGGCGCATACTGCCGTACTTGCCATGGACGCCGTCTCGGCGTCCATTTTTGTATGCATGGATCGAATTATGATTTGCAGACCGGGCGGTTCGCAGGTCCGTTTCCCTGTTTGAAGCAGGCAGTGTGCAGGGAAGTGCAGTCCAGCGGCTCCGCCATGATCGTGGCGAAGCCTCTTTTTATTTTAGGTTATCATGATGAAAGGATGGGCTGGATATGAGCAAAAAACGAATTCTTGGTGTGATCGGCCTTGGCCATGTGGGCGCGCACGCCGCGTACGCGCTGGCGGTACAGGGCATCGCGGACGAGCTGATCCTCGTCGACAAAAACGCGCAGAAGCTCGCGAGCGAGGTACAGGACCTGCGCGACGCGGCGGCGTACCTGCCGCACCGGGTCACGGTCCGCGCAGGCGATTTCCCGGATCTCGGCGCGTGCGACGTGATCATCAACAGCGTGGGCAAGATCGAGCTGCTGTATCAGTCGCACGACCGCCTGACCGAGATGGACTACACCGTCCCCGCTGTGCGCAGCTACGCACAGAAGATCAAAGACAGCGGCTTTGACGGCGTGCTCATCAACATCACCAATCCCTGCGATATCGTCACGCGGGAGCTGGCGCTGGGCCTCGGCCTGCCGCGCGGCCGCGTCTTCGGCACCGGCACGGGGCTCGACACGTCCCGGCTTCTCAGCGCCCTGGCCCGCCAGACCGGCATCGACCATAAATCCATCACCTGCTACATGCTCGGTGAGCACGGCAATCAGCAGTTTGCGCCCTGGTCCTGCGTCAGCTTCCGCGGCATGCCGCTCGATGTCTGGGCAGAGAAGGACGCGCGCTTCCGCTTTGACCGCGACGCGCTGCAGAAGGAATCCATCGGCGGCGGCTGGGTCACGTTCTCCGGCAAGCTCTGCACCGAATACGGCATCGCGACCACGGCCGCGCGCATGGCGCATCTCGTCCTGCACGACGAAAAGGCCATCATGCCCGCCAGCGCCGAGCTCTGCGGCGAATACGGCGAGTCCGGCCTGTTCGCGGGCGTGCCCTGCGTCATCGGCGCGGGCGGCGTGGAGCAGGTCGTGGAGCTGCCGCTGACAAAGGAAGAGGCAGCGACCTTCCACGCCTGCTGCGAGGGCATCCGCGCCAACATGGCGCATCTGAACGATCTGTAATCATCAGGAGGTATCATTATGAACATCACTGTTACGAAAAATCCCAACCCCGGCAAGCTCCCGCCCGCCGACCAGCTCGGCTTCGGCTCCGTTTTCACCGACCACATGTTCCTCATGGACTATACCGACCAGAACGGCTGGCACAACGCGCGCATCGTGCCCTTCGGCCCCATCTCCATGTCCCCGGCGGCCAGCGTCCTGCACTACGGCACCGAGGTCTTTGAGGGCCTCAAGGCCTACCGCCGCCCGGACGGCGGCGTGCAGCTCTTCCGCCCGTGGGAAAATGTCGCCCGGCTCAACCGCTCCTGCGACCGTCTCGGCCTTCCGCGCATCGACGAGGACGACGGCCTGCAGGCGATCAGGGAGCTCGTGAAGGTCGATTCGTCCTGGGTCCCGTCCGACCCCGGCACGTCGCTCTATATCCGCCCCTTCCTCTATTCGACGGACCCGACGCTCGCCCTGCACGGCGTGCATGAGGCGACATTCGCCATCATTCTCTCCCCCTCCGGCAGCTACTTCAAAAACGGCCTGCAGCCCGTCCCCATCATGGTCGAGACCGAGGACGTCCGCGCCGTGCGCGGCGGCACCGGCGAGGCCAAGTGCGGCGGCAACTACGCCGCAGCCAACCGCGCAGGCGATAAGGCCATCGAAAAAGGCTACTCGCAGGTCCTCTGGCTCGACGGCGTCGAGCGCAAATACGTCGAAGAGGGCGGCGGCATGAACGTCATGTTCAAGATCAACGGGACCGTCGTTACCCCCATGTTGACCGGCTCGATCCTGCGCGGCGTGACCCGCAAATCCTGCATCGAGCTGCTGAAGAGCTGGGGCGTCCCGGTCGAAGAGCGGCTGCTGAGCGTCAACGAGCTGTTCGAAGCGGCGAAGAGCGGCGCGCTGGAGGAAGCATGGTGCGTCGGCACGGCGGCCGTCATCTCGCCCATCGGCGAACTGGCCTGGGGCGACGAGAAATACGAGGTCAACCACAACCAGATCGGCGCCCTTTCCCAGAAGCTCTACGACGAACTCACCGGCATCCAGTGGGGCACCAAACCCGACCCCTTCTCCTGGACCTGCAAGGTCTGAAAGCAAAAAATGCCCGGCATCCAACCGGATGCCGGGCGTTTTCATGCCTTATCCGCGCAGCACGGTCCCATCCGCGAGGGTGATGGTGTGGCCGCTAAAATTGATCTTGCCGTTGTTGGTGAGGCTCGTGATCGTGCAGTTGCCGGTGAGCGTCCAGGTGCAGCCGGACCCGATGGCCACGACCGCGTTGTCAGAGACCGCCGCGCCTCCTTCGGCGTTATCGACGATGTCGATCGTGCCGGTGAAGCTGCTGCCGTTCTGGAGCGTCAGGTCCAGCGTCGAGATCGTGTCGACAAGGATATTGCCTTCCAGCGTCTGCGCGTCGGCGGTGAACTCGACCTGCGCGCCGTTGCTGCCGGCCGTGCCCCAGCCGTGCGACGCGGAATTGCCGACCACGCGCAGCAGATACCCGTCGGGATCCTCATTTTTGAGCGTCACGCCAGAGAGCGTCAGGATGCAGTGCGTGTTCGTGATGTAGAACAGATCGCCGTTTTTGCCGATCAGCGAGCCGCCGGTCATCGAAAATTCCGACGTGCCGACGTCCGCGTCGCCGGACATGGACTGGTAGATCATGACGGTGTGGACGTTTTCCGAAGAACTTGAGCCCTTCGTGCTGCTCATATTGCCCGAAACGGTGCAGTTTTCGAGCGCAATGGAATTCTTGCCCTCAATGACGAGCGATTCGGAATTGTTCGCGGTGAGCTTTGCGTTTTTGACGGTAATGGCTGCCGTGGAGTAAACGGCAGGGGAGTTGTACCCGTTCGAGGTATAGCTGCCGCCCGTGACGTTCACGGTTCCGCCGCCGCGGTCGGAGCGGATAGCCGCCGACGAGTTGCCGGAGGTGGTGACGGTCAGGTTTTCCGCGTTCGTCGTGCCGCCGCCGGTGGTCTGGATGCCGCCGGAGTTATCAGCGCTTGTCGTGATCGTGGAATCGGAGATGTTGACGGTCGTGTCTGCTCCATAGCTGAACACGCCGTTGCCGTTCTGCGCGGAGGAATTGACGGCCGCGTTCTTGATCGTGACGGTCGCGCCGTTCGTCGCCAGCAGCGCGGCGTTCATGCCGTAGAAGTCGCCGTCCTCGGTGTTGGAGGTCGCGCCCGCGCGCTTGTCGACGGTGATGCCGTCCAGCGTGACGGCCGCGCCGTCGACGCGCAGGGCGTTTTCGTCGTCGCCGGTCGAGCTGTAGCCCGTGCCGGTCACGGCAGTATCCTCAGAAATGGTATTCGCGCTCGTGCCCTGCGTCACTTCGCCGCTGCCGCCGAAGCCGCCGGGCTGACCATTCGGCGCACCGTCGGGCGGGTTGCCGTCCGGGGGCGTGCCCGGCTGGCCGTTTGCGCCGTCCGGCGGCGTGCCGTCGGGCTTTTCAGGCGGCGTTTCGGTGGAAGTGTCGGAAGATGCGGGCACTGATTCTGTATCATCGGCCGCCGCGGTGCTGGTGCAGGCTGCAAGCGAGAGCAGCGTCGCCGCCGCCAGCAGGATAGAGATCAGCTTTTTCATGGAAAACAGCCTCCTTGTTTTGGTTCTGTGGCTGTACTCTATCGCCGGAATCTGAAATGACCCTGAAAAAGATGTAAACATTTCGTGATGGCTGCACCTAGACAAAAACTGCCTGCCGAAGCCCCGGCAGGCGGTTTTCCTGTTTCAGTTCATTGTCAGCCGCCCGCGAGCAGCGACAGGAGCTCACCCAGCACGGCGCGCAGGCTGTACCAGAAGCTGACGGTCCGCGCGTCAGAAATCGTGACCACGGCGTCCGGGGAAAACCCCTCGCAGCTGACACGGTACCGCTGGGCAGCAGTGAGCGCGGTGAACTCGCACGCCGCGGAGCGCCCGCTGACCGCGGCATATCGGATACCGTCCCCGGTCGCGGCGTCCACCAGCGTGACGGTCCCGCTTTGCTCCGCATCTGAGACGATCGTAACGCCGAGCTTCGTGCTGTTCGTGTAGAGCGCAAAGCTGCCCGCGTCCTCCGGCGTCGTCACCAGCGCTTCTGCGGTCAGATTATACACGCCGTCCTCCACGGGAAAGACGATGGGGGAGGCCGCCCGCCGCAGATCCGCAAGCGTCAGCACGAGCAGCCCCAGCAGCGCCGCCGCGAGGATCCCCGCCGCGATCAGCCAGCCGATCCGGCCCCTTTGCCGCCCGGTGCCGCAGTCCGTATGGGGGACCGCCGATGTCAAATTCAGTTCCGCCAATGCAGCCGCCTCCTTTTGTAATTCTATCCTAAGTTTACAGGATCTCCATAAAAAATGTAATACAGTTGGAGCAAAAAAAGCGCCGGAGGAAATCGTTTTGGTTTCCTCCGGCGCTGCCTTGCTTCATTCCGAGATGGAAAGCGCCAGATGCTCGACGATCTGTTCCAGATCGCTGGTGGTCAGGTATGCGCCGTACAGGCTGACGCTCGTCTTTGCGGTCGTGCAGTCCGCCCAGACGGTATCGCCGTCTGCGGTGATCAGAAATTCACAGCCGTTTGCCGTCGTGTAATAGTACGCTTCTTCAAACGAGCCGTCCATGATATAGGCCGGAGACAGGTTCCAGGTCGTGTCATGCATGATCTCAAGTCTGAACCAGCCCTTTCCGTCATTTGCGCCATAGGACGCCCAGAAGTATTCGCTGACGAACGCGCCGTCCTCATCCCGGATGATATAGGCCTGATCGTCCGGAATGACGACGCTGTAGTGCTCCGCCAGCCACGTCAGATCAAAGCGGATCTTCCCGGTCAGCACGGGCAGAAGATCGGCAGGATCCTCCGCCATGTACTGCATTTTCTCTGCGCCGTCTGTCTCGCGTGTGATCCGGCGGACGGAAAGCACCGGGTCACTGCTGATGAGCTCCGCGGTATCCCAGCCACCATACTGAGCGGATGTCGTACCACCGATTTTTTCTCCGGTTTCCCACTCCTCAGCAGTGATATACGGGCCTTCCGCCAAAATCTCATCCAGCGTCTGTGCCGCACTCTGACTGTCGGTCACAACAGCCACGGCCGTCGGCGTATCCTCCGTCGGTGCCGGAAGCTCGCTGACGCTGGAGACAATGATATCATTCCGGAATCGATGAACGACCGCCGCAGCCGCTGCCGTCAACGTCAGCGCCGCCGCGATGATAATTGCCGCCACGGCCAGCCGCGGCAGGTGTTTTTTGGGTTTGTTCTGCATAGAAGCCTCCTGTTCTTCCGCCCGGGAGGCGATCTGCGCCCGGATCCGCGCCCGGCTGCCCTCCGGCAGGCGGACAGCATCTGCAATGCGCTTGAAATTTTCTTCCATCATTGATCCCTCCCAAGCTGTTCACGCAACATCTTTCGCGCCCGATGCAGGCGCATGGAGACGGCAGACGGCGTCAGCTGCAGCAGCCCGGCGATCTCGGAAAACGAGTATCCCTCCAGACAGTGCAGCACCACGACGAGCCGGTATTTTTCCGGCAGCTCCATCACCGTGCGAAGCACCGCGCGGTCCTCCGGCTCCGCCGGCAAACACAGCTCGTCCAGCGCCTCCGGCGCGAAGCGCTTGGCTGCCGCAAGCTGATTTTTGCAGTGATTGATCGTCAGTTTCGTCAAAAACGCGCGCTCCCGCCCGGGCCAGATGGTCAGCTCCTTCTCCAGCAGCCGGCAGAATACCGCCTGCACCGCGTCCTCCGCGTCGTGCGCCGACCGCAAATACCCGAGCGCCACCCGATATACCCCGTCCGCATACGCATCATAAAGCGCCAGCACGCGTTCTTGTTCCATACCGTCTCTCCATTTCCTTGAGGCCTCATCCATATAACAATCCAGCAAGCCAGATCAGCACAAATTAAAAAAACCCACTCCACAATACCACTTACCTCCGTCCCCCGCAACCAGCAGAAAGCAGCCCGCAGGCAAAAGAGCCAGCAGGCCGCCATCTATAGAATCCGTACATTCCTGCACCCGATACCCAGCTAGAATCAGGCTGACAATCATCTGCCAGAAATCGTTTTCCCCTGCGCTGTAATATCGGCTGTTTGGAATCTCGTGAAAGGACGCAATGCGGTTTTCTTCATCCAGCCATGCTTCAAATAGACTTAGCATTTACTTGACCTGCTCCATAAGATAAAGGTTCAGCCTTGACTGCATTCGCTCCACCGCAGTATCCAGATCAATATTTCCAGAAACCAGATCGCCCATTTCTTCCAAAAGAATTGACATTGCCTCTTCATCATAAAAATCCATAGTCTCGCACGTTTTTGCCAAATCGACAATCAATTGCACATCATCAAATGTTGTGATTTCGGCATAGGGAACCTCTATGTTTTTGAGAACGTCCAGATTATCTTGCAGCAGCGGCGCGTAGACGGGCGTTCCGTCCGCACTGTATTCCATCCATGGATGAAGCAGGAGATACTTGAGAAATTCCCAGCACCCTTCGGGGCAGGAAGTTGTCGCACTCACACCCAATGGCATCATCAGCCTGACATCCATGCCGTTGCTCCCGTCCGGAGTTGGCCATCCCACATAGCCTAATGTCTGACCGCAGCGATAACGGTCAAAGGAAACCTCCAGCGCAGAACTCAGTCCCACATAGCAGCAGATCAGCTCTCCGTCTACAATTCGCTGCGGCACATTTTTGTCAGGGTTGTATCCTCCATCATAGCTCCCGGCCTTCAACGCTGACTGCAAAATCTCACGAAATTCCGGTGTGTCCAGATTGCACTGTGCATGTTCATAGTCAATCACACCACGCAAATATCGCCCACCGATTCTTTTCAGAAAATTTTCCGGATCCATATAGTAGATCATATCCTGCTCCGGCCGCAGGGACTTTTCTATATCCAGATACTCCGTAATCGTCCAGCCAGTATGAAGTTTCTGGGTCTGCTGTGAGCAGCTCAACGCCACTACACCAAACGTAGGAGACAAGAGATATAGTCCTCCATATTCGTGCATCGCTGTCCATGGAATAATGTCTTCTTCGCTGATTTCGCTGTCCGATGCAATCAGTGGATCCAGATCATATAGAAGTCCGGCGGAGATCCACGGAAGCGGAGAAAGCATATCGTTTCTGAAATAGTAGATATCCGCAGCATCACCGGCAAACAGCTTTGTTTGCATGACAGTCTCTGCCTGCTCCCGCGACTGTGTATTTTCGGCATAGTCGTCGATCACGACTGTGTATTTCGTGTTTTCGGCGTTGAAATTATTGACAAGGCTTGCAAGCGTGTCATCACGCAGTCCGATACCGCCCAGCACGAGTGTTGTCTTTCCCTCCGGTGCATCTGGCACATCTAACTCCACATCCGCCTGCGAAGGGGCAGAATTATTCTGCTCTGGTAAATCCTGCGCTGTAGATTCCGGCGTTACAGACTCCTGCGCTGGGGATTCCGGAACTACAGCAGGCAACTCCACCTTTGAAACGCTCTTTTCTCCGCTGCATCCGCTCGCAAGCGCACACAACAAGCAAATGGCAAACAGGATTGAGATTTTTCGCTTCATTGTTCGGTCTCCTTTCTACTGTTCAGAAATGCTCAAAATCAAACTCAAAAGCTTTTGACTTTTTTTTCATTTGGAAATTCTCCCTTAGAACACGCTCTGAAATAAGGAGCGCTGCGATGCTTTCAGCGCTCCCCATTCAAAAGGTTGTTTGTGTGATGCGTGGTTGTTTGTGTAAAAGTGTACCAGTTAACCTCCTTTCTGCGATAAACTATCGCTATAGTCTGTTTTAAAACTATCACAATAGTCTGCGAATGTCAAGCCATCTTGACAGAAATAGACGAATGTGATAGTCTAAAGACATCTTAAGAACAGGAGACAGAACATGAAACTGTTTGATTCAGAGTGGAAGGTCATGGAGGTTCTCTGGCAGGAAAACGACCGGACGGCGAAGGAAATCT
>OIWS01003371.1_pt1 | contig 11473 bp, 9 predicted proteins | sample 1587611 | NCBI WGS metagenome assembly OIWS01 (sample SAMEA3888919, study PRJEB22519) | human gut metagenome | biome: human gut; feature: human-associated habitat; material: faeces | place: Denmark | collected 2010 | reverse complement strand
GAGTCCCGGATTGTGATTCCGGTTGTCGTGGGTTCGAGTCCCATCTCCCACCCCAGAATTCTCAGAAAGCCTCGTTGGAAACAGCGGGGCTTTTTGTTTATTGTTGCACCGAAAAGTTTCAGTGGGCTACAAAGATGACCTCGCCGCCGGGAAAGCGATGATTCACACGTCGGTCTTCAACGTAGCCTAAAAAGACGTACAGAATCTCAACCGGAAGCTTTGCCCGCCGCGAGCGCGATGCCGCTCACGAAGACGCCCTGCGGAAGAAAGCGACGGTACAAGCCCGCAAAAATCTGCTCCCGGTCATAAAAGTCGCCGAGAAGACGACGGCGTAAACCGATCTCAGATCGACACCGTCATAAAGTCACCGTGTCCGGTCGCCGGAAGCCATTTTTCAAGGAGATCCTTCATGGCGATTTTGAGACTGGCGGCGTTGCTACAGGGGTGACAGTCCACGAAGTCAAACTCCGTCAGGTCTTTATCCACCAGCACCCTCACTTCAGCCCTCACATCAAACATGAGCCCCAACGCCGTCACCGCTCCCGGATAGGTTTTTAAGAGTTCCGCCATCTTCTCGGGGCTGCCGAACGAGAGGTGCCCGCACTGGAGCTGCCGAGCGAGTTCCTTGGAGGAAAAACTCTTTTCCGCCGGCAGCAGCAACAAGTAGTACGTTTTTTTCTTTGCGCAGAGAAAAAGGTTTTTCATGCAGTGCGAACCCAGTTTTTCCGCGATCTTCTGCCCTTCGGCAACGGTCATGATGGGTTCGTGATCGTGTCGCTCGTAGGGAATATCGAGCTCTTTGAGTTTAGCTTCTACAGCCCGTTCTTCGAGTGTCATGGCGTTTGGTCTCCCTGAAACAAATCGTCATTATGACGGACGAAACCCCAAAAAAATCCCGGCAGCTTTTGCGGACTGTCGGGACAAGATCCAACCAGAGGAAATTCCGCCTCAGCGGCACAAGGAAACAGTCGAAGCGGACGGTTCAGATTTACTTGGCGGCCTTCTTTGCCTTAAAGGCCTTGATGGCCTTGGCCATTTCGCCAGGTTCGGTCATCAACATGGGATCGATCATTTCTTTAGCTTCTTCCTCAGTCATGAGTCCCATCTCGACGACGGCCTTCGCGACCGTCACGCCGTGCTGTTCGCAGTAGTGAGCGACACGTACGCCGTCGGGGTACGAGAACGTCGCCGCCACCACGGTCGACAACGCGATCGAACCGTTGGCCTCTTCGGCGCAACGCTGCTTGTTGGCGGTAATGCCGTCCACGCAGTCGCGGCGCAGGATAACGAGTTCTTCGGCAACCAACTGCATGCTCTCAAAGAGGCATTTGTAGAACGTCGCGTCCCACACGTTGAGGTCGAGTTCGCCTTCGTCGTAGGCCATGGCAATCGCCACATCGTTGCCTACGACCTGGTGCGCGATCTGAATCACCATTTCGGGCACCGTCGGGTTGATCTTCCCCGGCATGATGGAGGATCCGGGCGAGAGGGCCGGAAGATTGATTTCCATCCAGCCGGCGCGGGGGCCTGAACTCATCAGACGAAGGTCCTTGGAAATCTTCGACACGGAGGTCGCCACTTCCTTCACGAGACCCGAGATCGTCACGCAGAAGTCCGGATTCTGAAAGCCGTCAAAGAGGCTTTCTGCGGGCCTAACCGTTTCGCCATACTGTTCGGAAAGATACTTGTAGAGCGCATCCATGTATCCGGGATCAGCGCCCAAACCGGTACCGATGGCCGACCCTCCCATCACGATTTCAAAGCACCCGGGACGCGCCGCCTTCAATTTAGCGGCCAAACGCTTCATCAACGTTGCAAAGCCTTCGAATTCCTGACCGAGCGTCAAGGGAAGCGCATCCTGCCAGCAGGTACGGCCCACCTTTACGTCGTCCTTAAATTCCGACGCCTTCTTTTCAAAGGAGTGCTGCAGGGCTTCCACGCCCGCGATGATCTTATCGAGTTCCGGTGCAATAGCGAGGTGCGTCGCCGACGGAATCGTGTCGTTCGTCGACTGAGCCTTGTTCACATGCGTATTGGGGTGAACCGTGTCCTGGCCCTTGTGCCCCGTGAGAATTTCATTGGCGCGGTTGCCGATGACTTCGTTCACGTTCATGTTGACGCAGGTGTAACCGCCGCCCTGCCACATATCCAGGGGGAACTGATCATCAAACTTCCCGGCATAGACCTCATCCGCCGCCTGAGCAATGGCCTTGCCGATTTCAGGTGTAATGGCGCCGATTTCGGCGTTGGCACGGGCACACGCCTTCTTGATCTGTGCCAAGGCGCGGTGCATGCCGGGGTAGAAAATCACCGGCAGATGCGCCGTACCGGACACCTTCACCATGCGGTGCGTCTGAATGCCGTAGTAGTGCTCTTCGGGAATTTCCATTTCGCCGAGGCAGTCACGTTCAATACGTGTTGCGGACATGGATGTCACTCCTAATAAAAAGACTAACTGGGAACAGCGGTTTCGCGCCCGGCCTCTGAGCCTTACGACGCCGTTGTTTGTTGAGCGCCATTTTTTCAGCTCTTCCCCCGTCCTGCCGCTAAAACAGGAATATAGTTTCAACAATTCACTTTTTCTTAAGTTGTCTTTCGTCTTTCCATGAAAGCCGACGTTCTCAATCTCTACCAACTCAAGGTCTTTCAGTTGGTTGCTCAGAAGAAACTCATCCGCGAAGTGGCGGACGAACTCCAAGTGACGGCCTCAGCCGTTTCGCAGTCTCTCGCGAAACTCGAGCAGGACCTCGGCATCGAACTTTTCGTCCACGACGTGCGTCCCCTTCGGCTGACGCCGGCAGGACAAGCGCTTCTTAAAGGTGCGCCGGCCCTCCTTGAATCGGCCGACCTTCTGCGGCGCAGCGTCACGGATCATTCGTTGGCCGATATTTCGCTGCGGCTCGGCATGAGCGAATCCGTCACGTCCACGATTTCCCCCTGGCTCATCAGCTCCTTAAAGCGCTGTGTGCGGGAATTGGACTGCGTGAGTTTTCTCACCAAGCCTTTGGTGGAACATCTCCGAAACGATCAGATCAACGTCGCCGTTCTCCCCGAAGCCCTGCTTTCCGAAGACCGGTGGGAGCGCAACGCCCTTTACGAAGAAGACTATTTGCTCGTTCACGCCAAAAACGGCCCGGACTTCTCGAAAGGCAATTTTGCGACCGCAGCCGCCGTCTCCCCCTACATCGGCTACAGCCGCACGGGGAGTTCGGATCAGGTGGAAATCGGACGCATTCTCCGGTCGCTCGACATCCATCCCAACCAAACGGTAGAAGTCGCCTCAAGTTACGCCCTCGTCGGTCTAGTCTCCGAATTAAGCGGTTGGGCCATCATCCCGCCCACCAACATTTGGTGCGGGCGGCAATTTGCGCACAACCTCGTGATTTCTCCGCTGCCCGACAGCAAACGGATTGCCCGCACGATGTGGGCGCTGTGCGACCGTAATCTTTACGGCGGTCGAACACAGTTGGTCGGTGAAATCGTGAAGCACATTTTCTCGGAAAAGATGGTGCCGGAACTCGGGGCTATCAATCCCCTTTTGGCAAAGCACGTCCGGTTGTTGTAAAGCTTCCGACCTGCCGATTCACTTTTGTTTATCGAACACATTAGATTTTTTAATATTCCTTTTTATTTACAAGCCGCAATTTGACAATACTCGGGCTGCGGTTCGGCGGGGAAACTGATCTGCAGCATCACCCTAAAATCCATGTACGTCTCTTCCGGGGGATTTGTTACTCACGGAACACGTTTTTCGGCCTTCTGCCCGATTTCAGACAGAAGGCCTTTTTTCTCAAGACGGCATCTGTTTTCCCAAAATGAGAGCCAACAAAAACGCTCCGACAGCAGCCGTCACCTTCCCTGCGAGAAGCGGCATGACGGCGTCCGGGCACACCGCCGTCACATACCCCAAGTGATCGCTCAACAACGTCAGAATCAGCCCCGAAAACGCGGCACACAGCACCTTGCCTCGGTTCGTCATCCGATTGGCCATGACGTACATCGGAAGCGGATTCGCAAGCGACACCACCATTCCCAGCGCAGCGTCTTCATCCGTTTTCAAGAGGCGAGCCAAGCCCCGGACGGCGGCCGACAAATGTCGACGGATGAAGAGTACCAACGGGAAGGCCCCCGACAGCATGAGCCCGATTACACCGATGATCGTCAACTGCGGCTCGATCGGATCCATCCCCGAAATCAATACGATCGGGAAATAGTGCTGCAGGGCGGCCGTCGCCAGCAAAAGAACGAAAAGCCCCATCAGCACCCGGGAGGAAATCAGAAAAGCTCTGACCGTCGGATCGCAAAACAGCGTGAGAAGCACCGCCAACACCGCCGCCAACACAAACGCCGGCATACCCAACAACAAAATGCTTTTAAAGCTCATCCCCGTCATCCAACCTACCAACAGCAGACTCAGGGGCGAAGCCGCCACCGCAGCCACAAGGCTCTTGGCAACATAGGGACGGCTCGCTTCGTTGGCTAACGACAGCGACAAAGGCAGTGCAAACGTGAGCACGGCGCCCAACGTACCGCCCAAGCCCACTCCGGACAGAACGGCGGCCGTCTGATCCGTCGTCAGTTCCCGAGCCAACGGAAGACCGCCCGAATCCACTCCGAGAAGCATCCCGGCCGCCATAGCAGGATCCGACCCAATGCTGCTAAACAATGGCGTCAGAACCGGTGCCGCGACCGATCCCAAAGCCGGCGCCGCACACATGATGCCCACCATCACCGTCGTAAGCGCCCCCATAGCGCCGAGCCCTTTTTCGAACTCCGCTCCGTAACCGAATCGGTTGTTGAAAAGCGCCTTATCCAAGGCACCCAGCGTCATAAAAAAGCCATCACGACAACGACAGCCTGCCCCATCACCGCCTCCTCTGCGGTCTTTTCCAAGAAAAGCGCATTGTCGGCAGAGTGGAAACAGGCCGTCGTAATTTCAGAAAAATTTGTACGACACGTAAAGCGAACTTTTATTGTCGCAGCTTTTGGTTTTCAAGCGAAGGTATTCGCCTGTCCATCATTATTCCGACGGAGACATCTTTTCCAATAAAACAGCTATCAACAGCGCAGCTACGGCCGCCAAACTCTTACCGGCAATCAGAGGGACAATGCCTTCCGGGTAATAGGCCGACATAAATCCCAGGTGATCCCCCAACATGCAAAGAACAGGCCCCGAAAAAGCGGAACACAACACCTTGCCTCGATTGGTCATGGAATCGATCATCGCATACATCGGAAGAGGATTAGCAATCGAAACTACCATGCCTAGGGCGGCATTTTCATCAACCCGCATTCCTCCAGCCAGACAACGCAACCCCTTCGAAAAATACCGTTTGACAAAAAACACCATGGGGTAGGCTCCGGCCAACATAATTCCAATTTCACCGACGATGGTCAGTTGGGGTTCTATTTTCGCCATTCCTGGAATTAAAGTGATAGGAAAATAATGTTCCAAAGCAGCTGCGGCCAACAGCAAAACGAAAGCGCCTATCATGACGCGCCCCAGTACCATGAAAAATCGAACCGTCGCGTTCCGACAAAACGTCAGCAGCAACGCCAAAACGGCCGACACCACAAAGGCCGGTGCTCCCAAACGAAGAACGGTTAAGAAGTCATAGTGACAGGCTGCTGCCACCCCGATCATGCTCAAAGGAGACGCAATAATTCCTGCAACGATTCCCTTGGCAATGTACGGACGACTCTTTTCTTGGGCAACCGCCAAAGAAAACGGTAAAGGCATCGTCATTATGCAGGCCAGCGTACTGCATAGTCCGATACCAAAAATACCTACAGCTTCCGGTGTTTTAGCCAGGGTTTGCGCTAAGGGAAGACCTCCCGCATCAACCCCCAAGATCAATCCCGGAAACAACGCAGGATCGGAACCAATGGACAAAAAGAACTCCGCCAATAACGGCCCCAGAGCAGTCCCCAACGCTGGTGCAGCGCACATAATGCCGACCATCACTAACGTCAGGGGCCCCATCGTATTTAACCCCTTCTCAAACTCTTTTCCGTAGCCGAAACGGCCATTGAAAAAAGCCTTATCCAAAGCGCCGATTGTCATGAAAAGCGCCATTACAACGATGACTGCTTTGTCCATTTTTTGTCCCCAACTTAGAAACACCCCGCAGATTTCCATCCTTGGGGTGTGTACTCAGCGAACAATGAAATTAATCAATATTTCGAGACAATAGCCTTAACTTCGGATTCCAATTTTTCCGAAGCCTCTGCCAATTTGGCTTCACGTTCAGCAATCAGCGCTTCGTCACGGCTCAGTGCTTCTTCAATCACTTTCAGCTGCCGTTCCACTTCCTCGGGCGCCGTCCCTCCAATCACTTTCTTGGAATAGGCGTTTTTAACCGGATCCAAGGCCTCCTGAATCTGCGCATCCGTTATTGAAAGCTTCTTTCCGAACAACTTTTCACTGATCCGGTTAAGAACTTCTGCATCGATATCCGTCGCCTTCTTCTCGTTTTCCGTCAGATATCCCACGACATGAGCCACAATTTCATGCGCTGCTCGGAATGAAAGTTTTTCGTCGCGAACCAACGTATTCGCCAACTCCGTCACCGTGCAGAAATTAGCCGCCGCTGTCTTGCGCGCCCGATCCTTATGAATCTTGACGTCCCTCATCGAAACATCCATCAGCTTAAGAATCCCCGTGATATCCTTCAGGCAAGGCCAGAAATTACTGATGAGATCCATTGATTCCATCGTAAAGGCGTAAGGCACTCCCTTATAAGTCATCCACGCCGCATCTGCATATCCCTTCACCCGTGCCGAAAAACTCGCACAACTCTCGAATGTCCACGGATTCTTCTTCTGCGGCATGATGGAAGAACACACAGCCACCTTGTCGGCGACTTCCACATACCCAAAGTCCGGAGTAGCCCAAATTCTCATATCGGTCGTCATACGAACCAACGTGTTCGCCAAAATGGAAATGGCGGACATAATCTCAAGCAGGTAATCCCGAGAACAAACGCAGTCCATTGAGTTCTGAACGACATCGTCAAATCCCAGCAACTTCGTTGTATAGAGCCGATCGATGTTCCACGTTGTAGATCCCATGGAACCGCCGCCCAAAGGATTTAAGTTTGTGGAGTCCCAAGCTCTGGCAAGCCGCGCGTAATCTCGCGTCAGAGCCGCCGACACTGCCGACAGATAATGAGCAAAAGTGATGGGCTCAGACGGCTGCAGATGGGTATATCCTGACATCACTGCATCTTCATTTTCCTTTGCCAACTCAATCAGCGTTCGACGGAATTTATTAATCAGTTTTTCCAGCTCCAACAAAGCCTTACGCGTCACAATACGATCTACCGTCGCGTGCAGATCATTGCGTGAGCGTGCCGTATGCTGCTGACCTCCGATCTCCATTCCTACCTGCTCGATAAGATAGTTTTCGAGATTGAAATACATCTCTTCAAGTTCCGGCGTAATTTCAAATGTCGGTTTGGTTCCCATCGCCGCCATTTGCTGAGCCACTTTCAGAATTTTGGCTGCTACCTCTTCTTTGATGATGCCTTGCTTAGCAAGCATCAGAACATGCGCCTTGTTGATGTCGATATAACTTTGATAAGAACGTTCAACTTCTTCCCCTGTCAACGTCGGTGCCACCATAATGTCCGTAACTTCTTTGGCCGGAGCTTCCTTAAGTCGACCGCGTTCGATTTGCTGAGCCATTTTCAAACCCTTCTAAAAATGTAACATCACACAGGATTCCTCTGAGAAGAATCCGTCCGACGGACATCTTCACATAATCACCGATATCTTTCTCTCGTCATAACGTATTTTTAGTCAAAACATCACCGTCAGTTATGGCGAACGACGCTTTCATCGAAATATTCAAGGATAAACATAAATTTAATTTATTTTAATCTGTCTTTTTCACTTCTCGGTCGATACTTCAGTTCTACTGAGGCAGCGCGGTTCGGTTACCGTCTCTGCTGAGTCAACTTATTCAAGGAGACCTCTATGTCTGAAAAGATTCATCGCGGCAAAATCAAGACTCCGCCTGACCCGCTGGTAGTGAAGTATCTGATTCAGCCTGGCATCGACAACGATATTAAATACCGTTACCAGGCTTTCCTTGACTGCAATAAGGCACACGTTCTGATGTTGGCGAAGCAAAACATCGTCACCAAAGAAGTGGCTGCGGCTATCCTGAAATCCAATGCCAAGATGGCAGCCATGGGCGACAAACCGGATTTTCCCGTTGACCCCGGCCGTGAAGATTTCTACTTCAACATTGAGGCCCACCTTATTGAAGATGTCGGCATCGAAATCGGCGGCCAGCAACATACCGCCCGCTCCCGTAATGACCTCTACGCAACCTGCGCCCGTTTAGCTGTTCGCAAAGCCTACTTTGATATTTGCGCGGTCTACAACAAGATGCGCCAGGCCGTTATCGACAAAGCGCGCCAAAACGAAGATGCCGTATTCGCCGGTTACACCCACATGCAACCGTCGGAACCCATCACTTTTGCACACTACTGCTCCGGCGTTCTTAACGCCATGCAGCGTGACTTCCGTCGGATTTCTCTTGCCTTCGAAGGACTCAACATCTGTCCGCTGGGCGGCGGTTCCATGGGGTCAACGACTTGGGATATTGATCGCAACTACACCGCTCATTTACTGGGCTTTGATGCCCCGGTCGATAATTCCATCGACTGCGTGGCTTCCCGTGATTTCGCGACGGATATTCTCTCGGCTTTGTCGATTGCGGCCAACACCCTCTCCCGCTTCTGCCAGGATCTGTATGTCTGGGCTTCCCCCGATTTCGGCTACATCGAAGTTTCCGACAGCTGTGCCGTCTGCTCTTCGATCATGCCGCAGAAGAAGAATCCCTGGGTACTGGAACACATCAAAGCCAAGGCAGCTCATGTCGAAGGCTGCTACATGTCTGCCCTCAACGTCATGAAGAATGTCATTTATTCTCATTGCGAAGACATGTGCGGTGAATCCGCCAATTATCTCTTCCCCGGTATTGAAGAGTTCAAGGTTATGTGCGAACTGATGGAAGTTTCCATCAAGGGAATTACAGTAAAGAAAGAGCACATGTTGGAAAAGGCCCGCAGTAATTTCTGCACGGTAACCGAACTCGCCAACTACCTGGTACGTCACGACAAAATCAGTTTCCGTATGGCTCACGACATCGTGGCAGGTGTGGTTGCCTACATGACGGAACACAATAAAAATGCCGATGAAATCGGTACGGCAGAAGTAAATCCCATCTTTGAAAAACTTTTTGGCCGTAAGACCTCCATGACTGACGAAGAAGTTCGGGCTGCACTCGATCCGGTGAAAATTGCCTACGCCAAGAAATGCATCGGCGGCACGGCTCCGGAAGAAGTGGATCGCCAGCTCAATAATCGGCAGGCAGGTCTTGACCGTGACAATAAGGAACTCGCTGAACGCGTTTCGCGTGTTGCAGCCGCCAAGGCTGAGCTCGAAGCAGCCGTCAATCAAATGACGGTTTGATTCTCTCCTGTCAAGTTTCCGACTGGTGAAAATCATCAGTCGGGAATTTTCCTCTTCCATCATTGCAAGGAGAAGGTTATGGATAACACCCTTTACAACCTCCCTATCACCGGCATCGCCAGTTTCGCGAAGTACCCAATTTGCGAAGACCTTTCCAAATTGGATGATGCGGATGCGTGCATCATGGGGATTCCTTTTGACGCCGGCGCCCCTTATTTGAGCGGCTGCAAATTCGGCCCCCGCCGTATCCGTGAAGTTTCTTGTCATTACGGCCGCGGCGGCGCTGGTTTCTGGGATCCGGAGCGGCAGACGCAATACCTGGAATCGCCCGTTAAGATTGTTGACGGCGGAGACGTCGACGTTCATCCGATGTTGTTTCAGGAAACATTTGATCGCATTACGGATACCGTCAAGAAAATTCTGGACAAGGGAACCCTTCCCGTTATGATGGGCGGCGATCATTCCGTCACCTACCCTATCGCAAGAGCGTTTGATCGCTTTGAGGATCTCTGCATCGTTCAGTTTGATGCTCACCTGGACTTCGGTAAACGTCGTTACACCAACGGCAGTCCGATGCGCCTTATTTCTGAAATGCCGCACTTTAAAAAGATGTGTCAGATCGGCATGCGAGGTCTCGGCAGCAACACTCGGGAGGATTTCCAAGAAGCCTACAAATTCGGTTCAGTCGTCATTCCTGCCCGTAAAGCCTTGTCGCTTGGCGCTGAAGAAGTCATCAAAATGATTCCGGACGCTAAGAATTACTACGTTACGATCGATATTGACGGGTACGACATGTGCTACGCCCCGGGCGTAGGATCGCCGTCTCCCGGCGGTCTTAATTACCTATTCGAAACCGATGTTTTGGAAGGCATTGCCAAGAAAGGCAACGTGGTCGGCTTCGATCTGGTTGAAGTGGCTCCTCAGTATGACCCCAGCGGAATTACCTGCCGCCTCGGCGCTATGACAATGCTGGCGTTCTTGGGATACATCATGAAGGAACGTGAACTCAAGAAGCAACTGAAAGCTCAATCAGCACATTAATTGGACGCCCCATCGGGGTACTGCTAAATTGGCGGTATCCCGATTTTTTTCAAACTTTCTCAGCCTTACGACTGCGGTATTTGTCAAGATACTTCAAAAAAATTGGTTAGGAGTCTTTTTATCCCTGAAGAACCTCAGCAGGGGCTTTGCCCCTACGCTTCGCTACCCCAGGATATTTTTTTAACATGAATAGGAGGTTCCTTGTCCTGTGTTTCGTGTACTATGCCCGTGCGGTACAGGGAGGGATCCCGATGACCGCTAACGTGAATAGGGATGGCTCTGTGCGCTTGCGCGGGGCCATTTCTCTAAGTGGCTGAATCCGTTGCCAACACCTGCCTATCAGGATTCAACCACTGACTGCCTGCGGGCTCATAGTTCCTCATCCGGCCACAAATCCATCGTTCCGGGTGTTGTTGCCGAGCCTTTGCCATCACTTGACGGCGTGTTTTGCAGATAGCCGCATCCGCGCCACTGAAGCGCGCCAAAGGCGTTACGTTGTTGATGCCGCTGTGCACCCATTGTTCGTTGTACTTCCGTGCAAAATCCGCTAAAACTCCCTGGCATTCTTCAAGACTGTGGTAGTTGCGTTTGCCCATATGCCCCGTGTATTTCATAGTCTTGAACAGTGACTCGCTGTAGGGGTTGTCGTTGCTTACCCGTGGGCGACTGTGAGAAAACTCAACACCGCGCACAGCCAGTAACCCCAAGGTTTCAGCGGCTTTCATTGCAGCGCCATTGTCTGAGTGCAAAACTAGGCAGCGAGGCTGGATGAAGTGCTTGTTCATTGCCTCGCTCAGAAAACGGACAGCGTTCTGAGATGTTTCGGCATCGAACACGTCGTAGTGCACCAAGTAGCGGCTGTAGATGTCAACCACCGCGAACAAGTAATAAAAGCGTGTGGGATGCTCTGCGTCTCGCAGGTACGTAATATCCCATGACCAGACTTGGT
>OIWS01003367.1_pt1 | contig 11479 bp, 9 predicted proteins | sample 1587611 | NCBI WGS metagenome assembly OIWS01 (sample SAMEA3888919, study PRJEB22519) | human gut metagenome | biome: human gut; feature: human-associated habitat; material: faeces | place: Denmark | collected 2010 | reverse complement strand
TATCCTTTTTATAGATTTGATAACTATTCACGAAGTTCTGCCACACGATATAGGCCGTCGGAGCGACCGACGAGATCGGATCGAGAAACGATTGCGCCATCCAGACGGCCAGCACCGTATTCTTCTGTCCGAGCGACTGTCCGCCGGCGACCGCATCGCCGTAGCGACGTCCCAGCCAGCGGCCGAACCTGAACTGCACGAGGCAGATCACGAGCGCCGTGGCAGCCAACGCGGTCTCGACGGCGCCGTCGGCCTCGGGATGATCCAGAATGAAGGTCGTCGTGCGGCCGATGATGACCGTCAGCGACACGAGCCACAGGTAGAACGAAATCTGACTGTGGGCGGCCACCCAGCCGCTGACCTTCGGTATTAAGGCGCGGCAGCCCTGCGCGGCGGCGAAGGGCAGGATCAGCAGAGGCGCGACCCTGGCCAGTATGACGGCCAGCGAGCAGTCGCCGCTTCCGACCACCGAGAGGATGAAGGGTGCGACGACGGCGATCGTCATGTTGCAGAGCAGGCTGAACGTGGTCATCGAAACGATGTCGGCGCCCAGCATTCCGCCGATCACGACGGCGGCCATTGCGATGGGTGTCAGCACGCAGATCATCCCGCCTTGCGCTACTGTCGGGCTGAACGGCAGCAGAATCCCGTAAACGGCCACGCTGAAAACGATCTGCGCCGTCAACAGCCAGAGGTGAAGCGGTTGCAGCCGCATACTGCGCACGTCGACGCGGCAGAAGGTGAAAAAGAGCATCAGGAAGATGAGCGACGGGGTAATCATTCCGCCGCTGGCCGTTTCCAACGCCGCGATCGGCCGGCAGAACATCGCCCCGACCACCATACCGAGCGGCATCGAAACGGTGCGGAGGCTATGCGGATGCGGGAAGGTCATCTCAGCCCAACAGCTCCCGGACTTTGGCCGAAATGTCCTTGCCGTCGGCCTGTCCGGCAAGCCGCTTCGAGGCAACGCCCATGACCTTTCCCATCTCCTTGACCGAGGTGGCGCCCACTTCGGCGATGACGGCACGCACGGCTTCGGTCAACTCCTCGGGCGACAGCTGCCGGGGCAGGAACTCCTGCATCACGGCCACCTGCGCCAGCTCCTCCTCGGCCAGATCGGCACGGTTCTGCTGGCGGTAGATCTCGGCCGAGTCGCTCCCCTGCTTGGCCAGCTTGGCGATGATCTTCACCACGTCGGCGTCGGGCAGTTCGGCGATCTCCGTACCGGCGGTTTTCGCCTCGATGATGTACTTCTTGATGTTGCGCAGCGTTTGCAGACGCACGGGCTCCTTGGCCTTCATGGCCTCCATGATACCCTTCGAGATTTGTTGTTCGAGTGACATAACAGGTAATACTATTTAATTTGTCGTAAACATACTATTTGCGCGGTTCTAGAAAATTCATGATCTGCTGCATCAGCCGGTCGCGCTGCCCCTCGTCGACGATCGCCTCGAACGGGAATCCCATCGCCAGCGAACGGTAGTCGCCCGTGTAGCCCACGGCGGCGGTCTGGTCGCCGTCGTCGTACCGCATGACGGTGAACCCACCCCCGACCGGACGCAGCGCGTCGGGAGCCTCGACGGGATAGAAGTCGCGGCACGGTTCGGTGTTGAAATAGAACCGTTCGCGATCCATGCGGGCCGGCGAAGCCACGATGCGCGCCTCGCCCCGGCGCGAAGCCTGTCCCCCGCGATAATCGTACCGAAGAACCGACTTCACGAATGCCCGCTCTTCATCCGTCGACGCAGGCGACCGCCACGGATCGGTGGCGATGAAACTGCCCGACACGAAGAGCGAACGACCCGAAGCGGTGAACTCGCCGAGTGCACGCCGCAACCCCTCGGGAAAGACGCGGAACTCGACGCCGCTCGTGCCGCGCCCCATTTCGACAGAGCATTGTTTGCCGAAAATCACATCCATGAAGAAGTAGTCGTCGGTCTTCACCTCCCCCTCAGCCAGCGCCGCGGCCGAAGCGGAACAGAAGGAGTAGCCCGCCCGCACGATCGATGCGCCGTGCAAACGCGGATAGTCGAACGTATTGCCGCCTATGACCTGCGTGGCGTAATCGCTGTAACACGATCCGAGCGCCTCCTCGTCGTTCTCCGCCTCGGTGAAACGCCGGTCGAACACCCGCTGTTCGCCGATGAACGAAATATCGTGCCGGTCGGCTACCCCGCTGTCCAGTCTGCGGTAGAAACCCGCCAGCGAATCGCCCTGGATGCTCAGCGGCGCGCTCACGCGGTCGAAGCCGTTGACCACCAGCACGCGCCCCTTCGGTTCAGGCACCCATGCCGCCGAGAGCGTTTCGCTCGGAAAACTCTCGCCGCCGGCGTTGGTCGCCGTGACGCGGTAGCTGTAAATTACGCCCGGTTCCTGTCGCACGACGGTCGATGTCCCGTCGACCGGCACGCCGTTGTCGAAATCGCCGTCGCCGATACGGGTGTAGAGAACATATCCCGTCGGCGAGGCGCTCGCTTCAAGCGGATCCTCCACGCCGTGCCATTGCAGCCGCACTTCGTCGTCGCGTTCGGCGAAGACGGCCGAAAATCCTTCGACGGGCAGCGGCTGGACGACGCAGGGACGGCCGTACTGGAAGCTGACGTGACGCAGGATCGCCTTGTAGATCGCACGCGACACGAGGAATTTGAAGCGCGGATCGCTTCCGTAACGCATGTCGGCGAAATTTTGGTGCGACAGCAGTTCGAGCAGCATCGTCGGCGCCGCAGGAACGCGCGCTTCGTAGTAGGAGCGATTCCACAATCCGCGCCGGCGCCATTCGGGTTCGTAGGTGGCGCGGATGTCGCCGACGATCTGACTCATCACCAGATCGGTCAGGTCACGCGACAGGTAGCGGCTGGCACCCCCTTCGAAGCGGCCGCCGTTCTCCTGTGTGAAGTAGATGCCCAGCGTGCCGATCGTCTCGTCGTTGCGGCGCACGCCGGCGTCGGAGTGGAAGGCCAGCGCCATGTCGACGGGAATGTTCAGACCCTCTTCGTCGGGCAGCCGTTCGGAGCCGCCCATGAGCGCGTTGACCCAGTGGGCGCGCGACATGTAATCCTCCTTGTAGTCGTCGAGCCCTTCCTTCTGGCGGTAGACCGTTTCGGGAAATCCCGCCCATTGCAGCCAATAGCGGGCGCCCTCGCAGAAACGGGGATAACCGCTCGGCTCGCAGAAATAGTCGGTATCCTGCGTGCGGAACTCCGCAGCAGGCGTGCGGGCGACGTTGCCCATGCCGCCGCCGATCTTCACGGCGTCGGCCGTCACGACGCGGTTCTTTTTCGACGAGCGGTTGCTCAGCGTGACCAACGCAGGATTTTGTCCCGCCGCGAAGCGGAATGTCCCCAGATAGATCCATGTGCCGCCGCCCATGGTCTGATTGACCGCGAAACGGCTCTCGCCACCCAGATGGCGCACCGTGTAGAGGGCATCCTCCGAACTGCGTTCGACCGTCTTGTAGGAGACGTAGACGGCGTATTCGCCGCTCGCGGGCAGGTCGGCGCTCCATTCGGCACGGCTCTCGCGGCCGTCGGTTACGGTCTGCACGCCGCGTGCCGTCCCCTCCGCAAAGGGGTTCTGGCACTCGACGTAGACCTCGCGCCGGTGTGCGAATCCCGTTCCCGCGTCGAACCAGCGGCGGTCGCCGGTGAATTCGACGTAGGACGATCCTTCGTCCACGCCTGCATCGTTGTCGGCGATCGCCTCCTCGGTCTGCACGTCGCGTTCGCGCGGCAACAGCACGTTGGCTCCCGCCCGTTCGAGCATCGGCACCAGATAAGGCAGCACGTAACTTTGCGTGTAGAGGTCTTCGCAGGTCTCCCACAGCCGCGAACGCTGCCAGCGCCAGCGGTTCTCCTCCTGATCGAAATAGCGGCCGTGGCTCTGCCACATCGCTATGTGGCGCCCCGCGAGTCCGTGCGTCGGTTTCACGGGCGACGACAGGCGGGTCACCAGCGGACGGTCCGAACGGTTGGTGAAGGTCTTGCCCCGGCTGCCGCTGCGGTAGATCTGCGGAATCAGCTCCTCGATCGGGTGCTTGTCCGTCACGAGCGACAAGCGCCGACGGGCGAGCGAGGCGGGCAGCAGGCTGCGGATCGAGTCGTAGATCGCCGCCACGCTCCGCTCGCGGAAGGGATAGTAGGACATGCCGATCGAGGCGTAGAGCGTCAGGCGGTTGCCTGCGTCGACGACCTGTGTGACGTTCGTCTTGCAGCCCGCCACCTCGCGGTCGAGGATGCGGGTGAGCATCTGCGAAATCTCCTTCCGCTTTTCGGCCGAGAGGCCTTTGGCCGCAGCCGGGACGACCGACAGCAGCAGCGGCAGGAAGAGGATAAGGAGTCTGTTTTTCATCATTTTTTACGAACCAGCAGCAACATGCCCAGCATGGTGAACAGGGCGTTGTAAATCAACAATTCGAAACCGATATGGTAACTCCACCACACGCGGGCCGCATATTGCAGCGATGCGCTCAGCAGCGGCGCCGCAACGGCCGCGAACGGTACCCAACGGTCGCGCACCCGACAACGGGTGAACATGCCGAAGGCGAACATTCCCAGAATCGGGCCATAGGTGTAGCTCGCCACCTTGTAGACGAGGTTGATGACGCTGTCGTTGCCGAAGGCCTCGAAACAGAGGATCAACAACCCCATGAGCACGGCCATGCCCACGTGCACGCGCCGGCGGACGCGGGTCAGCCGGCGTTCGTCGTAACGGCGCGTACCCTCCAAGATATCGACCGTAAAGGAGGTGGTGAGCGCCGTGAGCGCCGAACCCGCCGCCGAATAGGTGCTCGAAATCAGTCCCACGACGAACAGGATACCGACGGCCGCCGGCAGACCGCCGCCGACGGCGACGAGCGAGAAGACCTGGTCGCTCTTTTCGGGCATCGAAAGGGCATTGGCATCCATATAGAGGTAGAGGAAGACGCCCAGCATCAGGAAGAGGTAGATGACCACCATCTGACTGAGTGCCGTCAGCACGATGTTTTTCTGCGAATCGCGCGGCGAGGCGCAGCTCAGATTGCGCTGCATCATGTCCTGGTCGAGCCCCGTCATGGCGATGAGCGTGAAGACGCCGGCCCAGAACATCTTCCAGAAATAGTGCGCCGAACGGGGATCGTCGAAGAAGAAAACCTGCGAGTAGGGGCTTTGCCGCACGGCTTCGAGCGCCGCAGGGAACGTCAATCCCAGTTCCCGCACGATGAATACGATGCAGAGCACGACGCTTCCGACCAGGCAGACCGTTTTGAGCGTGTCGGTCCAGATCAGCGACTTGACGCCGCCCTGCTGCGTATAGAGCCAGACGAAGAACATCGTGACGGCCATGTTGACCCAGAACGGCAGTCCGTAGTGGTCGAAGACGAGCAGCTGCATGACGGCGCAGACGACATAGACGCGCAGTGCGGCGCCGAGCGATTTGGAGATGAAGAAGAACCAGGCCCCCGTGCGGTGGGAGCCCACGCCGAACCGGTCGTCGAGATACTCGTAGAGCGACACCACTTTCATCTTATAGAAGAGCGGGATCAGCACGAAGGCGACGACCATCTGCCCTACCGTGAATCCCAACACCATCTGCATGTAGGAGAAGGAGTCGGCGGCCACCGATCCGGGCACCGAAATGAAGGTCACGCCCGATATGGCTGCGCCGATCATGGCCAGAGCGGCCATATACCATGGAGTGCGGCGGTTGCCCGTGAAGAAACCGGCGTTGTCGGCCTTGCGGCCCGAAAGGTAGGCGACGACGAACAGGACGGCGATGTAGACGGCGACCGTGAGGATGACTGCTGCTGGGGTCATGAGGCGTTTTTTTAGTTCGGGCGGAGCACCCTTCGCTCCAAAAGAGCAAAGTTAGTAAAAAAAATCCGCGTTTCCGCCATACCGGAACGAAGTCGGAACCTGCCGGTGGTTACGGATTGCAGAGGGAATACGGAAAAATCGGAGACCGTGTTATCTTTTTCGAGGTTTTATTTGTTTATTAAAAGAAATTGGCTACATTTGTTATAAAAATAACAGTAAATCGATCACGACACATAAATTCATCAAAATTAACTTTATCGTTTAATTATGGCAAAAACTCTCAAGATCCGGGATCTGACGCTGCGCGACGGACAGCAGTCTTCGTTCGCGACGCGTATGACGCAGGCGCAAATCGATCGATGCCTACCCTACTACAAGGACGCGAATTTCTACGCGATGGAAGTATGGGGCGGCGCCGTGCCCGATTCGGTGATGCGGTATCTGAACGAAAACCCGTGGACGCGGCTCGAAACGATCCACAAAGCCGTGGGCGGCGTATCGAAACTGACCGCGCTCTCGCGCGGCCGCAACCTCTTCGGGTATGCTCCCTATACCGACCAGATCATCGACGGATTCTGCCGCAATGCCATCCAGAGCGGCCTGGGCATCATGCGTATCTTCGATGCACTGAACGACGTGAACAACGTGAAATCGACCATCAAATACGTCAAGCAGTACGGCGGCATCGCCGATTGCGCGGTCTGCTATACGGTCGATCCGAAATACCCCGAACCGGGATTCTTCGCGCGACTCACGGGGAAGAAGAAACCCCGCCCGGTCTTTACCGACGCCTACTTCCTCGACAAGGCGGAACAGATGGCAGCACTCGGCGCCGACATGATTACGATCAAGGACATGTCGGGCCTGATTCCGCCGATGCGCGTGAGCGGGCTGGTCAAGCTGCTCAAACAGCACGTCGACGTACCGATCGATTTCCACACCCACTGCACGCCGGGTTACGGTCTGGCGTCCGTCCTGAGCGCCATTTTGGCCGGAGCCGACATCGTCGACACCAACTGCTGGTACTTCGCCGAAGGCACGGGTGCGCCGGCCATCGAGTTGATCTACGTCTTCTGCAAGAAGTTAGGCATCGAATTGCAGGCCAACATGGAGGCCGTAGCGAAGATCAACGGCGAACTGAAAGAGATCCGCCGCGAACTGGAACTTTCGGTTTTCGGAGCGGAAAAGCCCGCACCGAAAGCCTTCGACCCGCTGACCGACACCCTGCCCGCCGAGATCGACGCCGAATTCGACAAGGCGATCGCTGCGGCCAAGGCCGGCGACGAAGCGGCGCTGCTGGCGGCCTGCCACAGGATCGAAGCCCATTTCGGATTCCCCGCTCCCAACGAGCTGGTGAAGAACGCCGAAATTCCCGGCGGCATGTACTCCAACATGGTGGCGCAGCTCAAACAGCTCAAAGCCGAGGAGATTCTGCCCCGAGCCATGGAGCTGATCCCCACGGTGCGTCTGGCGGCCGGACTGCCGCCGCTGGTAACCCCCACGTCGCAGATCGTCGGTGCTCAGGCCGTCGCCTGCGCGATGGACGAGAAGGCCGGCCGGCCGATGTATACGACCAAGAGTTCGCAGGGCTCGTCAAGGGCGAATACGGCAAGACCCCTGTTGCGATCGACCCCGAATTCCGGCTGAAAATCGCCGGCGTGCGTGAGGAGACGCCTTACGACACCTCGAAATACCAGATGCAGCCCAATCCCGAACTGCCCGAAGCCGGAGGGGTGAAACTCGCCGAGAACGAAAAGGAGGTGCTGCTGCTCGAATTGTTCCCGATGGTGGCGAAAACCTATCTGACGGGAGTGAAGGTGAAGGCATACGAGGCGAAGAAGGCCGAGGAGGCCCCCGCCGGACAGCCGATCACGGGCAATACGGTCAACGCACCGCTGCCGGGCCGTATTCTGGAGATCAAGGTCAAAGTCGGCGACAGCGTCAAGGCCGGTCAGGAGATCGCCGTGCTCGAAGCGATGAAGATGGAAAACTCCATCGTATCCGATTACGCCGGAACGGTGAAGCAGATTCTGGTGAAAACCGGCGACAACGTACAGACCGACGCCGCGCTGATCGAGGTGGAGTAACCGGATTTGAAACTCCATCGAATAAGGAGAGAATCTTTCGAGGATTCTCTCCTTAATTCATTATCTTTGGTTTGCGCCGTTGAGACTCCCGCTAGGCAACGTTCGAATAAATTTGACATTGCCCTCGCCTATTCGTATCTTTGGACAAACGTTTTCGCTATGAAACGATCGATCGCTGCCTTCTTGATTTTATGCTCCGTATTCGGGATACGGGCGCAATGTCGCAATGTCGCAATTTCCACCTCTACCGTAACGAGCAGGGAAAACAAGGCGTAATCGACGGGCGCCGCAATGTATTCGTCCCGGCCCGCTACGACACGCTGATCATGCGGGACACGATTTGGGCGAATTGGTTCGGCGAGTTCGAAAAACACGCAGGTCTCTATGTGCATATCGACGGATTGACGCCGATGAACCGGTTCGGATACCTTGCCCGTTAGGACGGGAAGTGGGGTTTCGTCGCGGCCGACGGCAAGACGCTTATTCCCGCAGTCTACGACACGATATGGCCCTGTGAAATCACCGAGCGATACATCGTGCGGCGGAACGGGAAATACGGCATGATCGATTGTCGCGGTTTTCAGGAGCTGTTTCCGTGTGACTACGATTCGATCCGGTGTCGAAAGACAGATCGGGAGTTCTCCTATTGTTCGGACAACGACTCGACCTATCTGCTCGGCGTAAGGGTAGAAACATGGCGCGACGGGTGTTTTGAATCGCGCGATTTCCCGGCGGAATACACGCCGCTCTCGCCGGCAGACTGGAAATCGCTGCTGAATCCGTGACGTATCGCGGAACTACGGCAGATGGGCCGTGCGCTCCTGAGGCAAAGCGTGCGCCCGCAGCTACTTTTCCGGCGCAGCGTTCTGCCGTTGCAGGTACTCCCCCACAATACGGGCCGCACAAGCGACGAGTTCGACGCAGGGGCGCTTTTTGTAATATTCGGCCGTCCGTTCCGCAGGCACGGGTTCCTCCTTGCGGCAGGCGAGCCCCAGCAGTTCGCGGCAGACGATCGCACCGTTCTCGGCGCGGAACCGCTCGGCGAACTCCTGTACGAGCGCGTAAGTCGCGGCTTTGGCCTGCCGGACGGCCGGATCGGGGCAGGGTGCGAGGAAACCGGCGATGAGCGACATGCCGCTCACAGCCCCGCACACCTCCCGCAGCCGTCCCATGCCTCCTCCCAGCGGCCCCGAGATCGTCGCAGCGAGTGTCGATTCTACCCCCAGCAGGTCGTTGTAGGCCAAAAACACGGACTGCGAGCAATTGTATCCCTGCCGAAACAGATCGCAGGCCTTCTCCACCCGCTCTTCGAGTATGAAATCCATCGGTTACGTGCTTAAATTTTCCGCAAAGATAGTACAAAATATTCTTTCGCAGCACATGCCGGAACCGCATGGCCGGAACCGCATGGCCGGAGACGACAACGCCCGGGCGAACCCGGGCGAAGCGCCACTTAACAAAATTCAAAAAATAACGGCAGTTATTGTTCTTCGTTGCTGTAAATCGTATTTTTCACATCATTCAGTTCGACCAGTTTGTTGACGATCGCATAGATGGTCAACCCGGCCGGACTGTGTATCTGCAATTTGCCGGCGATGTTGCGGCGGTGGGTAATCACGGTATGCGCCGACAGGCACAGCCGCTCGGCGATCTGCTTGTTGGTCAAACCCTTCACCACTCCGACGATAATTTCCTTTTCGCGTGCGCTCAGCAACTCCTGCGAAGCCTCCCCGTCGCGCGAATTGCAGACCGAACGGAGTTTTTCCTTGATCTGCTCGGCCGTGTCGTAGATCGACACGACGGCATCGAAACGCTGCATCAGGCGGGCATCGGCCAAGGCACTCTGGAACGCGATCAACCGCAACGACTTCTGCTGCAATTCCCGGAGCATCTCCTCGTCTGTCAGCGACGGATTGATAATCAACACATCGGGAGCCGCTTCGGCGATCAGTTCCTCCAACTGTTCAGTCTCCCCCGTCTCGACGACCTGCACGTCGAATGTCGTCAACCGTCGAAGGACATAACTCATACCGCTGCGCAGAATCAGCGACGGCTCGACCAGGACGATTTTCAGGAAAGTGCTCATCGTGCGTCGCGGATTTTACGTTCCACCTCCGCAACAGCCGGAATGAACAGCCTGTTTTCAAGGTCGTTATGGGAGGCCAGCTCGGATTCGCAGAGAAAGATGTCGAACAACACGCCGTTCATCTCCTTGCCGCAGCTCTCCAAAGCGGGATAGTATTTGATCAGTATGTTTTTCAGTTCCGTCAGTTTGGCTTCGATCTGATCGTGCTGGCGGTGGAAGGTTTCGATGTCGTATCCCGCGGGACATTCGCCCGTAAGCAACTGGCGCACGTAGGGAAAAACCGTCTCCTCCTCGTACATCATGTGTTTGTGTACCTCGGCCGCATAGTCGTCGAAGAACCGGATGATCGCCTCCGCAATCCCGTCGCGGCCGCAGGCGACAGCCTCGCTCAGTTTGCGGCGGATGTCCGGCAGACGGTATTGCAGGAAATAGTCGTGCGAATTGTGCAGATAGCGCAAAAACGCTTCGAGGGAGACGTTCCGGCAATCGACGGTCGTCGTGCCTTCGTCGTAGAGCAGATTGACCACGGCAAGGAACGTCGCCGTGTCGACGCCGCTCTGGCAACACACTTCGTCCACCGTGCGGTCGCCGAATCCCAAAGCGATACCGAACCGGCTCATGATGAGCAGGATATGGTAATTGCCGCATACCAGATCGCTCATCCTGTCCGAAGCCGTATATTTCCCGAGCCTGTGCATAATGGAATATCCTTTCGTTCGTTGCAAAGATAGCGACTTTTCACCGTGCGCCAAATACCCACAAATGGGGATTTTCCGCTCTCCTGCGATGCGAAGATCGTATGGGACGAGGCGACGTTTCGACCGAAGGAACGTCCGGACAGGCCGAACGACAAAAAAAGCCATCTCTTTCGAGACGGCTTTTCGGTGAACCCGCCGGGGCTCGAACCCGGGACCCCAACATTAAAAGTGTTGTGCTCTACCAGCTGAGCTACGGATTCAACACTTGCCAAACGGTTGAAACGGTCTTCTTCCGATTTGGTGGTGCAAATGTAGAGAATATTTTTGTTTTACCAAAATAAAACGATATTTTTGTATTGCTGAAAGCAAGAAATCATTTCAAAACCTATAAATTATATGTGTAGAGCTTTGATCATCGGCGCAGGCGGCGTCGGTACGGTCGTAACGCAGAAGGTGGCGGCCAATCCAATCTTTTCGGACGTGATGCTGGCCAGCCGCACCAAGTCGAAGTGCGACGCCGTTGCGGCGGCGATCGGCGGCGGCCGCGTAAAGACCGCTCAGGTCGATGCCGACAGCGTTCCCGAATTGTGCGAACTCTTCCGCGCCTTCCGTCCCGATATCGTCATCAACGTGGCCCTTCCCTATCAGGATCTCACGATCATGGACGCCTGCCTGGAATGCGGCGTCAATTACCTCGATACGGCCAACTACGAGCCACGGGACGAAGCGCATTTCGAATATTCGTGGCAGTGGGCCTATCAGGATCGTTTCCGCGAAAAGGGACTCACGGCGATTCTCGGCTGCGGGTTCGATCCG
>OIWS01003358.1_pt1 | contig 11517 bp, 8 predicted proteins | sample 1587611 | NCBI WGS metagenome assembly OIWS01 (sample SAMEA3888919, study PRJEB22519) | human gut metagenome | biome: human gut; feature: human-associated habitat; material: faeces | place: Denmark | collected 2010 | reverse complement strand
ACGTGCGCCGCGACGAGCATACCGAGGGAGTGCGCCTTGTCGCACGCGGCCCTGACGAGCTCGGGCGGCATGCGCAGCACGCCCGGCTCGCCCACGACCTCAGCGTCCAGTACACCGCCGGTGATCATCAGCTTGATGAGGTCGGGTTTGTCCCCGGCGATCTTCTCGACGAAGGACGCGGCCTCCGCCGCCGTGTGCGCTTCGTAGGCGAGCGAGCCCGCCATGTGTCCGCCGGGAACCGAGACAGCCATGTTCGAGGCCAGCACACGCGGGGCGAGGATCTTGCCCGCCGCCGCGAGATCGCGGATGCGCGTATCGTAGTCCGCCACGCCGCCCACCGTGCGGATCGTCGTCACGCCTGAGAGCAGCTCGGTCTTGGCGTACCCCTCGCACATATTGAGGCCGACCTTATTCGTCAGCGCGCAGGAGGTGATGAGCTTTACGAGCTTTTTCGGGTCGCTTGCCTTTTTCTTCGGCTTGCCCGAGGCGGGCAGGTGGACGTGCATATTGATGAGGCCCGGCAGCACATATCTGCCGCCGAGGTCGACGGTCTCATAGCCTGCGGGAATGTGCTGCGCGTCGGTAATTTCGGCGATCTTATCGCCGTCGATGCAGACGGCCTTGCCCGTTTGCGGCTCCATGTGCTCAGAGCCGTCTAAGATCACGCAATTTGTCAGCGCATATCGCTTGTCGTTGTGGTACATCGGAGTATCCGCCTTTCTGGATTTATCGGACCTGACCGCTGCCGGTGATGATGTATTTGTAGGTGCTCAGCTCGTCGAGACCCATCGGCCCGCGCGCGTGGAGTTTCTGCGTACTGATTCCGATCTCGGCGCCCATGCCGAACTGCGCGCCGTCGGTGAAGGCCGTCGAGACGTTGGCGTAGACGCAGGCGGCGTCGACTTCGCGCTGGAACGTGCGGATCGCCTCCGCGTCTTCGGCTATGATCGTCTCGCTGTGCTGCGAGGAGTAGCGGGCGATGTGGGCGAGCGCCTCGTCGAGCGAGACGACCGTGCGGATCGAAAGGCGCAGGGAGAGAAACTCCGTCCCGAAGCTCGCTGTGTTGGCCGCACGCAGCAGCGCTGCGGGATAGTTCCCGTGCAACGCCGTCCGTGCCGCTTCGTCGGCTTGCAGTTCGACCCCTTTTTCGGCCAGCGGACGGCAGAGGCGCGGCAGGTCGGTCAGGCGGTCGCGGTGGACGACGAGCGTGTCGAGCGCGTTGCAGACGCTTACGCGGCGCGTCTTGGCGTTCAGGACGATCGCCGCGCCCTTTTCCGTGTCGCCCGACCGGTCGAAATAGGCGTGGCAGACGCCGGCGCCCGTTTCGATCACCGGTACGCGGGCGTGGTCGCGCACGAAGTCGATCAATCCCCGCCCGCCGCGCGGAATGACCAGATCGACCAGTCCCGTGGCACCGAGCAGCGCGGCCGTCGCTTCGTGCGTGGGAGGCAGCAGGGCGAGGGTGTTCTCGTCGAAGCCGTGCGCCGCGAGCGTGCGGCGGATCAGCGCGGCGATCGCCGCATTGGAGTCGCGGGCGTCGCTGCCCCCTTTGAGGATGCAGGCGTTGCCCGACTTGACGCAGAGCGCGAAGACGTCGAACCCCACGTTGGGACGTGCTTCGTAGATGACGCCGACGACGCCGAACGGTACCGAGATTTTGCGGATCTCCATGCCGTTGGGGCGCACCGTGCGGTCGAGGATGCGTCCCAGCGGCGACGGAAGCGCCGCCACGTTGCGCAGGTCGGCGGCGATGCCCAGCAGCCGCCCGCGGTCGAGCAGCAGCCGGTCGTAGGCTGGATCGGCGGGGTTCATCCGGCTGCGGTCGCGGGCATTGGCCGCCAGCAGCTCCTCCGTGCCGGCCTCCACCGCGTCGGCCAGCGCCAGCAGCAGGCGGTCGATCCGTTCCGAGGCGGTGCGGTTGAGCGCGCGGGCGGCCTCGCGGGCGCGTCGAAAAGTGTGTTGCGTCTCCATGGGTCAGTCCAGATAGAGGTAATCGTAGTGTATGAGTGCCCGTGCGCCGCGGCGGCCGATATTGCGGCGTGCCGTCGTGCTGTCGCAGGAGACCTTGCCGGCGCCGACCGGCCGGCCGTCGGGGGCGACGATGCGCACGATGTCGTCCTTCTCGAAGACCCCCTCCACGCGGCTCACGCCGACGGGCAGCAGGCTCACGGCGCGCGGGCCGCCGAGCGCATCGAGAGCTTCGCGGGTCACGTGCACCTCCCCTTTGGCGAATCCTTCCGAGTGGGCGATCCATTTCTTGACGCCCGAGATGGGGTGGGGCGAGGGGAGGAAGCGCGTGCAGAGGGTGCGGCTCCCCTCGGCCAGCAGGTCGGGCAGGATGCCGTCGCGGCGGCCGTCGGCGATGATCGTCTCGATTCCCTCGGCGGCCACCTTGCGGGCGATGCGGCTCTTGGTGAGCATTCCGCCCCGTCCGAACGACGACTTCGCGTCGCGGATGCAGTCCGGCAGGTCGCGCTGCCCGGGTGCGATTTCGCGGATCACTTCGACGCCCGGCGCCCCCGGCGTACCGTCGCAGATGCCGTCCACGTTGGTCAGCAGGACGAGCGCTTCGGCGCCGATCATCGTCGAGAGCAGCCCCGAAAGTTCGTCGTTGTCGGTGAACATCAATTCGGTGACCGCCACCGTGTCGTTCTCGTTGACGATCGGGACGACGCCGTTTTCGAGCATCACGCGGATGCTGTTGCGCTGGTTGAGGTAGTGGCGGCGGGTCTCGAAATCCTGCTTGGTGGTGAGCACCTGCCCGCAGACGATTCCCCGTGCGTCGAAGAGTTCGTAGTAGCGGCGGATCAGCTTCACCTGCCCGACGGCCGAGTAGAGCTGGCGGGCCGACACGGCGTCGAGCCGGTGGCCGGCCGCGATCACCCCGCGCCCTGCGGCGACAGCGCCCGACGACACGACGATGACCTCGACGCCGGCACGGTGCAGGGCTGCGATCTGGTCGGCCAGCGCCGCCATGCGGTCGGTATCGAGCGTGCCGTCGGCGCGGGTCAGCACGTTGCTGCCCACCTTTACGACGATGCGCCGGAAGCGGCAGCGTGCCGCGTTTGGTGCGATGTCCGGATTCTCCATGATGTTTATCGGCTGAGCAGATACTCCTTGAACGCTTCGAACTCGGCGCCGAGCGCGACCGTGCGTTTCTCCCCCTTGACGAACTCCTGCAAGCGCTGCGGAATCTCGACCGGCCGGCCGGTGATGCTTTCCACCGTATCGAGGAACTTGGCCGGATGGGCCGTTTCGAGGAAGATGCCCGTTTCGCCGTCGCGCAGTCCGTCGCGCAGCGCACGGTAGCCGCAGGCGCCGTGCGGGTCGAGCAGGTAGCCCGTGCGGGCGAAAGTGTCGGCCACCGTGGCGCGGATCTGGTCGTCGTCGCAGCGGAACGCCGCGACGTCGGCGCGCAGCGCGTCGAGCGAACGGCCGTAGAGGTCGAGGATGCGGGCGAAGTTGTTCGGGTCGCCCACGTCCATCGCGTTGGCCAGCGTCGGAACCGACGGCCGGGGGCGGTAGCTGCCCGTGCGGAGGTATTCGTAAAAGGTGTCGTTGGCGTTGTTGGCGGCGATGAAGCGGTCGACCGGCAGCCCCATGCGTCGGGCGAACAACCCTGCGGTGAGGTTGCCGAAGTTGCCGCTCGGTACGCTCACCACGATCGGCGAGGTTACGCCCTGTGCGCGCAATTGCGCATAGGCGTGGAAGAAATAGAAGGTCTGGGGCAGGAACCGCGCCACGTTGATCGAGTTGGCCGATGTGAGCCGCATCCGTCGTTTGAGCTCCGTATCCGCAAAGGCGCTCTTGACCAGCCGTTGGCAGTCGTCGAACGTGCCTTCGATCTCCAACGCCGTGACGTTGCGTCCCAGCGTCGTGAACTGCTTCTCCTGAATGTCGCTTACGCGCCCTTTGGGGTAGAGTACCACTACGTCGATGCCCTCGACGCCGAGAAACCCGTTGGCCACGGCGCCGCCCGTGTCGCCCGACGTGGCGACGAGCACCGTGACGGGGTGTTCGTCGTCGCGGCCTTCGATGAAGTGGGAGAGGATGCGTGCCATGAAGCGCGCGCCTACGTCCTTGAAGGCCATCGTCGGGCCGTGGAAGAGTTCGAGCGCCCAGATGCCGTCGTCGACCCGGACAGCCGGAATGTCGAAGCAGAACGTGTCGCGGACGATGCGCCGCAGCGTTTCGGGTTCGATCTCCTCGCCGAAAAAGGCGTCGGCCACGCGGCAGGCGATCCGGTGGAGGTCCAGACGGGCGATCCCGTCGAAGAATGCGTCGGGCAGCCGCTCGATCCGTTCGGGCATGTAGAGCCCGTTGTCGGGCGCCATGCTGGCGACGACCGCCTCGCGGAGCGAGACTTCGGGCGTGCGGCGGTTTGTGCTGTAATATTTCATCGTGTGGAAACTTGTATTTTTCGTCCGTTATTCGGTACCGTGGATGAAGAGGTCGATGAAGGCATCGCCCCGCAGGTGGCCGTAGCGGCCCCGTCGGGCACTCTGTTCGTCGTAGGCCCCCACCATGTCGGGATGGCAGCCGCTCCGCCAGATCGTGAAGGGGACCGGCGCGGCGGTGTGGGTGCGCAGCAGGCAGGGCGTCGGGTGGTCGGGAAGGATGGCCAGCGAGACGGGACACTCCCATGCGGAGACCGCTTCGAAGATCGGCCGCACCACCCGTGCGTCGAGCGCTTCGATCGTCCGTACTTTCAGTTCGGCGTCTCCTTCGTGGCCCGCCTCGTCGCTCGCTTCGATATGCAGGAAGACGAAATCCTCGTCGCGCAGCGCCCGCAGCGCGGCCTCGGCCTTGCCTTCGTAGTTGGTGTCGTAGAGCCCCGTCGCTCCTTCGACTTCGACGGGCGTCAGTCCGGCGCAGACGCCGATTCCGCGGATCAGGTCGACGGCCGAGATGACCGAGCCGTTGCGGATCGGGGCGTAGCGCTCCTGCAAGGTCTGCATACGGGGGCGGTAGCCCGGCGACCACGGCCAGATGCTCGTGGCCGGCTGTTTTCCGGCAGCCCGGCGCGCCCGATTGACGGGATGATCCGCCAACAACTCCTGCGAACGGAAGATCAGTTCGCGGAGCTGTCGCGCCGTAGGTTCGGCGGCAGCGTCGGCGGCCGACGGCAGCACTTCGGCGAAGGGGCGGTCGGGTACGTCGTGCGGCCCGACGGTGTGGAGCCGCTTGTCGCCGCCGCGGATCGTGAGCAGGTGGCGGTACGAGACGCCCGTGTGGAACCGCACGTCGTCGCTGCCCAGCCGCCGTTGGAGGAAGTCGATCAGTTCGGCCGCTTCGGCCGTGGAGATATGGCCGGCCGAATGGTTGCGGATGCGCTCCTGCTCGACCGTAATGAGGTTGCAGCGTATGACCATTTCGCCGCGCCCGATTTCGACGCCCATGCCGGCCGCTTCGAGCGAACCGCGTCCTTCGAAGACGGAGGGAACGTCGTACCCCAGCAGCGAGAGGTGTGCGATTTCGCTGCCCGGAGCGAACCCTTCGGGCACGGTGTCGAGGATGCCCGAGGCGCCGAGCGCTGCGATGCGGTCGATCGTCGGCTTGCGGGCGGCTTGCAGCGGCGTGCGGCCGCCGAGCCGTGGAATCGGTTCGTCGGCCATTCCGTCGCCGAGGATGATGAGGTACTTCATGGTCTATCGGATATTGGCGATGCGGATGATATCGGCGAAGACGCCTGCGGCCGTCACCTCCGCGCCGGCGCCGTACCCCTTGATTTGGATCGGGTATTTGCGGTAGCGTTCGGTGGTGATGAGGATGACGTTGTTGCTGCCCGAAAGGTGGTAGAACGGGCTTTCGTTGTCGACCTCTTCGAGCCCGACCGAGGTGCGTCCGTCCTCCATGCGGGCGATGAAACGCAGCCGTTTCCCTTCGGTTTCGAGCCGTCGCCGCCATGTTTCGAAGCGGGCGTCCGTTTCGGGCAGGCGATGCCAGAACTCGTCGATGCTCCCCTCGAAGCAGCTTTCGGGCAGGAAGGTGCGCCGCTCCACGTCGCGCTGTTCGACGGCATAGCCCGCTTCGCGCGTGAGGATCACCAGCTTGCGGATGACGTCCGTGCCGCTCAGGTCGACGCGCGGATCGGGTTCGGCATAGCCTGCCTCCTGAGCCATGCGTACGGCGCGGCTGAACGGAATTTCGGCGCTCATGCGGTCGAAGATGTAGTTGAGCGTCCCCGAAACCACCGCCTCGATGCGCAGGATGCGGTCGCCGCTGTTTATCAGGTCGGAGATCGTGTTGATGATCGGCAGACCGGCGCCGACGTTGGTCTCGAAGAGGAATTTCGCGTTGCGTTTGCGCGAGACGGTTTTGAGCTCGCGGTAGAGGGCGTAGTCGGACGACGCGGCGATCTTGTTGGAGGCCACCACCGAGACGTTGTGGTCGAGCAGCGAACGGTAGAGCGCCGCCACCTCCGCGCTGGCCGTGCAGTCGACGAAGACCGAGTTGTAGATGTTCAGGGCGAGAATCTCGTCGCGCAGGCTCTCCGGCGTCGAGGGCGTTCCCTCCTCTTCGAGCCGCCGGAGGCAGTCGTTCAGGGCGATGCCTTCGGCGTCGATGAGCCGTTTGCGGGAGTTGGCGATTCCCACGACGCGGATTTGGAGTCCGTTGTCGGCCATGAGCGTGCGCCGTTGCAGGCGGATCTGTTCCAGCAGGTCGCGCCCCACCTGTCCGACGCCGGCCACGAAGATGTTGAGTACCTGATACTCCGACAGGAAGAACGAGTCGTGGATCACGTTGATCGCCTTCGGAAGGCTTTCGAGCGTCACGACCACCGAGATGTTGGTCTCCGAGGCGCCCTGCGTGCAGGCGATGACGTTGATGCCGTTGCGTCCCAGCGTCCCGAACAGCTTGCCCGCGATGCCGGGCGTATGTTTCATGTCGTCGCCCACCACGGCGATCGTCGCCAGGTCGTGTTCGGCGGTGATGCTGCCCACCTCGCCGATCTCGATTTCGGGGGCGAACTCCCTGGTGAGCATCGCGATGGCCAGATCGGCGTCCTCGTTGCGCAGTCCGATCGACGTGGTGTTCTCCGAGGCGGCCTGCGACACGAAGAAGACGCTGATGCCGGCCCTGGCCAGTGTGCGGAAGATGCGGTGGTTGACGCCGATCACGCCTACCATGCCCAGCCCTTGAATGGTCACCAGACAGGTGTTGTTGATCGAGGAGATCCCCTTGATCGCCTTGTCGCGCCCCTGCACCCGCTCGCGGGAGATGAACGTGCCCGGCGCTTCGGGGTTGAAGGTGTTCTTGATCAGGATGGGGATGTCGCGGTGGTAGACCGGGAAGATCGTGGGCGGATAGACCACCTTCGCGCCGAAGTTGCACAGCTCCATCGCCTCTTCGAAGCTCAGCCGGTCGATGACATAGGCATCGCTGATGACGCGCGGGTCGGCCGTCATGAAACCGTCGACGTCGGTCCAGATTTCGAGCGTCTCGGCGTTCAGCGCGGCGGCGATGAGTGCGGCGGTGTAGTCCGATCCGCCGCGCCCCAGATTGGTCACGTCGCCCGTGGCGCAGTCCGAGGCGATGAAGCCCGGCACTACCGACACGCGGGGGCGGTCGGCCAGACGCTCCCTGATGAGCTTTTCGGTCAGATCCGGTTCGGCGATGTGCTTTCCGAAGTCGGTCTTCGTGCGGATGAACTCCCGCGCGTCGTAGAGCCGCGAGCCTTCGAGCACGGCGGCCACGATTCCCGACGAGAGGCGTTCGCCGTAGCTGACGATCGCGTCGCCCGTGCGGGGCGAGAGGTCGCGGATCAGGTAGACGCCGCGCAGGATATTGGCCAGTTCGTCGAGCAGTTCGTCCGTCCGCCGGCGGATCGCGCCGCGCCGCTCGGACGCCACCGTTTCGTCGATCGTCGTGCGGTGGCGGGCCATGATTTCGGCCAGCGAGTCGGTGTAGTCGGGCTTTCCGGCCGCGGCTGCGGCCGCCGTGGCCAGCAGACGGTCGGTGATGCCGCCCAGCGCCGAAACGACCACGACGATCTGGCCGTCGTTGGCGGCGACGATCCTGCGCACCTGTCGCAGACCTTGTGCGGAACCTACCGACGATCCGCCGAATTTCAATACTTTCATCTGTTTCGTTGTTTTACTGCCGGAGCAGTCGTAAATACTCGGAGTTTTCCGTCCGTCCCGTCGTCATTCGTCCCGGGCGGTGCGGTGGACACCCTGCACGGCGCGTCCCGACGGATCGTCGAGATTGCGGAACGATTCGTCCCACGCCAGCGCCTCGGCCGTGCTGCACGCCACCGAAGGCACCGACGGCACGCACTGCGCGGCCGTCTGCGAGGGGAAACACTCCTCGAAGATCGTGCGGTAGTAGTACTCCTCCTTGTTGCGCGGCGGGTTGACCGGAAAGCGGTCGGCCGCCTGCGCCATTTCGCGGTCGGAGACCGCGGCCTCCGTGAATGCTTTGAGCGAGTCGATCCAGCCGTAGCCCACGCCGTCGGAGAACTGCTCCTTCTGCCGCCAGACGATCTCCGGCGGCAGGAGGTCTTCGAACGCCTTGCGCAGAATCCACTTTTCGATGCGTCCGTTGCGGGGGCGTTTGGCTTCGGGGGCGATGCGCATGGCCGTGTCCAGGAACTCCGTGTCGAGGAACGGCACGCGGCCTTCGATCCCCCACGCCGCGAGCGACTTGTTGGCGCGCAGGCAGTCGTACTGATGCAGGCGGCCGATCTTGCGCACCGTCTCTTCGTGGAAGGCGCGGGCGTCGGGGGCCTTGTGGAAATAGAGGTAGCCGCCGAAAATCTCGTCGGCACCCTCGCCCGACAGCACCATCTTGACGCCCATCGACTTGATGACGCGCGCCAGCAGGTACATCGGCGTCGAGGCGCGCACGGTCGTCACGTCGTAGGTTTCGATGTGGTAGATCGCGTCGCGCAGGGCGTCGAGCCCCTCCTGGACGGTGTAGTGGATTTCGTGGTGCACCGTACCGATGTGGTCGGCGACCTTGCGTGCGGCACGGAGGTCGGGAGCGCCTTTCAGGCCGACGGCGAACGAGTGGAGGCAGGGCCACCACGCACCGTCGCGTCCTTCGGTCTCGATGCGGCGGTCGGCGAAGCGTTTGGCTACGGCCGAGATGATCGACGAATCGAGTCCGCCCGACAGCAGCACGCCGTAGGGAACATCGGACATCAGCTGCCGTCGGACGGCCGCTTCGAGCGCCGAGCGCAGCGCGGCAGGGTCGGCGTCGCCCTGCTCGACGGCTTCGTAGTCGAACCAGTCGCGCGTGTACCAGCGCGTCGTCTTCCCCTCGCGGCTCCACCGGTAGTGCCCCGGCTCGAAGGGGCGGATGACGTTGCACACCCCTTCGAGCGCCTTCAACTCCGATGCGACGTAGCACCGTTCGTCGGCATCCCAGCCGATGTAGAGCGGAATGACGCCGACGGGGTCGCGGGCGATGAGGTACTCGTCGCGCTCGATGTCGTAGAGCGCGAAGGCGAAGATGCCGTTGAGCCGGTCGAGCAGCCCCGCGCCGTATTTGCGGTAGAGCGGGAGGATCACCTCGCAGTCCGAACCGGTGCGGAAGTCGTACTCGCCGGCCAGCTCGCGCCGCAGTTCGCGGTGGTTGTAGATCTCGCCGTTGACGGCCAGCACCAGCCTGCCGTCGGGGCTGTAAAGGGGTTGCCCGCCCGACTGCGGGTCGACGATCGAGAGGCGTTCGTGAGAGAGCACGGCGCGCGGGCCGCAGTAGATGCCCGACCAATCGGGCCCTCGATGCCGGATTTTTCCCGACATCCGCAGCACCTGCGCACGCAGGTTCTCACCGTTTCGTCCGATTTCGAACACTCCGACAAAGCCGCACATAACAGTAGGTTTTAGTTGTTTTCGGGGCGCAGCTTGCGCACGACGGCGCCGGCCTGCCACATTTCGCTTTCACGCAGTTCGCGCAACTCCTCTTCGAGCTTCTGGCGGTAGTCGGGCTTGCTGTTCAGGTCGATCGACCGCTGTGCCTCGCGACCGGTGGCCACCTCTTCGTAGAGCTGTTCGAAGACGGGTTTCGCAGCGTCTCGGAAGCGTTTCCACCAGTCGAGCGCGCCGCGCTGCGCCGTGGTCGAGCAGTTGGCATACATCCAGTCCATGCCGTTTTCGGCCACGAGCGGCATGAGCGACTGCGTGAGCTCCTCGACCGTCTCGTTGAAGGCCTCCGAGGGGGTGTGGCCGTGTGTGCGCAGCGTCTCGTACTGGGCGGCGAAGATGCCCTGGATGGCGCCCATGAGCGTGCCGCGCTCGCCCGTCAGGTCGGAGTAGACCTCGCGTTTGAAGTCGGTCTCGAAGAGATAACCCGAACCGACGCCGATGCCGAGGGCCACCACGCGCTCGAAGGCGTGTCCCGTCGCATCCTGGAAGACGGCGAAACTCGAATTGAGACCGCGTCCTTCGAGGAACATCCGCCGCAGCGAGGTGCCCGATCCCTTGGGGGCGATCAGGATCACGTCCACGTCGGCCGGCGGGACGATGCCCGTGCGCTCCTTGTAGGTGATGCCGAACCCGTGCGAGAAGTAGAGTGCCTTGCCGGCCGTGAGGTGTTTGCGGAGCGCGAGCCACACGGCGATCTGGCCTGCGTCGGAGAGCAGGTACTGGATGATCGTGCCGCGCTCGGCCGCCTCCTCGATGCCGAAGAGCGTCTGCCCCGGTACCCAGCCGTCGGCGACGGCCCGTTCCCAACTGCGGGTGCCCTCGCGCTGGCCTACGATGACGTTGAAGCCGTTGTCGCGCAGGTTGAGCGACTGTCCGGGGCCCTGTACGCCGTAGCCGATGACGGCGATCGTCTCGTTTTCGAGGACTTTGCGTGCCTTCTCCAATGGAAACTCTTCGCGGGTGACGACGGTTTCGTTTACACCGCCGAAATTGATCTGTGCCATAGTCGTAACTGTTTTTTATGAAAGTTTTCTGTCGTTTCGTGCGAGTTCTTCGAGATATTCGTTGAGCAGTTCGCGCCGCGATTTGACGATCGCCACCGTGCCGCTGCGCACGAACTGCTGTACGCCGTAGGGTTGCAGCAGTTCGAACAGTTCGCGCGTTTCGCTCTTGTAGCCGGTCTTTTCGACGACGATGTAGTCGTCGTCGATTTCGAGGATACGCACGTTGTGCCGGCGGACGAGCTGTTCGACGTTGCGGCTGCGCGTGACCTTGTAGAGGGCGATCTCCTGCTGCACCACTTCGTCGGAGGTGAAGACGAAGACTTTGAGCACGTCGATGCGCTTTTCGACCTGTCGTGCGAGCTTTTCGATCTTTTCGGGATCGGTGCGCACGACGATCGTGAATTTGTGGATGCCCGCGAGCGCCGATTCGGAGGTGGTCAGACTCTCGATATTGACGTTGCGGCAGGTGAAGACCGTGGTGATCTGGCTCAACAGACCCACCTTGTTCTCCGAAAAGACGGTGATGATGTATTCCTGTTCCATACTGTCGTTGTTATTCGAGCCGGATGTCCGAGACCGGAGCGCCGGCCGGAACCATCGGGAAGACGTTTTCCTCGTTTTCGACCCGCACTTCGAGCAGA
>OIWS01003355.1_pt1 | contig 11547 bp, 8 predicted proteins | sample 1587611 | NCBI WGS metagenome assembly OIWS01 (sample SAMEA3888919, study PRJEB22519) | human gut metagenome | biome: human gut; feature: human-associated habitat; material: faeces | place: Denmark | collected 2010 | reverse complement strand
TGGCAACTTTGTGCAAATCTACTCATTCCCAACTGTTTACGTTCCAACCTCTCTTGTTCTCCTTTGGCTGCTTTAGAGCTTTATGTTAAAAATACAAAATATTTGAGTTATATATGTTATATCTACACTGATTATATTATACTGATTGTAAAATACTGATGATATGATACTTTTAGTATGATATGGTTTGTACGATTTACAACGTTAGTAATAATATATCACATTGCTATTGTTCTTAAACAGGGTTATTGTTCTTAAACAAGGTTATTGTTCTTAAACAAGGTTGTTATACTTAGTTATTGTACTTAAAACTGATGTCATTTGAGTTGTTTGAATTTTACTGATCTTGTTCGGGTCAACGCCTTACTGATTAGTGAGCGATTAGCCGATACGGTTAGAAGGGGTGATACCAAATGTCGGGATGTGGGACAAAGGTTTGTACACCTACTATATGGAGAATATATGGCAAAGTTAAACATTTTTTATGAAAGCAGTGCTAAAAGCATAGTCTTTTTTTGGAAAAAGGCTGAAAACGTGTTAAAAACACAAGATATTAATAGTTATGACAAGCCCCCACCCCACCTTTCATCCATTTTTGTGCAAAAGAGAGGGTGGAAAGAAGGAGCAAGTGAGCAGCCCCTCCCCCGCGCCGCGCCAGCGCGGCTTTCCCCTCCCCTTATGGAGGGGAGTGAATGGCCTTGCAAACAGATATTGGATGCTGGAGAACAGATATTGGGTGCTGGAGAACAGGGCACGGAGACCGAGGGCACTGAAAAAGTAAAATCCACTTTCAGATTGAAAGCTAATGACAGATAAATCGTAGTTTTATCCTTCTTTTCCTGTCAAATACAGCCTTATTAAGGCGATTTATAGAAAAGAAGTTATAAATCGTAACATTTTTCCGTTTTAGTCCTTAAAAATGGGGACTTTTTCAGTGCCCTCACGGAGACCCTGTTCTACTATGGTTAGCATGGCAAATCACAGTAGGACGGTGGCCTCCGTGCCCCGTCCTCCAACAACCCAAAAGAGTATCTAAAAGGTAGGACGGTGGTTTGCAACAGATGGAACAGATGTTTCGCGCTTTGCGCGTTTGTATTCTTAAACACGAATTATCGTGAATTATCCATGAATTAATCGTGAATTATCCAAGTAGGACGGTGGCCTCCGTGCCCCGTCCTCCAACAAGAAGCAAGGGTATTCACTCCCCTCCATAAGGGGAGGGGAAAGCCGCGCGTTAGCGCAGCGCGGGGGTGGGGCTTCCGTTTTGTATATTTATGCAATATCGGAAGCGGTTTCTGAAACCCATCAAATTACAGTCTGAAAGCCTTGGTTTCAGGCTGCGAAACCAAGGGTTTTAGGGTGTAAAACCAAGGGTTTCAGGACCTAAAACCAAGGGTTTTGCAAATGAAAGGTATCAACTTTAAAAAGTGTAAGCAATCAAAGTGCGTTTACTTACAGATTGTAAGAATATTAACAAATATTGTGTGAAGAAATATAAAAACATAGTATTGTATATTTATGCATTTTGGTTCGCGATTTTGCATAAATATTCATTTTTAGAGAATGATGAGGCATGAAAGAGCGAATATGAGAAATAGGTTTTGCCGTCGCCGAAGGCGGCGAAGGTTCATAACCGCTGGCGAAGCAGCCAAAGGCTGTGAGCCTGCGGACAACGAAAAGAGGAGAAGCGTCCTCGAAGAGGGCGAACATCATAAAAGTAACTAATACTAAGTATGTTCGCCCTCTTCGAGGACGCAATGTTTGCTTTCGATGAACCGTAGGTTCCCTCACTTCGTTCGGTCACCCACGGTTATGAACCTTCGCCGCCTTCGGTGACGCTGACAACAACTCGTCCGCTCGGCTTTGCCGCTTGCCAGGGCAAGAACTTGTCAACTCGTTAACTAAACCAACAAAGCAAACAGCTTGCCTACTCGTCCGCTCGGCTTTGCCGCTTGCCAGAGCAAGAACTTATCTACTCGTCAACTTGAAAAGCAAATCTCCTCGTCAACTTGTCAACTTGTCTACTCGTCAACTAACGAAGTTAAATCATGTTAAACTATCCTAATTATCAGCCCCTTACCCACCCTCATTCTTGGCCCAATAAAAGATAATGTGTAATTTTGCAGACCGATTATTTCGGGGATACACTTAGAGTCCCCAGTATACGAGTGTTAATAGTGTTGCCCTTGGCCGAGCTGCACGGTTAGTGAATCGCGTGTACACAAAGAGAAATAACAATTGTTTTTTAGTAGTAAAATTTAAATTTTAAAATGAACACTTTAAGTTACAAGACTATTTCCGTAAACAAGGAAACAGCTAAGAAAGAGTGGGTCGTAGTTGACGCCAGCGACCAGGTTGTAGGCCGCCTCTGCTCAAAAGTAGCCAAGCTGCTCCGCGGAAAGTACAAACCCAGTTTCACTCCCCACGTTGACTGTGGAGACAATGTCATCATCATCAATGCCGCTAAGGTGGTTTTCACTGGCAAGAAAGAGACTGACAAGGTTTACACACGTTATACTGGTTATCCTGGTGGCCAGCGCTTCAACACACCCGCTGAGCTGCGCAAGCGCGAGGATGGCATGGACAAGATCATCCGTCACGCTGTAAAGGGCATGCTCCCCAAGGGCCCGCTCGGTCGTCGTCTCCTCGACAACCTCTATGTATATAACGGTACAGAGCACAAGCACGAGGCACAGAGCCCCAAGGCAATTGATATTAACCAGTATAAATAATAAGGTATAAAGATGGAAATCATTAACGCAATCGGTCGCCGCAAGAGCGCTGTAGCTCGTGTATATGTAACAGAAGGTACCGGCAAAATCATCATAAACAAAAAAGAACTTACTGAGTATTTCCCCTCTGCAATTCTGCAGTACGTGGTAAAGCAGCCCCTGCTCACACTTGAGGCTACTGAGAAATACGACATCAAGGCCAACCTCGATGGTGGTGGCTTCACAGGCCAGAGCCAGGCTCTGCGTCTCGCTATCGCTCGCGCACTCGTTAAGATCGACGCCGAGGACAAGAAGGCATTGAAGGATCAGGGCTTCCTCACACGCGACTCACGTGCTGTTGAACGTAAAAAGCCCGGTCAGCCCAAGGCTCGTCGTCGCTTCCAGTTCAGCAAGCGTTAATATCTGGATTGGCTGGCCTCCTATGGAAAGCCGCCAGGCAGTTTAGCATCCAAACCGGCGCGACCCCGCATCAACAAATCATTTATCACAACAACAACATTGATACGGGTTACCCGCAGGTTGGTTCGAGAAAAACTAAAAGGAAAGTAAACACATTAAAAGAAAAAAGAAAATGTCAAGAACAAATTTTGACCAGTTACTCGAGGCAGGTTGCCACTTCGGTCACCTCCGTCGCAAATGGAACCCCGCCATGGCACCCTATATCTTCATGGAGCGCAATGGCATCCACATCATCGATCTGAACAAAACCGTAGCCAAGATTGACGAGGCTGCAGAGGCTTTGAAGCAGATTGCCAAGCAGGGCAAGAAGATCCTGTTCGTCGCTACTAAAAAACAAGCTAAGGACGTTGTTGCTGAGAAGGCAGCAAGCGTAAATATGCCTTACGTTATCGAGCGTTGGCCCGGCGGTATGCTTACCAACTTCCCCACCATTCGCAAGGCTGTGAAGAAAATGACGAACATCGACAAACTGATGAACGACGGTACATTCTCAAACCTGTCTAAGCGCGAGCTCCTTCAGATTACTCGCCAGCGTGCTAAGCTCGAGAAGAACCTCGGCTCTATCGCTGACCTGAGCCGTCTGCCGAGCGCTCTCTTCGTTATCGACGTAATGAAAGAGCACATCGCTGTGAAGGAAGCTAACCGTCTGGGCATCCCCGTGTTCGCTATCGTTGACACCAACTCTAACCCCAAGAATATCGACTACGTTATCCCCGCTAACGACGACGCTAAGGATTCTATCGACGTAGTATTGGGCGCTTGCTGCGCAGCTATCGCTGAGGGCATTGAAGAGCGCAAGGTAGAGAAGGCCGACGAGAAGGCTGCTGCCGAGCAGAACGAGGCTGCTGCCGAGGGCAAGAAGCGCGTGCGCAAGGCTCGCAAGGAAGAGCCCGCTAAGGCTGAAGAGGCTGCTGAGGCTCCCGCTGCTGAGTAATCATCACTTTTTTACATAACAATTTGAACATTAAACACTATTATGGCTGTTTCAATTGAAGACATCAAGAAACTTCGTGCCATGACAGGTGCCGGACTGGCTGACGTCAAGAAGGCCCTCACAGAGGCAGAAGGTGATTTCGATAAGGCTAAGGACCTGCTCCGCGAGCGCGGACTGGCTATCGCCGCTAAGCGTTCTGACCGCGAGACCTCTAACGGTTGCGTGCTCGTTAAGAACGTAAACGGTTTTGCCGCTATCATCGCTCTTAAGTGCGAGACCGACTTCGTAGCTAACGGTGCCGACTTCATCAAACTGACAAGCGACATCCTCGACGCTGCTATCGCTGCTAAGGCTCAGAACCTCGACGAGGTGAAGGCCCTGATGCTGGGCGAGCATACTGTAGAGGCTGCTGTTACTCAGCGCTCAGGTATCACTGGCGAGAAGATGGAGCTCGATGGTTACAACGTGCTCGAAGGCGAGAACATCGAGGTTTACGACCACATGGGCAAGCACACTCTGTGCACCATGGTTCAGCTGAACGAGAACAACGCCGAGGCTGGTCACAAGATCGCTATGCAGGTAGCTGCTATGAAGCCCATCGCCCTCGATGAGACTTCTATCCCCGCCGAGGTTGTTGAAAACGAGTACAAGGTTGCCGTTGAGAAGACCAAGGAAGAGCAGATTGAGAAGGCTGTTGAGGTAGCAGTAAAGAAGGCAGGCTTGAACCCCAACCACTTCGACTCTGAGGATCACATCGAGTCGAACCAGGGTAAGGGCTGGATCACCGCTGACGACGTTGCTAAGTTCCGTGAGATCAAGGCTACCGTTTCAGCTGAGAAGGCTGCCAACCTGAACGAGAACATGATTCAGAACATCGCCAAGGGTCGCGTAAACAAGTTCTTGAAAGAGAACTGCCTCGTTGACCAGGAGTTCCAGTTTGGTGATGGCGACAAGGAGACTGTTGCTCAGTATATGAAGAAGCAGAGCAAGGATATGAAGATTGTTGCTTACAAGCGCTTCACACTGGTTGCCGACTAATAAAAGGCTCCTTGGAACACAAGAGATAACAAAAGGGTTGTAGAGGGCCAATGCCTCCTACAACCCTTTTTCGTTTAAAGCCCCATAAAGACAAGAATATGAAAATATTTGCAGCTGCAATGAACTACCCCCAACACAATAAAGAGTTGGATGGCACGTTATATAAACCAGAGGCACCCATCATCTTCACCAAAGCCGACTCGGCCCTACTGAAAGATGGCAAGCCCTTCTTCATCCCCGACTTCATGGGGCGCATCGACTACGAAACAGAAGTGGTGGTGCGCATCTGCCGACTGGGAAAATCTATCCCCGAACGCTTCGCACACCGCTATTACGACGCCCTCACCGTGGGCATCGACTTCACCGCCCGCGACCTGCAAGAACAGCTGCGCAAGAACAGACAGCCGTGGGACCTGTGCAAAGGCTTCGACGGATCGGCAGTCATCGGACAATGGGTTGACAAAGAAAAATTCTTAAACATCAACACCTTGCCCTTCCACCTCGACATCAACGGCCACACCGTGCAAGAGGGTTGCACCGCCGATATGCTCTACACCATTGACAGCCTTATCGCCTACATCAGCCAGTATTTCACGCTGAAGACGGGCGACATACTGTTTACTGGAACGCCCGTAGGCGTAGGCCCCGTACACATTGACGACCACCTGGAGGGCTATCTTGCTGACCGCAAGGTGCTTGAATTTAATTGTAAGTAATTGAACTTCTTGTAAGTTTAGAAGCGAATTAATATGGCAAACCACACACACATCATCCACACCCGCACCCTTCTTGCGAGCCTCGTGGCCATCATCGTCATGACAATGATGGGCACCAACGCACAGGCACAAACGTCCACACAAGAACAGGCGCAGATGCAACGCTTCTATAACCTGTCGGCCAGCGATGTAGCCATTGCCGACCGCCTACCACAGTTTGCCATCTCGGTGCCATTGCCCGAGCAATATGCCGACTCTATCTACACGGCCACGCTGCTCTACCCCGAATTTATTGATATGTCTGACACCGACATACAAGCCTACCACCACCTTGCACCAGGCGGCACGCTGCCCGCCATGCCCACCCTCGACACCCACATGGTGTTCGACCGCAAACGCGCACAGCTCGAAACATCGTTCTGCCCATTAGTGTATCGCGATGGCAAGTATCGCATCTTGGTAAGCTTCATGCTGAAGGTGCAAAGCAAGGCACGACACGCGCAAAGCGCTAAAAGCCAGCGCAAAGGCAGCGCAAAAAACAACAACACACAGCTGAAAGCCAGCACCACACCTGCCGAACGCTACGCCACCCACTCGGTATTGGCCGAGGGGCGCTGGGCAAAGATACGTGTGGCCGAAACGGGCGTGTACCAAATCAGCGACGCCCTCATCCGTCAGGCGGGCTTCACCGACCTGTCAAAGGTGAAGCTCTACGGCTATGGCGGGAACCTCATCAACGAACAACTGGTGGGCAGCGAGCTTATCGCACAAGACGACCTGAAGGAGGTGCCCACCTGTAACATTGCGGGCCGACGCCTGTTCTTTGCCAAAGGCCCCGTGTCGTGGGACAGCAAAGACAGCAAACGCCGTACCCGTAACCCTTATTCTGACTACGGCTACTACTTTCTCACGCAAGACAATGCGTCGGAACCTGCCACCGTCGACTCTACCACCTTTGTAAATTCGTTCTACCCCACCGACACGTGGTTCAGCCACTCGCTGCACGAGGTCGACGCCTACGCATGGTATGAGGGCGGACGCAACCTGTTCGACAGACGGGCCATCACCAAGAGCAACCCATACACGGTAACACTGGCCACCAACGCTAACGCCACTCAGGCCCAGGTAACGGTAAACGTATCGGCTGGCACACACGCGGAGGTGCAGCTGTCGTTCAACGGTGAAGACAAGGGCTCCATCACCGTCAACATAGGCAACGAGGGCGGACAATCGACCTACAACAAGGGCAACGAGGCAGCAAAAACCTTCACGGTGAGCAACCTCAGCACCGAGAAAAACCAGCTTACCATCACCACCACATCGGGCGGATCCGTGCGCCTCGACTTCATCGACATTCAGTGGGATAAGCCCCTGCCCCTACCTTCGCTCACCACAGGCGTGCCCACACCCCAATATGTTTACAACATCACGAACCAAGACCACCATGCCGACCCACAAGCCGACATGGTAATCATCATACCCACATCGCAAAAACTGCGCAAACAGGCCGAACGCCTAAAGGCTTTCCGCGAAGAGAACGACGGGCTGCGCGTAAACCTGGTGCCTGCCGACGAGCTGTATAACGAGTTTGCAAGCGGCACACCCGACGCCAGCGCCTATCGCCGATACCTAAAAATGCTGTACGACCGCGCACAGAACGATGCCGACCTACCACGCTATCTGCTGCTCTTCGGCGACTGCGTGTGGGACAACCGTCTGCTCACCTCGGCCTGCAAATCGCTCAACGCCGACGACCTGCTACTGTGCCACGAGAGCGAAAACTCGTTCAGCCAAACCACTTGCTACGTTGACGATGGCTTCTTTGCCCTGCTCGACGATGGCGAAGGACTGGACCCCGCCTCGCACGACAAACTGGACATGGCGGTGGGACGCTTCCCCGTGTATAACGAGACCGATGCCAAAGCTATGGTTGACAAAACCATTGCCTACGGCACCAACACAAACGGTGGTGCCTGGCAAAACACGCTGGTGTTTATGGGCGACGATGGCAACAACAACCTGCATATGCGCGACGAAAACGAAACGGCCGAAATGATTAGCGCGCTGCACCCTGGCTTCATCAGTAAAAAGGTGATGTGGGATGCCTACAAGCGCGAAACATCGGCCACAGGCAACTCCTACCCCGACGTAACGCGCACGCTGAAGCAGCTGCAGCTGCAGGGCGCACTGATTATGGACTATGCAGGCCACGGCAAGGCCACACAGATATCGCACGAGAACGCGCTGCGACTGAACGACTTTAACAACTTTACAAACACCAACCTGCCACTGTGGATAACGGCGTCGTGCGACATCATGGCCTTCGACGGTACTGAAGAAAACATTGGCGAGCAGGCGGTGCGCAACGCGAAAGGGGGTGCCGTGGCGTTCTTTGGCACCACACGCACAGTGTTTACCAATTATAATAAGGTGATAAACCAGGCCTACCTGAAGCATGTGCTGAGCACCGACAACGGCGAACCTATCAGCATAGGCGAGGCACAACGTAGGGCCAAGAACCAGATGATAGAAGATGGCGCCGACCGCACGGTAAACAAGCTGCAATACTCATTGCTGGGCGACCCCGCGCTGAAGTTGGCACTGCCCTCACGCACCATGGTGGTTGACGAGATTAACGGTGTGGCACCCTCGGCCGATGAGCCTGTGGTGCTGAAGGCGGGCAGCATAGCCACCATAAAAGGACATATTGAGGGCGACGAGGGCTTTAACGGCATTGCCAACATCACGGTGCGCGACGCACGCGAACTGGTGACCTGCCGCATGAACGATGCTAACGAGCCTGAAGGGGCCAAATCGGCCTTCACCTTCTACGACAGAAGCAAGACCATCTATACGGGCAACGACAGTATTCGGGCAGGACAATTTGCCTTCACCTTTGCCGTGCCTAAAGACATTAGCTACAGCGATGCCACAGGCCTCATCAATCTGCACGCCATCAGCACCGACCGCAAGACGTCGGCCAACGGATGGTGCGACCGCTTTGTGGCAAACGGCTCCGACATTAACGATAACGACTCTATCGGCCCATCCATCTACTGCTATCTCAACTCGCCCTCGTTCTCTAACGGCGACCGCGTAAACCCCACGCCCTATTTCGTGGCACGCATCACCGACCAGAACGGCATCAACGCAGCGGGGTCGGGCATCGGACACGACTTACAGCTCATCATCGATGGCGATATGCAGCACACCTATAATCTGAACGAAAATTTCAGTTACGACTTCGGGTCATACACATCGGGCTCTACCTTCTATGCGTTGCCCGAACTGGAGCCAGGACAGCACCGTCTGCTGTTCCGCGCATGGGACGTGTATAACAACCCATCAACCACCGAACTGACATTTACGGTGGTGAAGGGGCTGAAGCCTAACCTGTTCAGCATCAGTTGCACAAACAATCCCGCACACACCTCTACCACCTTTATCGTGAACCACGACCGCATGGGCAGCAACGTAAATGTGGCCATCGACGTGTTTGACATGAGCGGACGACACCTGTGGACACACAGCGAGAACGGCGTGAGCGAAGGCAGCGCCTACACCGTAAACTGGAACTTGACGCTGGACAACGGCGCCGCACTGCAAACAGGTGTGTACCTCTACCGCGTGCGCATAGGCTCGGATGGCAGCGCCATGACATCGAAAGCAAAGAAGTTGGTAGTGGTTAGGCAATAAAACGCACCACATAGCGTTATCTATAAAGCAAATTGAAGCAGAATGAAAGCATACATCAAACACATTATGATGCTGATGCTGGCAGCCATTGCGCTGCCCGCCATGGCACAGAAAGATAAATTTTTTAATCCCGTCACAACATCGGTGACCTCGCAAAGCATCGCACCTGACGCACGATCGGCAGGTATGGGCGACGTGGGCGCCGCCACCGACCCCGACGTGGTGTCGCAATACTGGAACCCCGCCAAGTATCCGTTTAACATCTCGCGTGCTGGCGTAGCTATCAACTATACACCGTGGCTGCGACAGCTGGTAAGCGACATCGACCTGGCTTATGTGGCTGGCTACTACCGCATAGGCGACTACTCGGCAGTGTCGGCATCGTTGCGCTACTTCTCTTTGGGCGAGGTGCAGATGCTTGATGACGACAACCTCACCATCAACCCTTATGAAATGTCGTTTGATGTGGCCTACTCGCTAATGCTGAGCGAAAACTTCTCGCTGGGTGCCGCCGTGCGTTGGATATACTCTGACCTGACCTACGACTTCACCTCTGACACGGCGCCAGGCTCGGCCTTCGCTGCCGACCTGTCGTGCTACTATCAAAACTATCTGAACATCGGACAGCGCGAATGTCAGTTGGGCTTGGGCTTGAACATCTCAAACATTGGTAGTAAGATTTCGTTTGGTGGCGATAACAACGCTGAATTTATCCCCACCAATATGCGTCTGGGAGCATCGCTCATGGTGCCCATCGACGAGTATAACCGCTTTACCATTGCTGCCGACGCTAACAAGCTGCTGGTGCCCACCTACCCCAAACAAAACGAGGGCGAAAGCACCGAAGCTTACCAAGAGCGTGTGCAGAAAGATTATTATGACGTATCGTCCATCAGCGGCATCTTTAAGAGCTTTGGCGATGCCCCTGGCGGCTTTAAAGAAGAGTTACAGGAGATACAGTGGAGCGTGGGTGCAGAATATATCTACCACGATAAGTTTGCGCTGCGTGCTGGATATCACCACGAGTCGGAGAACAAAGGTAACCGCAAATACTTTACCGTGGGCGCTGGCTTTAAGATGAGCGTGTTCTCGCTCGATGCTGGCTATGTCATTGCCACGGCCAAGAGCAACCCGCTGGACCAAACGCTGCGCTTCTCGCTCAGCTTTGATATGGACGGCATTAAAGATTTGTTTAGAAGAAGATAAGGACGGCATTATAGATTTGTATCGAAAAAGATAAGGTCGGCATTTAAGATTTGTTTTAAAGGAAATAAAAAAGCCCCTCATTATGAAAATACGTACCGGACTGGGATATGACGTACACCGACTGGTGGAAGGAAGAGACTTGTGGTTGGGCGGCATCAAGATACCGCACACCTTAGGATTATTAGGCCATAGCGACGCCGACGTGCTCATTCACGCCATTTGCGATGCTCTATTGGGCGCCGCCAACATGCGCGACATAGGCTACCACTTTCCCGACACATCAGCCGACACTCTCGACATTGACAGCAAGATATTGCTGAAAAAAACCGTTGACCTCATCGCCACCAAGGGCTACAAAATAGGCAACATCGACGCTACCATCTGCGCCGAACGACCTAAGATAAACCCACACGTGCCCGACATGAAGGCTTGCTTGGCACAGGTGATGGGCATCGACGAAGACGACATATCAATAAAAGCCACTACCACCGAGCGACTCGGCTTCACAGGCCGCGAAGAAGGCATCTCGGCCTATGCCGTAGTGCTTATCGAAAAATAAAGGATGAAAAGATAGCAAAGACAAATAGCAAACAATTGTTAAATACTGATTAATAGTGCGTTATAACATTGACGTATGTCAATATTAATGCATAAAAATGAAGATTTTATGAAAATTGTTTGCGCAAACAGTCAAATGTGCGTATCTTTGCATCGTCAAAAGGTTAATAGATTGTTTAGGTTAGTAGTAATAGATTTAGGTTTTTAG
>OIWS01003351.1_pt1 | contig 11569 bp, 8 predicted proteins | sample 1587611 | NCBI WGS metagenome assembly OIWS01 (sample SAMEA3888919, study PRJEB22519) | human gut metagenome | biome: human gut; feature: human-associated habitat; material: faeces | place: Denmark | collected 2010 | reverse complement strand
GCGGGCGCGTTTCCAGTCGAGGTATTCGTCGTAGGTGCCGGGACGGTCGAGAATGGTGCCGTCGGGCTGGAACTCGATAACGCGGTTACAGGTGGTCTGGAGCAGCTCGTGGTCGTGTGAGGCAAGGAGAATGTTGCCGGGGAAGGCCGTGAGGCCTTTGTTGACGGCCTGAATGGCCTCCATATCGAGGTGGTTGGTCGGCTGGTCGAGCAGGACGACGTTGGCCCCGGAGAGCATCATGCGGGAGAGCATGCAGCGCACCTTCTCGCCGCCGGACAGGACGTTGACGGGCTTGAAGACCTCGTCGCCCGAGAAGAGCATCCGGCCGAGGAAGCCGCGGAGGTAGACATCGTCCTTCTTGGCCGAGTACTGGCGGATCCAGTCGACGAGGGATTCGGTATGGCCGTCGAAATAGTCGCTGTTATCCTTCGGGAGATAGCTGGTGGTGACGGTCTGGCCCCATTTGACGGAGCCCTCGTCCGGCTCCAGCTCACCCATGAGAAGCTTGAACATGGTGGTCTGTGCCAGCTCATTTTCACCGACGAAGGCAATCTTATCGTTTTTGCCGACGATGAAGGAGACGTGGTCGAGCAGCTTGACGCCGTCGACGGTTTTGGAAACGTCGGTGACAAACAGGATGTCCTTGCCAACCTCACGCTCACGCGCAAATCCGACGAACGGATAGCGGCGGGAAGAAGCGGGCATCTCCTCGACGGTCAGCTTGTCGAGCAGGCGGCGGCGGGAGGTCGCCTGTTTGCTCTTGGCCTTGTTGGCCGCGAAACGGGAGATAAAGGTCTGCAGCTCGGCGATCTTTTCTTCGTTGCGCTTATTCTTGTTGCGGATGAGCTGCTGAATGAGCTGGGAGGATTCGTACCAGAAGTCGTAGTTGCCGACGTACATCTTGATCTTGCCGTAGTCGATGTCGACGATGTGGGTGCAGACGGTGTTGAGGAAGTGACGGTCGTGGCTGACGACGATGACGAGGCCGGTGTCTTCATAGTCGAGGATGAAGTTTTCCAGCCAGTTGATGGCCTCGATGTCGAGGTTGTTGGTCGGCTCGTCGAGCAGAATGACGTCCGGCTTGCCGAACAGGGCCTGTGCAAGGAGCACCTTGACCTTCAGGCGCGGGTCGGTATTGGCCATGAGGTCGTAGTGCAGCTCGACCGGAATGCCAAGCCCCTGAAGCAGGCGGGAGGCGTCGGATTCGGCCTCCCAGCCGCCCAGCTCAGCAAATTCGGTCTCCAGTTCGCTGGCGCGGAGGCCGTCTTCCTCGGTGAAGTCCTCTTTTTCGTAGAGGGCGTCCTTTTCCTTCATGATGTCGTAGAGGTGCTGGTTGCCCATGATGACGGTATCGAGGATGGGGTAGGCATCGTATTGGAACTGATCCTGCTTGAGGATGGACATCCGTGCACCGGGCTTGAGGAAGACGCCGCCGGAGGTGGGCTCCAGCTCACCGGAGAGAATTTTCAGAAAGGTGGATTTGCCGGCGCCGTTTGCGCCGATGATACCATAGCAGTTGCCGGGGATGAATTGCAGATCGACCTGCTTGAACAAAACGCTGCCGCCAAACTGCATGGCAAGGTTGGAAATTGTGATCATAGTTTGCTCCTAAATCTACTCATAGTTCTAAATAGTATAACACAAAAATTGGGGCGTGTACAGCGGGAGGAGGGAGAAAAATAGGCGATAGAGGGCGGCGGGGAGCGGAGCCCCTCTCAGTCACGGCTTTGCTGTGACAGCTCCCCCAGTCATGCTTCGCATGAAAGGCCCCTCTGCTAAGAGGGGCCTTTCAGGGGGGAAATCTTGAACGCTTTGTGAATTTTTGTGGAAGGGGTTGCAAAATGGAAAAGGTGTGCTAGAATGAGGTTAGCACTCGAATGTAGAGAGTGCCAAATTACGAAGGACGTGACGATTTATGGAAAAGAAAGAATTTCAGGCGGAGAGCAAACGGCTGCTCGATCTGATGATCCATTCAATTTATACGCATCAGGAGATTTTCCTGCGAGAGATTTTGTCGAACGCTTCGGACGCAATTGACAAGCTGGCCTACCGGGCGCTGACCGATGAGAACGTCGGATTGAGCCGGGGAGATTTTGTCATTCGCATTGAGGCGGACAAGGACACGCGGACGCTGACCGTGCGCGACAACGGCATCGGCATGACGAAGGACGAGATGGAACAGAATCTCGGCACGATCTGTAAATCCGGCAGCCTGCAATTCAAGAAAGACCTTGAAACTGCGGAGAATAAGGACGAGGACATCGACATCATCGGCCAGTTCGGCGTCGGCTTCTACTCGGCGTTCATGGTGGCCGACGAGGTGACGGTTGTCTCAAAGAAATACGGCGAGGAGCAGGCTTGGAAGTGGCAGTCGACCGGCGCGGACGGCTATACGATTGAGCCGTGCGAGAAAGACGGCGTGGGCACCGACGTCATCATGAAGCTCAAGGCCGACACCGAGGACGAGGATTATTCGCGGTTCTTGAAGCCGTGGGACATCCAAACGCTGGTACGGAAATATTCTGACTACATCCGCTACCCGATCAAGATGCGGATGGACACCACGAAGGTCAAGGAAGGCACGGAGGACAGCGAGCATCCGGAATATGAGACGGTGCAGGAGGACCGGACGCTGAACTCGATGGTGCCGATCTGGCAGAAGAAAAAGTCTGAGGTCACGGACGAGGAATACAACAACTTCTACAAAGAGAAGTTCTATGATTTTGAAGATCCGGTCGCGGTTATCCATGCAGATGTCGAGGGTGCGGTGACATATAAGGCGCTGCTCTATGTCCCGGCGAAGGCTCCGTATGATTTCTACACGAAGGACTTTAAGAAGGGCCTGCAGCTCTATTCCTCCGGCGTGATGATCATGGAAAACTGCGCCGATCTGCTGCCGGACTGCTTCCGCTTTGTGCGCGGCGTGGTCGATTCTCAGGATCTGAGCCTGAATATCTCGCGTGAGATGCTCCAGCACGACCGGCAGCTGAAGTTCATCGCGAACAACCTCGAAAAGAAGATCAAGCAGGAGCTGGTCAAACTGATGACGAGCGACCGGGAGAAGTATGAAAAGTTCTACGGCGCGTTCGGCACGCAGCTGAAATACGGTGTGCTGAATGATTACGGCGCGAAGAAAGATTTGCTGCAGGATCTGCTGCTCTACTGGTCGGCGAAAGAGAAAAAGCTGGTCAGCCTGAAGGAATATGCTGACGCGATGCCGGAAGGGCAGAAATACATCTACTACGCCAGCGCGGAGAGCCGCGAGCGCGCCTATCAGCTGCCGCAGATCGAGACGCTCGGCGCGAAGGGCTTTGACGTGCTGCTGATGAGCGATGAGGTGGACGGCTTTGTGCCGCAGACGCTGCAGAAGTACGGCGAAAAGGAATTCCGCTCCGTGACGCAGGACGATCTCGGCATTCAGACCGACGAGGAAAAGAAGGCTGCCGAGGAGAAGACCGAACAGGCGAAGACAACGCTCGATTTCGTCAAGGAGACGCTGGGCGAGCGGGTCAAGGAGGTCAAGCTTGCGACGACGCTGGGCAGCCATCCGGTCTGCGTGGTGCCGGGCGAGGGGATGACGTTTGAAATGGAGAAGTATTTCAAGCGCGTGAGCCCCGAGATGGCGATGAAGGCCGACAAGATTCTGGAGCTCAATGCGGAGCATCCGATGTTTGCCAAACTGCAACTTGCCGTGGCGCAGGAGCCGGAGAAGGCAAAGAAGATCGTCGAAGTGCTCTACGCGCAGGCACTTTTGATGGCGGATCTGCCGATCGAGGACGCGAGCAGCTATTGCGACCTGGTTTGCGAATTGCTGGGATAACGGAAGAAAAAGACCCCGCCGTTTCGGAGGAAACGGCGGGGTTTCTATTATTTGACAAATAATATACACCGTGATATACTGTGAGCGCCCCATCTGGGCAGGGAGGGGCGTCACAATTCAGGCGGTCGGTCACTTCCTCCGAGGGGAGGTGGCGCTGATGGGGCGAAAAACCTGGTACAGAGTACTTCGTTTTTTACTTTTGACAGCACTTGTGCTGTACTTATGCACCATAAAAGTGCGCTGACCGCTCGTTAGGCCCGAGCGGTCAGCATGTTTTGCTACCCTTTAGGACCGACCACTGAACGTGGCGTCCCTTTCTGCTTTTAGTATAGCGGATTTTCCAGGAATGTCAAGCGGTCAAGGCTGCGAAATTGAGGAGGATCCTGGAACAATGGAGCGAAGGGGCGATGAGGAGATCCGGCTGGTGCTGTATTACCGGAACGACGCGGCGGCGCTTGCGTGGTATCAGGATGCGGATGTGTGCAGGCAGGTGGACAACCGGGAGGAGCCGTATGATCCGGAGCGGCTGCACCGGATGTATGACGATCTGTGCGCGCACGGCGATTGCTATTATTATGGAATACCGAGGCGTATTGGTTGGGGATGTTTCGCTGCGGGGCGACGGGGAGCTTGCGATTGTGATCTGCAGGGACGATCAGAACCGGCACATCGGCAGACGCTGCATCCGGGAGATGCTGAAACTTGCAAGGGAAAAGGGAATGGCGCGCGTGACGGCAAATCTCTATTCGTTCAACCATCAGAGCAAGAGGATGTTCCGGGCGGTCGGATTTGAAAAGACCGGCGAGGCAGGGGATACCTATACGCTTTGAAAGGACGCAAATGCCCGCATGAGAGAATGCTCATGCGGGCTGATTTTTATGCTTCATCGAGAAGGGGACGCAGGACGCTGTAGGCCTCATAGCGGGTATCGCGGGAAGGCGTGAGGAAGAGCAGCTGCGAGGCGGGGTCCGAAAGTACGTCGCTGAAGGCGGCCGCAACGGTTTCGGCCGAGGCACCGTCTTCGGCGGTGACGGCGATCCGGTCGGCCTGCGCGGCAACGGCGGGATCGGTGGAGGCAAAGTCCACACGGATGGCGCTGCCCTCGAGCGCGGCGCGGATGCCCTCGGCGGCGTTTTGCACGGCGCCCTGGCGCGTCAGGCCCAGATCAGACGACCAGCGGATGGCGTCGGAGTCCGGGAAGTAAAAGTTGTCGAAGAGCACCTCGTCGAAGCCGAGGTCTTGAAGCTCCAGCGCGATGGAAGCGAGGAAGCTCTGCACAGAGGCGTCGGACGGGTCGAGCCAGTAGCAGCGCCGGTCATCCAGCCAGAGCGCGCCGGAGGAGAGTGCGAGCGCCTGCTCCTGGTGGGCGAAGGCATAGTTCGGTTCCGAGAAGGCCGGGACGCGGGCGATGACGGTGAGGTCGGATCTCGCGGTCAGCTCACGGATGAGGGTCTCGACGGCGTCGATGTTGGCAGAGGTTGCAATCTGTGCGCCGGAGAGCTTGGAGCGGTAATAGTAGTTGCCGAAGACGCTTTTGACGTCGATCATGACGGCGTTATAGTCGTTGGCGGCGTCCAGCGCGGCACGGACGGCGTCGACGCCGTCGGAGAGCATGTTTGTGGTGATGTAATAGCCCTGAATTTGGGCGCGCTGCTGCGTCTGCGGCTCGTCCGGAGACTGCGCGGCGATGAGGGTTGTGAAGGGGAACTCTTCCGGGTTTTGGGAAGATTGCGGCGTGCGGGAGGCAGAGAGCGTGCGGTCAAAATCCAGATAGGCCTCGTTCCCGGAGTAGACGACGTAGCGGCTGAGGTAGAAAAAGCGGCAGAGCAGGCCGAGCCCGACAAGAAGCACCAGGCAGAGCGCGGTGAGCAGTACGCGGCGCAGGGCGCGCTTGTTGCGGAAGGAAAAAATGCGCAAGCTCAGCCCTCCTTAACCGGCGAGGACGGCCGTGATGCGGCACCAGTCTTCCTGCTGCTCGGTGGAGAGGATCTGGAGGCCGGCGGCCTCGAGCGCGGAGATGACCTCGCCGAGGCGCGTGTTGAGGATGCCGGAGCAGATGAAGATGCTCTCTTCGCCGAGGAAGTGCGGCACGACCGGGGCAAGCGGGATGATGACGTCGGCGACGATATTGGCCAGGACGACGTCGTAGTGCGCTTCGAGCTTTTCCATCATGGCGGTATCGCCGATGACGTCGCCGGTGAGGGCGGTGAAGCGGTCGGAGAAGATCTGATTGATGGCGGCATTCTGACGGGCGATGTCCTCGGCCTTGGGGTCGATATCGACGCCGGTGGCATGGGCGGCGCCAAGGAGGATGGCCGTGATGGAGAGGATGCCGGAACCGGAGCCGAGGTCGAGCACCTGCTCACCACCCTGGATGGCGCGCTCGAGCTCCCGCATGCACATCTGGGTGGAGGCGTGCGCGCCGGTGCCGAAGATCATGCCGGGATCGAGCAGGACGGTGACGCGGTGTTCGGGATTTTCGGGATTCAGCCATTCAGGGACAACAAGGAGCTTTTCGCCGACGGGGAGGGGCTTGTAATACTGCTTCCAGTTGTTTTCCCAGTCTTCGTCGCGGACGTTGGCAAGCTGCACCTCGAGCGAGCCGAAGTCGACGGAGGGATAGTCGCGGCGGAGCGCAGCGAGCTCGTCGCGCAGCCGGCTGAGCTGCTCGGGCGCGGCGGCGCTGTCTTCCAGGTAGAGACGGATCTGTGAAAGACCCTGCATTTTCCGCGCCAGGTCTTCGTCGACATAGTCCCAGTATTGATGGTTCTGCTCCAGAAATTGTTCGAAATCCTGCTGATCATCGATGATGAAGCTGTCGTAGCCGACGGCGGTCAGCCGGTCGCTGACCAGGTCGATGGCGGCGGAGGTCGTTTTGATGGTGACTTCGATCCACTGCATGGTAGATTGCCTCCTGTTGGCATATTGGCATAGATATTTCTATTTTACATGATCTTGCGCGGAAAGACAAGGGGGAGTTTTTTCACGGAGAATCCGGGTGGCTTGCCGGTGGGACGGGATCCGGAACGACTTTTCGGTTTGGGCCTTCTTCGGGCGGTATCCAGGGTGTATTCTTCCAACTGCCAACGCACCCGGACAGCGGGGCTTTTTGCGGTGCGCCGCGTCATTTTTCCTTGAAATACGTCAGGATTCCCGCGAAAAAATGTCTTGCTCAGCGCAAAAATTCCTCGCTGCCGGTCACATTGAGAGTTGGAAGAATACACCCTAGGGTGTATTCTTCCAACTGCCAACGCACCCGGACAGCGGGTCTTTTCACGCTGCGCCGCGTCATTTTTCCTTGAAATACGTCAGGATTCCTGCGGAAAAATGTCTTGCTCAGCGCAAAAATCCCTCGCTGCCGGTCACATCATGCGGTTTCAGATACCCCCTTGCGATGTTTCGTGTGATTCCATCCCCTCACGAGGTGAGGCACTGTGAGGGGATTTTTTATGGAAAGCGGGCGCGGATGTTTTACTTTTACGGAGTTCTGTTGTATAATATAACATCATATTTTGACAAGGAAGGAACTATGGAGAAACGGATGGAATTGCTGCCCGGCGTGGAGCTCACGGCGGTGCAGACCGATAAATTCAAGACCGGCTGCTTCAGCGTCAACTTTTTCCGGCCGCTGCGGCGGGAAGAGGCGGCGATGAACGCGCTGATTCCGAGCGTGCTGCTGCGCGGGAGCGAGGGCTGCCCCGATCTGCGGAGCATCGCGGCGCGGCTGGACGAACTGTACGGTGCGAGCGTCGGGTCGCTGGTGCGGAAAAAGGGCGAGGTGCAGCTGACGGGCTTTTACGCCGATTTTATTGAGGACACGCTGGCGGGCGAGGCAGTTTTTGCGCCGGTGATGGACTTTTTGGGCGAGCTGCTGCTGCGGCCGAGGCTGCAGGGCGGCGCGTTTGTGAACGGCTATGTGGAGAGCGAAAAGCGGAATCTCGCCAACGCGATTGCCTCGCGCGTGAACGACAAGCGGACGTATGCCACGAGCCAGCTGATCAAGGCGCTCTGCGCGGGCGAGGCCTATGCCGTGCCGCGGCTCGGCGAGGGCGAGGACGTGGAGGCGATCACGCCGGAGGGGCTCTATGCGCAGTACCGGAAGGTATTGGCGGAGTCGCGCGTGGAGCTTTTTTACATGGGGCGCAGGGACGCAGAGGAAGCGGCCGAGTGTTTGCGGGAGGTTTTGCGCGGGCTGCCGCGCGCGGCGGCGTTTGACGCGGTCGGAACCGCGGCCCGGCGCGCGGGCGGAGAGCTGCGGCGCGTGGAGGAGCGGATGGATGTGACGCAGGGGAAGCTTACGATGGGCTTTTCCACGGGCTGCACGGCGGCGGACGCGGCATATCCGGCGCTGCTGATGATGAACACGATCTTCGGCGGCGGGATCACGAGCAAGCTCTTTCAGAAGGTGCGCGAGGAGATGTCGCTTTGCTATTACGCGATGTCTTCGGTGGAAAAATTCAAGGGCTTGATGATCGTCTCGTCCGGCGTGGAGTTTGACAAGCTCGGGACGGCGGAGCGCGAGATTTTGCGCCAGCTGGACGCTTGCCGCGCGGGCGAGATTTCGGACTATGAATTTGAGTCGGCGAAGCGTTATCTGCTCTCGGATCTCAAGACGGCGCTCGACAGCCCCGGACGGCTCGACGACTATGCCATCGGGCAGCGGGCCGCGGGATTGGACGGCGGCATGGAGGAGCTTGCGCGCGGCATCGAGGCTGTGACGCGCGGACAGGTTGCCGAGTGCGCCCGGCAGGTGCAGCTGGAGACGGTATTTACGCTGAGGGGGACGGAAGGATGAGAAAAAAGGAATTTCCGCAGCTCGGCGAGGTATATTTTGAGGAAAGGCTGCCGAGCGGAATGATGATCCGCGTGGTGGAAAAGCCGGGATTTGCAAAGAAATATGCGTTTGTGGCGACGAATTTCGGATCGATCGACACGAAATTCCGGCTCGGCGGTGCGGCGTATACGATGCCGGACGGCGTGGCGCACTATCTGGAGCACAAGATGTTCGATTTGCCGGAGGGCAACGCGATGGAGCTGTTTGCCAAGATGGCGGGCAGCAATAACGCCTTCACAAGCTACACGATGACGGCCTATTATGTCGAATGTACGGAGCATTTTGAGGAGAATCTGTCGATTTTGCTGCGAATGGTGACAACGCCGTATTTCACGGAGGAAAGCGTGGAAAAAGAGCGGGGCATCATTGCGCAGGAAATTAAAATGTATGACGACAGCGACGGAAACGTGGTGCAGGAGAATCTGTTCCGCGCGATGTACCGGCACCATCCGGCGCGGGTACCGATTGCGGGGACGGTGGAGAGCATTCAGGACATTACGGCCAAAACGCTCTATGACTGCCACCGGGCGTTTTATGATCCGTCGAACCTCATCCTCTGCGTCGTGGGCGACGTGAGGGCGGAGGACGTGATCGCACAGGCGCTGCGCGAGACGCCGGCGGGGTCGGTCGGGATTGCGGCGCGGGACTATGGCCCGGCGGAGCCGATGGGCGTGGTGCAGGAAAAGATCGAGGCGCAGATGGAGGTCGCGATGCCGACGTTTGCCATCGGTTTCAAGTGTGAGCCGGCGGACGAGGGCATGGAGCCGCTGCGGATGGAGTTTTTGGGCTCGATGGCGGCGGAACTGCTGGCCGGCGAGTCGTCCGCGCTCTATACGCGGCTTTATGAGCAGGGGCTCATTGATGCGGATTTTGCCATCGACTATGAGCGGATGAAGGGCCTGGCGCTGCTGGAGGCCGCGGGAGACAGCGAGGAGCCGGAGGCGGTGCTCGAGGCAATTTTGGAAGAGGCGAAGCGCCTTTCGGAGACGGGCGTCGACCGGGAGCAGTTCCGCCGGCTGAAAAAGTCGATGCTGGGCCGCAGGCTGCGTGAGCTGGACAGCTTTGAAAATACCTGCTACCGCATCTGCGCATTTTATATGGACGGCGTGGACTATTACGACTATCCGGCGGCCTTTGACACGGTGACGCCCGAGGATGTGGAACAATTTCTGCGCCGGGTCGTCCAAAGAGAACGGGCGGCGATCTCGATCGTCTGGCCGAAGGAGGAATGAGGTATGTTTTTGGCATCTCCGATCACGTTCCCGAATCTGGGGATCACGGTCGATCCGGATCCCGTGGCCTTTACGGTATTCGGGAAGGATATTTACTGGTATGGCATCATCATTGCGGCGGGCTTTTTGCTGGCGGTGCTCTATATGCTCTGGCGCGCGCCGGTATTTGGGCTGACGCAGGACGATGTGCTCGACGAGGTACTCTGGGCGGTGCCAATCGGGGTGATCTGCGCGCGGCTTTATTACTGCATCTTTTATTGGGAGCTGTATGCGGCGAATCCCATTTCCGTGCTCTACATCTGGGAGGGCGGACTTGCCATCTACGGCGGTGTGATCGGCGGTGCGATCACCATTCTTGTGGTGAGCCGGGTGAAGAAGATTAAGGCCGGAACACTGCTGGACGCGGCGGCGCTGGCTGTGATGATCGGGCAGATCTTCGGCCGCTGGGGCAACTTTATGAACCGTGAGGCGCATGGAGCTGTGACGGATTGCTTCTTCAAGATGGGACTGCTGGACGCGAGCGGCGCGGTGACATATTATCATCCGACGTTCCTCTATGAGTCGGTCTGGAACCTTGCAGGATTCATCGCGCTGCATTTCCTGACAAAAAAGCGGCGCTTTGACGGACAGATCATGCTGAGCTACCTGGCCTGGTACGGCCTGGGGCGCGTGTGGATCGAGGGACTGCGGACAGACAGCCTCTACCTCTTCGGGACAGGCATCCGCGTGAGCCAGCTGGTGGCGGCGCTTTGCGTGGTGTTTGCCGGCGGCGCGCTGGCCTATATCCTGATCAAAAAGAAGCCGAATCCGGAACAGCTTTATGTCAACCAAAAGGCGGCGCAGGCGGCTGCGGAGGCGAAGGAAGACGAAGGGGAAGAAAATTTGTAAATTTTTCGAAAATATCCGGCCTTTGGGTCTTTTCAAATGGGCGGGATATGCTATAATGACAGACAGAAGTTACAACTGATGACAGAAGGGAGTCTATCATATGGGTTTCAATGAGAGCTTTGAGGCGGCAAAGAACTTTGCGGTGAGCGCGGCACAGGCCGCTGCGCAGAAGGCCAAGGTGCTTGCGGCAATCGCGAAGACCAATGTCTCCATCTATGCGGAAGAAGACAAGATCAAAAAGGCGGAGGCACAGCTGGGCAAGCTGTATTACCGTGACTACGCCGTCGGCGAAGAGATGGACAATGCGGAGTATCTGCCGTGGTGCCAGAAGATCGACGAGTCGAAGAAGCTGATCGAAGAGCTGAAGGATTACATCGACAGCCTGAAGCAGGAAGACGCGGTTGCCGAGGAGGCGTTCGTGGATGTGGACGCTCCGGCGGAGGAACCCGAGGCTCCGGCCGAGGAAGCTCCGGAAGCGCCTGCAGAGGAGCCGAAGGCGGAGGATGCCCCGGCGGAAGGCGCCGTCGAGATCCAGATCGACACGCCGAACAACGAAGAATAAGAAAAGCTGTAAAAAGGCGCTCCCGCACGCGGGAGCGCCTTTTGCGAGGGTACGTTTTCGGCGGAATTTGCACGGGCGATCCAGATAGGGGGGAAGGGAGCTTTTGATGTTCCCTTGCCCGCATCTGGCCCGGTGTGCGTGCTGGGGCATCGCCCATGAAGGGGAGGCTTTCCGCACAGAGCGGGGATTTTCTCCCCCAGTCGCCTTCGGCGACAGCCCCCTCTGCCAAGAGG
>OIWS01003345.1_pt1 | contig 11590 bp, 9 predicted proteins | sample 1587611 | NCBI WGS metagenome assembly OIWS01 (sample SAMEA3888919, study PRJEB22519) | human gut metagenome | biome: human gut; feature: human-associated habitat; material: faeces | place: Denmark | collected 2010 | reverse complement strand
AGTGTAGCAAACATAAATGGGGTTATTAGGGGCGAGCAGCCCCTGATTCGTGCCCGCGCCTCGAAAAAGCGGTGCTTTTCTGGTACTCTTTTGGCACGCAAAAGAGTACCAACATTCAGCTGTTCAACTGCTTCATGATACTCTTGATTTCTTCACTCGTGTACCCCTCTTTCAGCAGCTCGTTCCGGATCGCACTGTCGCTCCGCCCCTGGCTGCGCAGGCGCGCCGCGCTGTAAGGCACCAGCGTCCCGCTGGGAACACCGCTCTTCCCGGCCGTCAGCCCGCTGCCGGAAAGACCGCTCTCCGCCTTGGCGCTGGCATTCGTACTAGCCTGCCGGGCACTCTGGGCCGCTTTCGACTGCTTGAGCGCCCACTCGCCCTTGGCAATGTCCAGCTTCTCCGAGGCAAGATCGTTGCTGAACTGCTGCTGGCGCAGCGTGTCCTGATACTCCCGCTCGGCCAGCTCGTTTTTATATTGCTGCTGGGTCAGGCTGTCCTGCCGCTGCAGCTCCTTCATCTGCTGCTCCCAGGCGGTATCGGCCCGGCTGTCCGCATAGGCCCGCTCACTGGCCGCCCGGTTATAGCGGCTGTTGGCCAGATTGCCCGCCAGCGTGCCCAGGCCCGTGGTGCCCGTGATGGCCAGCTGGACCACATCGCCCAGGAAGCCCAGCACTTTCATGGTGCGGTTGAATTTTTCCTGCTTCCGGCTGGCGGCCTGCTGCTCCTGCGCCGCATAGTAGCCATACAGGGTGTCCAGCCGGTTCAGGTAATCCTGATACTGCCCGTAGTCCTGCGCATAGGCCGCGTTGTAGGCGTCGCCTTTCTGCTGCAATTGGGTGTAATAATCGGCCAGCTCATTGTTGTAGAGGTTCTGGTCGTTCTGCTCCCGGACACCCAGCTGGTCCAGCTTGGTCACCAGCTCCTCGCCGCCGCCCGTGTAGGTATCCAGCGCCAGCCGATATAATGTAGGGATGGCCTCACTCAGGGCCCCGATCTGCTGCTGGTAGGCCTGCTGTGCCACGCTGGCCGCATAGCTGGAGCCATAGCCGCCCGTCAGGGCTGCCGCCTGCGCGGCAGCATCGGCGCTGGCGTTGGCTGCGTTCTGGGTGTACAGCTGGGCGTACTGGCGGTAGAGCGGGTCCTGTGCGTAACTGTACTGGAAACTGTCCCGCCCCAGCAGGGCATCCATCAGCTCGTCCATCTTGTCCTGATAAGCGCTCTGGTACTGCCCCGGGCGGTTCTGCTGCCACTGCTTCAGGTCATTGGCCGCGTCCGTCACGTTCTGGGAGGGCCGGTACTCCGCCCCGGCCAGGGCGTTCTGCACGTCGGAGCGGCTGTTCAGGTCTGCCGTGCTGTAACCGCTCTGCGGGGCCGCCGCCTGCCGCGCCGCCTCGGCCGTTTTTTGCGCCTGTGCAAGCTGCTCTTCTTTCTTTTTGCTCATCTGTTCTGATCCTTTCTTAGGGGAGCTTCTGCAGCCGGGTGCGCAGCTCTTCGGAGAGATTCTCCGTATCCAGGTTGCTCAGCACATACTGCAATTGCTCCTGCATCTGGTACAGGTAATTCCGCAGGGCCCGGGCGTCGTCCGGGTCCATGTTCTCGCTCAATCTGGGCAGGCCGATCTTTCCCAGCCCCGTGATGCTTGCCATCGTTCAGCCCTCCTTTCCGGCGGCAAAGATGCCGCCCTGTGCTTTTGCCATCGTCTTTGCCAGGCCGCGCAGGGTGATCTGCCCCGCCCCTTCCAGACGCAGCCGGAGCGTGCCGCACCGCCGGGGCACAAAGGGCAGGTCAATGCTCTGCCGCTTCGCCTCCACGGTCTTTTCCGCCAGTTTCTCCCAGGGGCCGCCGTCGTAGCTGACGCTCACTTCCAGTCGGCTGGGCACTTCGGCGTCCAGCCGCAGGGTCAGCCGGGAGAGATACTGCTCCTCCGGCGCGTCCATCCCGATGTCCCCGGTGGTCAGCGCAAAGGGGATGCTCTCCTCCACGCCGTCCGTGTTCTGTCCGTCCGGCTCCCGGCTGGGGTCGGCGGCCCAGAGGGCCTGCCCGTCCCACAGGTAGAGCTGCCCGCCCGTACCGGCCATCTCCTCCGCGCGGAGGTCTTCCTCCTGCCACAGCCCCCGCTCCGTGTCATACACCAGCAGCCGGGCCGTGTTTTCTTCCCCGCTGCCGCGGGAGAGACAGAGGTAATACCGCCCGTCCAGCGCTCCGCCCAGCGCCCGCTGCACGTTGGAGAGCCGGGCGGCATCCAGCGCCGTGGACACCTTGGTGGGCAGGCTTCCGTCCCACGCCATCACCCCGTCTGCCGAGAGATAATAGAGCGTCTCGTTCAGCACGCAGAGGCTGCGGCCCGCATTCCGGGCCACGCCCCGGCAGCGCAGAGAGCTGAGCTGAAAATCCGAGGGCTTGGAGCCATAGAGCTTGTGGAGGGCATTTTCCTTGAAGAACAGTGCGTACCCCATGCAGGTAGCCGCCCCGGTAAAGGGGCCGTCACTGCCCACGGTCACGGCATAGCTGTCCGCCGCAATGCCACGGTAGGAGAACCAGTTGGTCGGGTCGCCCAGCTTGCAGGCGTAGATGACGTTTTCTTTGCTGGAGCAGCCCCACACCCGGTTGTCGCACTCGGTCACAAAATCAAGGTCGGGGATTTTCCGTTCCACCTGCACCGGGCCCTCCACGGTGTACACGGCCACCTCGCTGCCATCAATGCTGGTCCACTTGGCGGTGGCGCCATTCTGGGCAAATTTCCCGTAGAAATGCGCCCCGCCGGGCGTTGCTTTCACCCGCAGCCAGTCCTCCTGCACCTCGTAGACGATGCGGTCCCCGTCCAGTTCCTCAAACTGGCCGCCCTGCTTTGCGGCGGTGCCCTGCACCGTCACGGTATCCCAGGCCCGGAACCCTTTCCCGATGCCCTCCGCCGTGACGCGGCAGTAGTCCAGCGGGATGGCCGACCAGTTGCCAGACACCGCGCTGTAAATTTCCAGCGTGCTGTCGCTGCTCCACGGGCGGCGGATGTCCTCCACTTTCAGGAACAGTGCTCCGTCCGCCGGGTGTTCCGGCTCGGTCCGGCCATATTCCTCCGCTTCATAGGTCCTGCCCTCGGCGTCGCAGGGGGCAAACTCCACCTGTTCCCCGCTCCACGCGGCCCCCAGCGGCTGGAGGGTCCGCTCTGCCGTGTCAAAGGCTGCTTTGTCCGGGAAGATCAGAATTTTTGTCCCGATCCCCACCAGCGTTTTTTTGCTGTCCGCCACGGCGTTTTCCAGCGTCACCGCCGCAGCACCCGCTTCGTCGGGCGTGTAGATCAGATTTTTTCCGCAGACGGTCAGCAGCCCGTTGAGGTGATACATCCCGTTCAGGTTTTCCACCTCTCGCAGCTTCCTGCGGGGCGTCCGGGTGCTCAGGGCTGGGAAATTCCGGGCCGAAAAATTGATGCCCGCGCTGTACTCCGCCTCCGAGCAGGCGTAGGTCTCGTTCAGCCCGCCAAAGGCCCGCAGGAGGGTACGGCTGTTCTGGATGCCGCTTCGGTTTGCCAATGTCACAGGTTCTGTCCCTCCTTTCACCAGCGCCACCGCGCCCCGGCCCGGGGCGGGTACCGCTGCCTCAGCCAGACGGCCAGCTCTGCGGCCAGCGCGTTATATTGGGACTGCTCCCCGGCATAGCGGGCCGTCTCGCCCAGAGCGGCGTCGATCCTGGCACAGAGGTAGTGCGGGTAGAGGGCATCAAAAGGGGCCGGGGCCAGCAGTTCAGCGTCCTCCGCCAATTGATCGTTCCCTGCCCGGTCCGCGCCCACGGCATCGTAACTGCCTGCCGGGCAGTTTTTAAAAAATTTCTCCCGCAGCATCCCGTCCAGCTCCACCAGCCAGCGCTGCCGGGTGCGGGCGGTGATCTGGCACCCCGGGCGGAGCTCCTCGGCCCGGGCCAGTGCTTCTCCAACGGTCATGGTTCCCTCCTCAAGTGTCACTCATCTCCGCCGCCGCAATGCGGGCGGCGGTGCGCTCGTCCTGCTGCTGGCTGTGCTCCAGCACCTCGGCCACCTCCGGCGGCACCTCCACTTCCACGCCCCGGCGGATCTTATAGTTCACGCCGTTGACGCTCACAAACAGGTCTCCCTTGTAACGGCTGTTGTCCTTGAACAGCCGGATCCGAACATTTTCCATCTTCCATCCTTTCTGCCCTCTGTCACAGGGCCCGCACTTTTGTGCATTTTCAAAACTTTCGCGGTCTGGCGCCGTGGCCCGGCCTGCCAAGGGCCATCCTCCCTCTGTCGCTTGCAGCGCCATCTCCCTCCGGCCGGAGGGAGTCTTTCCTGCTAGGAAAGACTCCCCCGGCCGGGGGAGGTGGCACGCAAGTGCCGAAAGGGGAACGGCTGTCTGCGCAGCAGACTGAGAGGTCCTGCCGGGCCAGCACTCTTTAGTTCGCCGTCACCATGCCGGAGTAGCTGGACACGCTCTCAATACGCACCATGTACTGCTCCACCAGACGCTCCGCCGCGCGCATTCCTTTCCAGCCCACGGAGGCGCGCTGGTTCAGCGGGTCGTCACCGTAGCCCAGCTGCTTGACGATGTGCTCCAGGCCGCCGCCCTCCAGCTCGGTCACACCGTAGGCGTGGGCACCCAGCACCAGCGTGCCAAAGACAGCCAGACCCGTGGGGCAGGTCTCATCCCGCCAGATCTTGGCCTCGCTGGTCTCCACGAAGCGGATGTTGCCCAGCTTGCCGATCTCGCCGCGGTACATGGTGTCCGGGTCGGCGTACTTGTGCACCTCCACAAACTCCTTGCTGGTCTTCAGGTCGTAGGCCGCATAGGGGTGGATGATGGCAATGTAGCTGTCACCGATGGGGTCCGCGTTCATGGCCCCCAGCTGCGCCGCGGCCCGGAAGAAGATCTTCGGGGTCAGGGTGCAGGTCTTGTCCAGCGCTTTGCGGCTGTTCACGGCCGTCTCGGTGCCGTCCTCCGCCACCTTGGGCACATAGAGGACATTGGTGCCGCCTGCCAGCACGTCGCGGGTGATGCTGTCCATGGTGCGGCCCGCCTGGCTGGCCAGCACGCGGGTGGCCTGCACCACATTGTTGTCAATGGCCGTCATCTGGAGCACATCGGTCAGCGGGGTCCAGCCGCCATACTGGTGCAGGTCGCTGGTGATCGTGGTCACGTTCAGGGTCTGGCCGTTGGGGGTCACGCCCTCCGTCAGAGGCGTGGAGGCCTTGGGCAGGCTGTCGTACTTGCGGAATTCAATGGTCTTACCGCCGTTCTGGGGCACGGGGTAGTAGTCCGCAAACTGGTCATGCACAAGGCGGGGCTCTGCCTGGTCGATGAGGCGCTTCTCGTAAAAGGTCTTCATCTCCTTGGTCATGGTGGCCGTGGTGTTGTTCAGGCTGGCCGACGCATCCGCGAATCGCTGGAGATCGATCTTCATTTCGTAGTTTTTCATGTTGTTTGTCCTTTCTGTATCCGTAAAATGCTTTTTAAAAGAGGGAATTCCCTCTTACATTGATTCTTGGCTCCCCTGATCGGGGAGCTCCACAAGGCGCTGGCGAAGCCAGACCGCAGCGGTGAGAGGTCAAAACTTGATTTGCACCCCGTGCAGCGCCTGCCGCTCCAGCGCTTCCCGCTGGGCCCGGGTCATGCTGGCCACGTCCGCTCTGGTCACCGCCGCGCTGCCGGGGCGGGTTCCATTTTCCGCCGGGCGGGAGGCCCGCTGCCGGATCCGCTCCACCACCCCCTGCTCCACGGTCCGGGCCGTCTGGCGCAGGGCATCGCTGTAATGGGCAAGACGGTAGGCATCCCCCAGCCGCATCCCGGGCAGCTGCATCAGGCGGCGCATCTCCGGGTCCCGCAGCTCTGCTTTCAGGGAGAAGCCCGGCACGTCCCGGCGCAGCAGGGCTTCCTCCGCCGCCCACTGGGCGTGCAGCTGCTCCACAAAACCACGGCCCGGTGCGGGCAGACGGGGCGGCAGGCGTGTTTCCGGCACTTCCGGTGCTGGGGGCTCTGCCGCCGGTTCCGGCTGCTCTGTTTCCCCGGCTTCTTCTGCCACTGCTTCCCGCGGCGGCTGCGCCGGGGCCTCTGCCTCCGCTGCTTTCATCGTGCCCGACGCAATGGCCTGCTGCTGTTGAGCGCGGCTCAGCGCCGGAGCAGAGGCAGGCGGTGGGGCGGCACCGCCCTCCCCCTCCGCAAACAGCTGCAGGTCCACCATGCACTGCTCCCCGCGGCCGCTCAGGTCCGCAAAGCGCACGTTGTCCGGGTAGCGCTCTGCCAGCAGGGCAAAACCTGCCTTGGCAAATTCAAACGCTCCCTCCACCCAGGGCTTCCGCGGGGCAGCCGCTGTCACGGCCAGGCGCGGGCCCTCCGGCTCGTCCCAGGCATCGCTTTTGGCACTTTCCTCCCCGGCCAGCAGATAGACCAGCGTCTGCATCAGGGTGCTTGCCCCGGCGCACACGATGTCCTGCCCGGCCGGGGCATAGCCCGCATGGCCCGCCGCTTCCAGCCGGAGGGTCGGGCCGCTGGGGCCGTCCAGTTCGGTATAGGTCACTTTGATCATGAAACCGCTCCTTTCATCGCTCTTGCCGCTGCCGCCGTGCTCAGGTTCTCTCCCGGGCCGCTCAGAGACCCTTGTTTCAACTGCACCAGCTGGCTCTGCAGCTGTTCCAGCCGCTGGGCCAGCGTGCCGTTCTGGCGCACCCGCTGGCGGACTTTTTCAATGCCCTCAAAATCCATCATTTCCAGCGCCGCCAATGCCGCGTCCGCGTTCCGCGGGGCAAAGAACCCCAGCTGGTAGCACTCTTTTGCCGTCTCATTCTGGGAGAGGCGGCTGAACGTTGATTTCTTCTCCGCGCTGACCACGATATCAAAAACGGGCTCCCGGCTGCCCAGCTCCACACCGCCCACACCGGGCAGGGCCTGTGCCCGGAGCGCCGCGCCGGAAAAGTGCACGAACTCGCTCCGGCCCGTCTCCCCGATGATCCGGAATATCCGCTCCTCGTCGTAGAACTGCCGCATCAGGTCTATGATGAGGTAGCATTCTTTGGCAAAGGCCCGGTAAGCGCTCTTGAGCATATCACGGGAGAGCTTGCTGCCCGCCTCCTGCAGCGCTGCAATGGCCGAAGCCGCCGTCACGCCGCCCGCGGTGCCGCCCTGGGTCATGTCCCGGTTGCCGCTGATCTCTTTCAGCTCCTCAATGCGGCTGTTGCGGTAGCTCAGGCTGTTGCCCTGCAGGCCGGTGGTCTGTAAGGGCCGGAAACTGTCGTCTCCCAGCCGCCCCACCACATGCACGATGTCCCGGGAGAAGTCCGCCAGCTCTTCCTCGTTCACCCCCGCTGCGTCGCTCAGCACATACCGCTGTTTGGAGGAGAGCAGAACGTTCTCGTCCATGGCGTGGTTCATCCGGTCAATGGCGTTCTGGCAGTCCTTCATCACATCAATGTAGCCGAACCCGGCGGGAGAATCCTCCTCCACAAACAACGGGTCGAACACAAAGGGGTACTTGCCGTGGTCGTACAATCCGCGCGCCGCCAGCGCCGGGTCGTTCTGGCTGGCATACAGCACCACGCCGTTGCACAGCTTGCAGTAGTGCAGCCGCAATTTGCCGTTCTCGTCCGGGCGCTTATAGTACCAGTCCACCACCACGCTCTTGTTGGCGGTGGTCTGGCCGTCCTCGTGGATGTACCGGGGCACGTCCACCACACCGGCGGCGTGCCCCGCCAGCTGCGGATACTGCGCGGTCAGCCGGGCGGTGTCCTCAAGGCTGAGGTGGAACAAGTCCGGCGAGTCCTGAATATCCTGCACGCCCGGCTCCCAGTAGAGCATGAGCAGGTTGACGCTGCGCACCGCAATGTCGCCCAGCCCGCCCCGCGCCGCCGGGTCCCAGAAGATGCCGGTAACGCCGGTGCCCTGCTTGAGCTTGCGCCACCAGACATCGCTGTACACCTGCTCGTAATCCGCCTGCTCCAGCACCACCGGCAGCACGCTGGAAAGTGCCTGCGCCGTGGCCTGATCGTCTGCCGCCCGGGGCAGCACCATGGGCTCGGGGTAGTTGTCCATGGCATCGGCATGCTTGTTGGCAATGCTGTTGAACAGCCACCCGCTGGAGGGCTGCGCCTTGCCGGGCATCAGCGGGTCGCGGTAGTTTTTCCAGTGTCCCATGCGGAACCACAATTCGTTATCGATCAGGCGCTTGTCCAGCGCCGCCTTGCCCGCCTTGTAGCGCTGCAGCGTCTGCAATGCAGCCGCCGCCTCTGCCGCGCCGATGGGCAAAGCTTCTGCTCTTGTATCTTCCATAATCTTTCCTTTCTGTCCTGTTTTTTCAGATGCGGTAGAACCGCGCCTGCCGGTGCAGCTCCAGCGGGTCGTCCGGCCTTGGCGGCGCGGCAGAAGCCTCGGGCGGGCTGATGGGATGCTCCATCAGCACATAGCGGCACTCGTCGTAGATGTGGTCCTCCTGCCGGGTGTCGATATCCTCCACATTGCTCTCGTCGTACACAAGGTTTGGCAGGGTACGGATAAAATGCTTGCAGCTGCTGAACACCTGCAGCATCGGCCGCCCGTCCGGCGCAAACCGCAGCCGGTAGTGGAACTGCATCTTGCCCGCCAACCGGGTGTGGTCCCCGGGCTGCCAGCGCAGAAAATGCGGGCTGCGCTCCATCATGGCCGCAATGCTCTCGCCCCGGCTTTCGTCAAAGATGGCGGGGTCAGCCACCCCATGGATCACCCTGCCCCGCAGCAACGGGTCATTCTGCTCAGCCTCCCGGATGCGCTTGGCCTGCTCCACCGGGTCGATGCGCAGCCCTTCGTTGGGACGTCCGGTGCAGCCGTACAGCTCCTTGATGCGGTACAGCCGCCCCTCCTCGTCCACCGCATACCACCCCACCGAAAAGGGCTTGGAAAAGCCAAAGTCGTACCCGCGCCAGATGGGCCAGTGCTTGGGGATGGCAAAGGGCGCGATGACATGGGTCCAGCGCTGATCCTGATAATGCGCCGGGTCGTTGCGCCATTCGGTGAACACCTGCCCGGAAAAGCTGTCCCAGCTGCCGTAGAGCAGCGCCTGCTTTTCGGCTTCCGGCAGGCTGGCAAGGCTTGCCAGATACCCGGGGTCGTTGGCCAGCAGGGCAGGGTTATCGAACACGCTGGACGGGATGAACACCCGCGCCCGCTCCATCTGCTGGTCGGTGCCGTCCGGCAGGCGCACCGTGACCGTTTCCACAATGGGTGTACCGGGCGGGGCAGGCGTGATGAACCGTGCCTTCACCCAGCCGTGGCCGATGCCGCCGGGGTTCGTAGTTGCACGCATATACACCCGGGTGCCCGGCCCGGTGGGGCGGTTGCGGCTCATCATGTAGCTGTACTCGTCCCACTCAAAGTGGGTCAGCTCGTCAAAGCCGATAAAATCGTAGGCTTTGCCCTGATAGTTGGTGCGGTCCTTGGTGTACTGCATGGAGCCAAACCAGATCTTTGCCCCGCTGGGAAAGACCCATACATGGGAGGTAGCGTTGTACTGCGCCTCCGGGAACGCCCGGCGGTAGTACATCTGGCTCTTATCCACAAGGTCGGAAAGCTGTGGGTAGGTCTTGCGCAGGATCAGCGCCCGGTAATGCGGGATGTGCACCTGCCGCAACGCCTCGATCAGCAGTGCATCGCTCTTGCCGCCGCCTGCCGCGCCGCCGTACAGCGCCTCCGGCTCCGGTCTGCGCATAAATTCCAGCTGCCGGGGCTGCGGCTTCCACACAATGACTGCCCGCTCGGTTCTGTTCATTCCTTCTCCTCCTGTTCCACCGGCGGCAGCAGCACCACGCCGCACTCTGTTCCTTCCAGCTCTGTGCCCTGATCGTTCAGAGTCTTTACCACGCCCGCCAGATCCTTGAGCACGGCGGTGGCCTCCTTCAGCCCCTTCATCATCCCGGGGTCGGGGGTGTTTTCCCGCCGGGCGGCCTTCTGCCGCTCGTTCAGCTCCTTTACCTCCTGCGCCAGCAGGGTGCTCAGGGTGTCGGCAGCGCGGTTCAGGCTCTTCAGCCCGGCGGCGGGCTTTGTCTGCCCCATGATGTTCTTCCTCCTTTCGTCCGGTGTCCCGGGCTCTGTACACAGGATATCACCCGCCCGCCGTGCCCGACAGTGTGCACTTTTGCGGGGCCATCGGGAATTTTTTCGCTGTTGTTTTCCTTATTGTATATTTTACACTTTCAAGACACAACGCAGTTTCGTCAGTTTTATCTTCCCAGTCGGCGCAGCACGCAGAAAACGACCGCTTGTATTTCGGGTGCTTCCCACAAAAACGTTCGCTGCGCCCTGCCCGCCCTGTTACTATAAAGGTACAGTGCCGCCCCACCCGGGGAGTAAACATTTTTCTCGACCCGTGTTGTTTTTCTCTTCCGGTAAGAGTGTATAAAAGGCGTTTTCTTTCCGCTGTGTAGTATCCATGAAAATATCTTTCAAAAAATGTATCGCCCCTTTTCGCGGTTTTTTAGCAGCCATGCAACATTCAGTCATGTTCAAGCATGTTTTTTTACATACCTTCATCATATTTGTATGTTGGTTGCATCGGCATGAAAAATTGTGATAATTCGCGAAAAGATTTTGTAACCATTGGTCCGCTTTTGTAGAAACGTAACAAAACATTTGCACCAATATTGTGAACTTATTCTCTTGCGGAACACCCCCATACAAGGGTATAATACTGTCAGGGATTACGGACACATGCGACAAATGCGTCTGTGAATATGCTGTGACACACAAATGAAGGAGATTACTATTATGAAAATGATTTCTCGTCGCGACTTCCTGAAGGCTTCCGCTGTTGTGGGCGCTACCGCTGCTATGACCGCTTGCGGCGGCTCTTCCTCCACCAGCACCGCTGCTTCCAGCGTTGCTTCTTCCACCGCTGCTTCTGCCGCTGCTACCAACGGCTCTGCCAACATCGGCGTGTGCATCTATCAGTTTGCTGATAACTTCATGACCCTGTACCGCTCCGATCTGGAAGAGTACCTGAAGGATATGGGCTACTCCGTCACCATCATGGACGGCAAGAACGACCAGAACACCCAGACCGAGCAGATCAACACCTTCCTGCAGCAGGGCGTGGACGTGCTGGTCATCAACCCCGTCCAGACCACTTCCGCTCAGACCATCGTGGATACCATCTCTCCGTCCGGCACCCCCATCGTCTTCATCAACCGTGAGCCCGACAAGGCTGTTCTGGACTCCTACGCTGGCAAGTGCTGCTACGTTGGTGCAGACGCTCGCCAGTCCGGTACTTACCAGGGCGAGCTGATCCTGGAGACCGAGACCCAGGGCGATATCAACGGCGACGGCAAGATCACCTACATCATGTGCAAGGGCGACCCCGAGAACATCGATGCTCAGTACCGCACCGAGTACTCCATCAAGGCCCTGACCGATGCAGGCAAGGAAGTTGAGTGCCTGTACGAGTACCTGGACAACTGGGATCAGACCACCGCTCAGCAGGACGTTGCAAACGCTCTGTCTCAGTACGGCGACAAGATCGAAGTTGTCTTCTGCAACAACGACGCAATGGCACTGGGCGCTCTGCAGTCCATCCAGCAGGCCGGTCGCACCGTCGGCAAGGACATCTATCTGGTCGGCGTCGATGC
>OIWS01003340.1_pt1 | contig 11605 bp, 7 predicted proteins | sample 1587611 | NCBI WGS metagenome assembly OIWS01 (sample SAMEA3888919, study PRJEB22519) | human gut metagenome | biome: human gut; feature: human-associated habitat; material: faeces | place: Denmark | collected 2010 | reverse complement strand
GCAGCATCGTCTACGACCATGAGCACGACACCGAGCCACTGCTTTCCGCCATCCGCGATCAGCAGTGTTCCGGAGTCATCGTTCTTAATGCAGATGATTTCAAAAACGATTTCTCCGAACTAAACTCCTCCGGACTGCCGGTCATGCTGGTCGATCTGCCCTCACAATATCCGAATATCGGGTTCATCGACAACGACTCTTATCACGGATTTCATACGGCAACCCAACACCTGCTCCAACTCGGACACCGCAGAATCGGTTATCTCAATCCACGGAAAAGTTTCAACCACCATCAGCGCTTCCGGGGGTACTGTGACGCGATGCACGAAGCGGGGCTTGAGATTCCGGACCACTGGATTCAGGACCGGGATCCCGACGAGTTGAAGACAGACATTCACCACGGTGCCCGCATGCTGTCGCACCTGCTTGACGCCGCTCCGGAATTGACGGCGATCATGGCCGCCAACGACAACTTCGCCCTCGGCGCAATCCATGCGGCGCAGGCTCGGGGACTTCGCGTGCCCGACGATCTCTCGATTGTCGGCTTCGACGACTACAGTTTCAGTGCCTTCCTGAATCCGCCGTTGACCACGGTACTGCACCCGGCGGAAGAGGCGGGCCGCCTTGCGGCACTCGCCATCGACCGGTTTCTGAAGACGGGCGGCAGAGAGCCGCTGTTGCGGCAAATACTGCCGACAGAACTCATCGTACGCGACAGCACAGCCCGGGCCTGCCGCTGACTGACGGGACCCTCGTCAACTCTTTCCTCCCGTTTCCGTTCCAGCCTGTCACCCCTTCACGGCTCCGATCATGATTCCAGAAGTGAAATAGCGCTGCGTGAAAATGAAGAGCAGAAACAGCGGCATCGTCATGATTACCGCGCCCGCCATCAGAAGACTCCACTGGACAACGTTCATCTCGTTGAATTTCGTCAGCGCCAGCGGAAGCGTGTAGAGCTCCGGACTGTGTGTGACGATCAATGGCCATTGAAGATTCTTCCAATTCCCCATGAAGGTGAGAATGCCGAGTGTCAGCAGTGCATTGCGCGACAGCGGCAGAATGACATGCCGGTATATCCCCCAGCTTCCGCAGCCGTCGATGGTGGCGGCCTCTTCCAGATCGCGCGGAAGCGACAGAAAAAACTGCCGCAGCAAAAAGGTCCCGTAGGCACTGAACAAACCCGGAACAATTACGGCCCAATAACTGTCGAGCCATCCCAGCCCCTTGAGGATCAAAAACTGCGGGATCATGGTGACAGCCCCCGGAATCATCAAAGTGGCAAGATACCCGAGAAACACCTGATCCCGCCCCCGGAAACGCATCCGGGCAAACGCGTAGGCTGCAAGTGAACTGGTGAAGAGCATGCCGAATGTGACCGTGACAGTGATGAACGTGCTGTTGGCGAACGCACGCAGAAAGTTGGTCTGTGTGAACACGACCCTGTAGTTCTCCCAGCAGAAACTCCGCGGCAAAAGGTTGCGCAGATCCCCGACATCCGCACCGGGCTCCAGAACCGAAGTCGAACACATCCAGACCAGCGGATACACCGTGGTGACAGCGATTGCGATCAACATGAGATAGATGAAAAACGCTTGAACGTAATGCTTATGCCTCATGCCCTCTCCTCCCGAATTTCCAGTTCAGCGCCGTAATCAGAAACACCAGCACAGAGAGCACCAGCGCAATTGCCGCCGCATATCCCATGTTGAAATAAACAAACGCATGGTTGTAGATGTAATAACTCAATGTGGTGGTCGCTCCGGCAGGTCCGCCGTCGGTCATCACATAGGCCGCATCAAATCCGCCCTGAAAGCCCCCGATAACCGACATGGTGAAGATGAAGAAGTTGGTCGGAGCCAGCATCGGAACGGTGATCTTCCAGAACCGTTGAAACCGGTTGGCGCCATCCACCTCGGCCGCCTCATACAACTCCTGCGGAATGCCCTGCAACCCGGCCAGATACAGCAGCATGTTCGTGCCCCCCATGGCGCCCCACAGGTTCATCAGCATCAGAGCGGGTTTCGCCCAGTAGTAGTCGGTCAGCCAATCCGGACCTTCAATGCCGCACCAGCCGAGGATCTGGTTGAGGATACCGGTTTCCGGAGAAAAAATGTATCCCCACAGCAGAAACATCCCTACACCGCCACAGATGGTCGGCAGATAGAAAAGTGTCCGGAAAATGGAGATGCCCTTCAGCGCATGGTTCAGAAGACAGGCGATCAGCAGAGAAACCAGCATATTGGCCGGAATTCCCAGCATAAGAAACAGTGTGTTGCCAAGATACTGATAAAATTCCGGATCGTTCGGCTCCCAGGTGCCGCTCGCATGATGAAACAGCAGAAGATTGCGAAAATTATCCAGCCCGACAAAGACCGGCGCATGAAACACGTCCCAGCGGAACACGCTCAGCAGAAACGCCATCCCCACTGGAATCGCGGTAAAAATCAGAAATCCACTGAGATTGGGAGCCAGGTACAACCACGGCGTCACCGCCCGAAAAAAACGCTTCATACTCCCCGTTCTCCTTCAATTTTCCGAAACGCTTCCATCCGCCGCTCCATCTCCCGCCGGCACCGTTTCATCGCTTCGGCAGCGGAAAGGCGACCGGCAAACACCATTCCGGAAAACCGATTGAAAACCGACATCAGTTCCTGCAGATGAGAAACCCGCGGGGTCGGTGCCATCACCTCGAATGCGCGACGAAGAATTCGATAGTTGCGCGGTCGTCCCGCCTCCATCAGCACACGATCGAGCAGATCGAGCCTGCCCGGCAGAGACCGGAGACGCATCTTCCACTGGAATTCCTCCGACTGAAATTGCCGAAACAGCCGCCATGCCAGCTCCGGATACCGTGTATGGCGGGAAATGCAGAATGCCTGACTGCTCGCCCACTGCGACTGCTGTTTGATTTTCGGTTGCAGAACAAGCATGTAGTCCATTCCGGCAAATTCCCGGAACGCCTGTTCCATATGCATGGTGTACAAGGGACGAATCGCCACCCGTTCCTGCCGGAACAACGTGTTTGCATCGGTGATAATTCCCTGCGCCTCTTCCGGAGAAGGAGAAACACGATACCGGTGGCAGAGCTCCATGTTCCGTTGAAAATAATCGAGCATCTCCGCGGAATCACAAATTAGTTCTCCGGTGTCGCTGCGGAAGACCTCAGCACCGAAAATTCCGGCTTCCAACCCGCCGTTGAACCCGTAACAGAACACATGGCCCGATGCATCGCGCCGGGTCAAAGCCCGGGCGGCATGCAGAAATTCCTGATAACTCCAGTCGTCACGCGGCGGCGGCAGCCCGGCATCCCGGAAAAGCTTCAAATTGCAGATCAGAAAACTCAAATCCACACCGAAAGGCAGGGAGTAGAGGCGGCCGTCGCGGGTGTACCACTCCAGCAGTTCCGGCTTGTAGTTAGCCAGATTGAACTCGGAGCGAATCCGCCCATCCAGATCGAGAAACAGATCTTTTTCTGCGAATTCCCGGAAACTCTGCCCCATCCACATGAGATCGGGCGCAGTCCCTCCGGCCGCCATCACCATCACCTTCTGGTAGTAGTTTTTTCCGGCAACCGGAATCAGCTTGACGGAAACACCGGGATTCGCCTCTTCAAATTTTGCGATCTCAGCCCGGTACAGAGGATCGGTCGCATGGCCGCCGGGCACCGTCATCGTCAACTCCACCGTAACCGTCTTCACCGGGCCGCCCCGCCGGGCAGTCCAGATCAGCCATCCCCCAAAAGCCAGATATACCGCGAGTCCGAAAGCGACAAAGACATATTTCTTAAATCGGGGAAACGTGCTCATGAAAGAGTCGCCTCCCTCCAGCTGACCTCCTTCTGCAGCATTACCTCTCCCGCCCGGAGAGAGAGAGCAACGCTGCCGCGCCGTTCCAGTTCGGGAGCCAGGTCAATCGCCTCACCGAGTGCCCCGAGCGAAACCACATCTCCGGGATACAGAGTGATGTAACTGTTGATGAAACTTAACACATCGGTCAGCCCGAGCACATAGTCGGAAAAACGATACTCCTGTGAACCGCACGGTGTATCCAGCCGCAACACCAGGTTTCCCGGCGACACCTCCGGAAGATAGGAGTCCGGCACCAGATTGGAAGCATCCCCCCAGCGGCCATACATCTCAGGCAATGCCCATTCCCGGTCAAATGCGATCCGGGCGCGTTGCCGGTCAAGCTGCAGAGAACGATTTTCCAGAACCAGCATCGGCGCAATTCCGGCGACAGCCTCCATCACATTGGTGGCACTGCAACCGCGAATTGTCCGCCCGATCACCGCACAAACTTCCGCTCCGGCCGACAGTTCAGGTGTGTTGAATTCCGAGGGGGCGCGACAACTGCCGACCGCACTGCCCGGCACACACAAAAAGCGGGGATACGGCCGGGGCTGCAATCCGTTCGGCCCCGGCCGGCGACTGTTGCCGTAGACCAGATAGAAGTTCCGCAACCGGATTGCATCCAGATCCGCCGGAGATTGCGGGGCAGCAGGAACGGTTTGCCGCCTTCTCGGCGGAGCAGCCGCCTCCGCCGCCTTGTCGTGAAAAACCGTGTGGAGCTCCAACCGGCCAATTCCCTCGAACTCCGCGGAAAAAACTCCCTCTCCAGCAGCAATTGCTTCGGGACTCACGCCATATCCATCTTTGCCGACTGCGCCGAAATGGATGATATCCCCCGGAAACAAGGTGGCGAACCGAGAATAATAGCTGATCGCCCGTTCCACCCCCACCAGCAGAGATCCAGTGTGGCCGCGTCCGAGCTTCTGATCGTTGCAACAGCAGGTTGCAATCAGGTCATAAACATCACCCACTTCGTCCGGCGTGACCATCCACGGCCCGATGCCGCACATACGGTCGGCATATTTGCCGCTCCAGGAAGCAGAGAGAATCCCATAGATATCCTCGCCGTCCACCGGGCTGCCGACCGCCAAAGAGCGTCTGCTGCGCTCTTTCTCGTCGGCGACACAGTCTCCGGCTTCCGCTTTGAGAGCGTTGATCTTCTCCGCATACAACCCCTGACACATGTCATTGACGACGGTGAAGCCGGCAACATACTGCATCGCATTTTCCATGGAGACATTCCGGGCACGACGACCGATGATGATCCCGAGTTCGGCGTTGCCGCCTGTACTGATGGAGGAGGTTTTCACCCTGTGCGCCACCACCGTTCCCAGAGGACGCTGATGCCCCTGTGGCACCAGTTGCAACTGTTTCATCGGCCATTTGCATCGGGCAAACGAAGGCACGTTGCCGACCAGTCCCCATAACAGACGCGGCTCCGGAATCGGTGCGAGAAACGTGATCTCATTCAGCCGGTGACCGGCATAGCCAAGCAACGAAGAGCGGTCGCTCTGAGCGAGGAACCGCTTACAGAAGCGTTGCAGTTTTTCAGCCTCCCGCATTGCAGTTTCCCCCCCCTCCAGCAATTCAAGCAATGTTGCAGGCACCCCGGCGGGGAAAAAATTCGGTCGATTCAAAAAATATCCGACCGTACGATCGCCGCAAAATTCGTTCAGAAAACCGAGTGCGGCGGCCGGATCAATCACCAGTTCCTCCTCCGAAACCGGATCTTCCACCAGAAATCCCCATTGACATTTGTCATTGACATAAGAAAGCAGTTTCATCTCATTTCCCCTTGACAGGCACAATTTCAGCCGAAAATTCGGCCACTTCACAAACTCCGGCAATCGCACCGGAACCATCCCCGAAACCAATGAATGTACCGTGCTGATTTTCCACCGGACAGGTAAATTCGAAAGTCTTCTTTCCATCAACCCTCAATATTCCTCGACCGTTCGCGCAGTTGATCAAGAGTTCGAACGAATGGAATTCCTTGAGATCAAGCGATACATTTCTGTTGTCCGGCAACTGCAGTGCACGTTGAGCCAGGCGAACGGCTGCGGCATAGATTTTCCCGGGGGCACCGGCGCGCAGGCTGACCATCATCGAATGCGGCGATGACGCATCCATTTCAGGAATTCGAGCCCGCCATTTCAACCGGAGTACGCCGGTCCCGGATTCCAGAGCGCTACGGTTCCGGTAACGGCAGTAGGCGTAGGAACGAGCGGCATCACGGTTGTCAAGCAGAAGCGTGTTCTCCGGTGTAATCCTCATTCTCTCCGGATGGTAAGTAATCTGCATCCCGTCGACCGGGGAAAGCATTCCGTTCTCCGGAAGGAGAGAGAACAACAGCCTTCCGGTGGTATTTTCAGCGTGCACCAGTTCCGGATCCATCGCTCCGGCATAGCGCACCGAAAGCCCGACATCCTCGATCGGCACCACTGCCGCCGTGACGTTTCGCCAGAGCGAAACTCCTGTACCGGATTCCGAAAGAGAACCGATAAACAGACTCTGCCTGCCGCATTCCAGAAAGCTGACCGGCGGATGCAACTGCACAGCCGGGTCCTCCACCTTCGCTCCAGCCGCTGCGTCAAGGAGCGGCTGCCCATCCATCGAAAGGCGGATCCTGCCGTTTTTCAGCGAGATTTTATACGCATGAAACCGGTCTGCGGTATGCCGCCGAATGCTTCGCCCGGCGTATTGGAAACTGATTTTCTCCGGTTCAAAGGTGACGAGTTCAACGTGTTTCTCATCGGCGATGCGCACGGCCACCGCGTCCGGAGAATCTGACGACTCCACCTTCAGCTCAAATCCGATCTCCGGCAACCCGCCCGGAAAGCCGTGAAATGGATAGAACAGATTGCACATTTGATTCTTTCCGGAACCGGTATCCGCCAGACGGAGCGCACCGTCAACAACCCTCTCTGCCGTTTTCCGGTCTGCGGCCCGGAAAAGCCGTCGCCACGGAAACTGGTTTTCTCCATATTTCAGCACGGCGTCTCCGCGAAGAATGGTTCGGTGCTGTCTGCCGGAGCCCTTCTCCGGCTCAAAGAGTTCTACTTCATTGACTCCCGCTCGTATCAGCTGTGGAGGAACCTGAAACGAGCAAATTCCGTCCACTGCGGAACACTCTCCAAGGAGGCTTCCATTGATCCGGCATCCCAGGCGGGCGCTTTCACGATGGCAGAGCTGAACGTTGAGCCGCACGGAAGGACGCAGCGCCAGCACATCCGGGGAATGAAAATTCTCCCCGATCTCCAATGGGAAACGGATTGTACGGGCCGCAGAGAGAAACAGCGGGAAACGTGGCGTCCGCTGCAACGATCTGATATTTCTGATCGAAAGTGTGCCCATGTGGTTATATTGAAGAAAATAGTCCTTGTTCTTTCCGGCAAACTCCTCCGGACGGCGGGGAAACTCCGCCAGTTGTTTCAATCCACTCCTCGTACAGAAGTAGTTGAAATAATAGATTCCATCCGCTCCGGCAGCAAAGGCGGCGGCTCCCTGCCCCAATGCGGAAAGAAAACCGCGCTGGAACGGCGGACGCGCCTTCAGCCAGGAGACGTCGACCGAGGCATACACTTTAGCTCCATACCGTTTTCCCAGAGCAATCATAGCCGAGACCGGAGAGAATCGCTCCCAGTCGCTTCCGGCAAAGACGAGGTCCACCAGTTGCTGCCGCAACCATGTTTCGATATCCAGCCCGATGGCGCGGCATGCCTCCGGCGACTCGAACACCCGGACTCCGAAGAGGAAATATCGTCCGCGACGGCGTCCGATCCGGTCGGCGGCCTGCCGGATTTTCCGGATCATCCCGGTCATCAATGTCCGCTCATCGTCCGTGGCGGGATTCCCCTCGTAGGTAGAGGGGAAGAAGATGGGGAACCGCATGAAATCGAGCACGATACCATCTACATCATAACGTTCCATCATCTCCTCAAGCAGCGAAACAATTCGTTCCCGGTTTTCGGCATGAGTAAAATCAAATGCGACACCTTCTCCGTTGACGCGCGGTTTTCCGGTGGCGCGAAGGAGAAGTTCCGGATGCGCCTGCTTGTACGGGGAACGCAGTCGCGGCATCCAAGCGTCGTGAACGTCATTGACGCGGAGAGAGACGAAAATCTCCATTCCGTTTTTCCGGCAGAACTCCGATGCCATCTCCAGGGGATCGGTTCCCTGCGCATGGAAATCGGCGACCCGGTTCCGGTTGTTCGCATCATGGGGTCTTCCGGTGTAAATATCGGCAATGCGGCTTCTTGTCGTCACCCAGGTGCTGTTGGTGAACGGCGTGTAGCAGAGCGTATCGAGGCGGGTTCCCTTCACCTTGTCCAGTCGCTGTTTCCAGAAATTCTCCCGGGTCGCAGCAAGATTCAGCGGAAAATTGATTGCATCGAGGCCATCGTCATCGGCAATCGCCAGACGGGGGCGTTCGAGCGCCTCACGGCGCAACGTTTCCCGATCCCATTCCGCGGCGACGGCGGAGGACGCCAGCAAGGAAGAACCTGTCAACACTGCAATCAGCAAAGATCGAAATCTCATCATCGTTATCATCACCCCAAACCGTTTGTCACAGAGTATGGAAATAATATTCCGTACCGAAATCGGTCTCTTCCCGGATTTCCGCAACATTCATCGATTTCGCATGCCCGTCACTCCAGGCGACATTGTTGCGTTTGTTGTGAATTGGAATTGCCTTGCATTCCGCCGCAGCATAGAAATCCCACATACCAACCGGAATGGTCTTCTGCAGATTCGATGTCTCCGTGAACAGAATATGCGGCTTTCTCATGCGCGCGACATTCAAAAAATCGATGTTTCCCTGGTCGTTGATCTTGCACATCTCAGCGCCGTAGTAGGGAATCCATTCCGCCATGCGTGGCATGCCGTAACTGTTGCTGCCGATGGAAGTTGCATTGACTCCGACAATCGAAGGGCAGCGGGCAAATGCCATCTTCGACCGGAACGACTCCAGATCTCCAAGCGAGGAAACCCCGCCCATGTTCAGCATGAAGATTCCAGAAGCCAGCGTGACGTTGTTTATGCCGGAACCATGAGGCGGCACCCGGACCGGTATCCGGCTTGCCCGGTTCGGCCAATACCCGTTGTAGTTGTCGGCATAAAGCTGTATCTGGGTCAGACACTGTTTCTGATTGCTGAGGCACTGTGCCTCCCGCGCCTTTTCCCGCGCTTTATTCAATGCCGGAAGCAGCATCGCCGCCAGAATGGCGATGATCGCTATTACAACCAAGAGTTCTATCAACGTAAAATACCGGAGAAATCCCTTTCTTCTGCAATCCGGGCTGCTGGAGAAGAGCCGATCTTCGGAAAGGATTCCATTGCTCTCTTCAATTCTCTGCTTCATAGTGCTGCTCCCTCGCTGTATGGTTGCCGACGAAATATACTTGAACTGAAATGCGCCCTCCCGGCGCAGGGGATACCGCAAACTCCTTTCCGTTGGAATTTAAACTGTAATCGATTCTGTTACAGGTTGTTTCCCTACAAGTTCCCGGTCCGGTGCGCCCGGAGAAAGGATGGCGCCGTTCTTCTGCAGAACCGCGCGAAGCTGTTCCGCCGGAAGCTCCGCGGCGGGAATCCCCGCGCCGACGGCCTGCGCGGCGGCAGTGCCCGCCGCTTCCCCCAACGTCATGCAGATCGGAATCACCCGGGTCGAGGATTGCGCCTCGTGTGTCGCCGAAATCGCCCGCCCCGCCACCAAGAGATTGTCGTTTTTCCTCCCCAGCAGTGCCCCGTAAGGAATCGTGTAGATCGCCGGAGAACGGGTCTCGATCCCGTCATGGTCGGGAGAGTGGATATCCATATGGTAGGCACCGCAGGCGATCCCGTCCGGGAAACGGCGGCCGGCAAGCAGATCCTCCGCCGTCAAAACCGTTCTTCCACAGAGATGCACCGTTTCGCGCAGACCGATCGCATCGAATGTCCGGCTCAGACGGCACGTTTCAAACCCCGGCACGCAGTCCCGCAGGAACTTGAGCCACAGCCGGACCTGCCGGTACCCCTCCTGCTCGCTCCGGCTGTAGCGGTCCAGCCGCCCGGAATCGGCATTCTCCACCCGGGGAGCAACCGTCATCAACCGCCCCTCCCGGTGCTGAGCGACCCCCGGCACACAATCCCGGGGCAATTCCATGCCGTCGCGGCGGGCCGCTGCCACCAGCCGTCGAAACGCACCGATAATGAAGACTTCCGACTGTTCCGCCCGGCGAACCTGCGCGCCAGGATCTGGAAGCGGAAATGGCCGAAGATCCTCCGGATACCGCCTCCAGTAGTCAAATGTCCGGTCAAAATCGATTCCGCTGACCTCAAATACGGTCGAAGCAACCTGCATCCGCCCGTCATCCGCCCGCCCCCGGATGAACTTCTCACCGGCCGCCTGCAATACACTGCCGGAATCGGTGCAGTCGATCACCTGCTTTGCCGTCATTTCTATGATTCCTTCATTGGCAAGAAGATAGATTGCAACAACCCGTCCCGATTCGCATCGAGCGGCACAGCATCGGCAATGCAGAAAAAGTTCGGCTCCGGCTTCCGAAAGCATTTCCAGGGCAACCAGCTTCAATTCATCCGGATTGCACACCGTAACGCTCCCGCAGATGGGATCAGCATAGAACGCGGTCGCCCCGCCACGCCGCCGAAGCCGACGATGGAGTTCGAGAGCAATTCCGCCGGAGACCAGAATTCCTTCCCGCGAATGAAATCCAAGGTACGAGCTCACTGCAGTGGCATTGCCGCCGACGAATCCGCGGCTTTCCACCAGAACTGTCCTCGCTCCGTTCCGGGCAGAGGCCACCGCGGCGGCAATGCCGGTGGTGCCGCCGGTGTATTGGAGAAATGCAAGCTGGTCATTCGTCACTTCAACCGGCTTGAAGCCGAGTCGGCGGCCAATTTTGAGTGCATCCGTCCACATCACTGGGTTGGGGAGCGAATATTCCGGCACCATCTTTTTAACTCGGCGGATGATGAAATTGACGAGCCAGCCCTTGGGGAAAGGAAGCATGTCGCCTGCACCGGTCGTGATGAAATGGCTGCATGGTGCGCCGTCTAGTGCTTTTTGCACCGTGCGCGCAAAATTTTCAATGACGACGATGGCTTTGGCGCCGGAGTCTTTCAGCGTATGGTTGACTTCGCGCGGCGTATAGAGCGGATTGATGTTCACCACCACCATTCCGGCCTTGAGAATCCCGAACACGGCAGCAACGTACTGCAGCAGGTTAGGCATCATCAACGCTACGCGGTCGCCGGGTTTCATGTCAGGGAGCGACTGAAGATATGCAGCGAAGGATTCGGCATAGCCCTTCATCTGCGCATAGGTTGCGTCGGCGCCCAAGTTGGTGTACCCGACACGATTGGGGAACTTCTTTGCCGACTCGTCAAGCACGGCGCAGAGGTTCGGATAAACGTCAGGATCAATCTCGTGCGGCACACCCTGAGGATAGGACGCAAACCAAGGAAATTCAGACATGATGAATCCGGCTAAAAATCGTGGGAACTAATGAGTTTAGCGGACAAAACTCATGAAAAACGAGCGCTTAAACGCTAAAAGCCGACCAAAGTGTGCGGGATAACCCGTGCTTTGAGTCGGCTTTCTGATGTCGGAAGCGTCTGCTGCAGGAAGTTAACAGATGCCGCCGATGCTCGCATAGTGCTTTAGGCTTGGAGCGTCAGGCAGTGGCGGGCATATTCGGGAACGTCGTCCCAATTGGTGTAGTCAATGATGGCTGTGGGTTCCGTCGGTCCCTTTG
>OIWS01003336.1_pt1 | contig 11610 bp, 6 predicted proteins | sample 1587611 | NCBI WGS metagenome assembly OIWS01 (sample SAMEA3888919, study PRJEB22519) | human gut metagenome | biome: human gut; feature: human-associated habitat; material: faeces | place: Denmark | collected 2010 | reverse complement strand
ACCCCACCTGTTAAACATTATATCATACTGTCTAACAAATGGGGTGCTGTTCACATGAAACGGATCGGGGTTTTGTTCTGTACTTATAAATCTCTGTATTTCTTTACGCGGCGGACTTTTTTGTTTTTACGGTTCATCAGGATGGCAAGGATAGCATACGCGGCAGCCAAGACCAGCAAAATGGTGGCCGTAACGATAAACCACGTGGAGGTGAGCACCTCCTGCCCCTGCTGCAAAACCTGCACGATCTCGCTGCGCTCCACGCTTTCCGCGGCGACGAGCGCAACGGTGGAAAGCTCCGCGCCGTTATAATAGAACGTGGCGGTACCGACGTAATCGCCCTTTTTGATGGGCGCTTTCACGCTTTCGGGCAGATCGAGCTTTGTGGTGATGGCGCCGCTTTCCAAACTGCTCGGCAGTGTTGCGGTGAGATTGCCCTGCGCCAGCACCTGCAGGCGGTCTTTGCCCCACGCGTATTTGAGGTTCACCTCGCCGAGAAGCTCGCCGTCCGTAACGAGCGTTTTGTTTTCGATATTCAAAAATGCCCAGCGGAACAGCGTCGCGGCATCGTACATTTCGCCGTGATAATCGATATGGTTGCCCTCGCTGTCGATATACGGGCTGCCCATGCAAACGACAAGGTAGCTGTACCCGTCATACGTAGCCGTGGCGGAAATGCAGTAGCCGGATTCATTCAAGGAGCCGGTCTTTACGCCGGTGGCATAGGTGTAATACTCATCGTCATAGCTCAAAAGCATGCGGTTCGTCGTGGTAACGGTGCGTTCCTCGCTTGTCATGTTCGTCGGCGGCTGCGTGTAATACGTCTGCGAGGTGACGTCCGTAAAATACGGCATTGTCAGCGCATACTCCGTAATGGTCGCCATCTCGCGCGCGGTGGTGTAGTGGTTTTCATCATACAGGCCGTGCGGGTTCACAAAATGCGTGTTCGTGCAGCCAAGCTCCGCGGCCTTCTTATTCATCAGCTCCACACAGCTCATTTTGCCGTCACCGTCTTCGTCATACTGCGGGTCGTCGGCCGTGATATTCAAAGAATCCACATATTTTGCAAGCGTCAGCGCGGCATCATTGCCGGAGGGCACCATCATCAGGTTCAAAAGCTCATAGATGGTAAAGCTTTCGCCCGTTTGAATTTCCGCCAAAGACGAGCCTGTGCCCTCAAGCTCCTCGGCAACGCTTTCCGGCACCGTAGTGCGCGTGTTTTGCAGGTCGCTGACCGTTTCCGCCGTGACGATATACGTCATGATCTTCGTCATGGAAGCCATGGGGCGGCGCTCGTCCGGATTATATGTATAGACGACGGTATCGGTGTCGAGGCTCACCATATAAATAGAAGCGCTGTTCGGGTCTGTGAGCTTATCGCACGGAAAGCCCATTTCGCTGCTTTTGGCCACGACCGTGTTTGTCGTTGTGTCGGTTTCCGAAGTCGAGGTATCGGAAGCTGTGGAAATTTCGCTCGCGGTGCTTTCGGCTGTATCGGCCAAAACGCCGGTCGTCAAAACGGAAAGCGACAGCAAAACGCTTGCGCATATCGATAAAAATTTATGTTTTCTCACTGTTTATCCTCCAACGGACATGATATAATACTGTTAACTGTTTTATTATTATAGCACGGTTTGGCACCCCTGAAAAGGTGCTCGCCGGCAAATTCAGAAAAAAGTCAGACTAAAAATTTAAAAGGAGACGCTATGCAGCTTTTACATATTGCAGACCTGCACTTCGGCAGGCTTTTGTACGGTCGCAGCTTAATGGACGACCAGCGGCATTTTGTGCGGCAGTCGCTTTTGCCTGCGCTGGATGCATATAAGCCCGATGTGCTGCTCATTGCGGGCGATCTGTACGACCGGCAGATTGCCTCGGTCGATGCGATTCATTTATTCGACGAGCTCATCGATGCGCTGTGCGAACGGAACATCCCCGCCGTCATCATTTCCGGCAACCACGACAGCCCGGACCGCATTGCGGTGGGCAAAAGCCTGCTTGCGCGGCACGGCATCCATATCATCACGGAGCTTAAAGACGCGTTTACGCCGGTCGAGATCGGCAACATACAGATTTTCCCGCTGCCGTACTTTGAAAACGCTCAGATGCGCGAAATACTGGGCGATGAAACGCTGCGCGGCGCGGGGGCCTGCATGCGCGCGGCGGTGGAAAAAATGGAGAAAGCGTTTGACCCCGCGAAAAAACACGTGTTGGTTGCGCACTGCTTTGCGGCGGGGGCCTCCACCTCCGATTCCGAAAGCCGCATTTTCGTCGGCGGCGCGGGCGATGTGCCGACGGATGTCTTCTCCCCGTTTGACTATGCGGCGCTCGGGCACCTGCACGCGGCGCAAAGGGCAGGCGACACGGCGCGCTATGCGGGCTCACCGCTCAAATATTCCGTAGACGAAGCGCACCAGAAAAAGAGCATGACGCTCGTCACGCTCGGCGACACGGTGGAAACAACGTGCATCCCTGTAACCCCTCTGCACGACGTAAAGCGCATAGAGGGTACGTTTGCGGCGCTGCTCGAAAACGGGCAGGCGGCGCCCAATGAAGACTATGTGGAAATTCTGCTCACCGACGACGAGCCGGTTTTCCGCCCGGCCGACCGACTGCGCCCCTATTACCCGAATGTACTCGGCGTGCGCAGCACGTGGTTTTTAAAGCAGCACGCAGGCACGCAGGCGGAAGCCGATCTGCACAGCCGCAGCCGCGCGGAGCTTTTCCGCGGCTTTTTAAAGGAGGTCTGCGGTGAGGAAGCGCAGCCGGAGGACGAAGCGCTGCTGGCGGAAATTCTAAAGGAACTGGAGGGCGATGCAACGTGAGACCGATCCGTTTGGAGCTTTCGGCGTTTGGGCCGTATCTGGAGCACACCGTCATTGATTTTGAAAAGCTGAACGAAGCGGGGCTGTTCCTCATCACCGGACAGACGGGCGGCGGCAAAACGACGCTGCTCGACGCCATGAGCATCGCGCTCTTTTATAAATCGACGGGCGGGCGGCGCACGTTTCAAGATATGCGTTGCCTTGCCGCTGCGGACAGCGACCGCACCGAGGTCGTCTATCATTTTGCGCTCGGCGAAGACGAATATTGCTTCCGCCGCGCGCTGTACCGCCGCAAAAAGCGCGGCAGCGACGATTTTATCACCGAGGAAGAAAACGAGTGCAAGCGCCGCACGGCAGACGGCTGGGCGCTTGCCGCTTCGGGTGCGGCGCGCAATGTGACAGGCTACGCGGAAAACCTGCTTTCCCTCACCGCCGAGCAATTTTCGCAGGTCATCGTGCTGCCGCAGGGCAAATTCATGCAGCTTCTGCGCGCGAATTCCACCGAAAAAGCAGCCATTTTGAAAACGCTTTTCTCCTGCGAGCTATGGGAACGCATCGCGATGAAATTTACGGAGCGGCAAAAAAAGCTGTACGCAAAACGCGAAACATGCGAGACAAAACTGAAATCGCTGCTCGAAAAGCATGGCGCGGAGACCGCCGAGGCGCTCGCCGTGCAAACGGAAGCGCTTCGATTAGAATGCGCACGGACCGAAAAAGCGCTCGCCGCCGCGAAAGAAGCACTGACGCTCGCACAAAAGCAATACACCCGTGCACTGCAATTTGAGCAGTGCCAAAAAGCCGAGACCGATGCCGAAGCGCAGCTGAAAACCGCCGAAGCGCGGGCAGCTTCCGCCAAAGCGCAGTATACGCGCGCCGAGCAGAACCGCGCGGGACTTACAAAGCTGACCGCCGAAAAAGACACGCTTTTAAAACGAAGCGAACAGCTGCGCGCAGAGCAGGAACGCAGCCTGCAAAAGGAGCAGCTTTTAAAAGAACTGCGCGCCGAGGAGGAGCGCGAGCGCGCCGTGCAGAAGCAGGCAGAGGACGACCGCCAAAAGCTGCCGGAGGTGCTGCGGCGCATCGCGGTAGGCGAAGCATTCACCGAAAAGGCCGATGCCGCAAAAGACCGGCTCACGTCGCTCTTACAGACGCAGACCATCTTAAGCGAACAGCTTGCCGCGCTGAAAACGCGCAGTGACGCCGCCAAAGCCGAAGCGCAGTGCAAAAAATTGTGGGGAGCTGCCGAAGACGCGGCGCGCACCGCGCGTCTGACCGTCGTGGGGCAGGATAAGCTGCTCTCGGCGGCAGAAGCCAAATGGAACCAAAACAGCGCCGCCGCGCTCGCCACAGGGCTCACGGACGGCACGCCCTGCCCCGTTTGCGGCGCGGTGCACCACCCCGTGCTCGCCGTGCCGTGCGCAGGTGAGACGACAAAAGAAGAACTTGATGCGCTGCGCAAAAAGCTTGAAGACCTGCGGCAGGAGCAAAGCCGCGCCGAGCAGACGGCCGCCGCCGCAAAAGCGCGGCACGAGGTCGCTTTCGCACAATTAAACGCCGCAAACGACGCCGCAAAAAGCATCACAGAAAGCGAAGAAGTGCTCACAGCGGCCTACATTGCGGCGCAAACGGCGCTCAACGAAGCGCAAAAGCGTGCAGCGCAGGCGCCGGCCGCACACAAGAAACTTGAGACACTCAAAGCGGAACGCGAAGCGCTTATGCAGGTCGAAAGCCGCCACAACGCTGCGCTTGCCGCCTGCCGCGCCGCTTTGGAAGAAAAGCGCCGCCAATTAAGCGCCATGGACACCGTGCGCGATGCGGCGCAAATCACATTGGAGATGACCGAAATACAAAAGCGCATTCGTGTGCTCGAGCAAGAGACCGCAGCGCTTGAGGAAGCGTTCCACGCCGCGGAAAACGCGCTTTCTGCCGCAAACGAGGCCGTAAAAGCAGCCGCACAGCAGATGTTCGCCGCAAAGGAAGCGAAAAATGCCCTCGGCGCAGCGCCGGAAAAGGACCTCCCGCAAAGCAAAGCGGAGCTGGACGCAAAAAGCACCGAAACGCAGACGCTTTCCGTGCAGCTTGGACGCTTTGGCTCTGACCTGCGCACCATTACGGAAAGCGCCGCCGCCGTGCAGCAATACACGGAGGAAGCCGCCGCGCTCGACGTACAGTACAGCCGCGCAGCAAAGCTTGCGGGGTACGTGACCGGCCGCAGTAACGCCTTGCGCGTGCCGCTTTTGCAGTACGTGCTCGGCATGATGCTCGACGAGACCATCCAGAGCGCAAACCGCTTTTTCTCCGTTTTAAGCCGCGGGCGCTACGCCTTGCAGCACAAGCAGGGCAAAAGCGGCGCGGGCTACGGCGGGCTTGACATTGAGGTTTTGGACGGCATGAGCGGCACGTGCCGCTCCGTAGAGACGCTTTCGGGCGGCGAGCAGTTTTTGGCATCCCTTTCCCTCGCGTTCGGGCTTTCGGACGTCGTGCAGAGCTACTCGGGCGCGGTGCGGCTTGATTCCATTTTCATCGACGAGGGCTTCGGCTCGCTCGATACCGACACGCTCGATACCGCCATGCGTGCGCTCGAGAGCATCCGCCAAAGCGGGCGCGTCGTCGGTATCATCTCTCACGTTTCGGAACTGCAAAGCCGCATCCCGACGATGATCCGCATTTGGAAGACCGCTTCGGGCTCCGCCGCAGCAAAAGTCATCGCGGAAGACTGAACCGGTTTTGAACAAAATGAAAAAGCAGAAATGCAAATTGCAAATCCGCCTTTATTATGCTATACTGAAAGCAACTAAGCGCAGGATTTTCTGCGCGGCCATGCAATGCTAAAAGAAAGGATCGCTTCCGGGCTCCTTCGGAAGCTTCGGTGAATGAATATGGTAAAGCTTTATGACGGCGGCGTTTACCTTGTGAACGGCACAGAGATCGTGCCGGAAGCCGCTGCACCCGAGACCTATCAAAAAGACACGGCAAAACAGGGTACCATTGCCTATTCCATTTTAAAAGCGCACAACACCGCAGAGGATATGCAGAACCTGCGCTTAAAATTTGATGCGCTCGCCTCGCACGACATCACGTTCGTCGGCATCATTCAGACGGCGCGCGCCTCCGGCATGGAGAAGTTCCCCATCCCCTACGTGCTCACAAACTGCCACAACAGCTTGTGCGCCGTGGGCGGCACCATCAACGAGGACGACCACGTGTTCGGCCTTTCCGCCGCACGCAAATACGGCGGCATTTATGTGCCGCCCCACATGGCGGTCATTCACCAGTACATGCGCGAGGCCATGGCGGGCTGCGGCAAAATGATTCTCGGCTCCGATTCCCACACGCGCTACGGTGCGCTCGGCACCATGGCCATCGGCGAAGGCGGCGGCGAGCTCGTCAAGCAGCTGCTCGAAAACACGTACGATGTCGCGTACCCCGGCGTTGTGGCGGTGTACCTCACCGGCAAGCCGCGCCCGGGCGTGGGCCCGCAGGACATCGCGCTTGCCATCATCGGCGCGGTGTTTAAAAACGGCTACGTAAAAAACAAGGTCATGGAGTTCGTCGGCCCCGGCATCAAGAGCATGACGACCGATTACCGCAACGGCGTGGACGTCATGACGACCGAGACCACATGTCTCACCTCCGTCTGGTGCACAGACGACGACACGAAGGCGTACCTCGCAAAGCACGGCCGCGCGGACGATTACCGCGAGTTAAAGCCGGCCGACGTGACATACTACGACGGCTTGGTCTATGTAGACCTTTCCACCGTAAAGCCGATGATCGCGCTGCCATTCCACCCGAGCAACGCGTTTGAGATTGACGAATTGAACGCGAATCTCGGCGACATCCTGCGCGAAGTAGAAAAGGAAGCCGCGCGCTTGACGGAAGGCAAGGATATCGAATTCAGTCTGACGGATAAGATCACCCCAAAGGGTTTGCAGGTGCAGCAGGGCATCATTGCGGGCTGCGCGGGCGGCACATATACGAACGTCATGGCGGCAGCGCACATCTTAAAGGGCGCGCAGTGCGGTCAGGGCGAATTCACACTGGACGTCTACCCGTCCTCACAGCCGGTGTTTATGGACCTGCTCGCAAAGGGCGCCATTTCCGACCTCATGGCGACGGGCGCCATCGTGAAGACCGCTTTCTGCGGCCCGTGCTTCGGCGCAGGTGATACACCGGCGAATAACGCGCTGAGCATCCGCCACGCCACACGCAACTTTCCGAACCGCGAAGGCTCCAAGCCGGGCGCAGGCCAACTAAGCGCCGTCGCACTCATGGACGCACGTTCTATCGCGGCAACGGCGGCAAACGGCGGCATTTTGACCTCCGCCGAAAAGTACGCGGACAACTATGAGGTGCCGGAATACAACTACGATGATTCCTCCTACCGCGCCCGCATTTACAACGGCTTCGGCAAGGCAGAGCCGGAGGATAAGCTCATCTACGGCCCGAACATCAAGGATTGGCCGGAGCAGGAGGCACTTGCGCAGAACATTCTGCTGCGCGTCTGCTCGAAGATCATGGATAAGGTCACAACGACCGACGAATTGATCCCGTCCGGCGAAACGTCTTCGTACCGCTCCAACCCACTGGGGCTTGCGGAGTTCACACTCTCCCGCCGCGACCCCGGTTACGTGCAGCGTGCAAAGGATGTCCGTGCACTCGAAAAAGCGAGACTTGCGGGCGAAGCACAAAGCGATGAAGCTCTGAAAAACGCACTCGGGAAAGTGAAAAACATCCTGCCCGACGTCGATGAAAAGACAATCGAAATCGGCAGTGTCATTTACTGCGTGAAGCCCGGTGACGGCTCTGCGCGCGAGCAGGCGGCAAGCTGCCAGCGCGTCTTGGGCGGCCTTGCGAATATCTGCTCCGAGTACGCCACCAAGCGCTACCGCTCCAACGTGATGAACTGGGGCATGCTGCCGTTCCAGATGAAGAATGAACCCGTCTTCGAGATCGGTGATTATATCCTCGTCCCGAACGTTTTGGACGCCATGGACGGCGATATGCAGAGCATTAAAGCGTATGTGCTCGGCGATGAAGTAAAAGAGATCGAGCTTTACATTGCCCCGATGACGGAAGACGAAAAGAAGATCGTCAAAGCCGGCTGCCTCATCAATTTCAACCGCAAAAATTAAAGTAAAGCATAAGAAAACGGCGAGTCCTGTTCAGGATTTCGCCGTTTTTGTATGCATTTTTCGTCTTCATAGAGAAGCGACGCAAAAAGTTTTTGATCGACCTTTTTTCAAAAAGGTCGCGGGTTCTTAGGGCAGCGCCCTAAGTCGTCGTCCGCAGACGACGAAATCTATTTGCCTTCCAAAAAATCAGGACGGGAGAGGGAACAGTCCAGTGGACTATTCCCTCGTGGGAGACCCAATTAGGGGGTCTCCCAAAGGACGGCAATACGCCGCCCTTCTTATTATAACCGCTCGGCTTTTCTCGCCTTATTGCTTGCTCTTAAAAAACGCAATAAACCGGTTCCAGTCCTCGCGGCTGAAATAGTGCAGACCGGGACGACGGTGATAGCCGATGCGGCCCGCGTGCAGGTTAAAATCGTAGTCTTCCGACGTTTCTTCATAGGGAAACGCCTCCTTGTCCCCCGCTGCCGCCGCATAGCAGCTCAAAAGCTCGGACGCGGGGTCTGCCCAGTCGTCGCCCGTCGCAGACGCCACGTATACATAGCGCGGCGCAATGCTCGCGAGCAGGTAGTGCTGGTCAAACGGCAGCGCATCCGTTTTGCCGACATACTGCCCGAACGATTCGCTGAACCAGAACGGAAACTGCCTATAAATATCGTCAAGCTGCTCGCCTTTTTTACCGCGGAACAGCGCCGCACCGGCACAGCCGGAATCGTTCGAGTAGCCAAACGCGAAGCGGGTATCCAGCGCAGCAGTGAGCAGTGCTGTTTTGCCGAGGCGCGAATGCCCGCACACAACGGACTTTGCGCAGTCCAGCCGCTCGTCGTGCTCGGCGTAATCCATGCAGCGCATCGCCGCCCACGCCCACAGTGCGATTTTACCCGCGTCATGCGGCGCGCGTTTGCCGTTTTCATACAGAACACCCGCAAGGCCGGAGGTGAAGTCGCCGTCGTCGCGCGTCACATCCTCATAGCCGAACGAAAGCACCGCAAAGCCGTTGTCGATGAGCTCCTCCGTCGGCATGTAGCGGTCCGGCACATCGCTTCTGAAATTGATGTGGACAAAAAACGGGTGCGGCCCCTCTGCGGTCGGCACAGCCAAATACACCGGGAACACGAAATCTTTGCCGTTTACCACAATGCGAAACGTCAGCTTTTCCAGCGTCGCCTTGCCCGCGCAGAAATTATCCGCAACGCCGGGCTCCGCTTCCCAAACGAACGATTCCGGCGCCTTCGGCAAGCAGCCGTATTCCTCCCGCTGCAAAAGCTCCAGCATCTCCGCGCGCGATTTTAAACTCGGCACATTCCTCTTTTTCAGTTCATCCAAAAACATACAATCGCCCCCTTTATGCGGTTATTGTAGCCGTCCTTTTAGGCGTTTGTCAATCTTCAAAACCACCAAAAAAGCTGCCCTCTCTTTGTCAGAGAAGACAGCTTCGTTTTGTTTTACAGGCGTTTTACGCGCTTTCCTCTGCGTGCTCGAACTGACTGTTGTAGAGGTTGGCGTAGAAGCCGTTTTTTGCGAGCAATTCTTCATGCGTGCCCTGCTCCACGATGTCGCCGTCCTTCATGCAGAGGATGAGGTCAGCGTTGCGGATTGTAGAGAGGCGGTGCGCGATGATGAAACTTGTGCGGCCGCGCATCAGGTTATCCATTGCAGTCTGGATGGAAAGCTCGGTGCGCGTATCGACGGAGCTTGTCGCTTCGTCAAGGATCATGATGCGGCTGTCAGACAAAATCGCACGGGCGATGGTGAGCAGCTGCTTTTGTCCCTGCGAGACATTCGTCGCTTCTTCATTGAGAATCGTGTTGTAGCCGTCCGGCAGTGTGCGCACAAAGTGGTCAACCTGCGCCGCTTTTGCCGCCTGAATGACCTCCTCGTCCGTCGCGTCCAAGCGGCCGTAGCGGATGTTCTCCATGATGGTGCCGCTGTAAAGCCACGTGTCCTGCAGAACCATGCCGAATTCTTTTCTGAGGTCGCCGCGGGCAAACTCCGTGATGTCCTTGCCGTCAAGGCAGATCCTGCCGGATTTAAGGTCGTGGAAGCGCATGAGAAGCTTTACCATAGTCGTTTTACCTGCACCCGTCGGGCCGACAATAGCGATTTTCTGGCCTGCTTTCACATCGGCGGAGAAATCGTGGATGACAGTCTCGTCGGTGTCTTCGTAGCCGAAGCAAACGTGGTCAAAGCAGATGTCGCCGCGGATATTGCTGTTTTCCACGGTGTATTTCGGTGTTTTTTCGACGATCTCGGGTTCATCAAGGAAATTGAAAATGCGCTCTGCCGCCGCCATGGTGCGCTGTACCTGGCTTGAGATGCTTGCCATCTGGGTGATGGGCTGCGTGAAACTGCGCAGATACTGGATAAACGCCTGAATGCCGCCGATGGTCATGCTGCCGCCTGCCGCCATAGATGCGCCCAAAATGCACACCACAACGTAGCCGAGATTGCCCACAAAGCCCATGATCGGCTGCATCAGGCCGGAGAGAAACTCCGACTTCCAGCCCGCGTTATAGAGCTTTTCGTTTTCGCACTCGAATTTCTCCATGGAGCGCGCTTCGCCGTTAAACGCCTTCACGACGACGTGCCCGCCGTACATTTCCTCCACGTGGCCGTTCACCGCGCCGAGGTATTCCTGCTGGCCGACGAAATATTTCTGCGAGGATTTCACAATGCGTCCGACAAGCAGCAACGAAATCGGCACGATGCACAGTGCGACAAGCGTCAACTGCCAGCTGATGGAAAGCATCATAATAAGCACGCCGATGATGGAGCACACAGACGTGATAAGCTGCGTGATGCTCTGGTTAAGACTCTGGCTGAGCGTATCAACATCGTTCGTGATGCGGGAAAGCACGTCACCCTGACTCGTTTTGTGAAAATACGAGACGGGCAGGCGGTCGATCTTCTCCATAATGGCACGGCGCATGTTGTACGAGACCTTCGCCGAAACGCCGGACATCGTAAATCCCTGAATGTAGGAGAACAGCGCGCTCAACGCATACAGCCCCACAAGGAACAGTAAAACTTTCGCGATATAGCCAAAGTCAATGCCCTCCGCAGCGCCGGTGATGATGCGCATCAAGCCGGCTGTCAGCTCATCGGTCGCTCTTGCGAGGATCTTCGGGCCGACGATCGTGAACACGGTGGAAAACGCCGCGAAAATGACGACGATGAGTATTTTAAACTTAAACGGGGAAAGATACGAAATAAGCTTTTTAAAGCTGCCTTTGAAGTCCTTGGCTTTTTCGGTGGGCATCATGCCTCTGCCGGGCCCGTGCGGACGCGGTGCGTTTCTTTTCGGTTCGCTCATGCCAATTCCTCCTTTGAAAGCTGACTTTCCGCAATCTCGCGGTATTCCGGGCACGTTTTCAAAAGCTCTTTATGCGTGCCCTTGCCGACGATTTTGCCTTCATCCAGCACTATGATCTGCTCGGCGTTCATGATGGTGGAAACGCGCTGCGCGACAATGAGCACGACAGCATTTTCCGTGTATTTCGTCAGCGCACGGCGCAGCTTTGCATCCGTTTTGAAATCGAGCGCGGAGAAGCTATCATCGAAAATATACACCGGCGCTTTTTTCACGAGCGCACGGGCAATGGCAAGGCGCTGCTTCTGGCCGCCGGAAACGTTGCTGCCGCCCTGCGCGA
>OIWS01003335.1_pt1 | contig 11612 bp, 10 predicted proteins | sample 1587611 | NCBI WGS metagenome assembly OIWS01 (sample SAMEA3888919, study PRJEB22519) | human gut metagenome | biome: human gut; feature: human-associated habitat; material: faeces | place: Denmark | collected 2010 | reverse complement strand
CCACCTCCGTCTGCTTCTTTCCGCAGGCAAACAGGGCGCAGGCCATGCACAGGGCCAAAATCAGGGCTAAAACACGCTTCATGGGGCTTTTCCTCCTTATTTCCGTGATATTATTCTTCCTCCTGCTGCACCGCCGTGCCGCCCAGGCCGAAATCGTCGGCCACGGTGGCGCTGTCCCGGCGGAGCATGGTTTCCATAACCCGGATATCGCTGTCGATGTCCATGGCGTCGGCGCGGTACAGCTCATCCAGCTGCCGCTCAAAGCCCGCCACGATGCTGTCCATGGTGCTCTGGATTTTGGCCTTGGCCTGGTTGAGATTCTCGCCGCTGACCCCGGCCTCCTCAAACTCGGCGTAGGAATTCAGCAGCTTCTGGGTGGTGGGCAGATAGTAGTTCAGGAAGGTGCCGGCCTTGCCCTTTTTGGCGGGCTCCTTTTCGATGATGCGGAAAATCTTCCCCGCCACCTCCTCCAGTCGGTCGATCTTCTGGCTGAGGACAGGGTCGGCAATGCGGTCGTTGGCCCGGCGGATCTCCCGCAGGATACCGGAATAGCCCTGCTCCGCCGGGGCCGGCTCCTGGGCGGCCTGCCGCGGGGCAAAGTATGCCTCCGCCGCCTCCGGAGAGCGGAACAGCATGTCGCTGCTCAGGTCCACATAGGCGTTCTTGCCCCAGAGGCCCTTTTCGATCATGATCTCCAGGTCCCTTTCCACCTTCCGCTGGGGGACCTCCGCCGTGTCGGCCAGCTTTTTCAGAGACACGGCGTCCTGCCCGTGGGCACAGGCCAGATATTTGCCGAAGCGGCGGGCCCGGCGGGTCATAGAGGCGCTGCCGATGACCAGTCCCAGGCCTCCGGCGGCCAGGCCCATGGTGGGAAACAGCTCCGCCAGCAGGCTCCAGCTCAGAACTCCGGCAGCGGCGCCAACGCCCTGCACCATAGACACCAGGCCGGCGAAAAGCAGCACTAGGCCCACAATTTTCATGGTATTGGCCCCTTTTGCGGAGTATTGGGGCGTTTTCGTCACCTTTTTGCGGGTGCTGGAGGCTGTCCCGGTACGAGGCCGGGACGGGGCGGGATTCTGCTGGGACAGGCCGGGATTCTGCCGGGACACGGGCTTGCGCTTCGTGTCGCCGCCGAACAGCTTGGCCAGCAGCACAACAAGGCCCACCGGCCAGGCCACCGCGAATAAAATTGCGATAATGGCCCAGGAGCCAAAATCGTTGTCGTCCTTTTTTGGCGGACGGCGGGGCGGCTCCTGCCGGGTCTCCCCCTCCCGGTCGTCATAGGAATAGGCCATTACTTCTCTCCCTTCCGGCGGAGCTTGCGCTTGTTGCCGTGCTCGTCCACCACATAGGTGTTATCCAGCTCCCGGGCCAGATTTCCCACCACGGAGTCGATGTATTCCCGGCGCAGGGCAAGCTGCTCCTGCTTCTCCTCCGGCGTCAGCCCCTCCGCCGTTTTCGACTTGGCGGCCAGCTGGTTGATCCGGGCGATCTTCTTTTCATCCATCATCGGTTCCCCCTTACAGATAGCGCTTCAGGGTGATGAACACCCTGCCTTTTTTCGTTTGATTGCCGACCTCCTCCAGAACGCACTTGCCCAGACCCCGGAGGGTCAGGGTATCCCCCTGGGATACCGGGCGATCCGGCTTCTGGCAGTCGGTCCAGTTCACCTGGACCTTTCCGGAGGTCACGGCCTCGGCGGCCTTGCCCCGGCTGAGGGAAAAGCCCGATGCCAGCACGCTGTCCAGCCGCAGGGAGGACACCGTGTCCCGGATGTGCTTCACCTTTTCCTCCGGCGGGATCAGGTCCTCCAGAGGCAGGGACGCAGTGTGCAGCCGCACCCGGCCCGCAGCCGTCCACTCCGACAGCAGCAGCTCCGCCGCCGGTCCCGTGGCCAGTACGTCGGCCCAGCGGGGGGACACCAGAATGTCCCCCAATGTCTCCCGGGTGACGCCCAGGGCCATGAGACTGCCCAGAATGTCCCGGTGGGTCAGGGAATCCTCCTCATAAAACGAGGCCCGGACCACCCGGACGGCGTCCTCCTCCGGGGCCTCCTGCCAGTCCGGCAGGAACCACAGCTGCCGCCGCTGGGCCCCGTCGTATCCACCCCAGAAGGTATATCCCTCCGAGACGGACAGGGCGTTCAGCAGCCGCTGGGCCGCCGCCTGCTCCGCCGGGGACAGAAAGCCCGTTCCCTGGGGCAGATTCCTCCGGCGGCACTGCTCATACTTGTCCCAGACCCGGCCCAGCAGCAGCCGCTCGTCGCCGTTTGCCGCAAGCCGGTCCAGCATTTCGCGTTTATCCATGGTATTCCCCCAGATTCTGGGTGTGGTACAGCCGGGCGTAGGCTCCGCCCCGGGCCAACAGCTGGTCATGGGTCCCCTGCTCGGCAATGCAGCCGTCCTGGATCACCAGGATGCGGTGGGCGGCCCGGATGGTGGAGAGCCGGTGGGCGATGATCAGGGTGGTGCGGCCCCGGCTCAGCTCATCGAAGGCATGCTGAATCCGGGATTCCGTGACGCTGTCCAGGGCGGAGGTGGCCTCGTCCAGAATGAGGATGGGCGGATTTTTCAGAAAAATCCGGGCAATGGCTACCCGCTGCTTCTGGCCCCCGGACAGCAGGGTGCCCCGCTCGCCCACATAGGTGTCGAACCCGTCGGGCATGGCGGCAATATCGTCGTACAGCTCCGCCCGGCGGGCGGCCTCCTCCACCTCCGCGTCGGAGGCGTCGGGCTTACCGTAGCGGATGTTTTCCCGGATGGTGTCGGCAAACAGGAACACATCCTGCTGCACGATGCCGATGGACCGGCGCAGAGAGTGCTGGGTCAGGCAGCGCACGTCGTGGCCGTCCACGGACACGGTGCCGCTGTCGGGGTCATAAAACCGGGGCACCAGCTGGCACAGGGTGCTTTTGCCGCCGCCGGAGGGACCCACGATAGCCACCGTCTCCCCGGCCCGGACCGTCAGGTCCACCCCGTGGAGCACCTCGGGGCTGCCGTTGTCATAGGAGAAGGTCACATGGTCCAGGGCTACCTCTCCCCGGACGTCCGTCAGGTCCACGGCATCGGGTGCGTCCTGGATGGTGGGCTCCGTGGCCATCAGCTCAATAAACCGGTGAAGGCCCGCGAAGCCGTTGGAGAACATCTCGGCAAAATTGGCCAGCTTTCGCACAGGACTGATGAACGTGGTGATATACAGGCTGAAGGTAATCAGGTCGATATAGTTCAGCCGGTTCTTCATGATGAGCCAGCCGCCTGCGGCAATGACCGCCACGGACAGCAGGCTGATGAACAGCTCCATGCTGGCGTTGAAAAAGCCCATCTCCTTATGGAAGTTGCGCTTGGAGGTCTTGAACACCTCGTTGGCCCCGTCGAAGCGGCGCTGCTGCTCCGCCTCGTTGGCGAAGGCCTTGGTGGTGCGGACGCCGGAGAGGCCGGACTCGATCTCGGCATTGATGGCGCCGGTCTTTTGCTTGGCGGCCCGGGACGCCTGGGACATCTGGCGGCGGCGGTACATAACCACCAGCAGGAACACGGGGATGATGCAGCACACCACCAGGGCCAGCCGCCACTGGATGGAGAACATCACCGCCAGAGCGCCGATGATGGTGACCAGGGAGATGAACAGGTCCTCCGGCCCGTGGTGGGCCAGCTCCGTCAGCTCGAACAGGTCCGTGGTCAGGCGGCTCATCAGCTGGCCGGTGCGGTTTTTATCGTAAAAGTCGAAGCCCAGGTCCTGCATATGGGCAAACAGGTCCCGGCGGATATCGGCCTCCACCAGGATGCCGAAGGTGTGGCCCCAGTAGCCCACGATGAAGTAAAGCCCCGCCCGGAGGACAAAGGCCGCCACCACCAGGGCCATGACCGTGAAGAAAATGGAGAACTGCTTCTCCGGCAGCCAGTGGTACATGGCGGTGCGGGAGATCAGGGGAAAGGCCAGGTCGATGACGGCAATGAAGAAGGCGCAGGTGATATCCAGCAGGAACAGGCCCCGGTGGGGGCGGAAGTAGGACAGGAAAATGCTCAGCGGTCTGCGGGTGCGGTAGTCTTGGGTGGTCATGATTTCTCTCTTTCTTGGGTAAAAATACGCATAGTAATCCAGTGTGTTGTTCTGTATAGTATAACACACCTGATTTCCTGGTGCAAGGCGTACTTTTCCGGTATAACATCCTATTCAGACATACGCAAGCTGCCCCCCTCCGGTGCTTTTGCGCCGGAGGGGGGCAGTCCTGTACTCTTGTCGCTATGGGATTCCGGATTTACCACTCCAGGTTCTTGCCGGTGGTCTTATCGAAAACGTGGGCCACGTTGCCGCCGAAGATCATGTTGACCTCGCTGCCCATGGGGAAGTGGGCGGCGGCGCCGTTGGTGGGGACGATGATGATCACGTCCTTGCCCTCGGCAGTGACATGCAGATGCACGGAGGAGCCCATCATCTCGGATACGTCCACCGTACCCTTGACCCCGTCGGCGCACAGCATGATATGATCCGGGCGCACGCCCAGGGTCACGTCCTGCTCCGCCACGTTATGGGCGGCCAGGCGCTGCTGCTTCTCCGGAGACAGCTCCACGGTAACGCTGCCCACAGTGACGGTGTACTTGCCGTCCCGGCGGGACAGTCTGGCGTCGAAGAAGTTCATCTGGGGCACGCCGATAAAGCCCGCCACGAACAGGTTCGCAGGGTGGTCGAACACCTCCTGGGGGGTGCCGATCTGCTGAATGAAGCCATCCTTCATGATGACGATGCGGTCGCCCAGGGTCATGGCCTCGGTCTGGTCATGGGTGACATAGATAAACGTGGTGTCGATGCGCTCCCGCAGCTTGATGATCTCGGCGCGCATCTGGTTGCGGAGCTTGGCGTCCAGGTTGGACAGAGGCTCATCCATCAGGAACACGGCGGGGTTGCGGACGATGGCGCGGCCGATGGCCACACGCTGCCGCTGGCCGCCGGACAGGGCCTTCGGCTTGCGGTTCAGGTACTGGGTAATATCGAGAATTTCGGCGGCCTCTTTGACCTTACGGTCAATCTCCGCCTTGGGGACCTTCTTGAGCTTCAGCGAGAAGGCCATATTATCATAAACAGTCATGTGGGGATAGAGTGCGTAGTTCTGGAAGACCATGGCGATGTCGCGGTCCTTCGGCGCAACGTCATTCATGAGCTTGCCGTCGATGTAAAGCTCGCCCTCCGTGATCTCCTCCAAACCGGCAACCATGCGCAGCGTCGTAGACTTGCCGCAGCCGGACGGGCCGACGAGGACGATAAACTCCCGGTCTTTGATGTCCAGATTGAACTGCTGGACGGCGACAACGCCCTTCTCGGTGATCTGCAGATTATGCTTTTTTTCGACGGGCTCGTCACCCTTCTTTTTCTTCGGCTTCTTCTCTTCGCCACTGACGAACGGATAAATCTTTTTTACATTGACCAAACGTACTTCTGCCATACTTGCTGACCCTGACTGTGCCGCCTTCGCGCGCACATTCTCGCGAACGCCGGGCTTGGCGAACGCATTACGACATGTCTCCACAATGCCGCACCGCGAGTCCTGCGGATTTGTGTTTTACCTCCTTTTTGAAACCGGTCGGCGCCAGAAGTGTGGATTGGCGGCGCCGGTTGTACTGGAACCAGTATATCAGCTTTTGGCCGGTTTGTCACGTCCATTTTGTAAAATCGGCAGATTTTTTTCGCGTTCACCCCGGCAAAACGCTTCTTTTCGACAAATGTCGAAAAAAAGTCCCCACAATTCCGAAGATACTGTTTGCAATTTGAAATTTATCCCTTATAATGGAACTATAGTCATTTAATAGGAAGAAGCAGCGAATCGCGACGGATTTCCCCGGCGCATGTCGAAACCCGTCGAACGGTGTCGAAGGAGGACGAGAAGTTGTGGAAAAAGATGGAATATTTTGCATTGAAAATGCAGGAAAAGTATGGTACATTTATTGCACAGTGATCTGAAATTGCAGGATCATGACTACACAAAGTACGGAGGAGAGAAGGATTTATGGATCGTCAAATCAGAATCCTGCTCGCAGACGGAAATGAGGAGTTCTGCGAGCGACTAAAGCAGGTTTTGGAGCAAACGCAGCAATTCACAGTGGTCGGCGTCGCGGGAGACGGCGTGCGTGCCTGTGAGCTGCTGCAAAGCTGCCGCCCGGATGTTCTGGCATTGGATCTGATGCTGCCGAAGATGGACGGGATCGCAGTACTGCGCAAGGCGCAGGAGTTGGAGAGAGCTCCGATGGCGCTGGTAATGACCGGGTTTATGACGGAATACGTCGGGGCGATGGCCGCCGAGCTCGGCGTGCAGTACTTTATGAACAAGCCGTGCGACTGTAAAGCGGTCGCCGAGCGGATCGGCGAGATGGTCTCGGGCGAGAAGGCGATGAACCGGCGCAGTGAGCCCAATGTGGAGGCGCTCGTCACGTCGATCATCCATGAAATCGGCGTTCCGGCCCATATCAAGGGCTATCAGTATCTGCGCGAGGCCATCATGATCGCGGTAAACGATATGGACGTCATCAACGCAATCACCAAGGTGCTCTATCCGCAGGTTGCCAAGACGTTTTCGACCACACCGTCGCGTGTGGAGCGCGCCATCCGGCATGCCATCGAGGTTGCATGGGATCGCGGCGATCTGGAAACGCTGCAGCGCTTCTTCGGCTATACCGTCTCGAACACAAAGGGTAAGCCGACGAATTCGGAGTTTATCGCGCTGATCGCCGACCGGCTGCAGCTGCAGCTGAAAAACATGGGCGACAATGTCATCTGAAGATACCGTAAAAAGCCCGCTGTCCCGGACCGGGGCGGCGGGCCACTTTATGCCGCACCTGGGGACTTCCCCCACCATACCCACATGGACAAAAAGAACCGGCCGGAGCTTGGAAGGCTCCGGCCGGCTCTTTTTGCATCACAGAACTGGGTAGGTTCTGACGAGGGGGCTGATTTATTCACCGCTCGCGCCGTAGTTCGACAGGACGCGGGCAGACGGGTCGTTGACGTCACAGCCTTCCCATGCCTTGTTCGGCATCCAGAAGTCGACGATCATATCGGATTGACCCGGATAATACTTCTCAAAAATTTCGCGGTAGAGCAGCGATTCCTTTGTGAACGGCTGCGCATGGGCAAAGCGGGTGCGGCGGGCTTCAAACTGCTCATCCGTGTAGCAATCCTCCGCAAAGGCCTTCAGGTGGTCGACCATCGAATGGCCGACGGCGTCGGAGAAGGCCGCCTTCTCGCGGTAGAGGATGTCGTGCGGGAGATAATCGCCCTCGAAGGCGTGGCGGGGCAGATATTTGCCCTTGCCATAGACGTTCATCTTCTTCGCCGGGTCGATGGCGAGGACGTAGCGGACGAAATCGAGGTCACCGAACGGGACTCTCGCTTCGAGCGAGTTGACGGAGATGCAGCGGTCGGCGCGGAGCACATCGTACATGTGCAGCTCGCGGATGCGCTTCTCCGATTCCTTCTGGAATTCTTCGGCGCTCGGGGCAAAATCGGTGTATTTATAGCCAAACAGCTCATCCGAAATTTCGCCGGTGAGCAGGACGCGGATATCGGTGTTCTCGTGGATCCACTTGCAAAGCAGATACATCCCCATGCTGGCGCGGATGGTGGTGATGTCGAACGTGCCGAGCATTTTGATGACAAAGTCGAGCGAGTCCAGCACCTGCTCGCGCGTCATAATGACCTCGGTGTGGTCGCTGCCGATGTAGTCTGCGACTTCGCGGGCATACTTGAGGTCAATGGCATCCTCGCGCATGCCGATGGCAAAGGTGCGGATGGGTGTTTTGCTCTCGCGCGCGGCGATCGCGCAGACGAGCGACGAATCGAGTCCGCCCGAGAGCAGGAAGCCAACCTTCGCGTCGGCAACTAAGCGCTTATGGACGCCCGCGACGAGCTTTTCGTGGATGTTTTTACACACCGTCTCGAGGTCGTCATCGCAGACCTGATCGACTTTTGTGATGTCGTCGTAGCAGACGAACTTGCCGTCCTTGTAATAATGTCCGGGCGGGAACGGCAGGATCACGTCGCAGAGGCCGGTGAGGTTTTTCGCTTCGCTGGCGAAAACGATGACGCCCTTCTTGTCGTAGCCATAGTAGAGCGGCCGGATGCCGATGGGATCGCGCGCGGCGACAAATTCGCCGGTCTTGCCGTCGTAGAGGATGAGCGCAAATTCCGCGTCGAGCAGACGGAACATGTCGACGCCGTGCTCCCGCCAAAGCGGAAGCAGCAGTTCACAGTCCGAACCGCTCTGGAAGGTGTAACCCTTCGCGATCAGTTCATCCTTGAGCTTCTGGAAGCCGTAGAGCTCGCCGTTGCAGACGACGTAGCTGCCGTCCAGCTCGAACGGCTGCATCCCCTCCGGCGTCAGGCCCATGATGGCCAGCCGGTGGAAGCCGAGCAGACCGCGTCCGACATCAACGATGCGGCTGTCATCCGGGCCGCGCGAAACGGTCTGCAAAAAGCCTCTGGTGAACGCCTCGGTATCGGCGCAGATGTCACAATACCCCATGATGGAACACATTATTTTTACCCCCTGATGATGCTTTTCTATTTTCAGCAACTCAATAGGGCGGGTGCTGTGCTCCGCGGTGCCACCTATCTTTGTTCTCTGCGAACCTCTAATAAAGTCCTGCCGCGGTAACGGGCGGCTGCCGGCGCACATACTGAGGGGGGACTCCCCGCGCAGGGGAGCCGCTCCTGTTCCGCTTGCGACTCGCCGGGTGTTCTTCCCGGCAGGCGTCGCCCGCACGGCTTCCACCATCCCATGCTCGCTTTCGGCGCGTTTCTGCGGTACTCCTCCCGGCTCAGACGTCTTTCAAATTTTTATTCCCTTACACAGCCAAACTAGATAAAGGCTGGATCCTGCAAATACAGGTCGAAGAATCCTGCCGCAGCTCAATCCCAGGTGCTTCTGTCTTCGCTGTACGGGGTGTGCTGCTTGGCGGGCTGAACGGGCGTCTTGCCAAGGAACGCGGCACGCTCGGCCTGCGGGGTCTTCATCTCGAATTTGTGGTTGGGATTCTTATAGAACATGTGGACGGAAACATTGTTGATAAACTGGTTGGACATATGATTACCTCCTATCAAACGTCAAGTGTGGATGGTCTTGTTCTTTATTTCACGCCAAACAGCAGATCGCCGTAGGTCGGGAACGGCCAGTATTCCGCGGCGGTGAAGCGCTCAGCCTCGTCAGCCGGGGCGCGGAGCGCGTCCATCTTCGGCAGAACCTCGTCCCGGATGAAGCAGGCCGCCTCGGTGACATCTGCAATGGCATGATAGGTTTCCAGCGACGCTTCCAGCGCGTCGGCGGCCCCGGCGATGTCGTCGGTCAGGCCGGAGAGCTTGGTGAGCAGGTTCGTCTCATACTTGCCGCCGAGCAGCGGAGAGAGTGCCTTTTTGGTGCTCAGCGTCTCGGCCAGCTTCGCCGCATAGGACTCGACCGCAGGCAAAATCTGGCGGCGGGCCATGTCGATCATGGTCTGGGCCTCGATGTGTACCGTTTTGCGGTAGTTATCCAGCATGATCTCGCAGCGGGAGCGGAGCTCGGCCTCGGAGAAGACCTTGTGGCTCGTGAGCATGGCGACGTTTTTCTCGTCGAGCAGGTGCGGGAGCGCATCCGGTGTCGTGCGCAGATTCAGCAATCCGCGCTTGGTGGTTGCTTCCTCAATCCAGGCATCATCATAGCCGTTGCCGTTGAAGATGATGCGGCGGTGGGCCTTGATGGTGGCCTGAATGAGGTCGTGGAGGGCTGCTTCAAAGTTCTCTGCCTTTTCGAGGCGGTCGGCATACTGCCGGAGCGACTCGGCAACGGCGGCATTGAGCATAATATTGCAGCAGGCGATGGAGTTTGCTGAACCCAACATCCGGAACTCAAACTTGTTGCCGGTAAAGGCAAACGGTGACGTCCGGTTGCGGTCGGTCGTATCGCGGGTAAACTTCGGCAGGACATGGACGCCGAGCTTCATCACGGTCTTCTCCGCCCCGGCATAGGGCTCGTCATGCTCAATCGCGTCGAGAATGGCGGTCAGCTCGTCGCCGAGGAACATGGAGACAACCGCAGGAGGCGCTTCGTTGGCCCCCAGCCGGTGGTCGTTGCCGGCGGTCGCAACCGAAAGGCGGAGCAGATCCTGATAATCGTCCACGGCCTGAATGACCGCAACCAGGAAGATCAGGAACTGCGCATTCTCATACGGCGTGGTGCCCGGGGAGAGCAGGTTGACGCCGGTATCGGTGGCCATCGACCAGTTGTTGTGCTTGCCGGAGCCGTTGACGCCGTCGAACGGCTTTTCATGCAGCAGGCAGACGAGGTTGTGCCGGGCCGCGACCTTCTGCATGATCTCCATGGTGAGCTGGTTGTGGTCGGTGGCGATGTTGGTGGTGGTATAGATGGGGGCGAGCTCATGCTGGGCCGGGGCGACCTCATTGTGCTCCGTCTTGGCGAGGACGCCGAGCTTCCAGAGCTCTTCGTTGAGGTCTGCCATATATTCGGCCACGCGGGGCTTGATGACGCCGAAATAATGGTCGTCCATCTCCTGTCCCTTGGGCGGCTTCGCGCCGAAGAGCGTCCGGCCGCAGTAGACAAGATCCTTGCGTGCTTCAAACATCGCACGGTCCACCAGGAAGTATTCCTGCTCCGGGCCGACGGAGGTGCGCACACATTTGACATTCTCGTTGCCGAACAGCTTCAGGATGCGCATGGCCTGCTTGTTGAGGGCCTGCATGGAGCGAAGCAGCGGCGTCTTTTTGTCCAGCGCCTCGCCGCCGTAGGAACAGAAGGCCGTGGGGATGCAGAGGGTCTTCTCTTTGATGAAGGCGTAGGATGTAGGATCCCAGGCAGTATAGCCGCGCGCTTCGAAGGTGGCGCGCAGCCCGCCGGAGGGGAAGGAGGACGCATCCGGCTCGCCCTGGATGAGCTCCTTGCCGGAAAACTCCATAATCACGCCGCCGTCCGGCGAGGGAGAGATGAAGCTGTCGTGCTTTTCCGCCGTAACGCCGGTGAGCGGCTGGAACCAGTGGGTAAAGTGTGTCGCGCCCTGTTCGACCGCCCAGTCCTTCATCGCGTTGGCCACGGCGTTGGCGATCTCGTGGTCGAGATTCGCGCCTTCGTCGATGGTTTTTTTCAGAGAGGTGTATACATTATACGGAAGTCTCGCCTTCATCACGCGGTCGTCAAAGACCCGGCTGCCGAAATAATCCGATACTGTGCTCATGTTGACTCACTCCTTACCGTTTGCCTTTTCTATAAAAAGAAACGGCGCCCGGAGAGCAGTTCCGGACGCCTTTGGGGTACAAAAAAGGCGTCGGAGAATGACTCTCCAAGACGCCTTTGCCTTTGATGGTCGCAATTATACCTGCATTCCGTTCATTTGTCAATCCCCTTTTTGCACTTTTTTTCGCGCTCCGGACGGCGGATTTTTTGCAGTCTGCTGCATTGACTTCACCGATGCACTATGATATAATTCCAAACCATGATGAGCAAAGGCGTTCATCCAAAGGGTACAGGTGTCCCCATTGGATGAACGCCTTCGTGTTTTCAGGCGCCCCGCCTGATTATAGGGTGTATTCTTCCAACTCATGATGTGACCGGCAGCGAGGAATTTTCGCGCTGC
>OIWS01003325.1_pt1 | contig 11647 bp, 15 predicted proteins | sample 1587611 | NCBI WGS metagenome assembly OIWS01 (sample SAMEA3888919, study PRJEB22519) | human gut metagenome | biome: human gut; feature: human-associated habitat; material: faeces | place: Denmark | collected 2010 | reverse complement strand
GCTTGTCCGCTACAACTTCACCGGTATTGCCAACAACTCTACCACGGCGCTGGAATCCTTCTACTGGCGCGATACCCTGCCCGTCAAGGCGGTGCGCCTTGAAAAGATTTACACCGGCACGTGGAATACCCCCGGCAACTATAAGATCGTCTACCGCACGAATCTCAGCGGAGATACCTGGCGCACGCTGGCGGATAACCTGAGCACATCCAAAAACTATGTGCTGGACGCCTCGCCCGCAGCGCTTGGACTTGCCTCCAATGAGTATGTGACGGAGTTCATGGCGGCGTTCGGCATCGTACCTTCAAACTTCCGTCAGGTGGAGGCGCCCCGCGTAGACTGCAAGGCGCTTTCAAAGCTCACCGGTGGTACGCAGTTCGTCAACACGTCGGATGCAGGCGGCGTCTACAATGGGCAGTGGATCATGGCGACCTCCCGTTGGGTCACCAGAGTTTATGCTCCCAGCAAGCCCCTGCCTCGCACCGGCTATTAAGGACTAACAACGGATGCCGCTCCGCAAGGGGCGGCATCCCCATATAAAGGAGGTTGAGATTTCTTGAAATACAGAAAAATGATTATTCTGACATTGACGCTTCTGCTTTTGACCTCTCTCTGCTGCACCTCGGCGCTCGCTGCGGGCGGGGATGTTGCGGGAGCGGTGGAGCAGACATGGACGGAGGCGGCCAAGCAGATCAAGAGCGTGGTGGAGAAGGTGGTGTTCCCCGCATTGGATATGATCCTCGCCATCGCATTCTTTGTGAAACTTGGCGGCGCGTACTTTGACTACCGACAGAGAGGACAGTTTGAGTGGACCGGCCCCGCCATCCTCTTTGCCTGCCTGATTTTCAGTCTGGTTGCGCCGAAATACATCTGGAATATCATCGGGATCTGAGCCAAGAAGAGAGAACAATTAAAAACCGGATCAGGACCCTCCTGCCGGATATAACCGATGAGGCAATGGTTGCATGGGTAGTGTATGTGGATGAAGTAGGCAGACATGGTTGCTTCACAAAGATACTCTTGCGTTAAAAGCACAATCCTGCTATAAATACCATTTGAGAGATAGGTATCAGAGAATCTTAATGAGAATGGAGGAATTGTTCTGTGTCTACCAAGAATACTATGAAGCATAATGCTGTCATTATAACGATGCTTTTGCTTGTATTATTTACGTTTTCCGCTTGTGCATCTGTAACTCCTGATGACCAAACATCAAAGGATTCCAATATTACGGAGAATGGTGCATCAACGGGCTGTTCAGACTATGATAATACAAGCACGCCTGAGTTTTTCAATGACCTCGGGAAAACGCTTGATGAATTGAAAAACGAGCATCCGGAAGGCAACGTGATTGTAAGGCCGGATGGATTTCCAGACAGTGCTGCTATATGCTTTGGAGCCTCAGAGTCGGAATATCTTTACTGCTTTTTCGGCGCACAGAGTGGCGATGCTGAAAAGGCTATGAACGAATATGAAGACCAGCTGGAATGTTCCGGTTTTGTCACCACCGCATGCATACTCTTTCCGGACATGGAAGATGAAATGTCCTTTGAAGATTTCTTCTCCTTGATTGGTGTTGACGATTATGAGTATTTAGGAGAAGATACGACTGCAGCAGGTTGGTTAAGATTCATGTATAACGGTATGGAGGTCATGGTGAATACAAACGAGGCTGCTTCTGGTGGTGGATGGAATTTCACAGGAGCGAAAATTGTGAAGCATAATGCTCCCGTGTCAATCGTGGACACGGAAATATTCAATACCAATCAGGACTTAGCGGATGCGGTCATGTTCGATTGATCTACATTATAATGGTCTAAGGCAAAATATTCTATAAGGAAAGCCGTCGCCCCGCCTGGGCGGCGGCTTTCTGCATTTCCGGAGGTGAGTGAAGATATTTATTGGGGACTTTGTTGCCGCGACAGTCCTGGATTAGGAAGTAGGCAGATGGTGTCACCCCGTATTTAGCAAGGAGCCTCATAAAAAGCTTGCATAAAAAGTGCTATCTTGATATAATACTATCAAGAAATTGATAAGGAGGGCTTTCTATGCAAATCAGACCATCCTCTGCTCTGCGGAATGAGTACACGCAGATCTCCGAGCTGGCAAAGGCATCCGGTGAACCGATCTTCATCACGAACAAGGGTGAAGATGACGGTGTTTATATGAGCATGGCAGCATACGAGGAGCGGGAAAAAATGTTCCGACACCGCGACAAAATTTATGCTGCGGAACTCAGCAGATTGAGCGGAGAGCCTGTCTGCACGCCGGAGGAGCTTGACGAAAGAATGGAGGAGCTGTTCCGTGCCTACGAAAAGTAAACTGGTCTATCTTCCACCTGCTCAACACGACTTCGAGGAGATCGTAAAGTATCACATTACGGAGGCAGGAACTCCCTACGCGCGAAAAATCTACAGCACAATGAAAACGACCATAAACCGTCTGCGGGATTTCCCGCTGATGGGGCAAACGCATCCGGACCCGATCCTTGCGGCAAGCGGTTACCGTAAACTTGTGCTGACGAAGACCTATGTTGCCATCTACAAATTGATTGGGGACACCGTCTACGTTTATGCGATCGTCAATGGCACAACAGATTATCCGCGGCTGCTCAAATAAGCGCTGCAGTCAGATGCAAAACAAAATACTCTACATGAAAGGCCGTCGCCCATCTGGGCGGCGGCTTTCTGCATTTTCGGAGGTGAGCGAAGATATTTATTTGGAACTTTGTTGCCGCGACAGTTTTGGATCAGCTGGCGGACTGGATCTACGGGCAGATCGTAGGCTTTCTCGGCAATTTCTTTGCCCTCATGGGCAATATGGGCGTGGAACTTTTTGAACTGGAATGGGTCAGCGCCATCATTCTCTTTTTCTCCCGCCTTGCGTGGGCGTTGTTTTCCGTCAGCGTGGTAGTCTGCGCCTTTGAGTGCGGCATTGAATACTCCACCGGCAGAGGCAATCTCCAGCAGTGCGGGATGAATATCATCAAGGGCTTTCTGGCGGTGAGCCTGTTCACCGTCGTCCCCGTCCGGCTCTATGCCCTGTCCGTGTCGCTCCAAGCCACCTTCTCGGCGGGACTTACCGGCTACGGACGAAGCATCGGTGAGGTGGGACAGGACATCATAACGGAGCTCAATGAGATCCAGACCCTGTCGGATGTAGTGAACAGTTCCCACTTTGGTCTCGGCATCATCACCAGCCCCATCATGCTTCTCTTTTGCGTGATCCTTATGGGCTACGCGGTGCTGAAGGTGTTTTTTGCCAACCTGAAACGCGGGGGCATTTTGCTCATCCAAATCGCGGTGGGAAGCCTTTATATGTTCAGTGTCCCACGGGGCTATCTGGACGGCTTTATGGGCTGGATGCGGCAGGTCATCGGTTTGTGCCTGACCGCCTTTCTCCAGTCCACCATACTCATTGCGGGACTCATGGTGTTCAAGGATCACGCACTGATGGGCGTGGGACTCATGCTCTCGGCGGGAGAGGTGCCCCGCATCGCTGGCAGCTTTGGCTTGGACACCACAACAAAGGCCAATATTACGAGCGCCGTTTATACGGCGCAGGCTGCCGTCAACACCACCCGAACCATCGCCGCGGCGATCAAATGAAAGGGTGATGATATGACCTGGTTAACACAAATCACCATGGGCAGCCTGTTCGACGGTATCGGCGGATTCCCTTTGGCTGCGGTCCGCAACGGCATCACGCCGGTATGGGCGTCGGAGATCGAAGCCTTTCCCATTGAGGTGACAAAGCTGCGCTTTCCCGGCATGATCCATGTAGGCGACATCACTAAGCTGCGTGGCGCGGAGCTGCCGCCTGTGGACATCATCTGCGGGGGCAGCCCGTGTCAAGATCTCTCCGTTGCTGGCGCAAGGGCAGGTCTTGCCGGCGCGCGTTCTGGCCTCTTTATGGAGCAGATGCGCATTGTGCGTGAAATGCGGTTGGCAGAGAAAGCCCGTGGCCGGGAGAGCGTCAACATACGGCCGCGCTGGATGTGTTGGGAGAACGTGCCGGGGGCTTTTTCAAGCGGAAAACCGAAGTATGAGGACTTTCGGATCGTGCTGGAGGAGATCGTGCGGATCTGCTTTCCCAACGAACTTATCCCAGGCCCCTATCCTTACGGATGGCCCGATGTCGGTGATCTCACGGCAGGCGATATGTTTTCTATTGCGTGGCGCTGTCTGGACGCGCAATTGTGTGGCGTCGCGCAGCGCCGCAAGCGCATTTTTCTGCTTGCGGACTTCGCCGGGCCGCTTGCGCCCCAGCTTTTATTTGATGTATTTGACGAAACGGAAAACAGCGGGAAGGAGGTCTCATAGATGTACCGATTCGACACGAACGGGCAGATGACGATGCTTGGGTTAGACACGGCTGAAAGGGGCGGAGCACCGCCCAAGCGCAGACCGGGCAAGCCGGACTCCGAACTGGTTTCGATCCCGTATTTCCACTTGGATCTGCTGTCCTCTCCCGTGGATCTCTTCGGACAGCGTCATTGGGAGTTCCGATCTCCATGGCGGGAAGGCAAGCGCCCCCTCAATACCGGGGCCGCGCCCCGCCGCCCGATCCGCGTCTCACTGTCTGGCATACTGGAAGCGTACCCGTCTCTAAAGTATTATTTATCGAAAACCGCCTGTCTGGGCATCCTGCGCCGCGCCTTTGAGCGCGGCAAGAAGCTGCCGAAGATGCTGGCGCGTGCGCTTAAGATCCAAGCGGGGCTCATGCGGCCGGACGGTCAGCTCACCAATATGCAGATGCAGACCTTCGTGACACAGCCAAATGGAGCCGGGGAGGGCTTTGACGGCTATGACGGTGTCATGGCCTTTGCCGCCAACCAGCGGGACGAGGCGGGATCTGTGCGATGTGGCGGGTGCGCTGGGCGCACAGCCGGGGATGAAGCAGCAGACCTTTGTTGCCGGTTTTTCCGCCGGAGCAGGCGCAAAAGCGGGCGGCATTGGATACAACGAATCGGTTGCTCCAACCCTCAAGGGCAGCCCCGGCGGGAACTGTATGCCGTCTGTTTTATGCCTTAATGACCAGGGCGGCAGCGTGATGGAATGCAGCGAAAACGTGTCCGGAACCCTCCGAGCACAGGAGCATGGACACCAACCTCTTGTTTACGAAAATCACGGCATTGACAGTCGCTACACTGGCCCCCACAAGGTAGTGCCCACCATGTCTGCCCGTTATGGCACAGGTGGTAACAATATACCTCTGGTTGAGCAGAACGCGGGTGCCATCTGCATTGCCGGAAATATTGTAGACCGCCAGCCGCAAAACGGCGGCAACGGCCTTGGCTGTCAGGAGAATTTGGCGTATACATTGACCGCCACAGACTGCCACGCGGTCGTAGAACTTTATCAAAAAACAGTTGGAGCATTATGCCGCGGAGATGAAAAAGGTATCGGTAATCAATACGTCAGTCAGGATAAGTGTATCATCAACGCATCCTGTTCTGAAACACATCACCTCATTCGCCGCCTGACACCTTTGGAATGTGAACGGCTTCAGGGCTTCCCGGACGGCTGGACAGACATCCCCGGCGCGTCGGATAGTGCAAGGTACAAAGCTTTGGGCAACAGCGTTGCCATTCCCTGCGTGGAGTTTATTATGTCGCGGATCGCCGCGGCCATGCGGGCGGCATAGCCGCTTTGTTGGTATCGCCACTGTTTCACGCCGCTTCTTCGTTGGCTTTGGTCATAGCTTTCGCGCTTGCTTTCGGGTATCTTAGCTTTACCATTAAAAAAATCGGAGGAACTGCTATGGCAGAAAAAACGCGCAACCTCTGCGCTGAAATTCCCTTGGAGCTGCATACCAAAGTACGGCAGCGACAGGCGGAATCCGGCGAGACACTGAGCCGGTACATGACCGCGCTCATCACAAAATATTATGAAATGGAGGAAAATGTGAAGATGGACAAGGACAATGTGAGGACGGTGGCGTTTCAGGTGCCCACCGAGCTGTTTGAGCAGCTCAAGGCATACCTCAAGCGGAATGGCATCAAGCAGAACGCCTTCTTCCTGGACTGCATCCGGCAGGCGCTGGCGGAGGACACCGGCGCCGCCGAAGAATAAGAAATACATCGCGCGAACCGCTGCTGAAAATTTCGGCAGCGGTTTTGCTTTGGAGGAACAAAATGTTTATTTACCCCGAAAACCTGAAAGCCAAGCCCATGCTGTGGCTCTGGCTGCTGCGGGACATCGCCGTGATCGGCATCGGCGCTTTGCTCTCTGTGCTGGCGCTGACCCAGGGCCTCGGCATGGGACTGCTGGTGGTCACGGTGCTGTACGCCTTTCTCACCATTCAGGTGGATGGCTCCAGCATTCTGGATTTCCTGCGCCGTGCCGCCTGTTTTCTCTTTCTGCGGCAGCAATACTATGAATGGAGGCTGGACCCATGAACCGAAAACAGAAAAAAGAACTGCGCCAGCGGCAATCGACACGGCAGCTCATGGGCATCGTCCGCGTGACGCCCCACGGCATCGTGACAGACTCCGGAGAGCGGATCTTCTTCCTGATCCAGCCGGACAATCTCTCCGTCCTGTCCCCGGAGGTCATCCGGGGCCGTGTCCGCTCCCTCACCATGCTTCTCAGCACCCAGCCCTCGCTGGAAATTCTGGCTCTGGACTCCCGCGAATCCTTCCAGCGAAATAAGGAGTATTACCTGCGGCGACTGGAGGAGGAAACGGAGCCTGCCGTGCGGGAGCTGCTGGAGCGGGACATGGCCCATCTGGACGCCATTCAATTCTCATCCGCCTCCTCCCGCAAATTTGTGCTGGTGCTCCCACTGGATGAAAAAGCCGGTGCGGATGAAAGCGCGCTGCGGCAGTTGGAGAAAGCCATCTGCGACCACGGGCTCCGCGTGCGTCTGGCGGAGGAGCAGGATGTGAAGCGCCTGCTGGCGATCTACTACCGGCAGGATCTCACCACGGAGGTCTTCCGTGATTTCGATGGAGAGGAGTATGTACATGGCTAAAAAGAAACAGAAGAAGAAAAAGAAGGTGGTGGAGCAGATTCAGCGTCCGAAGGACTTTCTGGATATGATCGCGCCCGCGGCGGTGAAGTTCAACACAGATCACTTCATCCTCGGCAGCCGGTATCACACGGCGATGGCGCTGAAAAGCTACCCGCCCATGACGGATGAGCTGGCGCTGCTGCGGGGCCTTGGCGATATGGGCGGCGTCAATCTGCGCCTGACGGCGCGGCAGGTCACCCCAGCCGAGGAGGACGCCATCCTCCACGCCGCCACCAACAAAAGCCGCATGGAGCGGAGCAATACCAATGATTACAAGCAGAGCGTCACGGCGGAGGCCAACCTGCGGGATATGGCGGAGCTGCTGGCAAAGCAGCGGCAGGAAAAGGAGCCGCTCATCCACTGCGGCGTGTATCTGGACATTGCCGCCACGGATACGGAAAAGCTGCGCGCGGCGCGGGACACCGTATCCGCCCAACTGGTGCGCTCCCGCATGGGCGCCGATCCGCTGCTCCTGCGCCAGCGTGAGGGCTTTCTTTCCGCCAACCCCGCGGGCGGCAGCCAGCTGGCAAATTTTGCGGAGCGGGTATTACCCGCACGCAGTGTTGCCAATCTGTACCCCATGAACTATTCCGGCAAAACCGATCCCAAGGGCTTCTTCATTGGCCGTGACCGCTTCGGCTCCAACATCATTGTGGACTTCGACCGCCGTGCCGCCGACAAGACCAACGCCAGCGCCCTCATCCTCGGCAACACTGGGCAGGGCAAAAGTTATCTTCTGAAGCTCCTGCTCTGCAATGTGCGGGAGGCGGGCAAAAGCGTGATCTCTCTGGACTCCGAGCATGAGATGGAGGACGAGTGCCGCGCCCTGGGCGGCTGCTTTTTAGATTATCTCAGTGGGCAGTACCGCATCAACCTGCTGGAGCCCCGCTGCTGGGACGATGGCAGCGGGCCGGAAGACCCGGACGCGCCGGACGCTTTCCGGGGGACACTGCTCTCCCAGCACATCTCCTTCCTGCGGGATGTGTTCCGCGTCTACAAGGGCTTTGACACGCCCCACATCGACACGCTGGAGCTGATGGTAGAGCGGCTCTATCAAAAGTGGAACATCACCGACCGCACGGACTTTGCCGGAATGCAGCCAACCGATTACCCAATCCTCTCCGACCTCTACGATACGATCCAGGAAGCCTATGACAACTATGACGCCGCCGGTCTTTATCCGCGGGAGATGCTGCGGGATCTGCTGCTGGGGCTCCATTCCATGTGCCGCGGCGCGGACGCCCGGTTCTTCAATGGGCATACCAATATCACGAACTCCAAATTCCTTGTTTTCTGTGTCAAGGGGCTGGATAACATGGCGGAAAATCTGCGGAACACGCTGCTGTTCAGCCTGCTGTCCTATATGTCAGATCAGCTTCTGACGCTGGGTAATTCCGTGGCCGCCATTGACGAGCTGTACCTGTGGCTGTCCGATCCCACCGTCATCACCTACATCCGCAACGCTCTCAAGCGAGTACGAAAAAAGGAATCCGCCCTGTTCCTTGCCAGCCAGAATCTGGAGGACTTCACCCAACCGGGGATACGGGAGCTGACACGCCCCCTCTTTTCCATCCCCGTCCATCAGTTCATCTTTAACGGCGGCAACGTGGACAAGAAATTCTTCATGGATAACCTCCAATTAGAGGAATCTGAATATGCCCTGATCCGGGACCCGCAGCGCGGCTCCTGCCTCTACAAGTGCGGCAACGAACGCTATCTCTTGCAGGTGCAGGCCCCGGAGTACAAGCAGGCTCTCTTCGGAACGGCAGGTGGACGATGAATATTGTGGCATATACCCTGCGGCTATGATGATGGAGAGTGATGGAATGAATAGGAAAACGAAGACGATTTGTATTCATGTAGATGAAGAACGATTGAAAGAACTTCATATTCGCGCGGCGCAGTCACAGAAATCTTTGCAGGATTACGTTACGGATCTGATACGCAAGGACTTGTGCCCGTATCAACAGTCCTCGTTGCTGCCGGGGCAAAAGGCGGCGCTGAATGACCTTTCAAAAGAGGCTCTGAGCGTGGTGGAAAAAATGGAGGACATCCTGCGGCCGGAACAGCAAGAACACGGAGGAATGCGCTTTGGTTAACCCTGCATGGATCATCAGAGCGGCGGCTGTAGTTTTTGCGGACGAGGACACCCGGCGAAAGCTGGGCTGGATCGTGGCGGCGATCTGTTCACCGTTGATCCTGACGCTGGCGCTGATCTGCTCTCTGCTCTCCGGCAGCGCGGAGCATAACAATTCCGCTGTTTTGCTCTGCTTCAACGGCGGCAGCATTCCGGACAAAACGCCTGCGGAATATGTAGAATACATTGAAGATATGCGCCGCAGCTTCACGCTGCTGGACAGCGCCATTGATGCCGTCAATGACATGACGGAGGATAGCGACAGCCTTGACGGTATCCGCGTCAAGGCTGTTTTCTATGCCATTTTCTTTGGAGAGGACACCCCCAGCCGCCGAGCGCACCGACAGTTCGTGGACTGCTTCGTGACCTACGAGGAACGCACCCGCACCGTCACCGATGAGGACGGGACGGAAACCGAGGAGAGCTACACCGTGGCGATTCCCGTTGCAGACATAGCCGCCGTGTACAGCAATCTTGAAAACGTGCTTCACTTACAGCTCTCCGAGGAGCAGAAGTCCAACGCCGACAGTATCTACAACCTCGTCCGCTATGGCATAGCCGGAGGTTCAGATGGCTGGATACCCGGCGCAGATGTGCCCTTTATTGGCGCGGACGGTTTCTGCTCCCCCATTGGCTCCGGCTGGGAGCGCCGTGTCACCTCTGAATTCGGAAACCGCGTCGATCCCATCACCGGAAAGCGCAAGGGGCATGGCGGCATGGATCTGGCTGTTCCCACCGGTACGCCGATCCGCGCCGCGCTGGGCGGGACGGTGACGGTCTCCAAGTACAACGCCGGCGGTTACGGCTATTATGTGATGATCGACCACGGCAACGGACTCGTTACGCTGTACGGTCACTGCTCTCAGCTTCTGGCGAGAGTGGGACAAAACGTGCAGGCGGGAGATATCATCGCCCTCTCCGGCAGCACCGGGCGCTCCACCGGGCCGCACCTCCACTTCGAGGTGCGCGTCAACGGGGAACGAACGAATCCGAGGGCGTATCTGCCGAAAGGCTGAAAGGAAAAATTGATTATGAATACTGCAATAAAACCGATCACGCCGGAGCGTGAGCAGGAGTTGGTTGCGAAGCTCGTGGATTTTCTCAGCAGCCGCTATGACGCTGGGAATCTCTATGACATCCTGCGTCACGGGCTCGGCATGGATCACAGCGATATGGAGGCGCTGGGCTTCCAGCTCCGCGACTACTACGAGGAGGTCGAATAACATGGCATACCAAAAAGTCCCCAGACCTTCCACGGTCTATCACCTGACGAAAAAGGAACATCTTGACAGCATTCTGGACGACGGCGTGATCCGCCGCTTCAACGATACGGAATGTTGGTTCTGTGAGAGCCTCGACAAAATGAAAGCGTATATGGGGCAGACGGTTCTCTGTGAGGGCAAGCCCTATTACGCCGTGGGCGGTCAGCTCTGCCGCTATCCCAAGTTCGTGCCGGAGGACTATGTTCTCCTCAAGCTCACGCCCAGTCACGCAAAGGATAACTGGTACCGCTGGGATCAGGAGATCCCTCCCGGCAGCCCCAAAGAGCTGGCGCGGGCGGCAAGAGAATTCTCTCTGCTGAAGATCGGCTACCGCGGTGATATGACGTTCCGCAGCGCGGAGGTCATCGATGTGGCACTGTTTCTTACGGATGGGATCATGCAGGGAAATCCGGTGCAGACCACATCGGAACTACGGGAGCTCCTGTTTGAACACGTCGAGCGCGAGCAGAGGGAATACACAGATTCTCTCTACCGTATGACGCAGGGACAGCTCATCGCTAACGCCGGAGAGATCGAGGCGAACCGTTTTTGCTATAACGCCTTGCTGACCATGCGTTTAGACCGTGAACAGTTGAAAGTGCTGGCGGCTATGGATGACCCGCTGGAGGTAGTGCGCAGCGCATGGGCCTCGGCGCAGGAGGTGGGACAGGAGGAAGAATTCTCTCATACACTGTTTGAAATCTGTGAGCAGACGGTGCAAGAACAGACGATGCGGATGAAATAGGAACGGAGGAGCATACCAACCATGAAAAAGGAAACTGTCACGATCCCATTCGAGAGCGAGCAGCTTGCCGCTCTCGAATTTTCGCTCAAAAAGAAAAACACCAGCGTGCAGGCGCAGCTGGAGGAACTGCTCAAATGTCTCTACGAATCCGAGGTGCCGGAGCCGGTGCGGGAGTATCTGGACAGCCGCGCGGCGCCCGCTGCCCGTCCCCGCCGTCCGGCAAGACCGGCGAAGCCGCAGTCGCGGGAGGAGATCCCCTCCGCGTTGGCGCAGCCTTCCAATGAAAGGACCGGTGACTGAGATGGCGGATCATGTAGACATCACGCTGTGGATCGACCGGCGATGGAAGGATGCCATTGAAAAGCATCTCAAGGATGAAACCTTGCAGGAGCATCTGGAGGATGTACTGGATGAGCTGTGCAACCAACTCCCGGAGCAGGAATACAAACGCATCAGTGCCGAAATTTACGCGGAGGATGCCGCGCGGCG
>OIWS01003322.1_pt1 | contig 11653 bp, 9 predicted proteins | sample 1587611 | NCBI WGS metagenome assembly OIWS01 (sample SAMEA3888919, study PRJEB22519) | human gut metagenome | biome: human gut; feature: human-associated habitat; material: faeces | place: Denmark | collected 2010 | reverse complement strand
TCGTCGTCTGCTGAACTGGGACGTGCCGACCGCGCTGTTCCAGTCAGTTAACGCGGCGCTGCAGTCCCGTTTTCCGCAGATCCAGGTGGTGGAGGACGTCCTTTACGTGGGCGATGCTTTGCTGATGACTTCCGCCGGCAGCGCGGCGGGGATCGACCTTTGTCTGCATCTGGTGCGCGAAGATTTCGGCAGCGAAGCCGCCAACGTCGTCGCCCGCCGCCTGGTCGTCTCTCCCCATCGCGACGGCGGTCAGGCGCAGCAGGTCCTGCGCCCGGTAGCCCGCAGCCGGGAGAGCCTGCGCCTCGGTCAGCTGTTTGACTATCTGCACCAGCATCTTGCCGCCAGCCATACCGTCGCTTCCCTCGCCCAGCGCGCCGGCATGGGGACGCGCACCTTTTTGCGCCGCTTTGAGGAGGCCACCGGTAAAACGCCCGCCCGCTGGCTGCTGGAGGAACGACTGCTGCGCGCCCGCCAGCACCTGACGGAGAGCACGATGGGCATCGATCAGATCGCTGAGCGCTGCGGGTTTGCCAGCGCCGGCACCCTGCGCCACCATTTTCGCCAGCACTTCGCGCTCAGCCCGCTGCAGTACCGTAAACAGTTTACGCCTTCTCCGATTGCAAAATCGTCGCAGCCACGGACAATAGACGGCCACAGTAAACCGGTCGCCAGGAGGGTCGATGATGAAGAAAGAGTGTCGGGTAGTGATCTATAAAGAGGGGCTGCTGGGCAGTCTGTTTTTTGGCGAAGCCAAGGCCGACCCTGACAAAATGAGCCAGTTTCTCAGCAGCTATACCCGTGAGGGATGGGAAGTGAAAACCATGTCGGTGGAGCGCCGCCGTACCGCCCTGTTCTGGTCGCGGGAAGCGTATCTTTTCGTGCTCGAACGCCCCCTCTGACAGCCTGCGCCTGGTTTACACGTTTAAGCCAGGCGTTTCTAAGCGTCAGCTTTCAGGGCTGACGGATATAGCCCTGCTCCTGCATTTTCTGCATGCCTTCCTCGCTGGCGCAGACCATGCCGGTAGTCAACATGGCAAAGCCAAAGCGCTGATAAAACGTAATTTTATCGGCCACCGCATAGATAAATATTTTGCCAAAGGGCAGGAGTTGCTCCCGGATGGCCAGCATCAGCTGTTGCCCGTAGCCCTGTCCCTGACGAGCGGGGACGATCGCCACATCCGCCAGATAGCTGCTCCAGGTGCAGTCGCTGATGGCTCGCGCCACGGCAATCAGCTGACCGTTCTCATAGCCAAACCAGCAGAAGGTGCTCTGGCGGAACGCCTGCTCCAGTTGCTGAACATCACGCTCATTCAGCCCGGCCTCGGCGATGATCGTTCGCACTCGCTGCCAGTCCACCCGCACGATCGCCTCTTTACCCTCAATCACCATCATGACCTTGTCTCCCGTCGTCTCCCGGAAGCAAGATCTAGCATGCCGCGGCAGGATATACCAGATGGAAAGCCGGACTGAAGCAGTCGGTACAGGGTGGAAGGGGCAAAAAAAAACCGCCATATGACTGGCGGTAAATCAATGCTTGCATGGATAGATTGTGTTTTGCATTTTTCGCAGACAGATAAGCTTTACCTCTCTACGTTTGCTGCCGAAGTTAGCATGCTCAACTTCAATAAAGCCTCAACGACCAGCAGCTAAAGCTTCTCCACCAGCGCTTTCAGCTGCGCCAGGGTCTGCTGCCGGTCCTCCGCGGCGGCGACAGGCCAGGCCGACTGGCGCACGATGAGCCGGGTCGGCAGCAGCTCGCGGATCCGCAGCTGCGGGGCCGCCATCAGGGCAATCAGCCGCTCCACCGCCCTTTTGCCCAACAGATCGAAGTCCTGCGCCACCGTGGTGAGCGGCGGCTGGAAGTAAAGGCTGTCGGCGGTGTCATCGTAGCCGGTCACCGATACCGCCTGGCTGCCGCTGCGATTGAGCTGGGCCAGCGCGCTGAGCACGCCGAGCGCCATCTGATCGTTTGCCACCACTATGGCGCTGATCCGCGGCTGCAGGTGGAGGAGCTCGAAAGTTTTCTGCCAACCGCTGGCGGCGCTCCAGTCGCCAAACACCGTAGTAGAGCGGGCAATATTCAGACTGTGCAACGCCTCGCGCCAGCTGGCGAGACGCAGACGGGCGGAAACCGAACTTTCCGGTCCCGCCAGCAGACCAAATTCGCGATGCCCCAGCTCCCACAGGTGGCGCACGCAGGCCCCGCAGCCGTCGCGGTGGTCGAAGCGCACGCAGCAGACATCGGCCTCCGGGGAGACATCGAGAAACAGGCAGGCCATATCCGGATTGTCTTGCACCAGCCGCTCGGCAGTGGCGCTCTCCAGCGGCAGACTGACGATCACCCCGCGAATATGCTGGGCGCGCAGCTCGTCCAGCCGGGCCTGCAGCGCGACAAAATCAGCCTGCGCCGGCATCGCTATCGCCACTTCCAGCTGATGCAGGCTGGCATGGCTCTTTATCGCGGCGGCGATCTGCGAGGGGGCGTGCAGCGTCAGCGAGGCGGTAATCAGCCCGATGGAGGGCGCCGCTTTGCCGGCAAGCAGCTGCGCCGAGCGGTTAGGCACATAGTGCAGCGCCTGCATCGCGCGGATCACCTGCTCGCGGGTGCGGGCTGACACCACCTCAGGACGGTTCAGCACCCGGGAGACCGTCTGCTGGGACACGCCCGCGGCGCGGGCGACATCCTCCAGGGTTGCGGTACGACGCGGCATCTTTTCTCCTCAGCAATAACAATGTCGTGCGCTAACATTTTATGTTTAACGCGCGACAAAAAACAGCGCTTCGCCCCCGCTTTCGTGATCGTCTGTTAATTTCGATTCCCCCGAGATTGCTGGACAAAACAAATTACCCGATAACGTTAACCATCCTGTTTAGCGAACGACAATTTCTGACTTACCGGGGTTTAATATGCAAATTAGCGATACCGGCCGCAGCCACACTCCTGACTTTCACGCCGTCCTCGCCCGTGAAGACTGGCAGAACCAGAGCATTACCCACCTTAACCGCCTGCCAGCGCATCCCGTTTTCGCCAGCTGGCGCGATGAGCTTGCCGCCCGCGATAACCTACCTTCATCCCGCCGCCGTCAACTGGACGGCGAGTGGCAGTTCTCTTACGCCCGCAGCCCGTTTGCCGTCGATGCACAGTGGTTGACGCAGGATCTTCCGGACTGCCGCGGCACGCCTGTGCCTTCCAACTGGCAGATGGAGGGCTATGACGCGCCGATCTACACCAACGTCCGCTATCCCATCGACACCACCCCACCGCGGGTGCCGGAGGATAACCCGACCGGCTGCTACTCCCTGCACTTTACGGTTGAGGACACATGGCGCGAGAACGGGCAAACGCAGATTATTTTCGATGGCGTCAACTCGGCGTTTCATCTGTGGTGCAATGGCGTGTGGGTCGGCTATTCGCAGGACAGTCGCCTGCCGGCGGCGTTCGATCTCAGCCCCTTTCTGCGTCCGGGCGACAACCGCCTGTGCGTGATGGTCATGCGCTGGAGCGCCGGCAGCTGGCTGGAAGACCAGGATATGTGGCGGATGAGCGGTATTTTCCGCTCGGTATGGCTGCTGAATAAGCCGCAGCAACGGCTATGCGACGTGCAGTTGACGCCAGCCCTTGACGCCCTCTATCGCGACGGCACTCTGCAGGTCCAGGCGACCGTCGAAGCGACTGAGGCGGCGCTTGCCGGGCTCAGCGTCGGGGTTAGCCTGTGGCGCGGCGAGGAGCAGATCGCCGCCGGGCGGCAGCCGTTAGGTACCCCGACGGTGGATGAGCGCGGCCACTACGCGGAACGGGTCGATTTCTCCCTGGCGGTGGCGACGCCGGCGCACTGGAGCGCGGAAACCCCGAACTGTTATCGCGCCGTGGTCACCCTGTGGCGCGGCGACGAACTGCTGGAGGCCGAAGCGTGGGACATCGGTTTTCGCCGCATCGAGATTGCCGATGGCCTGCTGCGTCTCAACGGTAAACCGCTGCTGATCCGCGGCGTTAACCGCCATGAGCATCATCATTTGCGCGGGCAGGTGGTCACCGAGGCGGATATGGTGCAGGACATTCTGTTGATGAAGCAGAACAACTTTAACGCCGTGCGCTGCTCGCACTATCCCAACGCGCCGCGCTGGTATGAACTCTGCAACCGCTACGGTCTGTACGTGGTCGATGAAGCCAATATTGAAACCCACGGGATGGTGCCGATGAATCGGCTGTCCGACGATCCGGCGTGGCTACCAGCCTTCAGCGCCCGCGTCACCCGGATGGTACAGAGCAACCGCAACCATCCGTGCATTATCATCTGGTCGCTGGGCAACGAGTCCGGCGGCGGCGGCAACCACGAAGCGCTGTACCACTGGCTGAAACGCAACGATCCGAGCCGTCCGGTGCAGTACGAGGGCGGCGGCGCGGATACCACCGCCACCGATATTATCTGTCCGATGTACGCCCGCGTCGAACGCGACCAGCCGATCCCGGCGGTACCCAAATGGGGGATCAAAAAATGGATCAGCCTGCCCGGTGAGCAGCGGCCGCTGATCCTTTGCGAGTACGCCCACGCGATGGGCAACAGCCTCGGTAACTTCGCCGATTACTGGCAGGCCTTTCGCGAGTACCCGCGGCTGCAGGGCGGGTTTATCTGGGACTGGGCCGACCAGGCGATCCGCAAAACCTTTGCCGACGGCAGCGTCGGCTGGGCCTATGGCGGCGACTTTGGTGATAAGCCTAACGATCGCCAGTTCTGTATGAACGGTCTGGTGTTTCCCGATCGCACGCCGCATCCGTCGCTGGTGGAGGCGAAGCACGCCCAGCAGTATTTTCAGTTCACGCTGCTGTCGACCTCGCCGCTGCGGGTGCGCATCATCAGCGAATACCTGTTCCGCCCAACCGATAACGAAGTGCTGCGCTGGCAGGTGCAGGCGGCCGGTGAACCCCTGTATCACGGCGACCTGACCCTGGCGCTGCCCCCTGAGGGCAGCGACGAGATAACGCTGCTCGATAGCCTGATCCTGCCTGAAGGCGCCCGCGCGGTGTGGCTGACGCTGGAGGTGACCCAGCCCCAGGCGACCGCCTGGTCAGAAGCGGAGCACCGCGTCGCCTGGCAACAGTTTCCCCTGCCCGCCCCGCTGGCGCTGCCGGCGCCCACCGTGTCTGCCGGCGCTCCGGATCTTATCGTCAGCGATGAGGTCTGGCAGATCCGCGCCGGTTCGCAATACTGGACCATCGATCGCCAGACGGGTCTGCTGAGCCGCTGGTCGGTTGGCGGTCAGGAGCAGCTGTTGACCCCCCTGCGTGACCAGTTTATTCGCGCGCCGCTCGACAACGACATCGGGGTCAGCGAAGTAGAGCGTATCGACCCCAACGCCTGGGTGGAGCGCTGGAAAAGCGCCGGCCTGTACGATCTTGAGGCGCACTGCGTCCAGTGCGATGCGCAGCGCCTGGCAAATGAAACCCTCGTCGACTGCCGCTGGCACTACCTGCGCGGCGAAGAGGTAGTGATTGTCAGCCACTGGCGCATGCACTTCACTGCTGACGGAACCCTGCGGTTGGCGGTGGACGGCGAACGGGCGGAAACCCTGCCGCCGCTGCCGCGGGTCGGGCTGCACTTCCAGGTGGCGGATCAGCAGGCGCCGGTGAGCTGGCTGGGTCTGGGGCCGCATGAGAACTACCCCGACCGGCGGAGCAGCGCCTGCTTCGCCCGCTGGGAGCAGCCGCTGGCGGCGATGACCACCCCCTATATCTTCCCGACGGAAAACGGCCTGCGCTGTGATACCCAGGCGCTGGACTGGGGGCGCTGGCACATCAGCGGTCATTTCCACTTCTCCGTTCAGCCATGGAGCACCCGTCAGCTGATGGAGACCGACCACTGGCACAAGATGCAGGCCGAAGACGGCGTGTGGATCACCCTCGACGGCCTGCATATGGGGGTGGGAGGCGATGACTCCTGGACCCCCAGCGTGCTGCCGCAGTGGCTCCTGAGCCAAACGCGCTGGCAGTACGAGGTCTCATTGCGTTGCTTTTAATCCGTGGGGGCGACAGCCCCCACCCCACAAACAGAATAACAAGGGATCATGGTGATGAAATTCTCAGAACTGGCGCCACGAGAACGGCATAATTTCGTCTATTTCCTGCTGTTCTTTTTCTTTTACTATTTCATTATGTCGGCCTACTTCCCGTTTTTTCCGGTGTGGCTGGCGGACGTTAACCATTTAACTAAAACGGAAACCGGGATCGTTTTCTCGTCTATCTCGTTATTCGCCATTATTTTTCAGCCGGTGTTCGGCCTGATGTCGGATAAGCTCGGCCTGCGCAAACATCTGCTGTGGACCATTACGGTATTGTTAATTCTGTTCGCGCCATTCTTTATTTTCGTTTTCTCTCCGCTGCTGCAGATGAATATTATCGCTGGTTCGCTGGTAGGCGGGATCTACCTGGGGATTGTTTTCTCCAGCGGCTCCGGGGCGGTGGAAGCTTATATCGAACGCGTCAGCCGGGCCAACCGCTTTGAATATGGCAAAGTGCGGGTCGCAGGCTGCGTCGGCTGGGCGCTATGCGCCTCGATAACCGGCGTGCTGTTCGGCATCGATCCCAATATCACCTTCTGGATCGCCTCCGGCTTTGCGCTGGTGCTCGGTCTGCTGCTCTGGCTGTCGCGGCCGGAAAGCAGCAACAGCGCCCAGGTTATCGAGGCGCTGGGCGCCAATCGCCAGGCCTTTTCGCTGCGTACGGCGGCAGAGCTGCTGCGTATGCCGCGCTTCTGGGGCTTTATCGTCTATGTGGTGGGTGTCGCCAGCGTCTACGACGTGTTTGACCAGCAGTTCGCCAACTTTTTCAAAAGCTTTTTCGCCAGTCCGCAGCGCGGTACCGAAGTGTTTGGCTTCGTCACCACCGGCGGCGAGTTGCTCAACGCGCTGATCATGTTCTGCGCGCCGGCCATCGTTAACCGCATCGGCGCCAAAAACGCCCTGCTGACCGCGGGGATGATCATGTCGGTGCGTATTCTCGGGTCGTCCTTCGCCTCATCGGCAGTCGAGGTGGTGATCCTCAAGATGCTGCATATGTTTGAGATCCCCTTCCTGCTGGTGGGAACTTTTAAATATATCTCTTCCGCCTTTAACCCGCGCCTCTCGGCCACCCTGTTCCTGATCGGTTTTAATCTGTCAAAACAGCTGTCCGGGGTGGTGCTTTCCGCCTGGGTGGGCCGGATGTACGACACCGTCGGCTTCCATCAGGCCTATCTGATCCTCGGCTGCATAACCCTGAGCTTCACCCTGCTCTCGTTCGGCACCCTACGCGGCGGCAACCGTCTGCTGCCGACCGCAGAGACGCAGAGCCCCGCCTGACTCCAGCGCCCCCGTCAGGGATGACGGGCTTCACTCGACAATCCGCGTCTCCCCGCCGAGATTCTCCAGCGCATAGCGCTGACAAGGCGCCCCGGCGGCGATAAGCTCCGCCAGCTCCGCCGAGTGGCTGGTCAGCCAGATCTGGCTGTAGCGCGAGGCCTCGATAATCAGCCGGGCCAGCGCGGGCAACATGTCGCGATGCAGGCTGTTCTCCGGTTCATTGATCGCCAGAAACGCCGGCGGGCGTGGACTGAGCAGCGCGACGGCGAGGCACAAAAAGCGCAGCGTACCGTCGGACATCTCCGCCGCCAGCAGCGGGCGGCGGATCCCTTCGCGACGCATTTTCAGAGCGAAACGCGAGTGCTCGTTTTCACAATAAAACTGGCAGCCGGGAAAGGCGTCGGCAAGGATTTCATGCAATATCTCCTCCGCGCCGATCTCGACAATGGTCTGAAAGGCGGCGGCGAGATTCTGGCCATCGCTGTCGAGGACTGGCGAACGGTAACCCACGGCCGGCTGACGCAGCGGCGAATGACGGCCAATCGCGAATTCATGATAAAACCGCCAACGGCGCAGGGTCTCCCGCACTCGCGACACTTCGGGAAAACGGTGCGGCTCGCCAAGCTGACCGAACACCGACTCATTTTCATAAATACTCTCGGTGAAAGTACTTTTCTCCCCGGTGACATCGACGAGAAACGCCGCCTGATTCTTGCGCTGCAGTACGCGGGAGGAAGGCCGGCGGGAGTAGCCGGCCAGCCAGATATTCTCTTCTTTAACGATAGGATCGAGCATGAATTGCGTCGGATAGGGCAATTTTTCAGGGAAGCCTATCTGCAGCTCATAATCGAAGCTGTCGGTCCGGCAGGCGATTTGCAGCCGGCGGGGGTGACGATCGAGGGGCGAACGCTCCCCGGACCACATCATATTCTCCAGACCGCCCTCTTCGCTGATAAACCCCGAAAGCCTGCCCTCAGCGGCAGCGGTCAGCAGGTGGATGGCGTTATAAATATTGGATTTACCGCAGCCGTTAGGGCCGAAGACAATGTTCAGCGGCCCGAGCTCCAGCGCGATATCCTTCACTGAGCGAAAATTTTGAATACGAATGTACTGAATCATTATGCGTCCGGCCCTGGAAATAGAAGGCTGCCACAGTAGCACAGCGGCGCCCGGCATACCCTCTTACGCCCCCTTTCGGGCAGGGTTTAACAGAACATTTTTTTCATTCCACGGGTCAGGGCAACCCGCGTCAGCTTATCGCTATCCTGATGGGCGTCGCTGAAAACGCCAAAAAAATAGCGTTCATCGTCAATGGTTTGGCTAACAATTCGGTAGCTCAACGGTTGCCCGGATAGCGCACCGTACTGCGCAGGCGTCACCGAGACCTCGGTCGCGTCATCGGCGACGCTGACCAACAGCCCGTCCGCCTTACCGCCCACCAGCATGACCTTAATTATCGGGTGCACCAGTTCCTCCCGGGATGGCATATAGCGTTGGCGAACCGCAGGGACCGGCGGGCGTGGTGATCGGCAAACAGCGACGCCCGACAGAGTGCGGTATTTAGTACTTTCTTATAGTTCATCACGGCCTTGAGTCAAAAAATAGCGTGCTTAGGCAGGGCTAGATATTGATTATTCGAAATAAAAGATGACAAATGATGAAGGAAAAAAGAGGAATTGTGAATCAGCAAAACGCCGGGTTATTCTTATTTGTCGCTTCTTTACTCGCCTTTATCGGCCCTCACTCAAGGATGTATTGTGGTTATGCGTTATATTCGCCTGTGTATTATCTCCCTGTTAGCCACCCTGCCGCTGGCGGTTCACGCCAGCCCGCAGCCGCTTGAGCAAATTAAACAAAGCGAAAGCCAGCTGTCGGGCCGCGTAGGCATGATAGAAATGGATCTGGCCAGCGGCCGCACGCTGACCGCCTGGCGCGCCGATGAACGCTTTCCCATGATGAGCACCTTTAAAGTAGTGCTCTGCGGCGCAGTGCTGGCGCGGGTGGATGCCGGTGACGAACAGCTGGAGCGAAAGATCCACTATCGCCAGCAGGATCTGGTGGACTACTCGCCGGTCAGCGAAAAACACCTTGCCGACGGCATGACGGTCGGCGAACTCTGTGCCGCCGCCATTACCATGAGCGATAACAGCGCCGCCAATCTGCTGCTGGCCACCGTCGGCGGCCCCGCAGGATTGACTGCCTTTTTGCGCCAGATCGGCGACAACGTCACCCGCCTTGACCGCTGGGAAACGGAACTGAATGAGGCGCTTCCCGGCGACGCCCGCGACACCACTACCCCGGCCAGCATGGCCGCGACCCTGCGCAAGCTGCTGACCAGCCAGCGTCTGAGCGCCCGTTCGCAACGGCAGCTGCTGCAGTGGATGGTGGACGATCGGGTCGCCGGACCGTTGATCCGCTCCGTGCTGCCGGCGGGCTGGTTTATCGCCGATAAGACCGGAGCTGGCGAACGGGGTGCGCGCGGGATTGTCGCCCTGCTTGGCCCGAATAACAAAGCAGAGCGCATCGTGGTGATTTATCTGCGGGATACGCCGGCGAGCATGGCCGAGCGAAATCAGCAAATCGCCGGGATCGGCGCGGCGCTGATCGAGCACTGGCAACGCTAACCCGGCGGTGGCCGCGCGCGTTATCCGGCCCGCAGCACCTCGCAGGCGTGCCGGGCGATATGACTGGCGGCGGCATCGGAGAGATGCCGGTCGGTAATGATGGTGGTGAACCGGGTCAAAGGTAACGCCATGAACGTGGCCACCTGATTGTATTTCGAACTGTCGCACAGCAGGATGCTTCTCGCGCTGACCTGGCTGACGGTCTCCTTGACGGTAACCTTGTTCTCATCAGGGGTGAATATCCCGCGACTGTCCCAGCCGCTGGCGGAGATAAAGGCCGTATCGATAGCCAGGTGGCGTAACGTACGCGCCGCCGATTCGCCCACGCAGGAGCGGTTCTCCCGGCACAGAGTGCCGCCGGTGTGGATCACGCCGCACTGGCTGGCATCGATCAGCAGCTGGGTTATCTCAAAATCATTGGTGACCACCTGGAGATCGTTCCGGTCGAGGATCGCCCGCGCCAGCGCCAGGGTGGTTGTCCCGGCATCCAGATAAATGCAACTGTTTTTGGCGATATGACTCGCCGCCAGCGCGCCGATCGCCTGTTTCTCCTCACTCTGCAGCGTGCTTTTCACCAGATGACTGGGTTCCGCGGCCAGCCGGCTGACGGCGCGCACGCCGCCCGAGACGCTGACCAGCAGCCCCTGCTCCTCCAGTTTACTAACGTCCCGACGGATGGTCATATGGGACACGCCGAGGATCTCCGTCAGCTCGTTAATGCTTACCGCCCCACGCTGCTCCACCAGGGCTAAAATACGCTGATGTCGTTCTATTGGAATCACCGCTCTCCCCTTACCATTTTTTCACACCAGGCGTCATCACTCAGGCTGCGGGCCTGGCGACACCCTGTGTTGTTATCGCGCTTTGCCGCTGTTTTTACGCTATTTTAGGGCAAGAATCGCCGTTGTGCAGCCTCTTTCCGCCTGTGAATTTTTTATATTCATGTGGGTTATTCGTGATAACTCTCACATAAATTCACATGATAACGCTTTATTCTATCATTAAATCACATTAATTAACTAATGTTCACAAGGAGACCAGCATGGCTGCACACACTAACGTCTGCGTGATTGGACTGGGTTCAATGGGCATGGGCGCCGCCCGCGCCTGCCTGCAGGCGGGCCTGAACACCTGGGGCGTTGACATCAATCCCGACAACTGTCGCGCACTGCTGGCGGCGGGCGCCAAAGGCGCGGGCCCCAGCGCGGTGCCGTTCGCCGCGGAACTGGATGCAGTTGTGCTGCTGGTGGTCAATGCCGCCCAGGTGCGGGGGATCCTGTTCGGCGAGAGCGGCCTCGCCGCCCATCTGAAGCCTGGCACCGTCGTGATGGTGTCGTCCACCATCGCCTCCGCCGATGCTCAGGCCATTGCCGAGGCGCTGGCGGAGTACCAGCTATTGATGCTCGACGCGCCGGTATCGGGCGGCGCCGTGAAAGCGGCCGCCGGCGACATGACGGTGATGGCCTCCGGGAGCGATGCCGCCTTTGCCCGCCTCGCGCCGGTGCTGGACGCCGTGGCCGGCAAAGTCTACCGCATAGGGAGCGACATTGGTCTTGGCTCGACGGTAAAAATTATCCATCAGCTGCTGGCCGGGGTGCACATCGCCGTTGCCGCTGAAGCGATGGCGCTTGCCGCCCGCGCCGGGATCCCACTCGAAACGATGTATGACGCGGTCACCCACGCGGCGGGTAATT
>OIWS01003321.1_pt1 | contig 11653 bp, 10 predicted proteins | sample 1587611 | NCBI WGS metagenome assembly OIWS01 (sample SAMEA3888919, study PRJEB22519) | human gut metagenome | biome: human gut; feature: human-associated habitat; material: faeces | place: Denmark | collected 2010 | reverse complement strand
AACTACCGCCATCCGCGCCAGCTGCTGACCTCCGGCGGACTCGGCGCCATGGGGTTCGGTCTGCCGGCCGCGATGGGCGCGAAGGTGGCCTGTCCGGAGAAGACGGTGATCAACATCGACGGCGACGGGAGCTTCCAGATGAACATTCAGGAGCTCGGCACCCTCTTCGTCGAAGAGATTCCGGTCAAGATGATCGTGCTGGACAATCAGCACCTCGGCATGGTCGCCCAGTGGGAGGACCGCTTCTACAACCACAACCGCGGCAACACCGTGCTCGGCCGCTGCAAGGGCAGCAACGGGTACCCGGATGCGCCGTGCGGGGAGTGCAGCGGGGAGTGCGCCGCCGTTTCGCCGTTCTATCCGGACTTCGTCGCCATCGCCGGCGGGTACGCGGTTCCCGGGAAGCATGTCTTTACCCGGGAGGAGCTGATTCCGGCGCTGGAGGAGATGCTTGCGGCCGAGGGGCCCTATCTGCTCGACGTTCACACCGGGTATGACGAACACGTTCTGCCGATGATTCCGCCGGGCGGCGACTACACCGCCATCATCATGGAGTGAGGCCGGTTCCGGCGGATCCTGCAATGGAGAGCGAGAAGCGGAAAATGACAGCAGCCAACACATCCGGCGCGAAGAAGGTTCCGGTGAGGAACATCGCCAATGTGCGCAGCGACCGGGAGAAGTTTCTGCGCGCACTGTTCGTGCTGCTGCTTCTGCTGGGGGCGGCGGGCATCGCCTTTTTCGGCATCTACGGCGCCCGGCGTTTCCTCTTCTCCGGCAACGACCGTTTCCGCCTGCGGGAGATCGAGGTGCGCTCCGGCGGTTACTGGCAGGACAAGGCGCCGCAGCTTGCGGCGCGGATCGGCGTCCACCCGGGCGACAATCTCTTTCTGCTGGATCCCGGGGAACTGCGCCGCCGTCTGCTCGCCATTCCGGGGGTGGAGAACAGCGAGGTGTTCCGGATTCTGCCGGACACGCTCCGCCTGCGGGTGATTGAACGGGTGCCGCGCGCGGTGCTCTCCAATCCCCGTTCCGAATGGGTGGTCGATGAGACCGGCGCGGTGATTCCCCGGCTCGAATCGATGAGCGCCACGGTGCCGCTGCCGGTGATTCTCGGCATCTCGACGACGGGGGTGAAGGCGGGCATGGTGCTTGAATCGCTCCGGCCGGCGCTGGAGCTCATCATGCTGACGGTGCGGAGTTTCCCGGACATCTCGATCATCGCGGTGAATGTCCGCAACCCGGAGCGGCTCGAATTCTTCATGCGGTTCCGGGGGCAGAAGAGCTGCAAGGTGATTCTGCCGGTGCGCCATCAGAACTTCACCTATCTTTTGAGCGCGCTCCAGAGCGCGATCATCTACGCCGAGCGGCAGGGGGATACCCGCGGCACCTTCGACCTCTCGTTCGGGCGGAACGTCATCATCCGCTGACCGGAATCCGGGCCGCGCTCCGGAAGCCGGGGGGCGTCGGATTCCTGCTTGCTTTTACTCCAGCGCCTTGAGCCGTTCCTTGAGGAGCTTCTGAATGTACTCCTCGCCGTAGAGCGAACGCATGAGTTCGATGTTGAATTCGTAGAAGAGCTCCGCGTCGGGGCGGGTGATCATCGGCCCGAAGGAGAGCTCGACCATCGTCTTGCGCTTGATCTGGTCGTGCTCGTAGCCGGAGAGGTAGCGGATCAGACTGCGCGGCGAAAGTTCGGTGAACTTCTTCTGGCTGAACTCCTCGGTGTAGTCGGCCGAGATAATGGAGATCAGATTCTTCGCGGTGCGCTTGACGCCGAAGCCGGAGAGGAAATCCTCGACCATCTCCATGCAGCGGACCTCGTCGAACACCGGGAAGGAGACCTTCCGCCCGCGCGACAGGATGTTGGCCGGGAATTCGTAGTTGGCCGAAAGCACCGGCATGACGTTTTCCGGCAGCGAGAAGGCGCCGCCGACGTTGGTGCGGAACTGATACCAGTCGGTGTGGCGCGGATCGATGTCGTCGAAAAAGAGGACGAAACGGTGGTCCGGCCGGGCGGCGAGCGGTTCGACCAGGTCGCACCAGCCCCGCTCCAGCGCCTCCGGTTCGGGCAGGATCAGCACGAGGCCGGGCTCCGCCAGCACGTGGGAGACGGTCAGGCTGGTCTTGCCGTGCCCCGGCAGACTGTTGACCAGAAGCGGCAGATTGGTCTTGCCTGCGGCGAATTTCCGGAAGTGGTCGCGGAAGGCGCTCCGCACGCCCGGATAGCCGAAGAAACGGTCGAGCGGCTTGGCGGAATCCACCTCCGCCGGGAGAAATTTCCCGCCGATGAAGCGGAAGACCCGGTGGCGGCGGAAGCGGTCGCACTCCGCCAGCAATGCGGCAAGCTCCCCGGGCGAATCGGGCACCGGCGCCGTGAAGAGTTCCAGGGCGGCGGGCAGAGTACGGGCCCGGTCCGCCGCGTCGAGCGACGGCGCGGCGAGAGCGACCGCACGGAGCAGATGCATCGCCTTTTCCAGCAGGAACGACGCCGTCGGCCCCGGCGTTTCCGCCGTCAGCTCTCCGGGCAGCACCCGGTGTTCGATGAACGCCTCGAAGAGCAGGGCCCGCAACCGGGCATCGAGCGACGGCGCGCCGCCTTCGCGGAGCAGTGCGTTGAAGTAGTCCGACGGGGCCGCTTCGCCGGGAATCCGCTCCTGTCCCGCCGCGAGCCGGCCCAGCAGGCCGCGGAGCCGGCGGAGGACGATCTCTTCCGGGGGGACCATCTTCCCCGCGGCGTCGGGGCGGGAGAAGAAGAGGTCGAATGCATCGACGCCGGCTCTCAGACGATCGACCGTTCCGGAATCTCTCACCGTATCACCCCTCCAGCAGTGTGCGGTCGATCTTCACCACCACCTTGATGACCGAATCGGCCGGGTCGCCGTTGCCGGGCAGGTGCCCCTCTTCCGGGAAGAAGAGGGCGAAGTTGCCCGGTTCGAGCGGAAGTGCCACCGAACCGGTTTCGTCGAGGTGGTAGAAGGCGATGTCGCGGACCGCGTCGTACTCCGCCGTCACCGGCAGGCCGTCCACCGGCCGGTAGACGATGGTTTCGCGCCCGTCGAGGAGGAGCTGGATGTCGACGTAGTTGCGGTGGATCTCCAGCTTTTCCGGCCGGACCGGGTGAAGGTTGTAGGTCTGCACCATCGCGTAGAGCCGGTCGCCGTCGATCTCGTAGCGTCCCGCGGGAGTTTCCGCGGTGCAGCCGTGGAGGAACGCGGCCAGTTTTGCCCAGGTTCCCGGGGCCAGTCTGGCGTAGTTGGCGAAGTTGTTCAGCGTATCGAAAATCATTTTTCCGTTCCTTTCTCCGGCGCCGGTTTCGTCGCGTCGGACTTTTTTTCATCGTCCTTCAGCTCCATCACGCGCTGTTTGATCCGCTGCTGGAGGAGAATCTGCATGTTGATGGCTCTCTCCTGCAGAAGCGGGATGAGTTTCCGCTGCACCTCCGGCGTCTTCTGAATGTAGACCTGCCCGGCCGGCGAGCGGAAGAAGGCGATCAGCTGTTTGAGTTCGTTCGCGGAGAAGGTTTCCGCATAGCTTTTGACGATGGCGGGGCGGAGCTTCTCCCAGCTCATCTCCTCGCGGATGACCGACATGGCGACCGCCATGATTTCATCTTTGGCTTTCTGCTGTTTGGCGGAAAGCGTGATCCCCTGGCGGCGGAGCACCTCCGGAATCATCTGCTGCTGCATCTTCGCCACATTGTCGAGCGAAGCGCTGAGCTGTTCCGCCTGGCGGGTGACGGTCAGAAACTCATCGACCAGTTTCTCCTTTTCCGTCTGCACTGCGGGGGCGGCTGCCGCGTGAAGTCCGGATACGGCGACGGCGGCGAACAGAATCAGAAAACGTTTCATGGTGTATCTCTCCCTGCAATCTGGATTCAACGACGTTTCCGGGTGGGAAGGTGGGCGCATTCGCCGTGGACCGCGTGGGCGGCCTCCATCATCGCCTCGCCCAGCGTCGGATGGGCGTGGATCGCCCGACCGAGTTCGCGGGCGGTGCACTCCAGCAGCATCGCCGGAACCGCCTCCGCGATGAGGTCGGTCGCGTGCGGCCCGATGATGTGAACCCCGAGCACCTGGTCGGTGGCGGCGTCGGCGAGGATCTTGACGAATCCTTCGGTTTCACCCATCGCCATCGCCTTGCCGAGGGCGGCGAAGGGGAATTTGCCGACATTGTACGCGATGTTCTGCGCCTTGCACTGCTCCTCGGAGAGGCCGACGGTGCCGATCTCCGGCGAGGTGAAGATGCAGCCGGGGGTCAGGGTCCCGGCGAAGTGCACCGGTTTGCCGCAGATATGCGACACCGCCGCCTCCGCCGCCGCGCTCGCCCAGTGGGCCAGCATGATCTTGCCCACCGCGTCGCCGATGGCGTAGATCCCGGGCGCGGAGGTGAGGAAGTTCTCATCCACTTCGATGAAGCCGCGTTCGCTGGTCTTCACGCCGGCGGCGGTGAGATTGAGTCCGGCGGTCACCGGGCGGCGGCCGATGGAGACGAGCAGATATTCGGCGCGGAGCGTTTCGTCGCCGACCTTGCCGGAGACGCCGCGGGCGGTGCATTTGATGTCGCTGAGCGGCTTGCCGTTGAGGAGGCGGATTCCTTCGGATTCCATCCGGCGGGCGAGCAGCCCGGCGCATTCGGAATCGGTGGCGGGCAGAATCTGCGGAAGCATCTCCACCACGGTGACTTCGGTGCCGAGGGCGGCGAAGAGGCAGGCGAATTCACAGCCGATCACGCCGCCGCCGAGGATCAGCAGCGACTTCGGCAGTTTCGGCAGGCTGAGCAGTTCGGTGGAGGTGAGGACCCGTTCCCCCTGCGGAATGAAGCCGGGAACCAGCGGTTCGGAACCGGTGGCGATGATGAATTTCGACGCTTCGATCACGGTGCCGGCGTCTTCGCCTGCGGCGACGACCAGTTGTCTGCGGTTGAGAAATTCGCCGCGGCCGGAGAAGACGGTCACGCCCGCGGCCTTTTCCAGCCCGGCGATGCCGTTGCGGAGTTTGCCGATCACCTCGTCCTTGCGGGCGAGCATCTTCTTCCAGTCGGGCCGGATTTCCCCGGAGATTTCGACGCCGAATTCCGCGGCGCGGCGCGCGGTGGAAAGCACCTCCGCGCCGGCGATCAGGGTCTTGGTCGGGATGCAGCCGACGTTGAGGCAGGTGCCGCCGAAGAACTCCTTCTCCACCAGTGCCGTTTTGAGGCCGCTCTGCCCGGCGCGGATTGCCGCCACGTACCCGCCCGGACCGGCGCCGATCACGCAAACATCGAATTTTTCCACTTTTCTTCTCCCTGTAGGTGTTGGAATCGATCGTCCGTTATCGAAAATAGCACGCTTTCGACCAACCTGCAAGCCTCAAACCGGAAATCGCGTCGCACAGCGAAAAAAAAAGCGAGAAAGAGGGCTCCGGATTTGAAAAAAAGCCGTTCCGGGAGTACATTACGAAATGAAATTGCCGAAAACAGGAACCATCCGAACCCGTGAGGAATGAAAATGGCCGAAGAACTTCAAAGTCTGCTCGATAAAATCAATGAGGAAGGTGTCCGGAAAGCCGAGGCACAGCGTTCTGAGATTCTCGCCGCCGCCGAAGCCGAGGCGAAGGCGATCCGGGCGAAGGCCGCCGAAGAGGCCGCCGCAACCGTGAAGACGGCGAAGGAGGAGGCCGCCGCACTGCAGGCCCGCGCTGAAAGCGCCATCCGGCAGGCGGCCCGCGATATCCTGCTCGAGCTTCAGAGCGAATTGCAGCGCCGCATCACCCGCGCGGTTTCCGGCGCCGCCGAGCAGGCGCTCTCGCCGGAGCTGATGGCCGGTCTGATCCGCGACCTCGCCGCGAAATTCGCCGCTGCGCCCGATGCGCAGCTCACGGTCCTCGCCGCGGCCAAGGATGTTCCGGCGCTGGAGACGGCGCTCCGCAGCGCGCTGGCCGCCTCCTTCCGGACCCAGCCGAAGCTCCTCGCTTCGCCGGAGATCAAGGGGGGCATGGAGGTCAGTTTCAAGAACGGCGAGGTCTATTTCGACTTCACCGTCGACGCAATCACCGAACTGGTGGCCGAATTCATCGGGCCGCGGCTCGCAAAACTGCTCACCGCCGGGGAATAAGCCGGCAGGAGGAAGGACGGCACCGCAATGATGTATTACTATTTGTGCGCTTCTCTGCCCGCGTTGCTCTTCGGCCGTCCCGCGCCGATGAGCGTCGCCGAGTTCGACGAACTCTGCCGGGAGGAGCTTTCGGCGCGCGATTTTCAGCTGCTCCGGCAGGCCGGGCTTCACGTCTCGCGTGACCCGGAGAGCTCCGGGGCGCTGCCGCCCGTTCTCGCGGAGATGGTGCGTTTCGAGCAGTATCTGCGGACCCGCATCGCCCAGCGCCGCGCCGGGCGCGACGACGACCGTGCCGCCGCACTGCCGGACCCGGCGGAATATTTCGGCATGGTCGATTTCGGTCTCGCCCAGGCGGCCGCCGCCGACCCGTTCGAGCGGGAAAAGTTGATCGACCGCATCCGCTGGAGCCATCTCGACGATCTGGAGTGCGGGCACGATTTTGATTTCGCCGGGCTCTGCGTCTACCGCTGCAAGCTCGCGATTCTCGAGAAATACCGCGAGCGCAAGGCGGAGCAGGGGCGGGAAAATTTCAACCGCGCCGTGGAGCGCATCTCTTCCGCCGCGGGCGCCGCGCAGGAGTAGCGGAACGAACAATTTATACTACGAGCAGGAGTTTCAATAATGGCAGAGTTCAAGACCACAGAGAAGGTTGTCGGAGTCAACGGCAACCTGATGACCGTCGAATTCACCGACCGGGTCATGCAGAATGAAGTCGCATTCGCCAGGGTCGGCGATGCAAAACTCAAGTGCGAAGTCATCCGGGTGCGGGGCAATCGCGCCGACCTGCAGGTCTTCGAAAGCACCAACGGCCTCAAGGTGGGCGACGAGGTCGAGTTCACCGGCGAACTCCTGAGCGTCGAGCTCGGCCCCGGGCTGCTGACTCAGGTTTACGACGGACTGCAGAACCCGCTCAATCTGCTGGCGGAGAAATCCGGCTTCTTCCTGCAGCGCGGAGTTTACCTGCGCGCCCTCGACCGGGAGCGGGTGTGGGAGTTCACGCCGACCGCCGCGGCGGGCGACAAGGTCCGCGCCGGCGACGCCATCGGCTGGGTGCCGGAGGGGATCGTCAAGCACCGCATCATGGTTCCCTTTGCCTGGAAGGGCGAGTGGACCCTCCGCGAAGTCAAGCCGGCCGGCGAGTGGAAGATCGACGATGTGATGGCGGTCGCGGTCAACGAACAGGGCGAGAGCCGCAACATCACGATGACCCAGTTCTGGCCGGTGAAGATTCCGATTACCGATTATGCCGAAAAACTGCTGCCGGAGAAGACTCTGATTACCCAGCAGCGTTCGATCGACACCTTCTTCCCGGTCGCGGTCGGCGGCACCTTCTGCACCCCGGGGCCGTTCGGCGCGGGCAAGACGGTGCTTCAGCACGCGATCAGCCAGCACGCCGAGGCGGACGTGGTGATCATCGCCGCCTGCGGCGAGCGCGCGGGCGAGGTGGTGGAGATCCTCCGCGAGTTCCCGGAACTGGAGGACCCGCGCACCGGCCAGCCGCTGATGAACCGTTCGATCATCATCTGCAACACCAGTTCGATGCCGGTGGCCGCGCGGGAAGCGTCGGTCTACACGGCGGTGACGCTGGCGGAGTACTACCGGCAGATGGGGCTCAATACGCTGCTGCTGGCCGACTCGACCTCCCGCTGGGCGCAGGCGCTGCGCGAGATGTCCGGCCGACTGGAGGAGATCCCGGGCGAAGAGGCGTTCCCCGCCTATCTGGAGTCGCTGATCGCCGGATTCTACGAGCGTGCCGGTCTGGTGAAGCTCCGCACCGGCGAGACCGGTTCGGTGACCATCGGCGGCGCGGTTTCGCCGGCGGGCGGCAACTTCGAAGAGCCGGTGACCCAGGCGACGCTGAAGGTGGTGGGTGCGTTCCTCGGTCTGTCGCGCGAACGCTCCGATGCGCGCCGTTACCCGGCGATCCACCCGCTGGACAGCTGGAGCAAGTACCACAGCGTGGTGCCGCTTGAGGAGCTTGACTTTGCCCGGCGCATTCTGCGGCAGGGTTCCGAGGTCAACCAGATGATGAAGGTGATCGGCGAAGAGGGAACCAGCCTCGACGACTTCCTGGTCTATCTCAAGAGCGAATTTCTCGACTACGTCTATCTGCAGCAGAACACCTTCGACGCGGTGGACGGCGCGACCAGCGCGGAACGCCAGCGTTACATGTTCGACCGGATTTACAAAGTGCTCGCCGGCTCCTTCACGCTGCCGGATAAGGATACCGCCCGCCGCTACTTCCTCGAACTGCGCCAGCTGTTCATGGACTGGAACTACCTCCCGTTCGACAGCGAGGAGTTCAAGAAGCAGGAGGCCGGAATCGAAGCCAAAATCGCCGAACGGAGTACGGTAAATGCGTAAAGTATATCACAAAATCATCCATATCGCCGGCAACGTCATCACCGTCGAAGCCGATGACGTCGCCTACAACGAACTTGCTGAAGTGACCAGTGCGCGCGGCGTTTCGCTGGCGCAGGTGATCCGCCTTGCCGACGGCAAGGTGTCGCTGCAGGTCTTCGCCGGAAGCCGCGGCATCAGCACCGGCGACCAGGTCCGTTTCCTCGGCCGTTCGATGCAGGTTTCCAGCTCCGAGGCGCTGCTCGGGCGTGTGTTCACCGGCCGCGGCACCCCGCGGGACAACCGGCCCGAAGTGCTCTCCGACATGGTTGACATCGGCGGTCCGTCGGTCAACCCGGCCAAGCGTATCATTCCGCGGAACATGATCCGCACGAACATCCCGATGATCGACGTCTTCAACACGCTGGTCGAATCGCAGAAGCTGCCGATCTTCTCGATCGCGGGCGAACCCTACAACGAACTGCTCGCCCGCATCGCCCTGCAGGCGGAGGTCGATGTGATCATCCTCGGCGGCATGGGGATCAAGCACGACGACTACCTCACCTTCAAGCGCACGCTCGACGAACACGGCGCGCTGTCGCGCACGGTGATGTTCATCCACACCGCGGCGGACCCGATCGTGGAGTGCCTGATGGTGCCGGATATGTGCCTCGCGGTCGCCGAACAGTATGCGCTCGAGGGCAAGCGGGTGCTCTGTCTCCTGACCGACATGACCAACTTCGCCGACGCGCTCAAGGAGATCGCGATTACGATGGAGCAGATTCCGGCGACCCGCGGTTATCCGGGCGACCTCTACAGCCAGCTGGCCAGCCGCTACGAGAAGGCGGTGGACTTCGACGGCGCCGGTTCGATCACGATTCTGGCGGTGACCACGATGCCGGGCGACGACGTCACCCACCCCGTGCCGGACAACACAGGCTATATCACCGAGGGTCAGTATTACCTCAAGAACGGCCACATCGAGCCGTTCGGCTCGCTCTCGCGTCTCAAGCAGAACGTCAACGGCACGACGCGCAGCGACCACCGCGCCCTGATGGACGGCATGATCCGTCTCTACAGCGCCTACAAGGAAAGCCTTGAGAAGAAGTCCATGGGCTTCATGATGTCCGAATGGGACGAGAAGCTGCTCAAGTACGGCCACCTCTTTGAAACGAAGCTGATGGACCTGAGCGTGAACATCCCTCTGGAGGAGGCGCTGGACCTTGGCTGGGGGATCCTCGCCGAGTGCTTCGAGCCGAACGAAACGGGTCTGAAGACCAGTCTCCTGCAGGAAAGATGGCCGAAAAAGGACGCCTTGAACTGAGGGAGCGCGTATGGCTGTCAAACTAACAAAAAATGAACTGAAGGTCCAGAAGGACCGGCTCAAGCAGTTTCAACGCTATCTGCCGACGCTGCAGCTGAAAAAGCAGCAGCTCCAGTCGGTCGTGATGCAGGTGACGGCGCAGCTTGAGAGGGTCGAGGCCGAACGGCTGAAGATCGTCGACGGTCTGGACGGCTGGATCGCGGTGTTCGCCGAAAACGGCAGCTTTCCCGAGGGGATGCGGCTCGATTCGCTCATCCGTCCGAAGGACGTCGTCTGCCGCGACCACAACATCGCCGGTGTGATCGTGCCGGTCTTTGAGGAGCTGACCTTCGAAGAGATATCCTACGACGTCGCGGACTATCCACTCTGGGTGGACACCGCTGTGGTCACGCTGCGCGAGATCGCGCGGCTGGACGCGCTGGTCAAGACGCTGCGCACGCAGGTCGAGCTGCTCGAGCGGGAGCTGCGCTCCACCGCGCAGCGCGTGAACCTGTTTGAAAAGGTCAAGATCCCCGAGGCGAGGGAAAACATCCGCGTCATCGGCATTTACCTCGGCGACCAGCAGACCTCCGCGGTCGTGCGCGGCAAGATCGCCAAGAAAAAGCTACAGGAGGCGGCGCGATGATCGAGAAAATGAAGGTCGTTCACATCGTCGCTGCGCAAACGCAGAAAACGGAGCTGCTCGACGCGCTGCGTGCGCTCGGCATCGTCCATTTCGCGGAAAAGGCGGACGCCGACCAGACCTATCTGGAGCGCTTCGCCGCGCTCTCGCGGCTCATCACCGTGCTCGAGGAGCAGGGGGTGAGCGAAGTCGAAGCGGAAACGCTCGACGACGATCAATTTAAAGTGCTCTTCGACGAGCTCAACGCATGTCTGGAGCGCAAAAAGGCATTGGAAGCCGAGCGCGCCGCCGCGGTCAGCGCGTGCGACACGCTCGCCGGCTGGGGCAGCTTCTCCCCCGCCGAGATCAAGGAATTGAAGGCGCAGGGCTTCGAGCTGCACTTCTGCCGCGTGGACAAAAAGCTCCTCGCTTCGCTCGAAGCGGACGAGGAAGTGCGCTTCCTGCGGCTCGCGCCGGTCGGGAAGCAGCAGACCGTCGCCATCCTCGGTGCGCTGCCCGCCTCCTGCGCCGCCGGCGAGTTCATCCCGCCGGAAAAGAGCCTTGACGAATACCGGCAGGAGATCGCCGACTGTGAGCGCGGTCTGGCCGAGTGCGGCGCGCAGCTCAAGGCCGCCGCGAAGCACCTGCCCAGCTTCCGCGAGCAGCTGCTCAAAACGCAGAACGACGCGGACTACTCCTCCGTGCGCAATACCTCGGAGAGTGGGGACGGACTCGTGTGGCTGACCGGCTACCTCCCCGTCGACGAGGCGGAGCGCTTCAAGGCCGCCGCCGCGAAGGAGCATTGGGCGTGGGCGATGGACGATCCGGCGGCAGACGACGACAAGGTGCCGACCAAGATCAAGTACACCAAGGTCACGCGGCTCATCGCGCCGGTGTTCGACATTCTCGGCACCGTGCCGGGCTACCGCGAGTACGATATTTCGTTCTGGTTCCTCGGCTTCTTCACGCTCTTTTTCGCCATGATCATCGGCGACGCGGGCTACGGCTGCCTGTTCCTGCTGACCGCCGCGGCCCTGACGGTGAAGAGCAAGAAGCCCTCCGATGCCGTGCAGCTTTTGTGGGTGCTCTCCATCGCCACCATCGTCTGGGGCGCGATGACCGGCACCTGGTTCGGGCTTGAGGGCGCGATGGACGTGCCGCTGCTCCGCTCGCTGGTCGTTCCGACCTTTGCGAACTACCCCGAGTATTTCAACGTCACCACCACCCAGCAGCAGAACAGCGTCATGAAATTCTGCTTCATCCTCGGCACCGTCCAGCTCTCGCTGGCGTGTGTGAT
>OIWS01003315.1_pt1 | contig 11665 bp, 9 predicted proteins | sample 1587611 | NCBI WGS metagenome assembly OIWS01 (sample SAMEA3888919, study PRJEB22519) | human gut metagenome | biome: human gut; feature: human-associated habitat; material: faeces | place: Denmark | collected 2010 | reverse complement strand
TCTCCCTGCCCGAAGGCGTTGAGATGTGCATGCCTGGCGATAACATCGACATGAATGTCGAGCTGATCACCCCGATCGCCATCGAGAATGGCCTCCGCTTCGCAATCCGTGAAGGCGGCCGTACCGTTGGTTCCGGCGTTGTCATCGCCATCAACGAGGACTAATTTCTAAATTGGTTCAACCCTTGCGGCGCCCAGGTAACTGGGCGCCGCTTTTTTGGGCTTTTCTCACTTTTCAGTAGAAAACAGCGTAAAAATATAGTATGATATCCCTATCCGCATTTCGCGCCGCTGCATAGGATGAAGCAGGGGGTGAGGGAATGCTGATTGAGGTACTGTTATGTGCGGTGATCGCGATGCTGATCCTGGTTCTGGCCTGGTGCATCGTTGGGCGGCTGCTCCTTCCGGTGCGCACGGCTGCGAAGCTGGTTTATTTCCTGACCGGGGAAGAGCCTGCGCTCGAGCGACAGGTGCGCGCGGTCAGTTGGCTGCGCAGCTCCGGCCTGTTCGATGGTATGCTGCTGCTTGTGACAGCGGATGCAAGCGAGACGGCCTGCGTGCTCGCTGCGGCGCTCGCCCGTCGCTATGATTTTGTGGAATGCTGCACATATCAAGATTTGAAGGATGGATTGCGAGAGACATAAATGACGGAACGCGACGAAGAGATGATCCGCGGCACGGTGCAAAGCATCATATTTCAAAATTCGGAAAATGGGTATACCGTCCTCCGCCTCCGCGCGGAAGACGGCAACCTCATTACCGTCACAGGCACCATCCCGATGACCCTTGTCGGTGAGCGCCTGGTGATCGCCGGCAAATGGGGACGCCATCCGAGCCACGGCCCGCAGTTTGAGGCGGAATTTCTCGAGCGCTTAATGCCGGAGACTACCCAGGAGATCTTTGCCTATCTCTCCTCGCGTGCCGTAAAGGGCATTGCCGCCAAAACTGCGGCAAAAATTGTCGAGCGCTTTGGCCCCCAGAGTCTTGATGTTCTGGAAAATGAGCCGTCCCGCCTGACAGAGATCCCCGGGATCTCCGCAGCCAAGGCCACGCAGATGTCCGAGAGCTTTCGGCGGCAGTCCGGCATTCGCCGCCTGATCGAATTTCTGACCATACACCGCCTGCCTGCGGAGCTGGCTGTCCGGCTCTACCGCATCTATGGCCCAGACGCGCAGGATGCCCTGCGCGATGACCCGTATTTGCTGACCGACCCGTATTACGGTGCGGATTTTGGCCTTGTGGATGCCTTCGCACTGGAACTGGACGTCGCAGCGGATGACGAGCGCCGCGTCGAGGCGGGCGTGCTCTTTGAGCTCTCCTTCAACCTCAACCACGGCCATACCTTTATCCCGCGGGACAAGCTCACCGCCGCCACGGCGGCCCTGCTCAGCCTTGAGCCGGAGCTCGTGGAGGCCGGAATGACGCGCCTGACGGAGCAGGAGCGCGTGGTCATCGACCGCATCGCGGGCCTGGACGCCTGCTATCTGCCGCAGTTTTACGAGGCGGAGGACTATGTCTGCCGCCGCATTCTGGCAATGTCCGCAGCGGAGCCCGCCGTCCCGAAGGAGCTCGACCAGCTGGTCGAGCGAGCCGAGCTGACGCAGGCCATCACCTACGCCGAGGGCCAGCGCACGGCCATTCGCATGGCGGCGCAGCGCCAGCTGCTCCTGGTTACAGGCGGCCCCGGCACCGGCAAAACAACCGTCATGTCCGGTATCTTGACCCTGTTCGACCTTTTAAAGTTCAAAACGCTTCTCGCCGCGCCCACCGGCCGCGCAGCCAAGCGCCTGGCCGAGTGTACAGGCCGTGAGGCGTCCACAATCCACCGCCTCCTGGAATCCCAGTTTGACGAGGAGACCGGCATGATGTCCTTCCTCCACGACGAGGACGAGCCACTGCCCTGCGACGCGCTGATCGTAGACGAGACATCGATGGTCGATCTGCAGCTCATGGCCTCTCTCCTGCGCGCGCTGAAGCCCGGCTGCCGCCTGATCTTGGTCGGCGACCCGGATCAGCTGCCCTCCGTTGGTGCGGGCAATCTCTTTGCCGATCTCATCCGCAGCGGCCGGATTGAGACGGTGCGCCTGACAGAAATCTTCCGCCAGGCCAGCCAGAGTCTCATCGTCATGAACGCCCATGCCGTCAACCACGGCCAGCTCCCGGTTTTAACCTGCACAGACCGCGATTTCTTCTTCCTGCGCCGCAAATCACCGGAAGCCCTCGTCCAGACCGTCCAGCAGCTCTGCCAGACGCGCCTGCCGAAAAACATGAACATCCCCGCCAGCGAAATCCAGGTGCTCAGCCCGACCCGAAAAGGGGAGACCGGCACGAAAAATCTCAACGCCGCCCTCCAGGCGGTGCTCAATCCGCCCGCCGCCGGAAAAAAAGAGAAGCGATTCGGCGATTTTTCCTTCCGCGAGGGCGATCGGGTAATGCAAATCCGCAATAACTATGATATAATGTGGAAGAATCCAAACGGCCTCGGCGCCGGAACGGGTATTTTCAACGGCGACATCGGTGTAATCGCGCAAATCGACTATGAGACCGAGCTTGTCACCGTCGACTTTGACGAAAAACGCGCCGAATATGCCTTTGACATGCTCGGCGAGCTGGAGCCTGCCTACGCCATGACCGTCCACAAGAGTCAGGGCAGCGAATATCGCGCGGTGATTCTTTCGCTTTTGGCCGGTTCGCCGTATTTGCTGACGCGCAGCGTCCTCTATACCGCCATTACCCGCGCGCGGGAGCTGCTCATCGTCGTCGGCGATGAAGAGCTGCTCGCCGCCATGGTTCGTAACGACCGTCGCCAGAAGCGCTACAGCGGGCTGAAGCTCCGCTTGCAGGAGGGAGAGGTATGAGGCGCGTCATCCGCTGGCTGCTCGATCTGATCTATCCGCCCAAGTGCGTCCTCTGTCACAAGCTGATGGACTCCAGCTGCAGCCCGGTCTGCCAGCACTGCCTGGATAACCTGCCGGATTATGACGGCGCGGATCCGCACGTCCGCTTTGCGGACCGCTGCATCGCAACCTTCTCCTATCAGGAGCCGCTGCGGTCTTCGATCCACCGCTTCAAATTCTATGGCCGCCGGCAGTATGCCGAGGTCTACGGAGCCTGGATGGCCGTCACGATCCGGGACAAGCTCGTCGGAAAGTTCGACCTGCTCACCTGGGCGCCGGTCAGCCGTGAGCGGCGGAAGACGCGCGGCTATGATCAGGCGGAGCTGCTCTGCCGGTCAGTTTCGCGGGCGCTCGGCGTTCCCATGGCCCGCACGCTGCGCAAGGTCACAAACAATACTGCGCAGTCCACGCTACAGGACGCCGCGATGCGCGCGGCCAATGTCCGCGGCGTCTATGAGCCCTATGCCCCGGAGGTCTTTCAGGGCAAGCGGCTCCTGCTCATCGACGATATTGTCACCACCGGCTCAACGCTCTCCGAGTGCAGCCGTGTGCTGCTCACCGCAGGCGCGAAGAGCGTCGTCTGCGCGGCGCTTGCCGCGCCGGAAAAGAACCCGGATCAGAAAGGGGAACCGCTATGAAACTGACGCGAGATATCGGCATCGACCTCGGCACCGCCAACGTCCTCATCTACGAAGAGGGCAGGGGCATCGTCCTGCGGGAGCCGTCGGTTGTCGCCGTGGATAAAAACACGGGCAAGGTGCTCCAGGTCGGCGCAGCCGCCCGCAACATGCTGGGCCGCACGCCCGGAAACGTCGTGGCCGTCCGCCCCCTGCGCGACGGCGTCATCTCCGACTATGAGATGACGGAAAAAATGCTCGAACAATTCCTGAAAAAAATCAGTAAATTCACACTCATCAAGCCGCGCGTGGTCGTCTCTGTCCCGAGCGGCGTCACCGAGGTGGAAGAGCGCGCCGTCATCCAGGCCACCATGGAGGCCGGCGCGCGCCGCGTCTATCTCATTGAAGAGCCGTTCGCGGCTGCCCTCGGCGCGAAGCTGGATATCGCAGGCCCGCGCGGCCATATGGTCGTCGACATCGGCGGCGGCACAACCGATATCGCCGTGCTCAGCATGAACGGCATCGCCGTCTCGTCCTCTATCAAGGTCGCCGGCGACACGTTTGACGATGCTGTCATCCAATACGTCCGCAAGCACTACGGCATGGTCATCGGCCAAAACACCGCCGAGGAGGTTAAAATCGCCATCGGCTGCGTCTATCCCCGCGCAGAAGAGGCACGCATCACGGTGAAGGGCCGCGACCTGAAAACCGGCCTTCCAAAGGAAGAAACCGTGTCATCGACCGAGCTGCTCGACGCCTTCAAGCGCCCCGCGCGCCAGATCGTCGACGAGGTGCTCTCCGTGCTGGAGCATACCTCCCCCGAACTGGTGGCCGACCTCGCCGCGACCGGCATCGTCCTCACCGGCGGCGGAAGCCTGCTCTACGGCTTTGATCAGCTTTTGACAGAGCGGACAGAGCTGCCCTGCTCCATTGCCGACGATACCGATTCCTGCGTCGCCAACGGCACGGGCCGCGCCCTCGCCTGGATCACCGGCATGCAGGAGGGCACGATCAACATCGCCCGCCGCAAGCTTATGAAGGAAAACTGAGCACCCTGCATCCATCTGCCAATCGCGCCCAACGGCCCCGCCGCTGGGCGCGATTTTTTGAAAACATCGGAAAAAGTTTCGAAAATTCCTGTTTTGAGTTTACATAAATTTGAGATTATTTGCAAAATTTCCATTCCAAATGGAGCGAAAAATGAAAATATCACAATGTCACACCATCAAAATGGAGCGCAGATGACGGATTCTGACCTAAAAAGGCGATAATCCGCAAAAATACATAAAAAAGCTGGAAATTCCCGAAAAGTTGATGTATAATACAAGATAGACAGAAAGTAGGGAATTGCCATGAAAAACCGCCGGACCCATGCTTCGGCACGAAAACAGAATCCAAAGGCCGATGCGCGCCGGCAGGCGCTGCTGCGTTTCCTGCGCCAGAATACCTGGCTCGTGCTGCTGCTCGTGCTGATCCTGGTTGCCATCGTGCTCTTCATCTGCGTCATCACCGGTGCGCCGGAGCGCGCGGAGGAGGCCGCCGCGTCGAGCGGAAGCCGCTATCAGACGGCCTATATCCGTGCCGAAACGCCGACAGTTGCCTGCTACGACGCCGACTTTCAGGAGACCGGCGCGGTGGCCCGCGGCTCCGAGGTGACATATCTCGCCGAAAAGACCATCCAAAAGAATGGCCGCAGCTATTGCCTGACCTATTTTGAGGATCTGCAATACGGCTACGTCGATTCCGAGGCCTTCACAGACGATCCGCAATCGGTCGTGCTGGAGAAGACCATCTATGTCCGTACCCCGCAAAACCTCCGCCTGTCGGCGGACGGCTTTGAGCTGGGCGGCCTGGTGGAGCAGGGGACAGAGCTTCAGGTGCTCGGCTTCGACTCCATTTCAAACGGCGTTGTCCACCTCTACCATGTCACAGACGGCGAATCCACCGGCTATATCAGCGGCGAATATACCGCGGCCACGCCGGAGCTTGCCACGCAGATCTATGACCGCTTCGGCTCCTATTCCGTCCATATGGGCCGGCAGGACCGCTGGGGCGGCGGAGACGGCGGATCGCTCGACTACTATCCGCGCGAGAAGGCGGATTTTGAAGACAACGTCATGCCAAACCCCTGCTATGCGCTCTACCTGACCTGCGATCCCGAGGTGCTCGGCAATATCGACGCATATATCGAATACGCCAAATCGACCAATATCAACGCCTTTGTCGTCAACATCATCGACGGCACCTCCGTCGGCTATCCCTCGCCGGTCTATCAGGAGTATTCCCCAACGGCCTATCAGTACGCAAACAATACCATCGAAGAGTATCGCACCTGTATCCAGAAGATCAAAGACGCGGGCTTCTATGCCATCGGCCGCCTCACCGCCTTCAACGACTCGTTCTTTGTGACCGATCACCCCGAGTACGCCATCGCGGACAACAATGGCGATCCGCTCTACCTCAAGGCCACAGGCAGCTATTGGCCGAGCGCCTTCTGTCGCTATGCCTGGGAATATAAGGTTGCCCTGGCAAAGGACGCCGTCGAAACCATGGGCTTCCAGGAGATCCAGTTTGACTATGTCCGCTTCCCGGATGGGACATACGACTATGAAAAGGCCGGCACGATCGACTATCACAATGAAAACAACGAGACCAAGGCGCAGGCCATCCAACGCTTTTTGATGTACGCAACCGATGAGCTGCATGATCTCGGCGTCTATGTCGGCGCAGACGTCTTCGGTGAGTCCGTGGAGACCTATGTCACGGCCTACGGGCAGTATTGGGCGGCCATCAGCAATGTGGTCGACGTCATCAGCGGCATGCCCTATCCAGATCATTTCAGCCAGGACGGAACCTATCGCCCCTGGGAGCATCCGTATGATACGATTTACGATTGGTCCGTCAAGGCCGCCGCGCGGCAGGCGGAGACGCCCACCCCGGCTATCGTCCGTACCTGGATTCAGGCCTACGACGCCATCCGTCCGCCGTATAATACCTACGGCGCGGAGGAGATCGGCGCAGAGATCCAGGCGCTCGAGGACGCCGGCCTGACAGGCGGCTTCATGGCATGGAATGCCATGTGCAGCCTGCAAAAAATGCAGGATCTCAAACCCGCCTACGACGCCCTGACAAAATAATGACCAGGCCCCGCCCACCCGGGCAGGGCCTGGTTTTTTGTTTTCCACTGCACTTCGCTCACAAAAGTAGGACGGACGACGCTGTCCGCCCGATGGCTCTCTCCGCCAAGAGGGGGCTGTCGCCGAAGGCGACTGGGGAAGAATCCCAGCGCAGCGGCAGGAATATGGAAACCCGCGCGGCAGTGTTCTGCCGCGCGGGTTCCACAATGAAGGTAGAAAGATGGAAAGGAAACAATTTAAAGTGTGATCTCCGCCCGGCCCTGTGCGGCATCCTTGCAGAGCGTGCAGCATTTCGCGGTGAAGGCCGCGACCTGCTCCGGGCAGCGCCCAATGTAAGCTTCCGGCTTCATCTCCGCGCGGATCTCCGCCTCGCTCAGCCCAAAGGCCGGCTCTGCGGCCAGCTCCGCGATCAGATCCCACGGCTCGCCGGCCTTCATCGCCTCGGTCGCACGCATAGACGCGCGGCGGATGATCTCATGCACTTGCTGTCGGTCGCCGCCGCGTTCCACGGCAGCCATCAGCAGATTTTCCGTCGCAATAAACGGCAGGTAGTCCGCAACAAACTTCGCCACGATCTTCTCATTCACACGCAGACCCGCCGTCACGTTCTGCATCAGCCGCAAAATTCCATCCACGGCAAGGAAGCCCTCCGGCAGCGAAATGCGGCGGTTGGCCGAATCGTCCAGCGTCCGCTCGAGCCATTGCGTCGACGCCGTCATCGGCGCATTCATCGCATCTGCCATCACATAGCGCGCCAGCGAGCAGATCCGCTCACAGCGCATCGGGTTGCGCTTGTAGGCCATCGCGGACGAGCCGACCTGCGTGCTCTCAAACGGCTCTTCGAGCTGCCGGTCGTGCTGCAGTAGCCGGATGTCGTTCGCAAACCGATAGCAGCTCTGCGCGATGGAAGAAAGAACGTTCAAAATCCGGCTGTCCAGCTTGCGCGGATAGGTTTGCCCGCAGACATCATAGAGCCGGTCAAAGCCAAAGTCCGCAGCGATCATCCGGTTCATCGCGTCGATTTTTGCCGTCTCGCCGTGATAGAGCTCCATAAAGCTGGCCTCCGTGCCGGTCGTGCCGCGGCAGCCGAGGAAGCGAATGGCCGCAATCACGTCATTCAGCTCCTCAAGATCCAGCATCAGATCCTGTGCCCAGAGCGTCGCGCGCTTGCCTACGGTGACAAGCTGCGCGGGCTGGAAATGCGTATACCCCAGGCAGGGCATCGCGGCATAGCGATCCGCAAAGTCCGCCAGCTGCAGCAAAACCTGCTCCAGCTGCCCGCGCAGATAGACAAGCGCATCCCGGTAGAGAACCAGATCGGCATTGTCCGTCACATAGCAGCTCGTCGCACCGAGATGGATGATGCCCTTCGCGCCGGGAGCCGCCGCGCCGAAGGCGTAGATGTGCGCCATCACATCATGCCGCAGCTCCTTTTCCTTCGCCGCAACGAGGTCGTAGTCGATGGGGGAGACGTGCGCGGCGAGCTCGTCCACCTGTTCCTGCGTAACCGGCAGCCCCAGCGCGTGCTGCGCCTTCGCCAGCGACAACCACAGCCGCCGCCATGTTTCAAACCGCATGTCCGGCGAAAACAGATGCAGCATATACGCCGAGGCGTAGCGCGACGCCAGCGGGCTTTCATAGCTAGGCTTCATTCCGGACACCTCAGCGCGTCAGATACTCGTCGCGCGCCGCGCCGACGGAGACATAGCTGATGTGGCAGCCGATGGCCTTTTCGATATATTCCACATAGTTGCGTGCCTCCACAGGCAGATCCTCCCAGCGGCGCACGCCGGAGATGTCGCAGCCCCAGCCGGGCATCGAGGTAAACACGGGCTTGGCCTCGTCGATGACGGCCGTGAACGGGAACTCATCGGTCTTCTGGCCATTGATCTCATACTGCACGCAGATGGGGATTTCCTTCATATAGGAGAGCACGTCGAGCTTCGTCAGTGCAACCTCGGTCGCACCCTGGATGCGCACGCCATAGCGCGTCGCGACCAGATCGATCGGCCCCACGCGGCGGGGCCGGCCCGTTGCCGCACCGTATTCCGCACCCGCCTGACGGAGCGCCTCTGCCTCTTCGCCAAACCATTCTGCCGTGAACGGGCCTTCCCCGACGCAGGTGGAGTACGCCTTCACGATGCCCACCGTCCGGTCGACATGGCTGCCCGGAATCCCGGCGCCCACGCAGGCATATCCGGCGTTGGAGCTGGAAGAGGACGTATACGGGAAAATGCCGAAATCAATGTCACGCAGCGCGCCGAGCTGGGCCTCGAACATGATGTTCTTGCCCGCCTTTTCGGCGTCATACAGAAATTTGCTCGTGTTGCAGATATAAGGTGCCAGCTTCGAGCCAAACTCGTCACACCAGGCCAGCATGTCGTCCAGCTTGTAGGGTTCTGCACCGTAGACGTTCTGAATCGTCAGGTTTTTCCACTCAAGGATGCCGGAAAGGCGCTTCTTGAGGTATTCCGGATACAGCAGCTCGCCCATCATGATGGTCTTCTTCTGATACTTGTCGGAGTAGACCGGCGCGATGCCGCGCAGCGTGGAGCCGTACTTCTTGTCCTTCAGACGGGCCTCTTCCAGACCGTCCAGCGCCCGGTGATAGGGGAAGACGATGGTTGCACGGTCAGAAATCTTGAAGTTTTCCGGCGTAATCTCAATCCCCGCGTCCATCAGGCTCTTCATTTCGCCCCACAGATGCTCGAGGTCGATGACAACGCCGTTGCCCAGCACGTTGACAACGCCCTTCAGGAAGATGCCGGACGGAATCAGATGCAGCGCAAACTTGCCATATTCGTTGACAACGGTGTGGCCTGCGTTGTTGCCGCCCTGATACCGGCAGACAATGTCATATTCCTTCGCAATGAGATCGACCATCCGGCCCTTGCCCTCATCGCCCCAGTTAATGCCTACAATTGCACAGTTGCTCATAAAAAAAGCTCCTTTTCATTTCATTCTGCACCTATCATAGCACAGCCTGCAATATTAGTAAAACATCTATTTTTCATATTCATCATAATTATATCTAATACTGAAAAACCAAAACCAGCCCCCGCCGGCCCAATTCCGGCGGGAGCAAATTTTTTGTTTTCAGGCCGATCGAAAGCAAATCCGCCTGTTTCGGCCCCGGCCGGCGCAGCCCTGCGGCTGCAGTTCCCGCGTCTGCGCCTGCGCATCCACATAGCATTCCTGAAATTTTTCGAGCTTCTCCCCGGAAAAGTGCGCGGCATACTGCCCCAGTCCCAGCTCAAAATCGGCCCACGTCTCGCCGCCGTGCAGCACATCGTCCCGAATGCCGTTTTTAAACATCTGGATGTCCAGGTTCCTGCTTGGCTGCGCGCAGTACCAGTCATAGAAATCGCGGTACGCTGTCCGCAGTCCCGCAGAAAGATCAAACCCGTTTCCAACCAAAAAGGTAATGTTCATCCGTCCGCCGCCTCTCCGTCCCATAAAGTTCGCTGTTTCGACGCTTCCGGTATATAAACCGACCGGCGAAAAAGCAAGCAAAAGCGGAAATTTCGCCCAGCGCCGCTAAATCAGCCAGCGCCGGACCCAAGGAAGATGCGAGAGCAGCAGATAGACTGCCCAGCTGAGCGCCCCGCAGAGCAGGGCCAGCACCGGAATGGTGACACCCGGAAACCGGCCCGTCCCCAGCCCCAGAGAAAGCAGCCCCCGCAGCAGCGCGATATGCACCAGATAGATGCAGAAGCTGCCGCCTGAGAGTTGCCGCGCCCGCCGCATCCACCGTTCCGGAATTCGCTTCTCCCCACACACGCAGAGCGAAAACAACCCCGCAGCCATCATGCACGGCCCGGGCGAGAAGCCCTCCAGCAGCGGCGTTTTCAGCGTCCCGGCCCGCACGGAGAGTGCCCAGGTTCCCGCAAAGCAGATCGCAAAGCCAGCCACGAAAACCCCTGCACACTGCCGCACGGAGCAGGGCCACCGTCGCAGCGCCTCGCCCAGTACGCTGCAGCCAATTGCGCTCCAGGCCATCGGCAGCGGCCACTGGCGAACAATCCCGCCAAATTTCTTCAGTGCTCCAAATGACTGGAGTGTGGGCAGCAGCACGCCAAATACCGCCCAAAAAGCAAGCGCATAGCGCAGCGTGCTCCGATCCGCCCGCGCACAGAGTGCGCGCGTGACCGGCAGCGCGGCGTAGACCAGCAAAATCACCGGCAGATAATAGAGGTGCCCCTCATGCTGCCAGAGCAGCCACTCCCAAACCGCCCCACGCACCGATCCGCCGTCCACATTTCCTGCGGTCAGCAGCCCAAGTGACTTGTAGATCCCGGCCCAGAAGAAGAGCGCCAGCAGCAGGTGCAAAATGTTCCGCCGCCAGATGTGTCGGATACTCAGCGCGCGCCCGGGATCCAGCAGCAGCGCGCCGCTGCAAAGCAAAAACAGTGGTACGGCCCCGCGCGAGATGCTCCCCCAAAAAAGTCCGCACAGCCAGCCGGCGCCCCCGACCGGGCTGTAGCGCAGCACGTCGCTCGAGGCATGAATGAGCAGCACAAAGAGAATTGCAAAGCTCTTCGTCAGATCCACCGCGCCTACACGCGCGGTGCCGTAGGCAGAGCCGGAACATTCAGCTTTCATAGCCCCTCCTGGGTTGAAATTATTTGCCAAAATCGCTCAGAATTTAGAATATTATAGCATATCGGCGGAGCGTTTGCAATCCGGCCCGCCAAAAGCGGAAGACACGAAAGACACAGCTTCTCCAGACGCGCAAACGCCCCGGCATGCAGTTTTCAGATACACGCTAGACACAGCATAGCATAAATTCCGCCCGGACACAAGCAACGCGTGGTTGCGGCATGTTGCGGGGCTGGAGGCTTACAGCGGAACGGGGAAGGCAACTCCGGGGAAAAACCGCTTGCAATTCAAATCAACATCCTTTAGACTAGGGTGTATTCTTCCAACGCTCGACGCACCCGGACAGCGGGCCTTTTCACGCTGCGCCGCGTCATTTTTCCTTGAAATACGTCAGTATTCCTGCGAAAAAATGTCTT
>OIWS01003314.1_pt1 | contig 11673 bp, 8 predicted proteins | sample 1587611 | NCBI WGS metagenome assembly OIWS01 (sample SAMEA3888919, study PRJEB22519) | human gut metagenome | biome: human gut; feature: human-associated habitat; material: faeces | place: Denmark | collected 2010 | reverse complement strand
ACTGGGCATCCCGGCCTCCCTGTCGGAAGTGGGCGTGACGGCGGATAAGATCCCCGCCATGGCCGAGGACGCCATGAAGAGCGGCAACATTCCCGCCAACCCCCGCCAGAGCACGGTGAAGGACATCATCAAGCTGTACGAGAAGACCATGTAAAAGGAGGCGTTTCCCATGCAGGCAGTGCTTCGGAACAAATTCTTTACCCTGACGGTGGACACCCTTGGCGCGGAAGCTGTCAGCCTGAAAAACGCAGCCGGGGAGGAAGTGCTCTGGCAGGCTGACAACGCTGGGGATCTATGAAAAAGATACCGGGCGGCACATCGTCTGCAATGTGGAGGGCTTCCCGTACAAACTGATCTGGAGTGCCCTGGCAAAGCCCGTCCGCTTTGTCTGCATTGAACCGTGGCACTCTCTGCCCAGTGCAGAAAACGATCCCCAGGAGTGGAACGAGCGGGCAGCAGCCGTCTGCCTGGCACCCGGCAAGCGTTGGAGCACCACCCTTTCTACAACTGTGGAGCGATAAAGTTCCGACACAAGAAAACCCCGGACAGCAAGCGTTTGCCTGTTGTCCGGGGTTTTGCGCGTATCGGGAAGAGCGGTTTTATTCCGACCGCAGGGCCTTGACCGGGTTGCTCTTGGCGGCACCCATGGCCGGGATGAGGCCCGCCAGAATGGTGAGGAGGGTGGCCAGCACAATAAGGAACGCGGCGGCGTCCAGCGGCAGGATGGCCGTCAGGGTGTCACTGCCCGAGACCTGCCGGATGAGCATATTGCCCGGGATGAGCAGGATCTCACTCAGCACGATGCCCATGACGCCCGAGCACAGGCCGATGATGAACGTCTCGGCGTTGAACACCTCGGAAACGTTCATCTTGGAAGCGCCAATGGCGCGCAGAATGCCGATCTCTTTCCGGCGCTCCAGCACGCTGATATAGGTGATGACGCCGATCATGATGGAGGAGACCACCAGCGAGATGGAGACGAATGCCACCAGCATACTGCTGATCATATTGATGATCTCAGTCACGGAGGTCATCAGGGTGCCCACCAGGTCGGTGTAGCGGATGGTCTTGTCTTCCAGACCCTGTGCTTCCATGGAGGCGTTGTAGGCGTCCAGTTTTTCCAAGATCACGGCCTTGCTGTCGAAATCGTGGGGGTAAATTTTGATCTGGCTCGGGGAGGCAAGGTCTGCATAGCCAAAGGCGGAGAGGTTGCCCTCATAACTGGATTTGGAAGAGCGCAGCGTGGATTTCATCAGCTCCGTGAGGTCGTCGGTGCTCATGTTGAGCTGGATGGCACTCTGGAACGTCTTGGTGTCGATCTTGACGGCGTTTTCCATCTGGCTGCCAAGCTGGGCCAGATTCTTTTCCAGCATCGTTTGCAGGTTCTGCTGGAACGACTGCATCAGCGGGCCCATGGCGGACTGGATGGAGGACTCCAGTGCGGCAGAGATCTGCGTTTGGAGCGCGTCGGTGATCTGGTCGGAGTAGCTTTCCAGTACAGTCTGCAGCACGCCGGAAACGGCCTCGGTCAGCTGGCCCTGAATGGCGTCGGTGTCCACCAGATCCGGCATGGATTCGGCCAGCAGCTGCTGGAACTGCTCCGACTTCAGGTAGGCGGAAAAACTCCACTTTTTAAAGTTGAGGATGCCGTTGCCGATGATATAGTTTTTGTATCCCTTGAATACTTTCTGCACAAAGGCCTGCAGGGCGTCCGGGGAGACGGAGAGGTCCAGCCCGGCAAAGGCCTCGCTCAGGTCAATGTCCGGCAGGTTCTCCATCCCGCCCAGGCTGCCGGCTAGAGCGTCCAGATCAAGCTTGAAATTGGATGCGTCTATGAGAGAGGAGAGGTCGAACGCCCCGCCGCTCAGGTCAAAAGCACCGTCCAGATCAAAGTTCAGGGCGCTGGAATCAATGGAGAACGCGTGTTTGAGGGCGTCGGTATCCACAGAGAAGATCGTGGAAAGATCCAGTGAATTGACCAGACCCTTGGAATCGCCAAAGGGTTCCCCGGTCAGCACATTGGTGGTGGGGTCGGCCATCTGCTGCTGAACGATGGCGCTGGTCTTGGCCTCCTCGATGACATGCTGCGTCAGGGCAGCAGGGTAGGCGATGCCGGAGGAGAGCATGGCGGCGGAAGCATCCGCCTTGGGCTGAACGATGCCCACGATGGTCAGGTCTTCGCCACCTGCCACCAGCTGCTTCATATATTCGCTGTCCTCGGATTTGTCTTTCCAGATGTTGTACGTCTCATCGTACTCGTAGCAGTCCGCGCCGCGCACCACCTTGAAATTCAGGCCCAGGAAATCCTCGTAGGAATAGGTGCGGAAATCCTGCGGCAGATCGACGTTCTGGTTCTGCGCAAACTGCTGGATCATCTTGTCCAGCTCGGCGCTGTCCCGCAGGCCCATGGCGTAAAGCACATAGTCAATGATACTTCCGTCCTTGCCCAGCACCGCCACGCACTCGTTGGCGGTCTCGGGCCAGCGGCCTACTTTGACATCGTACTGGGAGCTGTAGAGATCACTGTTCTCGGGCAGCTGGTAGAAGACGCTGGTGTCCATCATGCTGGACATGAGGCTGTTAGTGGAGGACGAAGAGCTGATGCCCAGTGCCGAGAGCGTGGAATCCGGGTTCACTTTGCGGATGCTGCCGTCCGCGTCCTGCCGGTAAATTTGGGGTGACACATTATAGGAATACTCAATGGAAGTGGCGTCGCCCCGGATGGTGCACTCGTCGCTCTCGAGATATTTTTTGAGAGAGGTCAGGTCGTTGGAACTGATGCCGGACACCATCTTGGTCACAAGCTGCTTGACCGGGATCTTGCCCTCTTCGGCTACGGTCATGGAGGTGTACTGGGTGCCCGTCAGGGTGGTGAACGCGTTGCTGGACGAGAGCAGGGAGGTGAGGTCCATGCCGCTGCTCAGAATTTGCAGCGGGTACTCGCTCAGGGTGGAGCGCTCCATATCGTCGATGTAATCGTTGACACCCTGGGACAGGGAGATGATAAGCGCAATGCCAATGATGCCGATGGACCCTGCAAAGGCAGTGAGCAGGGTGCGGGCTTTCTTGGTGCGCAGGTTGTTGAAGCTGAGAGCCAGCGAGGTCCAGAGCGACATGGAGGCCCGGCCCATGTTCTTGTAGACGGGCGGGGCCAGTTGGGCATCGTCCGGGGCGTAGGGCTGGGTGTCCGAGATGATGACACCATCCCGCAGCTTGACGATGCGGGTGGCGTACTGCTCAGCCAGTTCCGGGTTGTGGGTGACCATGACCACCAGCCGGTCCTTGGCCACTTCTTTTAAAAGCTCCATGACCTGGAGGCTGGTCTCGCTGTCCAGCGCGCCGGTGGGCTCGTCCGCCAGCAGGATGTCGGGGTTGTTGACCAGCGCGCGGGCAATGGCTACCCGCTGCATCTGGCCGCCGGACATCTCGGTGGGGTGCTTGTGCAGCTGGTCGCCCAGACCCACCTGTTTGAGGGCTTCCACGGCCCGGCGGCGGCGCTCGGCCCCGGACACGCCAGAGATGGTCAGTGCCAGCTCCACGTTGGAGAGCACCGTCTGGTGGGGGATCAGGTTATAGCTCTGGAACACGAAACCAATGGTGTGGTTGCGGTAGGAGTCCCAGTCGCGGTCGGTGTACTGCTTGGTGGAGATGCCGTTGATGATCAGGTCACCGCCATCATAGCGGTCAAGGCCGCCAATGATGTTGAGCAGTGTGGTTTTGCCGGAGCCGCTGGGGCCCAGGATGGCGACAAACTCATTGTCACGGAGGTTCAGGCTGACATCGTTGAGGGCGACCTGTTCCAAATCGCCTGTTTTGTATTCCTTGCGGATTTCTTTAAGCTGAAGCATATACCTGCCTTTCTGGGCAACGGCCCGGAGCCGGATGCGTGTTTCCGGCCCTGCAAACCGGGCTGCCCGGAGGTCTGCCGGACGCGCGCCGACAGAAAAATAACAAGATAACCGTCTTATTCTATCAAATGAATGTGAACAAACCATGGATTTATCACAGGAAAGTTTTGCGCGGCTGAAATTTGACAACAAAAGTTTGAAAACTGCGAAGAAGCGCTTGCTTTTGCGGGTGGGTAATGTTATTCTTGGTGTAGAGGCGGGGCATTATACCCGCTGACGGAAAACACCGGACACGCCCCAAACTGCATTGTTGCGATTCACAAAGCGTCGATATGCGTCAACAAATGCAGGGCTTCGACACTTTTTGACGCTTTTTGGGATTGAATCTTCTCCCCCTGCTTTATAGAATTATAAAATGTAGAGACACATTTCGACGCAAACCGCAAGCAGGGAGGAATGGAATATGAGATCGACAAAAACAGCGGAAACGCGGTATTTTTGGCGGCCGGAGGGAGGCGCGGCGGGTGAGCAGTGAGCGGAAGAACACCGGGCTGCGCGTTGCACTGGCCAGCTATGATGTACATCAGCTGCGGGTGTGGCACCAGTATATCGCGGAGCAGAGTGCGGAGATCCTGTGCAGCGAGTACCGCAGCGGCGAAGAACTGCTGCAGAGCCTGAAACAGGGCCGGAACACGGAGGTCGTGGTGCTGGGCGGCCCGCTGGAAGATATGGACAGCCGGGAATTTCTGGAGCGGATGAGCCGCCTGCCGCAAAAGCCGCTGCTCCTGCTGCAGGACAATGCCCGGCGGGAAAGAACCGCTGTGTCCAGCCTCTCGCCGGACGGCCCCTGCTACCTCATCCGCCAGAGCAGCCTGAAAGAGCTGCTGGCAAGTTTGCTGACGGCGGCCGGGCAGGAGTCTGGAACGCTGGAGCAGCGCTTTGGCCGGATGTATCAGGAGTGGGGCATCATCCAGCCGGACAGCAACTGTGATTACCTCACCGAGGCAGTGCTCATTGCCAGCCAGTCCAAAGGCAAGCTGGCCATCCGCAAGGAGATCCTGCAGGGGGTGGCCGAGCACCACAATGTGACCGTCGCGGCGGTGGACAGCGGCCTGCGCCGTTTGATCGACGCGCTGGAAACGCGGCAGATGCCCGCGTGGAAAGCATTCAAGGAGAAAACGCATCTGGCAGGGCAGAAAGTGACCGCAGGCAAGCTGATCTATACCCTGCGGGCACAAATCAGCCAGGAATACGGATACTGACACAAAGGCAGGAGGCGATGGGATGCGCCAGACACCACAAGAGCAGCCGGAGAGCATGGAGTTCCCGCGCAGGGAGTTTGAGTCTGTCTGCTTTCATGCGATTGGGCTCGTGGACCAGAACCGGGAATATCTGCAGATGCACCTGCGGGAGAGCGGCGACGCGCCCACCCGGCAGGCGCTGGCCGATATGGAGCTGCAGACTGCCCGGCTGGAGCGCACCCTGAGCGAGATGATGGACCTGATGGCGCTGGAAGAGGACCCGGTGCCGTCCCGCCGCGGTTTTGATTTGTGCAGTGTTCTGCAGCAGGCAGCGTCCCTGCGGGAGGAAATGGCCCGGCAGGCAAAAGTGCACCTGACCGTATCCTGCGAGCCGGACACCTGCCCGGTTTTGGGCAGTCCGGAAGAAGCCGAGCTGATGGTCTTCCATCTGCTCTCCAATGCGCTGCGGGCTTCTGCCCCGGGCGGAAAGATCGTTCTGCGTCTGTGCCGGGCAGAGGGCGCCTGGCGGCTGACGGTCACGGACCATGGCTGCGGCCTGCCAGGCCCGGCCAACTGGCAGGAGAACCGCCGCCGTTTCCTGGGCGGTGCGGGCGCTGGCCTGAAGATCTGCCGGGCGGTCTGCCGCCGCGCGGGCTGGGGCTTTGCGCTGGAAGCCGGCTCCGGCGGCGGTGCCGAGGCGGTTGTGACCCTCCCCGTGGAGCCGGAAACAGCAGCTTCCGGCGATACCATCGCCCTGCACGCGGCAGGGGAGGTGCTGCCCTCCCGGCTGCGCTGGCAGCTGGAACGGGAGCTGCATCTGCTGGCTGGGAATGCCTGAAAGCGGGATTTTCAGAATGCTGAAAGATCTCTTGAGCAGAATCAACAGTTTTTTGCGCGGCAGACTGTGAATGTTGTACCGGGGAATCTTTGCAAAACCTCTTGCAAAAAAATGGCCTCCTGATTATAATACCACTCATGGAAACCGAGACGTCCTGCCCTTTTTCTGCGGCAGGGCGTTTTTATCGGCAAAAATTTAGCAAAGAAAACCGCCCATGGGAGGGGCTATGGTATGACAAAAGATATGACGCAGGGCAGCCCGCTCAAGCTGATCCTTGCCTTTGCGGTGCCGCTGATGCTGGGCAGCCTGTTCCAGCAGTTTTACAACCTGGCCGATACCATCATTGTCGGCCGCTTTGTTGGCGTGGAAGCGCTGGCGGCGGTGGGCAGCGTGGGCGGCCTGAACTATCTGGTGCTGGGCTTTGTCAATGGCATCGCCTGCGGCTTCTCCATCCCCATCTCCTGGACGTTTGGCGCGAAAGATTACAGCCAGATGCGCCGTTACACGGCCAACACGGTCTGGCTGAGCATCGCCTTTGCGGTGGTGCTCACCATCGTGACCGTGGCACTCACCCGGCCCATCCTGGTCTGGACGAATACCCCGGCCAATATCATCGACCTGGCGGACATCTACGTCCGCACCATCTTCTGGGGCATCCCGTTCACCCTGCTTTATAATGTTACCAGCGCTCTCATGCGCGCTCTGGGCGACAGCAAGCGTCCGCTGTATTTCCTGCTGATGGCAAGCTTTCTGAACATCGGCCTCGACCTGCTCTGCATCATCGTCTTCAAAATGGGCGTGTTCGGCGCTTCGTTTGCCACGGTGTTCAGCCAGGCCGTGGCAGGCTTTGGCAGCCTGTGGTACATTGCCCGGCATTACCATGAGCTGCGCTGGTCCAAAGAAGAGGGAAAACTCAGCCGTGATCACTGCCTCAAGCTCTGCAATATGGGCATCCCCATGGGCCTGCAGTGCAGCATTACGGCCATTGGCAGCGTGGTGCTGCAGGGTGCCGTCAACGGTCTGGGCAGTGATATTGTGGCCGCCCAGACGGCCGGCGGCAAGGCCGCACAGTTCCTGTCTGTCCCGCTGGAGAGCATCGGCACGGCCATGACTACCTATGCCAGCCAGAACCTGGGTGCCCACGACCTCAAGCGAGTGAACCGCGGCGTCAACACGGCGCTGGGCATCGGCTGTGTGTACAGCATTGCTTCCTTTATCATCCTCCGCTTTGCGGATAAGCTGCTCATTGGCCTCTTCCTGGACGCCGGCGAGGTGGAGATCATGGCAAACGCCCAGAGCTTCATCTTCTGGAACAGCGTCTTCTACATCCCGCTGGCGGTGCTCATCATCTACCGCTACACCATCCAGGGCCTGGGTTATTCGGGTCTTGCCATGTTTGCGGGCGTTGCTGAGATGGTGGCCCGTGCCATGGTGGGCTTCCTCTTTGTGCCGCTGTGGGGCTACTTTGCTGCCTGCATCGCCAACCCGGTGGCCTGGTTCTTTGCCTGCTTTTTCCTCATCCCGGCGTACTTTGTGGTGCGCAAAAAGCTGATGAATGAAAAAGAAAATCAGCAGGGACACGCGGTGCAGAACAATCTGTAAACCGTAAAATCAAGCCGTTCATCCTCCGGGGTGAGCGGCTTTTTGCTGTGCCGGATTTACAAATCGCCTCAAAAACGTTATACTATAAATAATTGTGCCAGAAACAGGGAGGTGAGCCAATGGAGCAGGAGCTGGAACAACTGGAAGGCACCGTGGAGGACATCATTTATGAAAACTCGGACAACGGCTATACGGTGTTCGAGGTATCCGGCGGCGGTGTCATGACCGTGGTCTGCGGCGTGGTAGGTGAGCTGCACGCGGGCGAGACGGTCATCTGCCGGGGCAAATATGAGAACCATGCCACCTATGGCCGCCAGTTCCATGCGCAGGAGTGCGAGACGGACATGCCCAAGGATCTGGAAGCCGTGTACGCGTTCCTGGCCAGCCGCTCACTGCCTTATATCGGTGCCCGGACGGCGGACAAGATCATTGATAAATTCGGTGCCCAGGCGCTGGAGATCATCGCCAATGACCCGGCCCAGCTCACCACGATCCCAGGCATCTCGGCGGATAAGGCCGACCGCATCCAGCAGGAATTCAAGCGGATGTTCGGGATGCGGGAGCTCATCGCCTATCTGGCTCAGTTTGAGATCAGCCCCCGGCGGGCTATGGAGGTCTTCCGCACCTTTGGCCCCGGTGCCATGAACGCCATTGCCCAGAACCCCTATCTGCTCTGCGGGGAGCCGCTGCAGTTGGATTTCCGCCATGCGGACAGCATTGCTCAGTATTACCACATGGCAGGGGACTGCGCCCAGCGGCTGGAAGCTGCTCTCCTGCGCACCCTGCGTCACAACGCGGGCAACGGCCATACCTGCCTGCCTCGGAGCCAGCTGCTGGACACTGCCTCCAATTTCATCCACCAGCCGCCGGAAAAGCTGGCGTCTGTTCTGGACCGCTGCTTGCAGACCGAAGAGCTGCGGGTGAAACTGTACGAGGATGTGCCCTATATCTACCTGCCAGACCTGCTGGACGCCGAGCAGGACATTGCCGACCGGCTGGCCATGCTGACCCGGCGGGGGAAGAATACCGCCCGTGATCTGGATAAAAACATCCAGATTTTGGAGCTGACACAGGGCTTTTCCTATGCACCGCTCCAGAAAGAGGCCATCCGCAAGGCCATGACCGAAAACTGTCTGGTGCTGACAGGCGGCCCCGGCACCGGCAAGACCACCACCGTGAACGCTATTTTGCAGTTGCTGGAAAATCAGGCCGAGCGGGTGGCCCTCTGCGCCCCTACCGGCCGTGCCGCCAAGCGGCTGAGTGAGCTGACGGGCCGCAAGGCTTCCACCATCCACCGCCTGCTGGAGGTGGACTACACAGGCGGCGTGGTCAGCTTTATCCACAACGATAAAAACCTCCTCAAGTGTGACGTGGTCATTCTGGATGAGATGAGCATGGTGGATGTCAAGCTGTTCCAGGCTCTCATTGCGGCGCTGCGGTACAGCTGCCGCGTCATCATGGTGGGCGACGCCGACCAGCTGCCCAGCGTGGGCCCGGGCAACATTCTGGGGGAGGTGGTCCGCTCCGGGCTGGTGCCCACTGTCTGCCTGAACGAGATCTTCCGGCAGGCCAGGCGGAGCCTCATTGTGGAGAACGCCCACCACATCATCTCCAACGAGCCGCTCCAAAAGGGCGGCAAGACGGACGATTTCTTCTTTCTGGAGGCGGACGGCGATGCCGCCCAGAAGCTGGTGTGTGATCTGGTCACCACCCGGCTGCCCCGCAGCTACGGGTTTGACCCCATCCGGGATATCCAGGTGCTCTGCCCCACCAAGCTGGGCCCCACCGGCACCCAGGCGCTGAATGTGGAGCTGCAGAACCTGCTCAACCCGGCCCGGAAAGGCAAGCCCCAGCTGCAGAGCGCGGCTCGGGTGTTCCGGGTAGGGGACAAAGTGATGCAGGTGCGCAACAATTATGAGATCGTCTGGCAGAGAGTCGGCGGGGAACAGGGTGTGGGTGCCTACAATGGCGACATCGGCATTGTGGAATCCATCAACACCCGTGACCGCTCGATGGTGGTTCGGATGGATGACCGCCGTCTGGTCTACCCGGCAGAGAACCTCAATGAGCTGGAGATCGCCTACGCGATCACGGTGCACAAGAGCCAGGGCAGTGAGTTCCCGGCTGTCATCCTGCCGGTGGCGCAGGTGCCGCCAAGGCTGTGTTACCGCAACCTGTTCTACACCGGCGTTACCCGCGCCCGCAAATTGTGCATCGTGGCCGGGCGGCGGGATGTCGTCAACCGGATGATGAGCAATGTGCGCCAGAACCTGCGGTACAGCGGCCTTGCCAAACTGTTGGAAGAAGCCCTGCCGCCGGAGTAAGTTACAGTGGAAAAAGCGTAAGCACTATGTTATACTATAAGATGATTTGATTTCCCGGCCCGCGAGGGCGTTTTGATACAGAAAAAGGATTTTTGGGGACGAGAGAAAGGACTTTTGGATTATGGCACAGACAGATATCGGCATTGACCTTGGTACTACCACCATCATCATTGCGCAGGCAGGGCAGGGCGTTGTGCTCAACCAGCCCAGCGTGGTGGCCGTGGATACCCGCAAGAACTCCGTGTTGGAGGTGGGCGACAAGGCACTGGCTATGGTGGGCCGCACGCCCAACTATATTTCCGCGATTTTCCCGCTGAAAGACGGCGTCATCAGTGACCACACTATGACCCGTGAGCTCATCTGCCGCTTCGTCAATCAGGTGTACAGCTCCCACATGGTCAAGCCCCGGGTGGCGGTCTGCGTGCCGGCGGCCATCACCGGCATTGAGAGTGACGCCGTGGTGGAGGCGGTCGTGGCCGCCGGTGCCCGGCAGGTCTACCTCATTGATGAGCCCATTGCCGCGGCCCTCGGCTCCGGCATCGACATTACCGTGCCCGATGGCCGGATGATCATTGATATCGGCGGAGGGACCACGGATATCGCGGTGCTGTCGCTGGGCGGCAAGGTCAAGGCCACCAGTGTCCGGGTGGCGGGCAACCACTACGACGACGAGATCCTGAAGCATGTCCGCAGCAAGTTCAGCATTGCCATTGGCCAGCGCACGGCTGAGGAACTGAAAAAGCATGTGGCCTGCTGCCCCCAGAAAGCGGATTTCAACGAGACGATGGAAGTCAAGGGCCGCAGCCTGCTCACCGGCCTGCCCGTCCGTGTCAACGTTTCCACCAGCGACCTGTACGAGCCGGTCATGATGCTGAGCGAGCAGATCGGCACGGCAGCCCATCAGGTGCTGGAGAAGACCCCGCCCGAGCTGGCCGGTGATATCTACCGCAACGGTGTGGTGCTGACGGGCGGCGGTGCCCAGCTGCACGGCCTGACCGAGTACCTGAGCCAGGAGCTGAAAGTGGAAGTGACCGTCTCGCCCGACCCCGTCAACTGCGTGGCACTGGGCACGGCCATGAGCCTTGGCATCGGCGATAAGCTGGAGACCGGTTTTACCGATGCAACGCCCCGGATCGGCCGCCGCTGAGAGCCGCTGAGATTGGACAAAATCTTAACAAGCCCTTAATATTGAGCATGATTTTTGTTCATAGTTGTTGAATCGGCCCGGAAAATAATGTATAATAAGTTCAAATCGCTTTTGTGATCCGGTTGGCTCCGGAGGGCAAAAATACAAACAAAATAGGAGGAAGACCATGGATTTAGGTTTTGACGTGGTCGTGACTATCACCGGTATCGTTCTGGTGTTCGCGATCCTCGTGCTGCTAATGGCCATCATCACGCTGGAGGGCAAGATCTTTGACGCCATGAATGGCAAAAAGGCTGCTGCCAAGGCCGCTCCCAAGGCAGCTGCAAAGCCTGCAGCGCCCGCCGCAAAGCCCGCTGCCGCACAGGCTCCTGCTGCACCCCAGGTGGAGCAGGGCATCCCCGCCGACGTCGTGGCCGCCATCATGGCTGCCATCTACTCGATGGGCAACGGCAAGTATGTGCTCAAGGCAGTGCGCCGCGGCAAAAACGGCTGGGGCAAGGCTGGTGTCAACGACACCACCGCACCTTTTTAACACGGGAGGAAAAATATGACACAGTTTATCAATACTCTGGTCGGTATTTTCCAGAGCTCCGGTTTCGCGCGGTTCGGCGAGCCGGGCGGCTGGCTGTACGCGGTGATGATCTGCGTGGGCTGCTTTTTGCTCTACCTGGCC
>OIWS01003309.1_pt1 | contig 11692 bp, 8 predicted proteins | sample 1587611 | NCBI WGS metagenome assembly OIWS01 (sample SAMEA3888919, study PRJEB22519) | human gut metagenome | biome: human gut; feature: human-associated habitat; material: faeces | place: Denmark | collected 2010 | reverse complement strand
CATTTTCTCCGTTGTATAATACTTCTCATCGAACCAGTTTCAGGAAAACTTTAGTAATTTGACATACCGTGCTGTTTCATCGCGCTCCGGAAGGGATGTTCCGTCATAGGATCCGGATCGAATGCGTGAATGAATCCTGGTTGATAATTCAGAAATGCAACAGAGGATTCCCCGTAGAATGAACCGGCATCGACAAAAGTTTTGCCACGGATGTAATTGTAAACAGCCAATGGAACTTCATGCTTCAGACCGTGATGTGCAAGAAGGACTTCTGAACTGGCCTGACTCTTGCAACGCGCCTGTGCGAGGCGCAGACGGTGCTGGTCGCGGATAGCTCGTGCCCGTTCGCGGGCCGTAAGAAACAGTTCTCCGCGAACAATGGTATTGCCGAAGAGCTCCGGATGTTCCTCAGCAATTGCGAGCAGACGGCAGACACGCAAATAGCGTTCAAGATCCGCGAATGACGTAGAATCCAGCGTTGGCATTCTGTGTCGAAGTTCTTCGCTGGAAATATTTGCCAGAGCTTGAGCCGGTTCATGGCGGAACGAACCGTCACCGGGAAGATACATCCAATCACCACTCAAGATTCTCCATGCCAGCTTTAAGCGATAACCAGCATTGGGCCGAAGATGGACAACAAGGTGTCTGAACAAAGCCGTCATTGAAAGATCCTTTCGATTGCGTGTTTAGATACCGCTATCCAGCGTGGGATGTAAAGTGCTTTGAATTTCAACCATTTCAATGCTTTTACTGCAGAAGAGAATTCCGCAGTTACTGTCTTATTTCTTATCGCGATGCGCATGGCAGCGCGGAATTGGTCGTACTTGACGTGACCGCAGTCGACATCCCATTCCAGTAAATATTGCTTCATGCGCTCTGCAACACGTCGAAAGAGCTCAAGGTTGCAGGAGTCATTGCACCAGCTCAGTCGATCCATGAATTCAAAAAAAAGTCTTCGGCAGACACATTCCCGAAAGCGGAGCTTCCAGTTTTCCTTTTCCCATTCATCGGTTGCGGCAAGGAGGTCACGTATGGCAGCGAAGGTTTCCAGTTGCGTCAGAAAAAGCTCGGTTTGGCGGGACGCCGTCATACTGGCTGAATTGCGTCGTTCATAAAAATAAAATATTCCCGGATGAAACACAATTTTCCCGGCAAGAAGAAGAAGCTGCGCGACGAACAGGGTATCTTCTCCGAGCTTTTTCCCTGTTCCGTGATGCAGCGCGTTCTTTTGAATCAGGTTTCTGGAGATCAGCTTATTGCATTCGTAGCCTTCCGGATTCTGTAGCGGGGAGTATGAGTGAAATCCGAGAAGAAAAGGAACCATCAGATCTTTTCCGCAGGGGACCGCCTGCCGGGTGTAATGCGGATAGATCCGATCAAAAAAGCGATAAAGATGGTGCATTCCGAAAACGACGATATCCGCGTGTTCCTCTCGAGCTGTTGCCTGGAGCTCCGCCAGAGCCTGAGGGACAAGGTAATCATCCGCATCGAGGAAGAAGAGATATTCTCCTGCGGCGTTGGCAACTCCCGCATCACGGGATCGTCCCTGACCGAGATTTTCCCGGTTCCGGATGATGTGAACTCTGGGATCTTTCGCCGCAATCTGGGGAAGTATTTCCACGCTTCGGTCGGTAGAAAAATCATCAACAAACAGAATTTCAAAATTCTGAAATGTCTGCCGGGCGAGACTGCGGTAACAGCGCCGCAGATACTTTTCTGCATTGTAAACCGGAATGATGACGGAAATGAGCGGTTTTATACTTGTATTATCTATCATATCTGCCGGCCAAAGTCCGCCATGCATTCTCCAAGAAATGCAATATGACATTTATTTCAAGTTAGTTTGTTTTCCACACTATATCCCCGTTGATGCGGTTTACAAGTATTCCGGAAAATATTTTTTATTTTTTTTACCAGGAACGTGTATTATAAATAAGGAGGTGCCGCTTCTTGATATAGCACAAATTCCCATATGCAAAATAAATTCCATAACAAAAAGCAAAAATATTTATATAATACTTAATTTAAAAACAAGCTGACACAACTGACATGTCCCTCGATCTTGATCTTCTCACGTTCCTACGCTTTTTCCAAAGACTCCATGCCTGTACTGCCAGAGAGAATGGCGTGAGTTCCGGACTTGGGACCAGACTTCTCTGCCCGGAAAAAACGATTACCTCGGCATCTTTGTTGTTTCCAAGTTCCGACACTACGACAGGTCTCGATAAATTGGCTCATGCGGCATTTCAACAGGCGAGAGAGAACCGGGGGGGCATTTTCAGAAAATAAAATGGGGTGGTAAACGGGACTCGAACCCGCGACCTCCTGGGCCACAACCAGGCGCTCTAACCAACTGAGCTACAACCACCATTTCCAGCACGTTTTATATAATACAGCATCTTCGGGAAAATGCAAGCCGTTTTCTGCTCAAAAACAGAAAAAAAGCACATTTTTGAGCCGATGTATGATTCTGCGACGGTTCTTGACCAGGCGGAGCGTGTCTTGAGCAGAACGCAACAGAAAAGGCCGTGAAAGAGAGTAGATCATTCACGGCCTTTCAATCCTCAACGTCTGTTTTTGCGGAATCCATCGAGCAGAACCTGCTTTCGATCGGTATTCGGGGCAGGGCGGATGCTCTTATGATCGGAGCCGGATTTTTCCACATCCCAGACGGAGGCTTCGCGGAATGCATGATAGCTCCAGTCCCAGTGATAATCCTCGAAGATCTCGATGAGGTCCCGCAGATATTGCGCGGCTCCCGGCGCCCAGGTGATGGCGGAAAATTCGCCGACGTAGATGCGGGCTCCGTAGCGCAGCTGGAAATCGCGGACCGGTTGAAGAATCTGCCGCAGTTTCTTCTGATCGAACTCTTCTCCGTTGATGCGACCGGGGTAGACAACCGGTTTTTCCCCGGGCCGGAGTTTGCCATCCTTCGAATAGACGCGCTGATGGGTGAATTGAAACGGCTGATACATGTGAACTTCATAGATGATGTTCAAGAGATCAATCGGTTCCAGCAGATGGAAGGTGTCCGGAGAGTTGGAGAGATTGGCGGCAATGATGATCGGCCGGGTGGAGTCGATTTTGCGAATCTCCTCCGCCGCCTGTTTCTGCAACGTCAGGAAGTCGTGTTTGGCAAACCGTTTCTGGTTGGGTTCATTGATGAGTCCGTAGCCCCACACGGCCGGATTGTTGCGGAATCGACGCGCGATCCTTTTCCAGAGCTCGACAAAATATTCGGCGTAGCGGGTCTCGTGGAACATCGCCATCTCCCGGTTGGCATATCGGCCTCCCGGGTAGGTGTGAAGATCAATGACAAAACGAATGCCGTATTGTTCGTAACCGGTGCGGAACATGGTTTCAAAGTGATCGAGTTTGCGATTGATCCAGCGGTCGAACTCCTCCAGGTCGCGGTCGGTGCCCACCTTGTGCCAGTTGCGGATGATCTGAGCGCGGACCAGATTGACGTTCCAGTTTCGAAGCGTGGCGAAATCATCCAAAGTAAGATTTCTTGCCGGGGACATCATCCCCCGCAGCGGCGGTGTGGCGCGGACCTCATCGCTGTAACGGGCGGTAAACGGTCGGGTCGGCGGGGAGAACAGCTTGTGAAAACGGAGAGAGGCCAGATCGAATTCCACCTCGCCGGAGCTGTCCTGCAGACCGAGTTTCAGAAACGCTTTGCCCTGCGGTTCTCCGACAAGAGCGAAAAAGGAGAGTTCCTGCCAGTCGAACGTACCGGAGTATTTCCGGATTCCCGGCCAGAAATTTTTTCCGGCCGAATCGCGGTAGTGCAGCATGAACTTGACTCCGTTCCACTCCTGGGGCGGTCTGGAAACATTTTTCGCTCTGGCACGAATCGAGAATTCGATCATGCAATTGGCGCTGGACGAAAGGTCGAATTCAGCCGAGGCGCAATGTTGTCCGCTCTTGTCTTCCGGTGCGACGGAGAACTTCAGAAAACGCCCCTCTTCCAGTTTCGCTTCGCGACAGAGATTCCACTTGAGGTTCAGAGATTCCGCATGTCCCGCAAGGGCGGCAAACAGAATCACGTTCCACAGGATTTTTTTGTACTTCATCCGTTTTCCCTTCTCACTTTCTCAATATTGATAATGCAGGTATTTCCTGTCGTCCTCTTCATCGGTAAACGGCGAATTTTCAAATGGATGAAGCGTGTCGTTCAGGTGATATGCGGCGACGTGTCCGTCGAGATGGAGCGCGTTGGTCGATTTCTGATGACGACCGGCGACGATGCCGAAGCCGGTGTTCTGAAAACGGTCGACCTGCCAGCGAAAATAGCCGTTTTCCTCCACCGCAAGTCCCGTGGCCGCCTGTTGCCAGGTATCCGCCAGCAGGATTTTAAAAGAGGGGGATTTGAAATAGCCGAGCTTGAAGGACTGCAGGCGGGCGACCTGATACAACTGACTGTTGATTCCGTAGTGCGGCTTGGTGATCCACCATCCGGCACCGCCGCCGGTTTCCGTGCCGGTCAGATCGTAACGGCCGGTCATCGACGGGCAGTGAAACAAAGTGTTGTGCGCGTAGAGACCGGTTTTCATCCAGACACCGCTGGTATAGACGGCGGAGGCGGAAACTTTGAGATTGGGTCCCATCAGCGCATTGGTCCAGCAGGGGTAGCTGCCGGAAGCGCTTCCTTGAACCGGAGGCAGAAAATCGGCATGATCGGCGGAGTAAAGCTGGAAGCCGGATCCCAGCTGCCGGAGATTGTTGATGCAACTGGCGGAGCGTCCCCGTTCCCGCGCCTGGTTCAGCGCCGGCAGCAGCATTGCCGCAAGAATGGCGATAATTGCTACAACAATCAGAAGTTCAATAAGAGTAAATGTTTGCCGTTTCACCCCGGGACACAGGAGGGGGAGGGCGGAAATCGTCAGGCAGAGCGCGGCGATGCGGAAGGCGGAATTCCAGTCCGCAAACACGCTGCCGGCGATGAAGATCATGGGGAGCGTGACGAGGAAAATCCACATTGCCGGATCGGGCTTGCAGGACGGTTGATTCCTGAAAATCTTCCGGGCGCAGAGAACTCTTCGATGCATATTGCCTCCTTCTGTTTGCCTTGTTGCCTTTATGGTATGATTACCGGTTTGGCGGTGAACTCGGCGATCTGCCGCCGCCACGCTTCGACGACGGCAGGCGGGGGGAATTCCTTCGGCAGAGAAGGCATTTCCCGATGAAGCTGGCGGTAGTGTCCTGCCGCCAGGGGATGGTATGGCTCAATATGAATTTCCTTCACGTGATCCAGCTGTTCTGCAAGACGGGCGATTCCCTTCAGATGGTCCGGCCGGGCGTTGACTCCCGGAATTAACGGACAGCGGAGAATGATGGAAGCGCCCTCCCGGTTGAGAAGATTCAAGTTTCTTAAAATCAAACGGTTGTCTTCTCCGGTGAATCGGTGGTGAAGTTCCGGGTCGGTCTCCTTCCAGTCGAAGAGGAACCATTCTACATAGGGGATCCAGCTTTTCAGCGCGTCCGGGTCTCCAAAACCTGAGGTTTCCACGCAGCAGCGGATGCCGCGTTCCGCAGCAAGACGCAGCAGAGAGAAGCAGAATTCCTTCTGGAACAATGGCTCACCTCCGGAAATGGTGAGGCCTCCGCCGCTTTCATCGAAAAAAATCCGTTCTTTCTCCGCTTCCGCTATGATCGTTTCCGCAGACATCCGGAATCCGGCAATCTTCAGCGCTCCGGCGGGGCAGTTCTCCACATCGGTTTGACTGACTGGCGGCGCGGTTTTTTTGAAGATGTTTCCGCAGACGCCGCAGTGCAGACACTTTTCCTGCTGATACAGCAACTCCGGCTCCGGGTGCTGCGACTCCGGCGTGTGACACCAGCGGCAGCGGAGCGGACATCCTTTCAGGAAGACTACCAGCCGGATGCCCGGACCGTCGTGGGATGCGAAATGTTCCAGTTCGAGCAGATTGCCTTCCATCATCGCTCCGCCTGTTGAATGTATGCATCCTGCTCTTTGCGGGAGAGGGAGTTCCATAGAACGTTCCATCCGCAGATGCGCACCTGAAGGTCACGAAACTTTTCCGGCTCGCGCTGCGCCTGCCGCAGCTGATCGGCATCCATCACATTGAAGTGGATGGCGTGCCCGAAATGATTCACATACGCCATCAGCAGTGCACGCATGGCGCGCAGACCGTTTTCGCCCCGGATCTCAGAGGGGTGCAGCATGATATCCACAGAGAGGTCCGCCATGAACAACCTGGAATCCAGTTTCAAAACGGAGGCCGCCAGCGCAGTGGCTCCCTTCCATGCCGCGCCTTGCGTGGCGGTCATGTTTTTGCTCAGTTCGTCGCCGCGGCGCCGTCCGTCAGCGGTCGCTTCCACCTGCCCGGCCCACTCGGTAAAACGGTTGGAGGAGTGCAGCGAAACCGTGTGGATGCCGCCGCGGCCGTTGGGGGTGCCGTGATAACGGCGGGCGATCGCTTCGGTGAAGTGACGTGCAATCTGATCCGGCAAATCGAGGTTGTTGCCGAATTTTTCCGGATCGTTCCGGAGCTTTCGCCGCCAGAAATCAAATCCATCCCAGTCGGCATCCAGCATGGCGACCAGTTGCGGCAAGGTCAACTCCCGGCGTTCGAACACGTAACGCCGGATCATGGTAAGCGCGTCCGCCGTCGTGGCGGGGCCGCAGATCCACAAATTGGTGTTGTTATACCGGGCGCCCCTGGCATAGCCGTCCTCCGCTTGTTCCAGACTGGAAACGAAGGTTGCGGACAGCATCGGAGCGGGGTTGAAGCGATCGAGATGACGCTCCAGCTTTTTAGCGAAGGCGATATGGCGGTCATAGCGATAGAAGAGCTGCCGGAGAAACGCCTTGTAGAATGCGCCGAATGTCTTGAACTCTTCCGGCTCTCCGGTGCGGGGCCCGAGCTGCCGGCCGCTCAACGGTTCCACGCCGTTGTGCAGCGTGAGGCCGAGAATCTTGACGGTGTTGACGGTGACGGGAGCGGTTTCGACCGTTCCGCCCCGGGCACAATATTCGTAACACCCCTTGATGTCCGCCGTGTCGGCTTCTCTTTGGGAGTACCCCTGGTGCAGCATCGCCCGGCGAATGCAGGGTTCGCCGACGAAAGCGATGCTGTTGCGTCCGCGGCGGATCATATCCAGCGCCTTGTCGAGGAAGGCGACAGGGGTCTGCGGCGAAACTTTGATCTGCAGTTTCGGGTCGAAAATCCCCAGTTTGTCATACACGTCCAGAATCAGAAAGGAGAGTTCGTTGATCGTGGAGGAGCCATCCGGATTCGTGCCGCCGAAATAGAAGGGGTGGCCGACTTTGTAATGCATCGCCGTCATCTGGTAGAGAAAGGAGCGGAAGATCTCCCGGATCTCCGCCGGATGACAGCATCCGGAATCCAGATCGTGCCGGTAAAAGGGATAGAGCACGCGATCGAGATTCCCGAACGAGCGGGTCTGAATGATATCGACATATTCGGAGAGCTGGAAGTAGAGCCAGATTTGCAGCAGAGCCTCATAGAGTGTATTCGGAGCTCCGACCCGCAATTGCCGCAAGGCGGCGGTGAGTTCGCGTGCAACCGGGGTCGGTTGGAGTTTTTCCGCCTCGGCGATGAGGCGATCGAGAAAATGGAGGATGGCCCGGTATTCGATCTGGATCGATTCGAAGAACGCATCGGCCTCCGGGGAGGATGGCCCGGTTTCCCGGTAACGGCGCTGATAGTGTTCCGCCCGTTTGAGCAGGCCGGAAAATCCCAGTTGCAGCACGGCGTCCCAGTCCGGCACGGAGTGTTCGTAATCGGCCCGGAGTTGAGCCAGCCGGGTCGCATTGCAGCGGTCGATCTCCTGTTTTTCTTCCGGCGAGAAGAGCTCCGTCATCCCCGCCTCAACCCGAGGGGCCACGAAGGTGCCCAGAAGCGGTTTTGCAGGACAGGCGGCGATACCGGGAAAACGATCGCAGGGAGAGAGTTTCACTTGCACTTCATCAAGGAGTTCGGCAAATGCGTCGGCCTTTGCCAGCGGCGGGGGCAGGGGCAGTTCCTTGAGAAAACGCTGTTTCAGACGAGTCTTCAAAAGGTTCAGCGGCACTCCTGGGGCATCGTCGTAAAAGGAGGGATCGACGAATTTCCGCTCCAGATAATTTCTTTCCCTGGTAAAGTCACTGTTTTGCACGGGTAACGCCTTTCCTGTTTCTGCATTAAGTATAGTTGATTTTCCGTCGGATGAAAATGCACGAAACCGGAAAAAAAATATATTTTTCTGTATCTTGCGTTGAAAAGTTTTGAAATGCGCTCTATGATAATAACGGATTATGAACACATTGAGGAACAATCTTCTGCCGTTGAGCAACTGCCTTCAGCTGGAATTCCGCAATTTTTTCTATGGAACCAGTTGCGGCAAGTTCGTCACGGAATATCCCTATGCAAGGCTGCTGTTCTCCTTTGGGAGCCGGGGCGAGACCGTGCTGGAGGATGAGGCTGGCGCGGTGGCGTTCCGGCGCGGCATGTGGCTTTTGATTCCACCGTTCCGCCGGGTTCGCCATTTCCATGCGGAGAGCACCCATCTGTCGATACACTTCAGCTTTTCCGTGCTGCGAGGCGCTGAATTGCTTGCCGGGCGGCCGCTGCTCCACGGAGAGGCGCCGGAACTCACTTCGCTCGCACAGTCGTTGATCGATCCTGCCGCCGGCACGCTTACGTTTCTCAACGGAATCCAGCTGCTCTGCCGCCGGGTATTGTTTGACGCTCTTCGCGATGAATTCACCGAATTGGAGCAGGTCTATTCCCGGTTCGTCCGTTATGCCGCCTTGACGGATTATCTGCACCGGAATCTCAAATTTCATACTTCCGTGACAGAAATGGCGCAGGTGATGAACATGGGAGTTCAGAGCTTTGCCAAGCGTTTCTCCGCAGACACCGGGATTTCTCCGCGAAAATTTTTCGAACGCATTCTGGCCGAACATGCGGTCCGGTTGCTGACTGGCACCGACCGGTCCGTCAAGGAGATTGCCGCGGAGATGGGATTCGACAACGAATATTATTTCTCCCGTTTTTTCAAACGGCATCTGGGATTGCCGCCGGGAGAGTTCCGCCACCGGATGACGCGGATTGTGTAGCCGCGACGGTATTGCGGAAAAATGCGCTCGACAGTTTCTGCATTCTCATGAAACGGCGTCTTCTGCGTCATCCGGTGAAAGAACCGGCGAGAGATCGCGTGAAAAGATCGTCAGGAAATCGCCGGCTTGCTTGCAAACTCTCCGAAGAAAGGGTACTGTAAAAGGATGACGGGGGCGGTCCGGATGGCACCGGCCTCCTGGAAAGGGAAATACAGGGAGAAATGCAATGAGTTCCAAAGGGAATTCCCAATACCGGGTGCTGGTCAGCGGCCACCGCAATCCGGATATTGACAGTCTTGCTTCGGCCGCCGCACTGGCGGAACTGCGCCGCCGGCAGGGAAACAGCAGCATCACCGCACTCTGTCCCGGTGTGCTGCCGGATCGGGCCGCGGCGCTTTTCCGGTGCTTTCATCTCAAACCGCCGGTCAGCTGCAATGATGTCTACACCCGGATTCGCGATGTCATTGCGACGGTTCCGACGATTCACTCCGGAACAACGCTGCTCGACGCGGTCGGAATGCTGCGGGAATCGGGGCGCCCCCGGCTTCCGGTCGCCGACCGCGATGGGCGATTTCTCGGGATGCTCAGCAGTCTGGCTCTGCTTTCGGAACTGCTCGGCGTCGGCCGCGATGCCGGCAACAGTCTCACCGGGCGGCGGATCCGCACGTCGCTCCGGCTGATTCAGCGGGTGCTCGAAGCGGAGGAATTGACCGGATTCGATCAGGATTCCCCGCAGGAGTTTGAGGTCTATGTCGCGGCGATGAGCCTCGACAGCTTCGAGGAGCATCTGCCGCGGGGAAACAATCGCGAGCTTGCGGTGATCGTCGGCGACCGGCCGGAGATCCATCTGCGGGCGCTCAACCGCCGTCTGCGGCTGCTGATCGTCACCGGGAACCGCCCCGTGGAGCCGCTGATTCTGGAGAGCGCCGCGCGTGACGGCGTGTCGATTCTGCAGACGAAACTGGACTCTGCCGCAGTCATTCGGCGGCTGAAGTTCAGTGTTCCGGTGGAATTCAGCGGAATTACCCTGCCGGAGCTGGTGCTCGCTCCGGAGGATCGCCTGCGCGACGTGAGAAACCGGATTCTCAATCAGCCGGAGGATGTGATTCCGGTGGTCGATGCCGGCGGAATTTTCTGTGGAGCGGTGTTCAAGAGCGTCTGCAGCAATCCGCCGCCTTTCCGCATGATTCTGGTCGATCACAATGAGCTGGATCAGAGTCTGCCCGGCGTGGAGGAGATTCCGGTGATCGAGGTGGTGGACCACCACCGGATCGGCATGATGCCGACCGCGGTGCCGATCCGCTTCACCGGCGATGTGGTGGGCAGTACCTGCACGCTGGTGGCGGCGATGTACCGCAGTTCCGGCGAGAGTTTGAGCGCCGACATGGCGGGGCTGCTGCTCGGCGGGATCGTTTCGGATACCCTGCTCCTGAAATCCCCCACCACCGCGGATCTCGATCGCCGCATGTGCGAATGGCTTGAGAAGGTCTCCGGCGTCACCGGCGCGGAGTTGATGGAGGAGCTGATGCGGATCGATTCGCCGCTGGCCTCCAAACCGGCCGCCGAGGTGATCGGTCAGGACCGCAAGGATTACACCGAAGGCCGGTTCCACTTCGCTCTCGCGCAGGTGGAGGAGAGCAATCTGGAGCTGCTCCATCAGCGGAAGGCGGAGCTTGCCGGAGAGATGTGCCGCGCCATGGAACGGGACAAACTCGACTTCTTCGGTCTCCTGGTGACCGATGCGGTGCGGGAGTGTTCGGAGTTGCTGATGACCGGTTCTCCGGAGGTGCTCCGCAATCTGCCGTATGCCCGGCTCGACGACGGCCTCTGGTCGCTCCCCGGCGTCCTCAGTCGCAAAAAACAGCTTCTGCCGCAGGTGATTGCAATTATTGCGGCGTTGGAAGGGAATTGACGGCGGCCGTACGATGGATGAAGCTGTTTCCTTTTCTCCAATCGGTTTTGTGCGGGGCGGCGGCCGCTATCCGCAGGAGGCGCCGCGCCAGAGTGTCCTGGCCCGGAACCGCGGTGTGGTGGAACTGCTGCCGGGGAGGGGATTTGAAACGGCACTGGCCGATCTTGCCGGGTTTGACCGGATCTGGCTGATCTTTCTCTTCGACCGTGCCGGGAACTGGCGGCCGATGGTTCGTCCGCCGGATGGCGCAGGGCGGAAAATCGGGCTTTTCGCCACCCGTTCTCCCCACCGGCCCAATCCGATTGGAATCTCCGCCGTTGAATTGGAAAAGGTGGAGGGGTTACGGCTCTTCATTTGCAACTTCGATCTGCTTGACGGCACGCCGGTTCTCGACATCAAACCCTACATTCCGGCGGCGGATGCGTTCCCGGAATCGGCGGCGGGGTGGCGCGATGCCGTGCCGCAGACGCTTGTTTCACTGGAGTTCTCCCCCGAGGCGGCCGCGGCGATTGCATGGATTCAGAAGCAGGGAGGGCCGGACCTTGCGGAAGTGGCGCATGTTCAGCTCGCCACCCGGCGGCCCGACCCGAAACGGCAGCGGTTGCGGGAGATGGATCCGGCGCGGGGCGAATGGGAGGTCGCCTTCCGCACCTGGCGTCTCCGGTTTCTCCGGACGGACGGAGAGGTCCTGG